>Ga0209148_1001067_pt1 | contig 16758 bp, 13 predicted proteins | sample AraplaCol_mMF_r2_2_FD_184288 | JGI IMG/M metagenome (GOLD analysis project Ga0209148, IMG submission 184288) | Arabidopsis root microbial communities from North Carolina, USA - plate scrape CL_Col_mMF_r2 (SPAdes) (version 2) | ecosystem: Host-associated > Plants > Roots > Endosphere | place...
ATTTACGCTCCACGCTTCCTCTCCACATTCGGTCGCCCTCATGCAGTTGCGCTTCACTTCATTCGCTGTGACCAGCTTATGGCGGGACTTGCACCCGCAGGAGTGCGCCCATGCTGGGCGCACAACGACAACGGGCCGCTCTTTCGAGCGGCCCGTTTTCATTGATGCCCAGCCAAAAAGTGCTATCTCGCTCAGCCGTCCAGACCACGCGCCAGATCGTTGCGAATGTCGCCCGCATGCTCCAGGCCGACCGCGAGGCGGATCAACCCTTCGGTGATCCCCGCCGCCGCACGCGCTTCCGGCGTAATCCGGCCGTGCGTCGTGGTGGCCGGATGCGTGATCGTCGTACGCGTGTCGCCGAGGTTGCCGGTGATCGACACCAGCTTCGTGCCGTCGATCACGCGCCATGCGTTCGCGCGCTGCTGCTCGGGCGTGTCGCCCTTCAGCTCGAACGACACGATCGCACCGCCCGCCTTCTGCTGACGCTTCGCGAGTTCATGCTGCGGATGCGATTCGAGCCCCGGATAGAACACGCGCGCCACCGCCGGATGCGAGTCGAGCCAGCGCGCGATCTCCAGCGCGTTCGCCGACTGCTTCTCGACGCGCAGCGACAGCGTCTCCATCCCCTTCAGCAGCACCCACGCGTTGAACGCCGACAGCGTCGGGCCCGCGCTGCGCACGAACGGGAACACCTTGCCCATGATGAATTCCTTCGAGCCGACCAGTGCGCCGCCGAGCACGCGGCCCTGCCCGTCGAGGAATTTCGTTGCGGAGTGCATCACGACATCCGCGCCGAGCTTCAGTGGCTGCTGCAGTACCGGGCTGCAGAAACAGTTGTCGACGACGAACAGCGCGTTCGCCGCCTTCGCGATCTTGCCGATGGCCTCGATGTCGGCGAGCTCGGTCAGCGGGTTCGACGGCGTCTCGAGGAAGAACATCTTCGTTTCCGGCCGCACCGCTTCCTGCCACGCGTTCAGGTCGGTCGGGTCGACGAAGGTCGTCGTGATCCCGAACTTGCTGAAGATCTGCGAGAACATCCCGAGCGTCGAGCCGAACAGGCTGCGCGAGCTGACGAGGTGGTCTCCTGCCTGCAGCGCGGACATCACGACCGACATGATCGCGGCCATGCCCGACGCCGTCGCGATGCACGCCTCGCCGCCCTCGAGCGCCGCGAGACGCTCCTGGAACATGGTGACGGTCGGATTCGTGAAGCGCGAATAGGTGAAATAGTCTTCCGAATTCGCGAAGCGCTCGGCCGCGTCGGCCGCGCTCGAGAAGCAGAAGCTCGACGTGAGGAACAGCGCTTCCGAATGCTCGTTGAAGTCGCTGCGCAGCGTGCCCGCGCGCACGGCAAGCGTGTCGAAGTTGAGGGAGTCGTCCATGTTCCGTTTTCCGTATTCGAGGGCCGCGCCGACGGTCGTTCATGAAGCGCGGACCCGGTCAAAACCGAGGCCAAAAAACAAAAAGCCCGCTATGCGTCGGCATCAGCGGGCTTCGGTGCGGTACGACAGCGATCGACTCGGGCCGGCTGCCGCCGGCCTTCGCTTTAGCTGTTTTGGGAAGTTGCCCCGCGTCCGCAAGCTGATATCAAATCGACGCAAGGCCACATCCTATCACGCCTCGATAAAAGCGTGCGCCGGCGTTACTCGACCGACAGTTGCAGGTTCATCTGCGAACGCTCGGTATCGCCGGCCGTATCGCGATCGGCCTGCGACGCCGGCGCGAGGCGCGCGCGCTCGATCGCATCGAGGTACTCGGGCGTCACCGCGCCGGTGATGTAGTTGCCGTCGAAACACGACGCCTCGAAGTGCTCGAGCTTCGGGTTGATGTCGCGCACCGCGCGGCGCAGATCGTCGACGTCCTGATAGATCAGGTGGTCGGCGCCGATGATCTTCGCGACTTCTTCGTCGGTGCGGCCGTGCGCGACGAGTTCGCCACGCGTCGGCATGTCGATGCCGTACACGTTCGGGAACTTCACGGGCGGCGCCGCCGACGCGAAGATCACCGACTTCGCACCCGCATCGCGCGCCATCTGCACGATTTCGTGCGAGGTCGTGCCACGCACGATCGAATCGTCGACGATCAGCACGTGCTTGTCCTTGAACTCGATGCTCATCGCATTGAGCTTCTGGCGCACCGACTTCTTGCGCACGGCCTGCCCCGGCATGATGAAGGTCCGGCCGACGTAGCGGTTCTTGAAGAAGCCTTCGCGATACTCGACGCCGAGCTTCGCGGCGACCTGCATCGCCGCCGGGCGCGACGAATCGGGAATCGGCATCACGACGTCGATCGGCACGTTCGGCAGTTCGCGCTTGATCTTTTCGGCGAGATAGTCGCCCATGCGCAGGCGCACGTTGTAGACCGGCACGCCGTCGAGGCACGAATCCGGACGGGCCAGATACACGTATTCGAACATGCACGGATTCAGCGTCGGGTTCTCCGCGCACTGCTGGCTGTGAAAATTGCCGGCCTTGTCGATGAAGATCGCTTCGCCCGGCTCCAGGTCGCGCACGAATTCGAAACCGATGCCTTCGACCGCCACCGACTCCGATGCGACCATCCACTCGGTGCCGTGCTCGGTCTCGAGCTTGCCGATGCACAGCGGACGGATGCCGAACGGATCGCGGAACGCGAGCAGGCCGTAGCCGGCGATCAGCGACACGATCGCGTACGAACCCTGCAGGCGGCGATGCACGCCCGAGACCGCCTTGAATACCGACGCCGGATCGAGCTCGAGGCCCGTGGTCGACAGTTGCAGCTCGTGCGCGAACACGTTGAGCAGCACTTCGCTGTCGGAATTGGTGTTGATGTGCCGGCGGTCGATCCGGAACATCTCGTCCTTCAGTTGCTGCCAGTTCGTCAGGTTGCCGTTGTGCGCGAGGATGATCCCGAACGGCGCGTTCACGTAGAACGGCTGCGCCTCGGCCTCGCTCGACGCCGAGCCGGCCGTCGGGTAGCGCACCTGGCCGATGCCGTAGGTGCCGGGCAGGCTGCGCATGTTGCGCGTGCGGAACACGTCGCGCACCATGCCGTTCGCCTTGTACATGTGGAAATTGCTGCCGTCCGCCGTCGCAATGCCCGCCGCGTCCTGACCGCGATGCTGCAGCAGCAGCAGGCTGTCATAGATCAGCTGATTGACCGGGGATTGGGAGATAACGCCTACGATGCCGCACATGGCATGTCCTTCAGAATGACAAAATCGGTTCCGTCCTGCCCGGCCGCGTCGTCACACGCGTACGTACTGGGCCATGCCGTCGGGCAAGAGCTGCTTCAGCTCGTGCACGCCCTGTTCGGCAAAAGGACGCAAGAGCGCATTGCGCCAGAAATCCTGTTTGGGCAGTTCGGTCAGCCCGGCCGCCGCGACCAGCAGCACCACCAGCACGCAGCCGCGGACGAGCCCGAACATCATGCCCAGCGAGCGGTCGACGCCGCCCAGGCCGCTCGCCTGCGCGATCCGCGACAGCAGCGCGTTCGCCACGCCGGCGACCAGCACGACGCCGATCACGAGCAACGCGAAGGCGATCACCCACTGCGTCAGCGCGCCGCCCGGCCAGTTCGCCGGAATGTACGGCACGACCAGCCCGACGTAGCGGCTCGCGATCACGATCGCCGCGATCCAGCCGATCAGCCCGAAAATCTCGGACACGAAGCCGCGCCACGCGCCGCGCAGCGCCGACAACACGATCACCGCCAATACAGCGTAGTCGAAAGCCGTCAGCATCGTGGCATTACTGCGTCAGACCGGCTTCGCGCACCTTCGCGATCGCGGCGGAAGCCGCCGAACGATCCGCGAACGGGCCGGCCCGCAACAGTGTAGCCGTGCTGCCGTCTGCCTGCTTGCGATGCTCGACATATGCGGGCACACCCGCCGATTTCAACTTGGTCGCCCACGAACGGGCCGTCGCGTCGTCCTTGAACGAGCCGAGCTGCACCGCGAAGCGCGCACCGGCCGGCGATGCCGGCGACGATGCGTCGCTGCTATCCGGGCTCGCGGCGCCGTCATTCGCGACCGTTGCGGGCGCAGGCTTCGGCGCGGCCGGTTTCGCGGCGGGCGCAGCCGGCTTCGGCGCGGGCTTCGGCGGCGTCACGCTCGCGGTGGTGGTCGTATCGGGTTTCGCGGCCGGCTTCGCGGCATCCTTAGGCGCGGGCGCCGGTGCGGCCGCAACGGCCGTGTCGGAGGCCGGCGGTTCGTCGTGCGCGACACCCGCCTGCACGTCGGACACATCGTCGTCGCGCGGCGCGACCGCCTGGTGCGCGGGGCGGTTCGGGATGTCGATCGCGATGTCGTCCGTGACCGGCTTCGGGTGCGAATCGAGCACCATCGGCAGCACGATTACCGCGGCCACGACGAGCGCGATCGCGCCGACAAGGCGACGGCGCGCGCGTTGCTTTTCTGGAAGGGTCGGATCGAGGAGCAGTGCATCCGATTCCGGACGCTCGGTGCGGCGCGAGCGGCGCTCGACGCGTTCAGTGCGCTCCGTGCGCACGTTCCGGGAGGCCCCGGTGCGACCGCCGCGCCGCGGGGGCGCGTCGTCGTCTTTCTTGCCGAACGAGAAAATTCCCATGAATGGCTGAGTCCGAAACTGCCCGTCAGTCAGTGTTGCTGCGATTTACGGTAGGCCAGCACGCCGGCAACCGTATGGAAACTGCCGAAAACCACGATTCTATCATTCTCGGATGCTCTTTTTAGCGCATCGCGAAACGCTTCCGCGGGCGACGCGTACCGCGTCACGCTCGAATCGGGCCCCTCCTCCACGCCGGCCTTGCGCAGCGCGGCTTCGAGCTGCTCCGCGGAGGCCGCGCGCGGCAGCGGCAGGTCGGTCACGCACCAGTGGTCGATCTCGCCCTTCAGGTGCTGCAGCACGCCGTCGATGTCCTTGTCGTGCATCGCGCCGAACACCGCGTACGTGTACGGGAAGAAGCCCATGTTGCCGAGGTTCTGCTCGAGCACGGCCGACGCATGCGGGTTGTGCGCGACGTCGAGCACGATCGCCGGCTTGCCGGGCAGCACCTGGAAGCGCCCCGGCAGTTCGACGTTGGCCAGTCCGAGCCGGATATCCTGCGCGGACACCGGCAGCACCGGGCGCAGCGCCTCGAGCGCGGCGAGCGCGGCCGACGCATTGATCAGCTGGTTCGCGCCGCGCAGCGCCGGATACGCGAGCGCCGGATAGCGCTTCTCGCGGCCGAGATAGCTCCATTGCTGACGCTCGGCGCCCGCCTGCGCCTCGTAGCGGAAATCGCGGCCGACCAGCCACAGGTCGGCGCCGATCGCTTCGGCGTGGTCGATCAGCGTCTGCGGCGCGGCCGGATCGCCGCAGATCGCCGGCTTGCCCGCGCGGAAGATCCCGGCCTTCTCGAACGCGATCTTCTCGCGCGTGTCGCCGAGGTATTCGGTGTGGTCGATGTCGATGCTCGTGACGATCGCGCAATCGGTGTCGATGATGTTGACCGCGTCCAGCCGGCCGCCGAGGCCGACTTCGAGGATCACCGCGTCGAGCCCGCGCGACGCGAACAGATGCAGGATCGCGAGCGTCGTGAATTCGAAATACGTGAGCGATACAGGTTCGGCCAGCGACGTGCGCGCGGCTTCGACGGCCTCGAAATGCGGCAGCAGCTCGTCGTCGGTCACGTTCTGCCCGTTCACGCGTGCGCGCTCGTTGAATTCGAGCAGGTGCGGCGACGTGTGGCAGCCGACCTTGTAGCCCGCGCGCACGAGGATCGTCTCGAGGAATGCGCAGGTCGAACCCTTGCCGTTCGTGCCGCCGACGGTGATCACCGGGCACGCGAATTCGAGCTGCAGCGCCGCCTTGACCTGCCCGATGCGGGTCAGGCCCATGTCGATGCCGACCGGGTGCGCGCGTTCGAGATGCGAAAGCCACGCGTCGAGAGTGGGAAAAGTGCTCATCGGATCAAATCTGGATCGGTACCGCCACTACGCCAAAAAAACGAAGCGCGCCGCCTGACGTTGAAGCCAGGCGACGCGCAGCGTCACAACCTTGCGCCGGTCAAGCCAGCGCGTCGGCCGGCTGTCGCTGCAGCAGTGCGAGCAACTGCGCGATCTCGTCGCGCATCTTGCGACGGTCGACGATCATGTCGATCGCGCCCGTCTTCAGCAGGAATTCGGCGCGCTGGAAGCCTTCCGGCAGCTTCTCGCGGACCGTCTGCTCGATCACGCGCGGGCCGGCGAAGCCGATCAGCGCCTTCGGCTCGGCGATCACGACGTCGCCGAGGAACGCGAAGCTCGCCGACACGCCGCCCATCGTCGGGTCGGTCAGCACCGAGATGAACGGCAGCTTGGCTTCGGCCAGCTTGGTCAGCATCGCGGTGGTCTTGGCCATCTGCATCAGCGACAGCAGGCTTTCCTGCATCCGCGCGCCGCCCGATGCGGTGAAGCAGATGAACGGTACGTGCTGTTCCAGCGCGTTCTGCGCACCGCGCGCGAAGCGTTCGCCGACGACCGAACCCATCGAGCCGCCCATGAACGAGAACTCGAAGCAGGCCGCGACGACGGGCAGCGTGTGAATCGCCCCGCCCATCACGACCATCGCGTCGGTCTCGCCGGTTTCGTCCATCGCTTCCTTCAGACGATCGGGGTACTTGCGGCTGTCCTTGAACTTCAGCGTGTCGACCGGCACGATTTCCTGGCCGATTTCATAGCGGCCTTCCGGATCGAGCAGCCCGTCGAGGCGCTCGCGCGCGCCGATACGCATGTGGTGATCGCACTTCGGGCACACGTGCAGGTTCGCGTCCACGTCGTTGCGATAGAGAACGGCCTCGCAGGACGGGCACTTGACCCACAGGCCTTCCGGAATGCCCTTGCGGCTTTTCGGGTCGGTCTGCTTGATCTTCGGCGGCAACAGTTTGTCGAGCCAGCTCATCGTATGGTTTCCTGTTCCGTGGCGGGGCGGGCCAACCGGCCCGTTCCCGCTTCCTGTGTTGTGTTTATCGCGCCGTGTTGCCCGCACCGTCCAGCGCAGCACGCAGCTCGGCGATGAAAGTCTTCAACGCGGCGGCGGCACCTTCCGGCGCGGCGCTCTCGAGCAGCTGCACGAGGCGGCTGCCGATCACGACGGCGTCCGACACTTCGGCCACCGCGCGCGCCGTTTCGGCGTCGCGGATACCGAAGCCGACGCCCACCGGAACCGGCACGCGCGACTTGATGGCCGGGATTTTACCTGCAATGCTCGAAACATCCAGATTTCCCGCGCCGGTCACGCCCTTGAGCGACACGTAATACACGTAGCCGCTCGCGATCTTGCCGACGTCGGCGATGCGTTCGTCGGTCGACGTGGGCGCGAGCAGGAAGATCGGATCGATCTGCGCGGCACGCATTTTCTCGGCGAATACGCCCGCCTCTTCCGGCGGATAGTCGACCACCAGCACGCCGTCGACGCCGGCCGCGTGGGCTTCGGCCGCGAATGCGTCGACGCCCATCCGTTCGATCGGGTTCGCATAGCCCATCAGCACGACGGGGGTTTTGGGGTCGGTTTCGCGAAAACGCTTCACGTCGGCGAGCACGCTCTTCAACGTGACGCCGCGCGCGAGCGCGCGTTCCGACGAGCGCTGGATCACGGGGCCGTCGGCCATCGGGTCCGAGAACGGCACGCCGAGTTCGATCACGTCCGCGCCGCCGGCGGCGAGCGCGTGCATGAATTCGACGGTTTTCGCGGGATCAGGGTCGCCGGCCGTGATGAACGGGATCAGGCCCTTACGGCCTTGTTCGGCGAGCGCGGCGAAGGTCTGCTTAATACGATTCATGATAATTTTCCTATGTCGACCGGAGTTAGCGCTTTAGCGCTTACTCCGGTCCCATGCAAAGCAGCATTCGGCGATGCGGCGGCGCGATTCACGCGCACGCCGGCGCGGCGAGCGCGCTCACGCGCTCGTGCGCGATCGCACAATAGCTTTCGTTGATCTCGTAGCCGACGAAGTCGCGCCCCTGCCGTGCGCAGGCCACCGCGGTCGTGCCGCTGCCCATGAACGGATCGAGCACGCGGCCGCCCGGCGGGCAGCTGGCGAGCACCATCCGCTCGATGATTTCCAGCGGCTTCTGGGTCGGGTGATCGACGCGCTCCGCGTGCTGCCGGTGCAGGCGTGAGACCGACCAGACGTCCTTCGGGTTGTAGCCCATCTCCAGCCACTTGCTGCCTTCGAACAGCTTGCGCGAGCGGGCCTTCTTCGTGTCGGCGTCGTACGGGATGCGGACCGGATCGAGATCGAAGTAATACGCCTTCGAAACCGCGAAAAAGCCGATGTTGTCGTGCACCGACGTGAAACGGCGCGTCGTGCCGCCCATGCTCGGCACGCGCCGGTCCCAGATGATCTCGTTGACCATCGTGAGCTGCGTCTTCAGGAAACTGAAGATTTCCGGCGCGTACTGCCATGTGCAGAAGATGTACATCGACCCGCTCGGCTTCAGCTTCGGAATCGCGAGCTCGAGCCACCCGCGCGTCCACGCGAGGAAATCGTCGCCCGAACGCTTGTCCGAATCGTTGCCGTAGTCCTTGCCGAGCCCGTACGGCGGATCGGCGACGATCAGGTCGATCGACGCATCCGGCAAATACGCGGCATGGGTCAGGAAGTCGCGGTTGTGCAGTTCGATACCGGACGGCAGCGCGCGCGGCGCGGCAGCGGCGGGCTGAACCGCCTCCGCCTCGCTCGCGGCGCCGCCGCCCGGCTCTTCGATCAGGTCACGCATCGGTCGGGGTCAGAGCTCGATGCCCGATCGCTCGGCGACCGTGTGCATGTCCTTGTCGCCGCGGCCCGACAGGTTGACGAGCAGGAGCTTGTCCTTCGGCAACGTCGGCGCGAGCTTCACGCCGTACGCGATCGCGTGGCTCGACTCGAGCGCGGGAATGATCCCCTCGATCCGGCAGCAGTCGTGAAACGCCTTCAACGCTTCCGCGTCGGTGATCGGCACGTACTGCGCGCGGCCGCTGTCCTTCAGCCATGCGTGCTCGGGACCGACGCCCGGATAATCGAGGCCCGCCGACACCGAATGCGTCTCGATGATCTGGCCGTTGTCGTCCTGCAGCAGGTACGTGCGGTTGCCGTGCAGCACGCCGGGGCTGCCGGCGATCAGCGAGGCAGCGTGATGGCCCGTGTCGAGGCCGTCGCCGGCCGCTTCGACGCCGATCAGTTGCACCGAGGTATCGTCGATGTACGGATAGAAGATGCCCATCGCGTTCGACCCGCCGCCGACGCACGCGATCACCGCGTCCGGCTGGCGGCCGGCGAGCTCGGGCATCTGCACCTTGCACTCGTCACCGATCACGCGCTGGAAGTCGCGCACCATCATCGGGTACGGGTGCGGGCCCGCGACCGTGCCGATGATGTAGAACGTGCTTTCGATATTCGTGACCCAGTCGCGCATCGCTTCGTTCAGCGCGTCCTTCAGCGTGCGCGAACCCGATTCGACCGGCACGACGGTCGCGCCCAGCAGCTTCATCCGGTAGACGTTCGCGGCCTGCCGGCGCACGTCCTCCGAGCCCATGTAGACGACGCACTCCATCCCGAAGCGCGCGCAGATCGTCGCGGTCGCGACGCCGTGCTGGCCGGCGCCCGTTTCCGCGATCACGCGCTTCTTGCCCATGCGCTTCGCGAGCAGCGCCTGGCCGATCACGTTGTTGATCTTGTGCGCACCCGTGTGGTTCAGGTCTTCGCGCTTCAGGTAGATCTGCGCGCCGCCGAGCATCTCGCTCCAGCGCTGCGCGTGATAGATCGGCGACGGGCGGCCGACGAAATACTTCAGCTCGCGCTCGAATTCGGCGACGAAGTCGGGATCGTTCTGGAACTTTTCATACGCCGCGCGCAGTTCGTCCAGCGCGTGAATCAGCGTCTCGGCGACGAACACGCCGCCATACGGGCCGAAATGGCCGCGATCATCAGGAAGGTTGTACATGGTGTCTCTCTCGATCGGTCGGTGTGCCCGCTTTGGGGGTCGCACCGGCTTGCATCACCCGGCGTCCGCTGCGCGCACCGCGCGTACGAACGCCGCCATCCGGGCGTGATCCTTCACGCCCTTCGCGCCCTCCACTTCGATGCCACTCGAGACATCGACAGCAAACGGACGCAACTGGCGGATCGCATCACCGACGTTTTGCGCGTTCAAGCCACCACTCAAAACGGCCCGACGCGCGAGCTCTGCGGGAATAAGAGACCAATCGAAGACCTTGCCGCTACCGCCGTAATCCGGCACCAAAGTGTCGAACAGGAGGCCGCGCGCTTTCGAATAATGAAGAGCCGATTCTACCAAATCGGCACGCTGCGTCGAGGGGCCGACGCGCACCGCGCGCAACCACGGCAGCCGTGCCGCGCGGCCGAGCGCGTCGCACTGCGCCGGCGTCTCGTCGCCATGGAACTGCAGCACCGTCAGTGGCACGTCGCGCACGACGGCTTCGATGTCGGCTTCGGTCGCATTCACGAACAGCCCGACCACCGAGACGAACGGCGGCGCGAGGCTCGCCAGCTCGGCCGCCTGCGCGATCGTCACCGCGCGCGGGCTCTTCGGGTAGAACACGAGGCCGATCGCATCGGCGCCGAGCGCCGCCGCATGCAGCACGTCCTCGGGACGCGACAGCCCGCACAGCTTGATGCGCGTGCGCGGCGCCAGGCCGGCCGCGACGGAATTCGAAGAAGACACGGCGTGCTCCGTCATGTTTGTGGGTCCAGATCCGCCCAGACGCTGCTCCACGGTACGCTGCCGAGCTGCGCGGGCGGGACGGCGAATTCCGCCGGATAGCCGACGTGGGCGAGGTACAGCCCGTCGGCCATAAACGTGGGCGCCGCGAGATTGCGGTCACGCCCGGCCAGCACGTCGGCGAGCCAGTCGGCCGGATAGCGGCCGCGCCCGACCGCGACGAGGCAGCCCATCAGGTTGCGCACCATGTGATGCAGGAACGCGTTCGCGCGGAAGCGGAAATGGATGAAATGCCCCGCGCGCCGCACATCGATCTGATACAGGTGTTTGACCGGCGTCTTCGACTGGCATTCCGACGACCGGAACGACGAAAAGTCGTGCTCGCCGATCAGGTGCGCGGCGGCGGCGCGCATCGCGTCGTCGTCGAGCGGCGTGTGGATCCAGCCGGCGCGCCCGGCCAGCATCGGCGAACGTACCGGATGCACGTACAGCGCGTAGTAGTAGGTGCGCTCGAACGCCGAGAAACGCGCATGGAACGTATCCGGCATCGGCTTCGCCCATTGCACCGACACGGTCGACGGCAGGAACGCATTGGTGCCGCGCACCCACGAGAACACCTCCCGCTCGAGATCGGTGTCGAAATGCACGACTTGTCCGAGCCCGTGCACGCCGGTGTCGGTGCGCCCCGCCACCGTCGTGTGCAGCGGCACCCGCGCGAATTCGGCCAGCGCATGTTCGAGCCGATCCTGCACGGTCTTGCCGTGCGGCTGCGCCTGCCAGCCGCAGAACGCCGCGCCGTCGTACTGGATGCCCAGCGCGATCCGCATCACGCCTCGTCCGCCAGTTTCGCGAGCAGCGCGCGTGCATCGTCGCGAGTCGCGGCGTCGTTCGCGTCGATCACTTCCTGCAGCAGCGTCCGCGCGCCGGACAGGTCGCCCAGTTCGACGTATTCGGCCGCGAGGTCGAGCTTGTTGCGGGCGATGCGCGCGAGCTCGTCCGCGGTGAGCGCGGGCAGCGCGGCGCCCGGCGTGGACGGCAGGTCGAGATCGAAGTCGAGCTTCAGCGCGCCGAACTGCGCGCCGCCGAGCGGGGGCAGCGATGTCGTCACGGGCGGGCTGCCAGCTTGGCCGGCGGGCGTCGCTGCGTCCGGGTCCCAATCGAACTCCTCGTCCTGGTCGGCGGGATGTTCCGGTGCCGGTTCACTCGCGCCCGTTGGCGGGTGCTGCGCGGATTGACCGTTAGTTGCGATTTTATCGACATCGGACTGCACTGCCCGCGCAGACGGTTCCTCCGCCGTCGACGATGGCTCGTCCGCCGTCCGCGGCGGCAACGGCATGTCGAGACTGTTGAGCGCGCTGATCGCGTTCTGCATCAGCGACGCGTGCTGCGCTTCGGTCGTCGCAGGTGCGGCGGATGCGGCGGTCGGGTCGGCTGGCTGGTCCGCTGCGGTGGTTTTTTCCGCCGGTTCTGCGTCGTGCGGAGCCTCGACCGGAGCCGGAGTCGCCTCGTTCGCAAGCGGCCCCGTAGCGTGAGCAGCCGGCAATTCGGGCGACCCGTCGTGCGGTGCCGCCACTTCGGGCACAGGCGATGTGTCCGCTGCGGGCGGCTCGATCGTCTCCGCCGCAGCGGCAGTCGCCGCGGCGAGGTTCAGGTCGGACGCCGCATCGCGTGCGACCGGCATCTCGGGCGTGATCGGCAGTTCTCGTTCGACAGACGACGCGGCTTCGGCTTCCGCAGCCACGGCACCGCCCCCTGCGGCCGCGGTCGCAACGGTACCCGCATCGTCAGCGCGGCGACCCTTGCGGCGCTTGCGCCATGCGAAGCCGGCCGCAAGCACGATCACGGCAGCGCCGGCCACGGCGACCGGGCGCCAGTCCATCTGTTCGGTACGCCGTGCAGGCGTCGCGACAGGCGCGACCCGTTGTACCGAAGCCGATGCCGATTGCGGCGCACTGGCTGCCACACCCGACGCGGCTTCGTCCGCCGTCGATGCCGCGGCCGATGCACCCGCGTCATTCACGGCCGGACGCGGCGTGGCGGGCACCGGAGCAGGCGCGACGCCGGTCGTCGTCGCCGGCTTGCCGATGCCGTGCTTCTGCAACTCCATCAGCACGCGATTCTTCAACGCCAGCAATTGCTGCAGGCTCGACGGCCGCGGCTGCGACGCACTCACGGCGGGCGCCGCGCCGGCCGGTTCATGCACGCCGGAAACCGGGCTACCCGGCACCGCCTGCCCCGCAGCCTCGCTCGCGGACGACGGCGCCGACTGGATCGCACCGCTCCACACGTGCGGGCCGCTTGCCCCGGCCGTGGACGCCGCCGGCTGCGTGCTTTCGACAGCCGACGCGCCATATGCGGCCGACGCGCCGATCGAAGCCGAAGCACCGCTCGAAGCCAACGCCCCCGCCGCCGTCGCCGTCGAGACGCTCGCCCCGCTCACCGGAGCCGCGTGCACGGCCGGCGCCACCGGCGCGGGTTGCACGGCCGAGCCGGGATGCGGCGCGGATGCGCCGTGCTGCGCGAGCGCCGCTCCGCCCGATGCGGCGGCGGGCGCGGAAGCAGCCGCCGCACCGGAGGCAGCGGATGCGCCGGCCGGCACGAGCGCCGCGCCGGTCGCGTCGAGCGCGGGCACGGTCAGCGTCGCGCCGACTTTCAGGCGGCTCGCGTCGCGTTTCATGAACGCCTGCGGATTGGCATCGAACAACGCACGGCCAGCGCGTGCGAGCACGGCCGGATCATGCGATTGCGTGGCCGCTTTCGCGATGTCGTTCAGCGACTGGCCCGGCTGGACCGTCACGGTAAGCGGAGCGGCGGCGCCGGCGGCGGACGCCGGCAATTCGCCGGTGCCGACTGCCCACGCCGATGCGGCTACGCCGAGCGCCAGGATCGCCAGCGCGCCACGCACGGCGCGCGACAAGCGGGACTGACGCGAAAACAAGGAAATTCGGGACATCGTTGGCTCTATCGCCGCGCGCGGGCGCGGCTCGGATTCGCGGTTGGAAGCGTCAATAAAGTGGCGGCAGAAATGCAAAAGCGTCGCGCGGAACGCGACGCTTTCGGCGGGTCTGTGCGTCGTAACCGCGTAGTTTACTTCACGCGATCGGGTTCCGGCCGAATTCGTCGCCGGCAGGTGCCACCGGGCGCGGGCGGGCGCTCATGTCGAGCGGGTGCGCGTGTCGCAGTCCATGTATCCAACCCGTAAAAATGAACCTGCTTGCCGCAGTCGAAAGCCGCCTCACGCAGACTCGCGCCCCACTCGAATGACACGGCCTTGTGGCGCTCAGCGGACATCCTCCGAAGGACCGGAGCAACAGAATCGCAAGCGTTTCCTCAACAATCCATCCCGCCCGCCGTTAATGAATGACCAGCCGCACAATCAAAACAAATCTCGACCGGCGATTAATCCCATCCCGATCAATTCCAATTCGTCGATAAGAAGGCAATTTCCCGCTCTTATCGGAGAAAATGAAAATTCACACCGCCAAAGCCCCGCCCCGCAAGGCTTTCACCCCTTCCACACGACCCATTGCTCATACAAAAGCGATCGTTTCTGCATCAATTCAATTGCATTACACAAAATTACACAGACCTGATAACCGCCGTCGATACGATCGCCTTCAAACAGGAATCGGCACATTTCGACCTCGCGCCCGCCCATGTCGGAAAGACAGCAGCACGCGGTCGGACTGATGCCGTGAAGTACCGGAGGGTCATCGCGCAGTCGCACGACTGCATTCACTCACGAGCTCGTTACGGGGACGAACATGGGCTATCAGCAGGGTTTGAGCGGGTTGGCCGGGGCGTCGAGCAATCTCGACGTCATCGGCAACAACATCGCGAACGCAAACACGGTCGGCTTCAAGCAGGGACGCGCGAACTTCGCCGACATGTACGCGAATTCGGTCGCGACGTCGGTCAACACGCAGATCGGCATCGGCACGCGGCTCGCGTCGGTGCAGCAGAATTTCGGCCAGGGGACGATCAACTCGACGAAGTCGTCGCTCGACGTTGCAATCAACGGCAACGGCTTCTTCCAGATGTCGAGCAACGGCGTGACCACGTACTCGCGCGACGGCACGTTCCACCGCGACAAGAACGGCGCGATCGTCGACGCGCAAGGCCGCAACCTGATGGGCTATGCGGCAGGCGCCGGCGGCATGATCAACACCGCGCAGACCGTGCCGCTGCAGGCGCCGACCAGCAACATCGCACCGCGCGCGACGAGCAAGATCACCGGCCAGTTCAACCTGAACGCGCAAGACAAGGTGCCGGCCAAGACGCCGTTCAACGCGACCGACAACACGACGTACAACTACAATTCGTCGATCCAGGTCTACGACACGCTCGGCGGCTCGCAACAGGTCACGATGTACTTCGCGAAGAACGCGGCCGGCACGTGGCAAGCCTACGCGGGCGTGCAGGGCCAGACGCCGACGAATCTCGGCACCGTCACGTTCGATGCATCGGGCCGGCTCAGCTCGACGACGTCGGCCGCGACCGGCCAGCCGACGCCAAGCCTCGGCCAGTTCGCGTTCTCGATCCCGAACACGACGGGCGGCGCCAATCCGCAGAACCTGACGCTCGACCTCGGCGGCACGACGCAGTACGGCGGCAAGGACGGCGTGAACAATCTCGCGCAGGACGGATTCGCGAGCGGCACGCTGACGACGTTCTCGATCGGCACCGACGGCAAGCTGACCGGCAACTATTCGAACGGCCAGAGCGCGGTGCTCGGCCTGATCGCGCTGGCGAACTTCAACAACCCGAACGGGCTCGTGAACATCGGCGGCAACCAGTATGCGGAAACGGCCGCGTCGGGCGTGCCGCAGATCTCAGCTCCTGGCAGCACGAACCACGGCACGCTGCAGGGTAGCGCGCTCGAAAACTCGAACGTCAACCTGACGACCGAGCTCGTGAACCTGATCACCGCGCAGCGCAATTACCAGGCGAATGCGCAGACGATCAAGACCCAGCAGGCCGTCGACCAGACGCTGCTGAACCTGCGCTGAACGACCGCCCATGAAAAATGCGCCGCGCCGCCCCTGAATCCCAAGGCCGACGCGGCGCGTCGTATCGTGCAGCGCGGCCCGCGGGCCGGACCGCCAGCGTGCTTACTTGTCGAGCAGGATGCGCAGCATGCGGCGCAGCGGCTCGGCCGCGCCCCACAGCAGCTGGTCGCCGACCGTGAACGCCGACAGGTATTCGCCGCCCATCGCGAGCTTGCGCAGGCGGCCGACCGGCACCGACAGCGTGCCGGTGATCTTCGCCGGCGACAGGTCGCGCATCGACGCTTCACGCTCGTTCGGCACGACCTTCACCCAGTCGTTCGCCGATGCGAGGATGCCGTTGATCTCGTCGAGCGGCACGTCCTTCTTCAGCTTGATCGTCAGCGCCTGCGAGTGGCAGCGCATCGCGCCGATCCGCACGCACAGGCCATCGACCGGGATCGAACCCGGCTCGCCCATCGCCGGCTTGCCGAGGATCTTGTTGGTTTCCGCGCCGCCCTTCCACTCTTCCTTCGACATCCCGTTGCCGAGATCCTTGTCGATCCACGGAATCAGCGAACCGGCCAGCGGCACGCCGAAGTGGCTCGTCGGCATCGCGTCGCTGTTCATCGCGGCCAGCACGCGACGGTCGATGTCGAGGATCGCGGACGCCGGATCGGCGAGCTGTTCCTGCACCGCGCCGTTCAGCGTGCCCATCTGCGACAGCAGCTCGCGCATGTTCTGCGCGCCCGCGCCCGATGCGGCCTGGTAGGTCATCGCCGTGATCCAGTCGACGAGGTTCTCGCGGAACAGGCCGCCGAGCGCCATCAGCATCAGGCTGACCGTGCAGTTGCCGCCGATGAAGTTCTTCGTGCCCTTGACCAGCGCGTCCTTGATCACGTCGAGGTTGACCGGATCGAGGATGATGACCGCGTCGTCCTGCATCCGCAGCGACGATGCCGCGTCGATCCAGTAGCCGTTCCAGCCGGCCGCGCGCAGCTTCGGGAACACGTCGTTCGTGTAGTCGCCGCCCTGGCACGTGATGATCACGTCGCACTTCTTCAGCTCGTCGACGTTGGTCGCGTCCTTGAGCGTAGTCTCGTTTTTCGCGAACGACGGCGCCTTGCCGCCCGT
>Ga0209148_1001068_pt1 | contig 16753 bp, 16 predicted proteins | sample AraplaCol_mMF_r2_2_FD_184288 | JGI IMG/M metagenome (GOLD analysis project Ga0209148, IMG submission 184288) | Arabidopsis root microbial communities from North Carolina, USA - plate scrape CL_Col_mMF_r2 (SPAdes) (version 2) | ecosystem: Host-associated > Plants > Roots > Endosphere | place...
GCGGCGGCGGCCGGCTTCAGCGCGGCCAGGCGCGACATGCGCTTCTTGACGATGACCGGCGGCGCGGCCGGCGCCGTCGGCGTCGGGACGGCGTCGTCCGCCTCGTCGAGGGCCACGGCGGCGACCGGCGCAGCGGCGCCCGACGCAGCGACGCTCGACACGATCACGGGTTCGGCGGCTTCGGCGGCTTCGACGGCGGACGCCCCGGCCGGTTCGGCCGCGGCCGGCATGGCGTTGTCCTCGGCCTGCACGTCGGCTGCGACGGCGGCGTCGAGCTGTTCCGGCTGCGCCTGCCCGGCGTCCTGCTGGACCGCCTTCAGCGACGCCAGGCGCGAACGGGTCTTCACCACCGTCACCTTGGCGGCCGCTTCCGTTTCGAGGAAATACGAGGTCGCGGTCTTGGGCACCGACAGTTGCGCCGTGCTTTTTGCCGGCGCTTTCTTCGCTGTCAGTGTCAGGGTCTTGGCGGTGTTTTTCATATAAATTCTCCAGTCGAGGCGTGGCGCGTGCCTGCGAAGTCAATAACCCACCTGGCCCGCGCCGCGGACCCGGATGGGGGATGAAGGGGTGGCCCTAGAAGGACGGTCTTAACTAAGGGCGGAAGCCTGGATATCAAGCACTCCTGCCGCTGCGCCCGGTCGGCGGGCGTCGTGCCGGGCAGCCATGACGGGCTGCGGCACGCGCGCACAAGGGGATCGGGCGGAACGGAGAGTGGTTGAAATAGCGGCTTAGCATGTCGGAACGAAAAAAAGCCCGTCAGACAACGGGCTTGAATCTATTTTCCAGGTGAGAAATAGAGGAGACACGCGCATTATGCGTCAAGGAAATTTTTAGCGATAATTGAAATATCCGATAAGGGATATCACTCAGGCGCATATTTCCTTTTCCTCTTCCAGATCCTGGCTGCGTCGGCGCAAACCGTGCGCAAGGAAAGGGGCGGATCATACACGATTTCTCGGCCGCGCGCCGCTGCACATGCAGGAAATAACAGTCGTTTAGTCAACAAAACGATCCGTTACACCGCTGAGCGGCACACGCGCGGCGCGCGGCCATGCTATCCTTCCGCTTCCCGTTCTTACCATGAAGTCAATGAATACGATGAGTCCTGTCGCCGAGCTCCCCGAGGCCACCGAAAACGCCACCCACGCCGTTCCCGACGCGCTGCCTGCCGACGGTGCGCCGCAGGCGCCGGCGCCGGAAGCCGGCGCGCACGATGCGGGCGCAGCCGCAGCCCCCGCCGCCGCGGTATCGACCGCCGCAGCGTCGGCCGCCGGCGCCGACGTCCAGTCGCCGCGCGCCCTGCTGAAGCACCTGCAACAACAGTTCAAGGCCTTCCGCGACTGCCTGCCGCTGGCGATCGGCATCGACAAGCAGGTGCTGGCCCGCCTGCCCGGCCTGAACCGCAAGACCATGCGCGCCGCGCTGGGCATCCACACGGGCTCGATGCGCTACCTGCGCGCCATGGAAAAGGCCACCGTCCGCTACGACCTGGACGGCAATCCGGGCGCCGAAGTGACGGACACCCACCGCCAGCACGCCAAGGAACTCCTGCAGGAACGCTTCAAGAAGGAAGCCGAGCGCAAGAAGGCCGAGCGCGACGCGGCCGCGCAAGCGGAAGCCGACCGCAAGCGCCAGGAAAAGCTGCAGCAACTGGCGACCAAGTTCGCGAAGCGCTGATCGGCCCGCCGGATGAGCGAGGCCGACGACGCCCTCCCCCCTTACCAGGGCATCGCACTGGCCGACGTGCGCCTCGTCCGTAGCCGCCAGGACGCGGACGGCGCGCTCGCCGCGCTGCTGGCGTCCGACGCGATCGGCTTCGACACCGAATCCAAGCCCACGTTCCAGAAGGGCGAGCAGTCGACCGGGCCGCACCTCGTGCAGCTGGCAACCGACGCGCACGCCTATCTGTTCCAGATCGGCGCGCCCCGGCCCGCGCCGGATCGCATGGACGGCGCCGCGCCGGCGGCCGTCCCCGGCATCGACGTCTTGCGCGCCGTGCTGGAATCGCCCGCGATCCTGAAAGTCGGCTTCGGCCTCGGCGACGACCTGCGCCGCCTGCGCGCCAAGCTGGGCATCGAGGCGCGCAACGTGCTCGACCTCTCCACCGCGCTGCGCCGCGGCGAACGCAATGCGCTGGGCGCGAAGACGGCCGTCGCGCGCTTCTTCGGCCAGCGCCTGCAAAAGTCGCGCAAGATCACGACCACCAACTGGGCGCTGCCGCGCCTGTCCGACAAGCAGATCCAGTACGCGGCGGACGACGCCCACGTCGCCCTGCGCGTCTACCGCCACTGGCGCGCGAATCCGCCGCCGCCGCTGTCCTTGACACCGATCGCCGGCGGACCGATGCGCGCCGCGCGGCCCAAGCCCGCTACCTGATCGATGCGTTTCCCTGTTGCATGCACGGTCATGCTGCTCGCGCTGGCGGGCTGCTCGCGCCATGACGGCCCCGTCGACGGCGCCGCCGTCTTCAAGCCGTGCGCGTCCTGCCACCAGATCGGCCCGAACGCGCACGGCGGCTTCGGCCCGCAATTGAACGGCCTGTTCGGCCGGCACGCGGGCACGACGGCCGACTTCAGGTATTCCGACGCCATGAAGGCATCCGGCATCGTCTGGGACGAGCGCACGCTGTCTGCCTTCCTGCGCGATCCGGACCAGACGGTGCCCGGCACGAAGATGCGCTTCTGGGGCATCCACGACGACCGCGACCTGGCCGCGCTGCTGGCCTACCTGCGCAGTTACCAGGACGCCCGCTGACGAGCGGCCCGTTACCGTTCACGACGCCACAGGAATACCATGCCCGTCCCGGTTCTCCGCTCCGTCGCGCTTCTCGCCGCCGTCCTGCACGCGGCGCCGGGACAGGCCCAGCCGGAGCGCGGCGTGCCGGACACGCTGGCCCAGCGCGTCGCCGCCTGCACGTCGTGCCACGGCAGCCCGTCCGCGCCACCGCCGACGACCGGGCCGCGCTACTACCCGCGCATCGCGGGCAAGCCGGCCGGTTACCTCTACAACCAGCTGCAGAACTTCCGCGCCGGCCGCCGCCAGTTTCCGTTGATGACCTACATGACCGAACACCTGTCGGACGACTACCTGCGCGAGATCGCCACATATTTTTCGACCCAGCACCTGCCCGCGCCCGTGCTGGCGCGCGCGAGCCTGCCGGCGGACCAACTGGAACGCGGGCGCGAACTCGTCACGCGCGGCGACGCGGCATTGAAGGTGCCGGCCTGCGTGGCGTGCCACGGCCAGCGCCTGACGGGCGCCCTGCCCGCGATCCCGGGCCTGCTGGGCCTGCCGCGCGACTACATCAACGCCCAGTTCGGCGCCTGGCGCAACGGCACCCGCCACGCCAACGCGCCCGATTGCATGGCGACGATCGCCGGCCGGCTGTCCCTGGCGGACGTGGCCGCCGTCTCGGGCTGGCTCGCGAGCGAACCGCTGCCGGACGACGCCGATCCCGCCGCGGACGTCGCCCACCCGATGCCGCTCGCCTGCGGCAGCGCGCCGGAGCGGCCATGAAACGCATCGTCCTCTGGTCGGCCGGCTTGCTGGTCCTGGCGGCGCTGGCGGGTATTCTGCTCGCGTGGCCGCGCGCCGAATTCATCCCGGCGCGCTCGCCCGAGGCGTGGGCGGCGACGCCGGCCAACATCGCACGCGGCGCCTACCTCGCGCGCGCCGGCGACTGCATGGCGTGCCACACGGCGCGCGGGGGCACGCCGTACGCGGGCGGACGCGCGCTCGCGACGCCGTTCGGCACGCTCTACGCCCCCAACATCACGCCGGACGGGAAGACCGGCATCGGCGCCTGGACGGCGGACGACTTCTGGCACGCCCTGCACAACGGCACGGCGCCGGGCGGCCGCCTGCTCTATCCGGCGTTCCCGTACACGAACACGACGAAGGTCACGCGCGCCGACGCCGACGCGCTGTACGCCTGGCTGCGCAGCCTCGCGCCGGTCCGCCAGGCCAATCTCCCGCATGCGTTGCGCTTCCCGTACGATCGCCAGATCGTGCTGGCCGGCTGGCGCCTGCTGTACTTCAAGCCGGGCGTGTACGCACCGCAGCCGGCACGCGGCGCCGACTGGAACCGCGGCGCCTACCTCGTCGAAGGCCTGGGCCATTGCGCCGCCTGCCACAGCCCGCGCAACGGCCTGGGCGCGACCGACGCGCGGCTGGCCGGCGGCCTGATCCCGACCAGCGGCTGGTACGCGCCCGCGCTCGACGCGGACGACGAAGCCGGCCTCCGCCACTGGGAACAGGCGCATATCGTGCAACTGCTGCGCACGGGCGTGGCGCCGCGCGGCGCCGTGTTCGGGCCGATGGCCGAAGTGGTGAATCAAAGCCTGCAATACCTGACGGACGCGGACGCGGGGGCGATGGCCGTGTATCTGCAATCGTTGCCGGCCGCGCCGGCGCCGCGCCATGCGGCCTCCGCGCCGGACGACGTCATGAAGACGGGCCGCCAACTGTACGCGCATCACTGCGCCGATTGCCATGGCGCCGACGGCCGCGGCGCCCGCATCGCCGGCAATCCGGCGTATCCACCGCTGGCGGGCAATGGCGCGCTGACGATGCCCGACCCCGTCAACGCCATTCGCATCGTGCTGAACGGCGGCTTTCCGCCGGCCACGCGCGGCAATCCGCGGCCATTCGGCATGCCGCCGTACAGCCCGCAACTGGACGATGCCGAGGTGGCGGCCGTCGTGACGTACGTGAGGAACAGCTGGGGCAACGCGGCGCCGGCCGTGACGGCGCCGGAGGTCAATCGCTGGCGGGCGGTGCCGCTGGATTGACCAGCGGCAACGTCGCGCCAGCCCGACTTCGGCAAGCCCCGCTCGACAACCCATCTGTTTTCTTTTCACGCCAAAACGTGAACCGTGACTCGTGCCTATTTTTCATTAATAGTCACGACGCATAAGCTGACGGCAATCTGTTGTTTCTACTTCATCGCATATGCTCGGCGCCGCACAGCATGCTACTATCGCTGCGTTATACGTAAGGCAAGCTTACCGAAACGGGTCACCCTATCTTTATTTGCTATCGGCAAATCATTTTGACAAATGAGACCAGAGATGAATCAAGCCCTCCAAGCACACACAACCTATCCCAGTGCCACGTTGCCTGTCAGCTCAGATGGCGAACTACGTTTGGATCCAAAGCTGGCGAGAAGTTTTGGGGAAGAACTCTCGGGCTCATATTGCTTCGCCGAGCCTTTCCCCCACATTGTCATTGATAACTTTCTTCCACAAGCGCTCATTGATGAGATATTGGATATCTTCCCCACCGAAAAACTCGCGGACGATAAGTTTTACGAAAATGATTATGCCGGCCTGCACAAAAGACAAGTGTTGCCAGAGAGCTGCGAACAAAGAATCCGCAGTATTTTCCATTTCTTCAACTCGGCACCGATTCTGCAATTCCTGGAAGGACTTACCACAATCGAGTCACTGGTGGGTGACCCCTATTTCTATGGCGGCGGGTTTCACGAAATTTTTCGCGGAGGCAAGCTCGGCGTGCATGCCGATTTCCGGGTCCACTCGCTGCTGCACCTGAATCGGCGCATCAATATGCTCATTTACCTGAACAAGGATTGGGACCCCGAATACGGAGGCAATCTCGAACTTTGGGACAGGGAAATGAAGTCGAAGGTTGACAGCGTTGCCCCGCTATTTAATCGTTGCGTGATTTTCAATACCGATGCCGACTCATATCATGGCCATCCGGACCCACTGAATACGCCGACCGAAATAACGCGCAAGTCGATCGCTCTGTATTATTACACGGGCTCCAAAAAGGTCTACGAAGATACGCCGCCGCACTCGACAATGTATGTCGCCCGCCCGGACGATATCGGCGCAGTCAAACGGCAGGCAATCAGACTGAGGATCGAAAACTACAAGAAAGACTGGCTCCCGCCGGTCGCTTTGAGAGCGATGGCCAGGTTCAAGCGAATGATGAAAGGCTGAGGCAACCCGACTTTGTCCTGCCCAGCCGTGCAGCGATCCGCCGAACCTAAGCGTCCGGCTCATTTCGCCGCCGCCGACTTCAATCAGTTCTTGGCACGACAGCCGCTTCGCGCGGCCGCCGCCCTGGTTGCGAGGGGTTCCGCGCGCAGGGCGGCGCAAATGAAGATCGTTATGAACTTCATTGGCTGCCATGTCGTTACCGTCCTTGTTCTCCGCGTTTTCCCGGTTCCTGCATTCACCGCAATTTCGCGACCTGGCTTGCCATGCCGACGCCGCGCACTCGATCCTGGAGCCACTGCTGCCGGCGCTGCTGCTCGGCGCCGACATCGGGACACGTTTGCTCCAGACCCTACAATTGATCGCCGGCCGGACCTACTCGCACCGCCCAGGGATCGCGAAACCCAAGCCTAGAGACATGCGGCCAAATCCGCACAAATCGATGACTCAAAAACCATGCTGACGGCCGCAGCTGTTAAGTTCGGTGGATTGAGCCGTGCAGGCGCGGAAATCATCGAAATTCTGAAGCACGGACAGGCGCCGCGCGGCGCCGGCATGCTGGACCGATCTGTCATACTAAGGGCGTCCATCAAAGGAGATAGGCATGCCGATTTATCGCGTCTGGTATCGAAACAACGAGGAGCCGCTGGAATTCGCCACGCCCGGCCGCTGCAGCGAGGCCGAGATCCTCGACCGCGTCCTCGAACACGAACACCTCGACCGGGGCGCGCCGGCGAGCGTGCCGGAACTCATCGCCAGGCACAAGCTGGCGCCCGTGCGCTACACGGAGGATGAGAGCGAGATGAACACGATCGGATAGCGCACGCTACCCGGTCGCGGTCAGACCATGTCGGCGAAGCCGATCCGGTCCGTCGTCGCGGCGCGGGCATCGTCGACGCCGACCTTGTGCGCGGCCAGCAGCGCTTCCAGCACGCTGTTCATCGTATGGCAGCCCGGCCCGCGTCCCGCGTTCATGTGCGCGCGGATGGCGCCGAGGTCGCCCTCCTCGATCATCGCGGCAACCGGTGGGTTGATGGTCAGGCATTCGGTCGCGAGGTGATACCGGTTGCCCTGCTTGGACGGCAGCAGCGCCTGGCACAGCACGCCGCGCAGCGCGTGCGCGAGGGCCTGGCCCTGCGCTTCCGAATTGCCCAGCAGGCGCAGCATCTTCTGCAGGCCCAGCTCCGTCGAGCGCGCGTGCAAGGTCGCCAGCACGAGCGGGCCGGATTCGGCCAGCGCCAGCGCTTCCTGCGCCGTCTGGGCGTCGCGGATTTCGCCGATGACGATCACGTCCGGCCGCTCGCGCAGCGCGTCCAGCGCGCCCAGGTAATAACTTTCGACGTCGCCGTCGACGCCCACCTCGCGCTGCGTGATGATGCATTTGCGCTGCGGGATCAGGGTCTCGACGGGGTCTTCGATGGTGATGATGTGGCCCGAGCGCTGTTTGTTGATCTCATCGAGCATCGACGCGATCGTGGTCGACTTGCCCTGGCACGTGTCGCCGATGATCAGCACGAGGCCGCTCGTCAGGCGCGCGAATTCGCGCTCGTCCGCGTGCAGGCCGAGCGTGTCCAGCGCCAGGGGTTCCTTCGGGAAGCGGCGGATCACGCAGCCGAGGCGCTTCTTGCCCTGGAAGCTGAAGCAGTTGGCGCGGATGCGCGCCGTGTGCAGGTCGATCGAGCGGTCGAACGCGCGGTCGACGATGCGCTCGGCCCAGTTCGGCTCGATGACGTCGAAGAACTCTTCCAGCTCTTCCTTCGTGATGGGCGAGTCCGTCACGGCCACGAGGCCCTTCGGCTGGCGCAGCATCAGCGGACTGTTCTGGTGGATGATGACGTCGGAAAACACCAGCTTCGAATTCAGCAGGTGCAGGATCTGCTCGACCAGGGTCCCGAACACCGGGTGGTCTTCGTTTTCGATATACGACAGGGTGGGGATCTGCGACGACTGGTGGTGTTCCATCATGGTCGATGTACCAAACGGGCTCGGATGAGCGATGCGTTGATTATAAAACCAGCATGCTGTCAAAATTCCAACTGGAAAGATATTTTTTCCAGGGCCAAGCTTGCGGCGTGCCATGGACGCCACAGCGCGCGCATTGTTAGCGCACGACATTTCCGTGTTAGCATCGTTGAAAACTTATAACAGGAGACTACGATGCACGACCATCCACGCCACCTTCCCTTCACGCTCGCCCCGCTCGCGCTGGCCGCCCTGTGCGCGGCGGCGCCGGCGCTGGCCCAGCAGGCGCCCTGGCTCGACACCCATCTGGCGCCCGAAGCGCGCGCAACCGCCCTCGTCGCACGCATGACGCTCGAGGAAAAAGCAGCCCAGCTCGGCAACGACGCGCCGGCGATCGCGCGCCTGCAGATCCCGCGCTACAACTGGTGGAACGAGGGCCTGCACGGCGTCGCGCGCGCCGGGTACGCGACCGTATTCCCGCAGGCCGTCGGCATGGCGGCCACGTGGGACGAGGCGCTGATGCACGACGTGGGCGACGTCATCGCCACGGAATTCCGCGCCAAGTACCTGGCGAGCCGCAGCCCGGACGGCGGCACGGACTGGTATCGCGGCCTGACCGTGTGGTCGCCCAACATCAACATCTTCCGCGATCCGCGCTGGGGTCGCGGCCAGGAGACGTATGGCGAGGACCCGTACCTGACGTCGCGCATCGCCGTGAATTTCATCCGCGGCCTGCAGGGTGACGACCCGGCCTCGTTCAAGACCATCGCCACGGCGAAGCACTTCGCCGTGCACAGTGGGCCGGAATCGAACCGCCACCGCGAAGACATCCACCCGTCCCCGCACGACCTCGAAGACACGTATCTGCCGGCGTTCCGCGCCACCGTCACGGAAGCGAAAGTGGCGTCCGTCATGTGCGCCTACAACGCCGTCAACGGCATTCCCGCGTGCGCCAGCGGCGACCTGCTCGACGCGCACCTGCGCCGCGCCTGGGGGTTCGACGGCTTCGTCGTGTCGGATTGCGGCGCCGCCGCCAACATCTACCGCGCCGACAGCCTGCATTACACGAAGACGCCCGAGCAGGCCGTCGCGGCCGCGTTCACCGCCGGCATGGACCTGATCTGCGGCGACTACCGCAACAAGATGACGACCGAGGCCGGCCCGATCGCGAACGCCGTGCGCCACGGCGCGTTGAAGGAAGCCGTCATCGACCGCGCCCTCGTGCGCCTGTTCGCGGGCCGCATCCGCCTCGGCCTGCTCGATCCGACGCCGCCCAAGGCGTACGCAGGCATCCAGCCGGGCGACAACGACACGCCGGCCCACCGCGCCGTCGCGTTGAAGACGGCCCAGGAAGCGATGGTACTGCTGAAGAACGACGGCCTGCTGCCGCTGACGAGGGCGCCGAAGACCATCGCCGTCATCGGCCCGAACGCGGACAGCGAGGATGCGCTGGTCGGCAATTACAACGGCCAGCCGTCGCACCCCGTGACCGTGCTGGCGGGCATCCGCGCCCGCTTCCCGGACGCGCAGGTCTTGTACGCGCCGGGCACGGGCCTCGTCGGCCCGGCCGAACCGCCCGTGCCGGACGCCAGCCTTTGCGTCGACGCCGCGTGCCGCACGCCCGGCCTCGCCGCCGAACACTTCGACGGCCCGGACCTCGCGGGCGCGGCGCACCACGCCACGGAAACCAACGCCCGCGCCGCCTGGCAGGACGGCGGCCACAATGCATCGACGCGCTGGACCGGTTACCTGAAAGCGCCGCGCGCCGGCAACTACGGCCTGCGCTACCTGAGCAATGCCGGCTACCGCATCTGGGTCGACGGCAAACTGGTCGTGAATGCGTGGGACGTCGGCGACTCGCCGTCAATCGAAGCCGGCAAGGCGGCGCTGCAGGCGGGACGCACGTATCCGATCCGGATCGAGGCCGTCCAGCGCGGCGCGCGCGGCGACCAGAAGCTCGTGTGGAGCACGCCGGTCGATGCCGGCCAGGAAGCGGTCGACTTGGCCCGCCGCGCGGACCTGGTCGTGGTCGTCGCGGGCCTGTCCGCCAACCTGGAAGGCGAGGAACTCAAGCTGCAGGTGCCCGGCTTCATGGGTGGCGACCGCACGAGCCTCGACCTGCCCGCGCCGCAGGAACGCCTGCTCGAGCAGGTCGTCGCAGCCGGCAAGCCGACCGTGCTCGTGCTGATGAGCGGCAGCGCGCTGGCCGTCAACTGGGCCGACAAGCACGTGCCCGCGATTATCCAGGCCTGGTATCCGGGCGGCGAAGGCGGCCACGCCGTGGCCGACCTGATCGCGGGCGACTACAGCCCGGCCGGCCGCCTGCCCGTCACGTTCTACCGCGGCGTGGACGAACTGCCCGCGTTCGGCGACTACCGCATGGACGGCCGTACCTACCGCTATTTCAAGGGCCAGGTGCTGTACCCGTTCGGCCACGGCCTGTCGTACACGACCTTCCGCTACGGTACGCCGGCGCTGTCGGCGCCGTCCATCGCGGCCGGTGCGCCCGCCCAGGTGGACGTCGACGTGGCCAACACGGGCAAGCGCGACGGCGACGAGGTCGTCCAGCTGTACGTGGCCAAGCCGGGCGACGCCGCCAATCCGACGCTCGCGGCCTTCCGCCGCGTGCACCTGAAGGCCGGCGCGCATGCGCGGGTCGCGCTGGCGCTCGATGCGCGCGCACTGTCGCAGGTCGACGCGGCCGGCGCGCGCAAGGTGATGCCGGGCGCGTACACGATCTGGGTGGGCGGCGGCCAGCCGGGCCATGCGCAGACCGTGAAGGCGGCGCTCGCGGTGACGGGGGCGCCGTCCCAGCTGCCGAAATAGGCCGCGGCCCCGCCACCGTATCTTCCCGTCGTCCCCGCGCAGGCGGGGACCCAAGTGTCGCGACCGTAGCTCCCGCATCGTCCCGTCGTCCCCGCGAAGGCGGGGACCCAAGTGTTGCAGCCGCAGCCACCGAAATTGGGTTCCCGACGCCGCGGGAACGACGTGATACACGCCGCAGTCCACGCCGCCAGCATGCATTCCGGTCCGGTTTTCGTGCGGTCCGTCGCAAACCGGTATCGCGATCGATGCCGCCCGCCTACGATGTGTCCATCGAACCATCCATGCACATCAGGGAGAACATCATGACCACCAGCCAAACCCGCCGCGTCCTCATTGCCGCCTGCGCCCTCGCCTGCATCGCCGTCGCGCCGCAGGCCATAGCCGCCGACTGGAGCTGGGGCAAGAGCGAACAGGTGCAGGGCAGCGGCAAGATCCAGCACCAGGCGCGCGACGTTGCCCATTTCGACGGCGTCGCGATGTCCCTGCCCGGCAATGTCGAGATCAGGAGCGGCAGCGCCCGCGAAGGTCTCACCATCGACGCGGACGACAACCTGCTGCCGCTGATCGAGACCGTCGTCGAGGACGGCACGCTGAAGATCCGCGCCAAGCGCGACGCGAACCTGCGCACCCGCAACCTGAACATCGTCGTGCAGGCGCGCGCCGTCGACCGCCTGTCGCTGGGCGGCTCGGGCAATATCGACGCCGACGTCGTGCGCGGCGGCCGCGTCAGGTTCGACGTGGGCGGCTCGGGCGCCGTCAAGGTCGGCCGCGTCGAGGGCGACACCGTCAACGTCGCCCTCGGCGGCAGCGGCGGCCTCAAGGTAGGGGACGGCACGGCGCGCAGCACGTCGATTTCCATCGGCGGCTCTGGCACCGTCGACCTGGCCCATGTGCGCACCGACAACGCCAGCGTCACCGTGGCCGGCTCCGGCAACGTGACCTTGTGGGTGAAGGACAGCCTGGGCATGACGGTGGCCGGTTCCGGCGACGTCAATTACTACGGCGATCCGCACGTCACCCGGTCGGTGGTCGGGTCGGGCAACGTGCGCCGCCTGGGCGCGTCGCCGCGCTGATCACAGATCCCAGCGCACCTCGGCCACCACGGTCCGCTGCGTGTACGGGTGGAATGCCCAATACTTGCGGTTATTGAGATTGTCGACCCCGACCGCCGCGCTCCATCGGCGGTCGAACCGGACCCGCAGCCGCGTATCGATGACGAGGTAGTCCGACACCCCCATGTACGCATCGCCGTTCGGGTCGCTGTTGTCCAGCGTCGAGTACTGGCGGCCGCTATAGCGTGCGCCCACCGTGGCCGTCCACTTGTCGTTCGCCTTCCACGTCGCCAGCAGGGTCGCGCGCCAGCGCGGCACGCGCGGCTGCCACTTGCCCACACTTGCCGGGAAGCCCGCGTTCTCCGTGATGATCGAATCGGCGTACGTCAGGCTGGATGACAATCCGAGTCCCTTCACCCCGACGTCGTCCGCCTGCGCCGACACTTCCAGACCGTTCGTGCGGATGCGCCCCACGTTCTGCACCGTGTTCACGGTCGTGCCGCCGCTCACCAACAGCGGCTGCGAATACAGCGCGTCGCGCGTCGCTTCGCGGAACAGCGTCACGCGCAGCGCGCCTGTGTCGCCGAGCGTCTCGGCCGACAGCTCGCTCGTCCACGACTGTTCCGCCTTCAGGTCCGGATTGCTATTGACGATCGCATTGTCGACGATGGACCCTTGAAACAGCTCGGCCGCCGTCGGATCGCGCACGGCGCGGCCCGTCGATGCCTTCAGCGTCCAGTCGGGGCTCGCGCGCCAGGCCAGCGCCGCTTTCGGCGACCATGCCGTCTCGCTGCGGCCGGGGAAAGGCAGGGGCGCCGCCAGCACGGCGTTCGACAACACGCCGCCATACGCGCGCCACCGCTCGAAACGGGCGCCCAGCGTGGCGCGCCAGTCGTCCGCGACGCGCCAGCTGTCCTGCGCGTACAGGCTTGCGAGCCACGTATTGCCGTTGAAGACGGAGACCTGCCGGCCGTCGTCCGCATGCAGCCAGTCCGTGCCGCTGCCGAACACGCGGGTGCGCAGGCGGGCGTGATCCGACTGCAGCCCGAATTCGACCGTGTGGCCGGCCAGCGCGCCGTCGCCCGGGCGCCAGATGCCCTTCAATGCCAGCGTGTTCCAGCCGCTGCCGTGCATGTCCGTGACCTGGCCGGCGCCGTTCGTGTCGACGTCGGGCACGGACACCGTCGGCGTGCGCACGCGGTCGCGCGCATAGTCGTAGATGCTCGCGGCGACTTCCCAGTCGAACGTGGCGCGGCTGTGCTTCTTGAGCGACAGCCCGTACATCGTGTGCTCCAGCGTGGCGCGGCTGGGTGCGAAGTCGGACGCCTTGACGTCGTACGCGCGGCCGGCGATGTTCACGCGGCCCGCCGTTTCAACCGGACTCCCGGCCGCGTCGCGCAGATACGAATCGGACGCGCGCGCGGCATCGTTGCGCCACCAGCCGAACGTGTAGCTGGCGCGCAGCACCGGCGTGATGTCCCAGGCGAGCTTGAATTTCGCGTGGTCCTGCACGGTGTGCGTCTGGTTTGTGGCGCCGAGCAGCCACCAGTCCTTGCCCGACGGGTTGCGCCCGGCCACGGCACCCGTCACCGGAATGCCGCCGCCGTCCGGGATGCCGGCCGACACCAGCTTGTTGGCGAACGCGATCGGCTGCGCATCGCTGTCCATGCGCGAGACGTCGATCCACCACGACCATGCGCCGCTGCGGTCGCCCAGCGCCGCACTGCCCTGCCAGCCGGCGTAGCGGTCGCGGGTGCGGTACAGGTTGAAACCCTGCGCGTAGCCGGACAGCTTGACGTGGGCTTCGCGGTGCGTCGGCATGCGCGTCTGGAAGTCGACGACGGCGCCCACCGAATTGCCCGGATACGCGGCCGCGAACGGGCCGTAGAGCACGTCGACACGCTCGATTTCCTCGGGCGTGACGAGGCCCCAGCGCGGCGTGTACGCGGCGCCGTTGCCGAGCAGGTTCGAGAGCAGGATGCCGTCCGCGTACACGAGCGAGCGCGCGCTATTGCCCGTGCCGGACGCACGGCTCGCCAGCACGGCGTGGTCGTAGTCGCCCGTGTAGCGCTTGCGCACGTTCAGGCTGGGCAGGTATTTCAGCGCGTCCTCGCTGTCGAACGCGTTGATCCGCTCCTCGACCTGGGCGCCCGTGATGCCTTCGATGGTCGTCGGGATCTGCGCGGGCAGCGAGGTCGGGCGGCCGCCCGTCACGATCACGGTTTCCAGGTGCGTGGGGCCGTCGTCCGCGTGCGCATGCGCGCACGCGAGCGCCGCCAGGGCGATGCCGCCCAGGCGATGATGTCGATGTCGCATGGCGGCCTCAGTGATGGTGCATGGGCATGGTCATCGGCATCGGCATCGCCATGGCGGGCGGCACGACGTCGAGGACGGGCGCGGGCGTCTTCGATGCGGGCCCCTCGGCCGGGGCGACGTCGACCCAATCCACGCGGCCCTTCTCGCACTGCTGGCCGACCTTGAACACGTAGCGGCCCGGCGCGTCCGGCAGCTTGGCCTGCAGCGTGAATTCGTCGTAGTACGCGTCCGGCAGCGGGCCGCCGCGCCAGGTGATCTCGCGCACGGCGCTCGTGATCGTCTTGCCGTGCATGTGCAGCGGCGTCGCGAGCTTGCCGTCGACGAGGTTGATGGTCCAGCCCGGCTTGGGCATGGGCTTCGCCGTCACGCCGTCGGGCAGTTGCACGGTGATGCCGGTGGTGGCGCTGCCGTCGCAGCCGTGGCCGACCTTGAAGACGAGCGTCTGGTAGGCGCCGGCAGGCGCGCTGGCCGGGGCGATCGTGATATGGGCGTGCGCCAGCGGCGCCGCGAACAAGGCGGCGATCCAATATGCTTTCATGATGCGCTCCCGTCAGTGCGCTGCGGTGTAGGTCAGCGGTTTGACCGGCACCTGCACGGTGACGTTCTCGCGCTTTTTATCGGGGCCGACGAAGCTCAAGGTCAGCGGCACCTGCTCGCCGTCCTTGAGCTGGCGCTTCAGGTCGAACAGCATGACGTGGTAGCCGCCGGACGCGAGGTTGACGGTCTGGCCGGCCGGCAGGTCGATGCCGTCGACCTTTTGCATGCGCATGGTCTGGCCTTCCATGCCCATCTGGTGGACTTCGGCGCGGCCCGCGACGGGAGTCTGGACGTCGACGAGGCGCGTGGCCCTGGCCGAACGCAGTTGCATGAAGGCGCCGGCCGTCTTCTGGGCCGGCACGGTGGCGCGGATCCACGGGTCGGCGACGGTCACCTGGGCGAACGCGGCGGTCGTGAACAGGCTGGCCGCGGCCAGCATGAGGAATTTGTTATACATGGCTTCACCTGACAAAAAGGGAGGGCGGCGCACGGGCGCCGGGAATGAAAGTCAGGCAAAGACAGGCGGACCGCGCGGGACGGACGCCAGCCAGACGGCCAGCGGACGGGGCGCGTGATGGAACAGGAAAGGCCGGGGTTCGGTGCCGTGCGCGAGCGCGAGCGGCGCCTGCACGGGGGGCGGCAGGCCGTGGCTGCCCGCGTGGGCGAGGCAATAGCCGCAATCGCCCTTCAGGCCCATGCCGGCATGGTCGTCCTGCATGAGCAGCGCGGCCGCGGCCGCGAACGGCGCGCCGCCGTCGACGCTGCAGACGTCGACCGGGATCGCCGGCCGGCTCGCAGCCAGCGCATGCGAGACCGTAGGCGCGAGCGCGTTCAGCAGCACGGCGAACAGTGCCAGCCAGACGAAGCGTACGCGCTTAGTGACCGTCGTCAAACGAATCTGCATGCACCGATTATAGCCGCGGATGCGCCCCGCGGCGCACGCGCCGGCTGGGACAAATTGTCCAGCCGGAAACGGCGCTCAGCGCTCCGCCATCAGCGTCTCGCGCTCGACCTGCACGGTCTGCTGCCCGTCCGTCAGCCACACCTGGCCGTCCTGGATCGTGCACTGCAGCTGCATCGAGCGCTGGGCCATCTGCTCCAGCTGGGCGCTGGTTTCTGCCGGGATGTTGATGATCGAAATTTTCTTCGTGCGTTCGAGCTTGCTGGCCAGGCCCTTGAACCAGATGCTGCTGGTGGCACTGTAGCAGTACACGACCACGTGTTCGGCGCGCCCGGCCGCCTTCATGAGGCGGCGTTCGTCGGGCTGGCCGACCTCGATCCAGAGGTCGATCGCGCCCGTGAGGTCCTTGAGCCACAGTGCGGGCTCCTCGACGTCGAACAGGTCCTTGCCGTACGTGAGCAGGGGGTCGGCGTGCAGGGCGAAGGCGAGCAGGCGGATCATTACCCGCTCGTCCGTTTCGGAAGGATGCCGCGCGATGGTGAGCGTGTGCTCCTGGTAATAGTTGCGGTCCATGTCCGCAATGCTCAGGTCTGCCTTGTAAATCGTTGCTTTCAGGGCCATGCTTAAGTGTTGCCTATGTTTTATGGTTCAGCTGAACACGACGGTCTTGTCGCCGTTCAGCAGGATGCGGTGTTCCACGAACCACTTGACCGCGCGGGCCAGCACGACGCTCTCGACGTCGCGGCCGATCGCCGTCAGCTGATCCACGCTCATGGCATGGTCGACGCGCTCGACGTCCTGCTCGATGATCGGCCCTTCGTCCAGGTCGCCCGTGACGAAGTGGGCCGTGGCGCCGATCAGCTTGACGCCGCGCTTGTGCGCCTGCGCATACGGACGCGCGCCCTTGAAGCTGGGCAGGAACGAGTGGTGGATATTGATCGCCCTGCCCTTCAAGGCGTCGCACAGCCCCGGCGACAGGATCTGCATGTAGCGCGCCAGCACGACCAGGTCGATGCGGTGGGTGTCGAGCAGGTCGATGATGCGCGCTTCCTGGGCGCGCTTGGCCGATTCGCCGGCACCCGCCTCGAGCGGCAAGTGGTGGAAGGGGATATTGTAACTGGCCGCGAGCTGGTAGAAGTCCATGTGGTTCGACACGATGGCCGGAATGTCCACCGGCAGCAGTCCGCTGCGGTAGCGGA
>Ga0209148_1001072_pt1 | contig 16708 bp, 13 predicted proteins | sample AraplaCol_mMF_r2_2_FD_184288 | JGI IMG/M metagenome (GOLD analysis project Ga0209148, IMG submission 184288) | Arabidopsis root microbial communities from North Carolina, USA - plate scrape CL_Col_mMF_r2 (SPAdes) (version 2) | ecosystem: Host-associated > Plants > Roots > Endosphere | place...
GTTTAAAGTGCCGGGTCCGACACTGCCCGTCATCGCGATGCCGACCACGGCCGGAACCGGGTCTGAAGTCACCCCTGTTGCCGTGCTGTCGGATCCTGACCGCGTCATGAAGATCGGCATTTCCAGCCCGCATCTCATTCCGCAAATCGCCATCTGCGATCCTGAATTGACCGCGACCTGTCCGCCGAAGTTGACGGCAATTGCCGGCGCCGATGCCCTGACCCATGCCATCGAGGCCTTCACGACAGCGCGCCGCGAGCCCGATGCCATGCTGTCCCAGCAGCACGTCTTTGTTGGGAAAAGCGCCTTGACCGATCATTTCGCCCTCCTCGCCATCCGTCTTCTGGCGCGCAGCCTTCGCCGGACCGTCACGGATGGCTCTGATCTGGCGGCGCGGGCCGATGTCATGATGGGTGCGATGGCCGCCGGCTGTGCGTTTGGATCAGCCGGTACCGCGGCAGCTCACGCCATCCAATATCCGATTGGCGCATTGACCCATACAGCGCATGGATTGGGCGTCGCCACCTTGCTGCCCTATGTCATGGCCTACAATCTGCCGGCAAGCGCCGAAGACTTCGCCGAAATCGCCCGGGCGATGGGCATTGCCGACTCTGGCCGAAGCGACGCGATGCTGGCGGACCTCGCCATCGAGGCCGTCGCCCAACTGTTTGCCGATATCGGAATCCCCGCTGATCTCGCGGCATTGGGCTTACCGGTGGACCAGCAGGACTGGGCTGCGGAACAGGCGCTCACTGTGGGTCGCCTCATCAAGAACAATCCGCGCAGTATCGATCTCGAGGCCATGAAGGAGCTCGTCGGCGCAGCCTTCACCGGAGATCGCGGCTCACTCATCACGCGTAGCGAGGCTTGATATCATGACCGTTTCAACAGCCGAACGAGCGGAGATCGCTTCCGATCTTGATCGCCTGGTGTCAGATGCCGCCCGCGGCCTCTATATCGATGGCCGATGGCAGAACCCAAATCCCGGCAAATGGATCGATGTCGCCGATCCCGCGACGTCCAAGCTCGTCGCCCGCGTGCCGGACGGCGATATCGGCGACGCCATGGCCGCGATCGACGCCGCCGCTGCGGCAGCCTCGACCTGGCGCCTCACCCCGCCCCGGAAGCGCAGCGAAATCCTGCGCCGGTGCTTTGAACTCATGACGGAACAAGCCGAACTGCTCGCGGCGTTGATTTCCCTGGAAAACGGGAAGTCACTTGCCGATGCCCGCGGGGAAGTCGCTTACGCGGCCGAGTTTTTCCGCTGGAACGCCGAAGAAGCGGTCCGCATTCGGGGAGACTTGGGATGGGCGCCATCGGGCCAGAATCGGATCCTCGTCGATTATCAGCCCATCGGAATCGCCGTCTTGATTACGCCATGGAATTTTCCCGCCGCTATGGCGACCCGGAAAATCGCTCCGGCCTTGGCGGCGGGCTGCACATGCGTTCTCAAGCCGGCCAGCGAAACGCCCCTGACGGCCTATGCTTTGGCCGCACTCTACGAAGAGGCGGGCGTCCCCGCGGGCGTCGTCAATGTCGTCACGACTAACACACCGGGTCCGGTGGTAGCGGCGATGCTGAACGATCCACGGGTGCGCAAACTCTCCTTCACCGGATCGACCCGGATAGGCCGAGCACTTCTCGCCACAGCCGCGAGCAATGTACTCAGCTGCTCGATGGAACTCGGCGGCAACGCGCCGTTCATTGTCTGCGACGACGCTGATCTTGACGCTGCTCTGGACGGCGCCATGATCGCCAAAATGCGCAATGCCGGGGAAGCCTGTACTGCCGCCAACCGTTTCTATGTGCAATCCGATATCCATGACGCCTTCGCGACGGGCTTGGCGGAGCGGATGTCGCGGCTCACTGTCGGCCGTGCTTTCGACCCGGGGGTCAATTGCGGTCCGATGATCACCGCCGACGCGGTCACCAAGATCCACCGTCTTGTCACCGATGCGGTTGACCGCGGCGCCAAAATCCGCCTCGGCGGGCATCCGATGCAGGGACCGGGTTATTTCTATGCCCCGACAGTGCTGACCGATGTCCCGGCCGAGGCCGATATCGCGCGTGAAGAAATCTTCGGACCGGTGGCGCCGCTCTTCCGCTTCGACGACCTGGACGAGATGATGACGGCGGCCAACGATACTGAATACGGCCTGGTGAGCTATGTCTTTACGAACGATCTTAAACGGGGATTTGATCTTGCCGGCCGGCTCGATTCCGGCATGATTGCCCTCAATCGCGGCCTCGTTTCCGACCCGGCGGCCCCTTTCGGGGGCACGAAGCAGAGTGGGCTTGGTCGCGAAGGCGGAGCCCATGGCGTCCTGGAGTTCATGGAAGCGAAATACATCGCGACGACTTTTTGAGGCATTGTGGATGTCAAGCGACGCATCAAAAGACCCGTTCCGCACACGCGATCATGTCGCGGAATTTGACGACGTCGTGGATGCTTTTCGCGAATCCAGCAATGCGACCCGCCGTAACCTGCGTTCCGAGATCGATGTTCCATATGGCACCGGACCGGCTGAAAAACTCGATATCTTCTATCCACCAGCCACCAGTATCCCGAAACCTGCCGGCCTTCCGGTCCACATGTTCATCCATGGTGGATACTGGCGGATGTTTTCGAAGGATGACTTTTCCTATATCGCCGACACCGTGACCGCCGCCGGGGCAATTGCCGTCATCCTTGATTATGCGCTGATGCCGAAACACAGAATGGCGCTACTCATTGACCAGGTGCGACGGGCAGCCGGTTGGGTGGCGAAAGAAATTCGTCGCCGCGGCGGCGATCCGTTCTCGCTGTCCGTCAGCGGGCATTCCGCCGGCGCTCATCTTGCCACATGGCTTGTCGATCAGCGCGACCCACATCCTGACTATCGCGTTTCCAGCTGTCTGCTGCTTGGCGGCATCTATGACCTGGAACCTCTCCAACGCTCCTTTCTGCAGCTGGACCTCGCGCTGAGCGATAGCGAGGTCGCCCAGTGGACGCCGCTTGCCGTTTCACACAGGAAGGACTGCACATATTCTATTCATGTCGGCGAGGACGAGACCGCGCCTTTTCATGATCAGGCTGCCCGTTTCGACAGGTCCCTCATCGCTGGCGGCTGCGCGTCGGCATTGGCTGTCATCCCGGCAACCAATCACATGACCAGTGCACTTGCCCTCGGCAATCCGTTCAGTGCCATCGGCAAAAGCCTGACTTCCACGATCCGTAAATCTCAACTGAATGGCTGAAAGAGATTTTCCGCCTGGCGACAATGTGTCGGTATGGATCTACTGAGGATCAAGTGGAAGGGACCGACAAGCGGTAAACGCAACCAGCAAGACGAGAAGGCAGGTACGAGCCGGGGCGATCCCTTCGCTTTTCGCATGCTCTTCCGCAAAGAGCGGCTGCCCTCAGCCATGGAAACCTCTCGGGTACGCCGCAACGTTTCCACATAGTTGCAGGCAGCGCAAAACTGAGCCTGCGCCAGGCCTCCGTTTGCGGGTCGGCAAGAACGCCAAGACATGGATCGGTGCTTTAGCGCGCGAGCTCACGGCGGATGGCCTTGACATGACCTTCATAGAGATGGCCAACCGGTAGGCAGCGCGGCTGGCTGCCGGCACCGATGATCCGGAGGGTCTGTGCCAAGCCACTAACAAGCCAAGCCGACTGGGAAATAGGTGTGCATGTGGATCAATCATCGTAGACCGCACGATGTTCCCTCGCGGTGCTTGACACTGGATGGAACTCGGGGATGGAACCCGGCACGCCGCTCGCGCCTTGCTCTGGACAGACAATGTCCCACACAGGCTAGGATTCCGATGGCAAGAGCGAACAAGGGCACGGCAAAGGCGGTCCGCAAATCCCCCACCCCACGTACCGCTGGCCAAGGCGCGGCAGATGCGTCCAGGGCCGGCGCCCAGCAGAAGCTGCAAACCGAAAAAGACCGCGATCTCCAGCTTGATACCGTCCTGCCAGCGGAAGAGATGACCGGCAATCAGGGTGTGAAGATCAGCGATGATCAAAATTCCCTGAAGGCCTCGCCACGCGGGCCGACCCTGCTGGAGGACTTCTATCTCCGTGAGAAAATCACGCATTTCGATCATGAGCGCATTCCCGAACGCGTGGTCCATGCACGGGGTGCTGCCGCGCATGGATTCTTTCAGGTCTATGAAGATCTCTCGGATCTCACCATGGCCGGCCTCCTGACTAATCCGGAACGGAAGACACCGGTTTTCGTACGCTTCTCCACCGTCGCCGGGTCCCGGGGCTCGGCTGATACACCACGCGATGTCCGGGGTTTCGCCGTCAAATTCTATACCGATGAAGGGATCTGGGACCTCGTCGGCAATAACATGCCCGTCTTCTTCATCCAGGATGCCATCAAGTTCCCTGATCTCATCCATGCGGTGAAGCCGGAACCGAATAACGAGATTCCCCAAGCGGCGTCCGCCCATGACACCTTTTGGGATTTTGTTTCGCTCACCCCGGAAAGCGCTCATATGCTGATGTGGGTGATGAGCGACCGCGCCTTTCCGCGTAGCTTCGCCACGATGGAAGGCTTCGGCGTCCATACCTTCCGCCTGGTAAATGCCGAAGGAAAGGCGCGCTTCGTCAAGTTTCACTGGAAACCCCTGAAGGGGATCAAGTCACTGGTCTGGGATGAAGCGCAGAAGGTCGCCGGCAAGGATGCGGATTTCAACCGCCGCGACATGTTCGAGGCGATAGAGCGCGGCGACTATCCGGAATGGGAACTTGGCCTGCAGATCGTCGAGGAAGAAGACGAATTCAACTTCGATTTCGACCTCCTCGATCCCACCAAGATCATTCCCGAGGAACTGGTGCCGGTACGCCGCGTCGGCAAGATGACGCTTAACCGCAACCCGGACAACTATTTCGCCGAGACAGAGCAGGTCGCCTTCCATCTCGGTCATATTGTGCCGGGCATCGACTTCACCAATGATCCGCTGTTACAGGGACGCCTGTTCTCCTATATCGACACACAGCTCCGCCGGGTCGGGCCGAATTTCGCGGAATTGCCGATAAATCGGCCCATCAATCCCGTCAGCAATAACCAGCGCGATGCGATGGCACGCGTCGCCATCAATCCCGGCCGTGTCGCCTATTTCCCGAACCGGCTGGGGAGCGGCTGCCCAATGCATTCACCGGAGGCCGCGGACGCCTTCTTCTCTTATGCCGAGAAGGTCGAGGGTGCGAAGATCCGGGTACGGAGCGAGAGTTTCGCCGATCATTTCAGTCAGGCGACGCAGTTCTGGAACAGTATGGCCGCTTGGGAGAAGGAGCATATCGTCGCCGCTTTCGCCTTCGAGCTCAATCAAGTGGTCTCGCCCGATGTACGGCATCACGTGATGAATGAGATCCTGGTCAATATCGCCGCCGAGCTCGCTCAAGGCGTCGCTACACAAACCGGCATCGCCATCGCCCCCATCGGCGACAAGAAGAACCCCACACCTTCTGCGCCGAGTCCCGCCGGTCCGTTGAATCCCAAGGCAAAGGAGCTCGTCTCTCCTGCCCTCAGCATGGACAGACCGGTGCCTTCGGTCAAAGGCGCCAAGGTGGCGATCCTCGCGGGCGAAGCCTGCGACGGCAAACAGGTGAAAAGGGCGACGGCAATCCTCAGCGCCCAAGGCGTCGCGGCGGAGGTGGTGGCGGCCCATGCCGGCATCATCCATGGAAATGGCGGCGAGGAGATCATGGTCAACCGCGCCGCCCCAAATGCACCTTCCGTGATTTATGACGCGGTCATCATCGTCGGCGGCGCCTCTGCTCCAGTTCTCGCCAGCGATGGCCTCGCCATCCATTTTGTCAATGAAGCCTATCGTCATGGCAAGCCGATCGGCGCCATTGCAGAGGGCGAACTCGTGCTGGAAGCTTGCCGGTTCGAGGACCGGGAGGCAGACAATGGTATCTTCCTTGGCGACGCGTCCGCGGTCGCTGACGGCCTCCTCGCGGCACTCTTGCGGCCCCGTTTCCACGGCCGCCTGGTCGAAGGGGTGCCCGCCTGAGCTTAAATGCCAAGTATCTTCCACCTCAGCAAAGGAGCGAATTGCCATGCCTACCAAGGCCGACTTGGGTACCGGACTGGATGCCGTTGCGTTGTTGAAAGCGGATCATCGCAAGGTCGAGGAACTCTTCGAGAAATTCGAATCCGCCAAAGGAAAAGCCCCGAAAGAGAAGCTGGCGAAGACCATCTGCACCGAACTCATTGTTCATACGATGATCGAGGAAGAAATCTTCTACCCAGCCTGCCAAGGAGAGATCGAGGAGCATACCGTCGATGAGGCCTATGTCGAGCATGACGGTGCCAAGGTGTTGATCGCGGAAATCCTGGCGACCGATCCGTCGGCTGAGTTCTTCGACGCCAAGGTCAAGGTGCTTTCTGAGATGATCAAGCACCACGTCAAAGAGGAAGAGCGCCGCGCAGAGGGGATGTTTGCCCAGGCGCGCGCAGCGGGAGTCGATCTCGATAGCCTTGGCGCCGAGCTGGCTGCCCGCAAGAAGTCGTTGCTGGCAGAGATCAAACAAGGCGGTCTACCGACACCAACGACGCGTTCCTTCGCCGGCGGCGAGCTAAAGAGAGGCAAGCCCGAGCCACACGCCTTCATTTCCTGAGAGCAACGAGCTTTCAAACCGACTCCTGTCGATCAAAGGCCGGTTGAGCACGGAACATCAAGACCGATTGCCGCTTGTCTTTGAAGATCGTCGAAAGAAATCGGAGAGTTTCGAAAGGAGTCAGTGATGTATAGATCGGTTTTTCTTGCGGCCGCGGCAGCGGTCGCTCTCTTGACCACGGGTGCCAGTTTCGCCGTCGCACAGTCGAATGGTGCGCCAGCTTGCGTCGGTTCCCAGGACACCAACTGCGTGCCAGGGACACCCAGCAACAACAACTCCAGCGGTAACAACGGGTCGAACAATACCAACAGCAACGGTACGAACGGCTAATGGCACGGGAACTAACGGCACGGGGACAAACGGCACGGCGTCGCCAAATGGTGTGTCGCCGAACGGGTCCTCAGGCACCAATTCATCAAGCCCCAGTGGAACGGGTACCGGGGGCGGAGCGGGCTCGGGCAGTAGCGGCAGCGGCTCCTCGGGCGGCGGGTCTTCGGGTGGCTCTTCCGGCGGTGGCGGCGGTGGCTCCGGCGGCGGGAGTTAAATGGCGCGAAAACGCCCGGTCGGATAATCCGGCCGGGCGTTTCTTTTCAGATTAGTGCGATGCCATCAAAGGTCCGGGTTGTAGGTCATCCGCATCTTCATGGCAGCCAATAGGGCGAGACACCATAATGCTGGTGGAGCCGGGTGCCCCATTCCTGGTTGGCATAGTCATCGGTATCGGGCGTCGTGCGCAACACGTCGTCACTGGCCCTGGTGACATAGCCACCGACGTCAGTGCTATAGGTCAAGGTCGACCAGGGCAGTGCACGACGTTCCTTACCCATGCCCAGAAAGCCGCCAAAGCTGACGACAGCATAGGCAACCTTGCCCGAAACCTTGTCGATCATGACATCATCGATATCGCCGATGCTTTGCCCCGCACTGTTATAGACATCGGTGCCTTGCACCTTGTCTGCAGAAATAAGGCTATAGGTTTCATTCGACTTGAGAGTTTCCTGATCGGTCGGCTGTTGTGCCATGATAACTTCTCCTTCCAAGATTCAAAGATATTGTAAGGAGATAGTCGGAGATGAGGGTCGCGGTTCCCAATGCTAGCGCTTTTGTGTGCAAACGCCCGGCGAGGGGCCTCGGCGTTCTGGCCACGAGAAGGAAGTGATAGAGCGCGCGCGATTTTTAAGGCAGGAGAGACCGACGTCGGCTGGTCTTCGATCTCATCGAGCTCTTGATCAGCCTTATAGCGCTACATGCCTCATCATCGCCCGCTGACCCATGCAGGTGTTTTGCCAGCACTCAACTTCGACGCTAAAAGGAGACTTCGGCCGCGCCCTTCATATACGAGCGTTCCTTAAGAGAAAGCGGTCATGCTGTGTTGTCCAGATTGTCGCGCAGTGCAGAGACGAGATGCTCAGCGACCGCCTCTAAGTTCTTAATTTCTGGTGCCCGCTGCCGGACTCGAACCGGCATGGAAGTTTCCTTCCGAGGGATTTTAAGTCCCTTGTGTCTACCAATTCCACCAAGCGGGCCGCGCGATCGCCACCCGAGCAACATCAGGTGCGGCGATAGGGTAACTGGCGGCAGTTTCTCTAGCATCCCAGGCGGCGCCCGTCCATAAGACGATCATCGCCTTCCCTCCGAGGACTATTCCAGCGGCTCACCCTCGATCGGCTCGGCGCCGAGCTTGCGAATGATGACGCGAAGCTCCCCCGCTGCCGCCTCCAGGCGCGCGCGTTGGGTTCCCCGCAGCACGAAGCTGGCCCCGTAGCGACCCTGGCGGAAATACGGATAGGAGCCGATATCGAGGTCGCCGTAGCGCTCCTGCAGGAGGCCAAGATCGTGGGCGATGACGCCCTCGCCGACATGGGCGCTGACCGTCACAGACAACACCTTGTCACCACCGACCAGCCGCCCCTTAAGGCCATCGAACATGGCCTGACAGATGCGCGGTACGCCGGCCAGCACATAGACATTGCCGAGCTGGAAGCCGGGCGCCGCGCTCACCGGATTGTCGACCAGCACCGCGCCCTCCGGCACATGCGCCATGCGCAGACGTGCATCGGTCAGATGTTCCGGTCCGCCGTAATGCCGGGTCAGCAGGGCGACGGCGCGCTCGTCGCGCAGCAGCGGGACGCCAAATGCCTTGGCGACGCAAGCCGAGGTGATGTCGTCATGGGTCGGGCCGATGCCGCCGGTGGTGAAGACGTGATCATAGGTGGAGCGCAGCTCGTTGACCGCGGTGATGATCCGCGCCTCGACATCGGGCACGACGCGCACCTCCAACAGGCGAATGCCGATTTCCGTCAGGCCAGTGGCGAGATAGTTGATATTGGCGTCGCGCGTGCGGCCCGAGAGAATCTCGTTGCCGATCACCAGCACAGCGGCGGTGACGATGCGGGGGGCAGCACTCGTCGCGTTGTTGGAACCTGTCGTCTCGCTCATCATTTCACCGCCGTATAGCCGGCATCGGTCATGCATCCGTTGACCAGGTTGTCATAGCGTTTGGCATCATTATAGGAGTTGAGATTCTGCCCCAGCGTCGGCTTGATGCCGCTGGTCGTGCCGCCATACATCACATCGAGATCCTGCTGCACGCCCCGCTCACCTGCCATCTGCTTGTCGGCATAACGGCGGCAGGCGCTGTAATCCTTGTCGCGCTGCTCTTCGCTGACATTGGATTTGGTCCAGACCGTGATCCTCTGGTCGGCGGCACAGCCGGCCAATAAAACCGCTGCCATGGCGGCGGCGCAGACAGAGCGGATTGCAAGCGGCATCGATGCGGTCTCCTGAAAGAGCGGGTAACTTGCCGCGAAGCGCGGGTTGTTGCAACCATCTCTCCGAGACCAAAGCCGCGATTCGAACAACCGGACCGACCTGAAGGCGATCATGGACTTTGCCACCCCTCTCATCCCGGCCCGGTTGCAGCGCCGCTACAAGCGGTTCCTCGCCGATGTCATCCTGCCGGATGGCAGCGAGGTCATCGTCCATTGTCCCAATCCCGGCTCGATGCTGGGCCTGGCGGGTCCGGGCACCATCTGCTGGCTCAGCGATCACCGGGGCGGCAACCGAAAACTGCCTTTCGGCTGGGAAATTGCCGAATTGCCCGGCCCGGCAGCCGATCTTTCCCGACGCCTCGTCGGCATCAATACCGGTCACGCCAATGCCATTGTTGCCGAGGCCCTCGCCGCCGGCCGGATCGATAGCTTGGCCGGCTATCGGGAGACCCGCCGGGAAGTGAAGGTCGGCGCCCGCTCACGGCTCGATTTCCAGCTGCTCGGCGGCCCCCCTTCCGGCCCTGAAAGCTGCTTTGTCGAGGTTAAGAGCGTCACCCTCAGCCGGGTGACCGGCCTCGCCGAATTCCCCGATGCCCGCACCGAACGCGGCGCCCGGCATCTCCTGGAACTGGCCGAGTTGGCCGCTGCCGGCCACCGGGCCGTCTTGCTATTCCTGGTGCAGCGCGCCGATTGTGACAGCGTGCGATGCGCCGCGGATATCGACCCAGCCTATGCCGCAACACTCCAGCAGGTGGCGGGCCGGGTGGAAATCCGGGCCTATCGCTGCGATTTCGCCCTGAACGGGATCGGCCCCCGCGGCACTACCCCACGTGGCATTACCCTGGCAGCGGAAATACCCGTGACAGGTCTCATACGCCCTTAGACATGGCCGCGGCGGGAATAATGGGCCTTGAGCGGGTCCTTCTGTCTGCCACGGGCCTGTTGCACCGCCTTTGCTGGCAAAAACCACCGGAAGCGCGCGGATTTTGCTGTAGCCAGCCCCCGGAGCCCTGACATAGGCAGCCGGCTGCGACCACCTAACCCCTTCTAAAATCTGCATTCGCTCCCATATGCTGCCAGGAACTGTTACGATGGGGCAAAGAGCCTTGCCGGAGCGCGGACCAAGCCTTGCAGCCGCAGGGGTTGCGCCAATGCGCCAGGGCTTTATGCTAGTGGTTTAAAGCTCGTTTCAAGGACTACGGACAGATGCAAAAGCAGGATGTCGCCGACGAATGGGTCGACGACAATCGCAAGATCAAGATTCACGACGCCGCGGCTTTCGAAGGCATGCGCAAGGCTGGCCGCCTGGCCGCTGAGTTGCTCGACTTCATCACGCCCCATGTTGTGCCCGGCGTCACCACCGACGAGTTGGACCGGCTGTGCCATGGCTTCACCGTTGATCATGGCGCCACCCCTGGTCCGTTGAATTATCGCGGTTTCCCGCGCTCGATCTGCACCTCGATCAACCATGTGGTCTGCCACGGCATTCCCGGGCCCAAGAAGCTGATCGAGGGCGATATCCTCAATATCGACGTAACGCCGATCCTCGATGGCTGGTACGGCGATTCCAGCCGCATGTATTATGTCGGCAAGGTCGGTGTGCAGGCGAAGAAGCTGGTCGATGCCACCTATGAAGCGATGATGCTGGGCATCCAGCAGGTGAAGCCCGGCAACACGGTCGGCGATATCGGCCATGCCATCCAGACTTATGCCGAGAAGCTTGGCTTTTCCGTGGTGCGCGATTTCTGCGGCCATGGCCTCGGCCGGGTGTTCCATGATTCGCCCAGCATCCTGCATTTCGGCCGGCCGAAGACCGGCCCGGTGCTGAAGCCTGGCATGTTCTTCACTGTCGAGCCGATGATCAATGCCGGCCGCTATGAGGTGAAGATCCTCGATGACGGCTGGACCGCTGTCACCCGCGACAAGAAGCTCTCGGCCCAGTTCGAGCATTCTGTCGGTGTCACCGAGACCAGCGTGGAGATTTTCACGCTCTCACCCAAGGGCTGGGACAAGCCGCCCTATAGCGCCTGATCCAGCGGCATCATGCAGCGCCCGCCTCAGCTTCCCCTCGATCCGGTTCCGGCGCGGGAGGCTGATTTGGCGGAGACTGCAGCTGCCATTGCCACCGACGATCCTGTACCCGCTGTCGAGAAGCCACATTGGCTCGGCCATCGCGAGCGCCTGCGCCAGAAGCTGCTGAGCGCCGGCCCCGAGGCGCTGGCCGAATATGAGATGCTGGAACTGGTGCTGATGCAGGCAATCCCGCGTCGCGACACCAAGCCGCTCGCCAAGCAATTGATCAACCGCTTCGGCTCCTTCGCCGCGGTGCTCGCCGCCGAGCCCAATGCATTGCAGGAAGTGAAGGGGGTCGGCGACGGCGTCGTCGCTATGCTGAAGATCGTGCAGCATGCGGCGCAGCTGATGCAGCGGCAGCTGGTGCTGAAACGACCAGTGCTCGGCTCCTGGCAGCAGCTGCTGGATTACTGCCATTCCGTCATGGCCCACGAGAAAGTCGAACAGTTCCGCCTGCTCTTCCTCGACGGCAAGAACCGGCTCGTCGCCGATGAGCTGCAGAATATCGGCACCGTCAACCACGCCCCGGTCTATATCCGCGAAGTGGTGAAGCGGGCGCTGGAATTCCACGCCCTCGCCGTCATCATGTGCCACAACCATCCGACCGGTGATCCGACACCATCGCGCGACGACATCCTGCTCACCCGCGAGATCAAGAAGGCGCTGGATCTCGTCGGCATCAAGCTGCACGATCATCTCATCATCGGCAAGGAAGGCCATGCCAGTCTGCGCAGCCTGCGCGTCATCGAGGGCTGGCAGTAACACGCAACGCCCATATAAAAAGCTCGTCAGGAATTATCGACCGCATCATGGAACGCCACGCCAATTTCATCGCCGGTGACTGGGTCGCCGGTTCGCAGACTGTCATCAATGACAATCCGTCCGATCTCGACAGCCCGGTCGGCGACTACGATTTTGCCGCAGTGACGCAATTGAATGACGCGGTTGCCGCCGCGAAAGCGGCACAACCAGCCTGGGGCGAAGCCTCGCCACAGGTCCGCTTCGACGCACTTGACAAGATCGGCACGGAATTGTTGGCGCGCAAGGAAGAGCTGGGGCGCCAGCTTTGCGCCGAGGAAGGCAAGACCCTGCCCGAAGGTATTGGCGAAGTGACTCGCGCCGGCCAGTTCTTCAAATGGTTCGCCAGTGAAGCCTTGCGTGCCCATGGCGACAAGATGCAGGGCCTGCGCCCCGGCACCGAGATGGAGTCGACCCGCGAGCCCCTCGGCGTCGTTGGCGTCATCACGCCCTGGAACTTCCCCATGGGGGTCGGTTCCTGGAAGATCGCCCCGGCCCTCGCTTTCGGCAATGCCGTCGTCTGGAAACCCGCTGAACTGGTCCCGGCCAGTGCCTGGTCGATGGCGGAGATCATCTCGCGCAGCGGCGTGCCCGCCGGAGTCTTCAATCTCGTCATGGGCCAGGGCAGTGACGTGGGCGCCGCTCTCATCAATCACCGTGACATCGCCGCCCTCACCTTCACCGGCTCGACCCGCACCGGCCGCATCATCGCCGAGGCGGCCGCCAAGCGCTTCTGCCGCGTGCAGTTGGAAATGGGCGGCAAGAACCCGCTGATCGTGCTGGCCGATGCCGATCTCGATCTTGCTGCTGATGCAGCCTTCCAGGGCGCCTTCTTCTCCACCGGTCAGCGTTGCACGGCCTCGAGCCGCCTGATCGTCGTCGATGAGGTGCATGACGCCTTTGTCGCCAAGATGCTGGAACGCCTGCGGAAGGTGAAGATCGGCCATGCCCTCGATGCCGAAACGCAGATCGGTCCCGTGGTCGATGCCCGGCAATTCAAACAGGATCTCGACTATCTCGAGATCGGCAAGCAGGAAGGTGCCCATCTTGCCCATGGTGGCGAGGTGCTGACCCGTTCCACGCGTGGACACTACCTCAATTGTGCGCTCTTTACCGAGACGAAGAACGAGATGCGGATCAACCGCGAGGAGATCTTCGGCCCGATCGCCGCCACCATCCGGGTGCGCGACTACGACGAGGCGCTCAACGTCGCCAATGACACCGAGTACGGCCTCACCGCTTCGCTCTTCACCCGCTCTCTCAAGCATGCCAGCCATTTCAAGCGGCACAGCCAGACGGGTGGCTGTTCGATCAATCTGCCGACAGCGGGCGTCGACTACAACGCACCCTTCGGCGGGCGGAAGAATTCCAGCTACGGACCGCGCGAGACCGGGGAAGTGGCGCGCGATTTCTTCACCATCCTGAAAACCTCTTATATCCGGCCCTAACTTCACTCGGACATGAAGCGAACCGCGACATCATGAGCCTGAACGATAAACATCTGCCGATACTCTTCCTGTCGCATGGCTCACCCATGCTGCCCTTCGAGAATATCGCCGCCCGCGATTTCATGATCGGACTGGGCGCCAAGTTGCCGCGACCCAAGGCGATCCTCAGCATTTCCGCCCATTGGGACGAGGCCGAGCCGAGCCTGACATCAGGCGCGCATCCCGAAACCATTCATGATTTCTATGGCTTTCCCAAAGAACTCTACCAGCTCAGTTATCCGGCACCAGGTTCGCCGGCTCTGGCCGAACACATTGCCGAGCTGTTGCAGCAGGCCGGCCTGCCGGCCAAACTCGATGCCACGCGCGGCTATGACCATGGTGCCTGGAATCCCCTGCTGCTGATCTATCCCGATGCCGATATCCCGGTCGTCCAGCTCTCACTGCTCTCGCGAGGCTCGACGGCGGATCACGTCGCGCTTGGCAAGGCCTTGGCACCTCTACGTGATGAAGGCGTGCTGATCATTGCTTCGGGCGGTGCGGTCCATAATCTGCGGGCGGTTGAATGGAATGGCACCCAGGCGCCGGCCTGGGCCAAGGAATTCGATGACTGGCTGCATGACCGGCTGACCGCCGGCGAGGTCGATCGCCTGATCGGCTATCGCACGGAGATCCGCAGTGGGTCCCTCTCCCATCCCAGCGAAGATCATCTGCTGCCGCTCTATGTGGCGCTGGGCGCCGCCTCAGTGACAGATGCCAAGGCGAAGCCGCTGCATCGCAGCTTCGCCCATGGCAGTCTCAGCATGGCAGCTTATGAATGGGCGGCCTGAGCGGCCGCCCATCATCAAGACGCCAAGCAAAATGAGCTTCCACGGATAATCAGGGCCCGGCCGATCCTCAGTGAGGTGGATCAGCCGGGCCCTGTCACGCCTCAATGCGATTGAAGGTGGCTTGAGCCGACAACATCGGTGATTGTCGATGGCGTCGCACCGGTTCCCGCACCCTGCAAGGTAAGTGAGCCGCCGGCTGTGAAGGAAATGACGACATCGGCACCCGCGCCATTGTCGACGATGCTGGCGATAGCCGCATTCAATGCAGTCAGGACATCGGCGCCAGAAGTCGCAAAAGAAAGATTGTCTCGCGACGCATCGAAATCGGTGATGATGTCTGCCCCGTCGTTGAAGCTGTCGAAGCTATAGGTCACGACGCCACCGCCGCCGGTTAGCGTGTCATCGCCGAGACCGCCATTGATCGTATCGGCGCCACCGCCGCCATCGATAATATCGTCTCCGCCATTACCATTGATCACATTGGCATTGGCATCGCCCGTCAGCGTATCGGCTGAAGCCGACCCGGCTATATTCTGGAAATTGCTCAGCGTGTCGCTGCCATCCGCACCGGTCGCCGTTCCGGCACCGAGATCAACCGTCACGCTGCCACCAGCATTGGCATAGCTGACCGTGTCACCCGTGCCGCTACCGCCATCCAACGTATCGTTGCCAAGGCCACCCGAGATAATGTCATTGCCGCCGCCACCACTGATGGTATTGGCACCATTGTCACCGGTCAGCGTGTCATCGAAACCTGACCCCGTGATGTTTTCAAAATTGCTGAGTGTGTCATTGCCGTCGGCGCCGGTCGCCGTCCCGGCACCGAGATCGACAGTCACGCCGCCGCTGGCATTGGCATAGCTAACGGTATCGCCCGTGCCGCCACCGCCATCCAATGTATCGTCCCCAAGGCCACCGGCAATGAGATCGTCACCGGCGCCGCCCTTGATGACATTGGCATTGGCATCGCCGGTCAGTGTATCATCGAAGCCGGAACCCGTCAGATTGGCGATGTTGATGAAGCTATCATGGCTGCCGTCGCCGTCGTCGCTCGCCGTACCGAGCGCGAGGCTCGCCGTGACAGCCGCGGCAGCATTGCTGTAATCCGCCGTATCGGAACCGCTGGCTCCGCCATTCAGGATATCGACGCCGCCTGCCCCGTAGAGCGTGTCGTCACCGGCACCGCCATTCAACGTGTTGGCACCGCTATTGCCGATGATGATATTGTCGAGACCGTTACCGGTGCCATTGATGGCGCTACTGCCAGTCAGGGTCAAATTTTCGACATTGGCGGTCAACGTGTAGCTGATGCCGGCACGCACCTCATCCGTGCCGCCCGAAGCACCTTCGGTTACCACGTCGCCGGCATTGTCAACGATATAGGTGTCGTCGCCACCACCGCCGACCAGCGTATCCGCACCAACACCGCCATCCAGCGTGTTATTGCCGCTATTGCCCGTGATGGCGTTGTCCAGCGCATTGCCTGTGCCGTCGATGTTGCCGCTGCCGGTCAGCACCAATTTATGGATCGCCGGATTGGCCGCGAGGCTATAAGTCACCGCGGAAGCGATCGTATCGGAATCGACATAGCTGACGATCTGCGTACCGGCGGAGGTGACAAGATCGGCAATATCCGTGATGGTGTTGCCAGCAGTACCTGCACCCGTGAAGGTCAGCGTGTGACCATTGTTGAAGGTAACGATTACATCCTTGCCGGCGCCCAGGTCGGTGACGCTGGAAATGGCAGCCTCGAGATCGTCGAGAATGCCGTCGTTGTTGATGTCGAGCGCAGAATTGAAGCCGAGGATGTCGGTTGCCTTGCCAAAATCGGTAATGACGTCATCGCCATCGCCGAAAGCAGAAAACTGGAAGCTATCGGCCCCACCGCCACCGGTGAGCTTGTTGTTGCCGCTATTGCCGGTGATGACATTATCAAGGGTATTGCCGACAGCATTGATATTGCCACTGCCGGTGAGTGTCAGGTTCTCGACATTGGCGAGGCTGGCAAGGCTGAAGCTGACGGAGCTCCGTACTTCATCGGTACCGCCTGCCACACCGGAAATCGATTCAATGACGTGATCGCCAACATTGTCGACGATGAAGACGTCATTGCCGGCACCGCCATCCAAGGTATCGGCGCCTGCCCCACCATCGAGATAGTCGTCACCGGCA
>Ga0209148_1001073_pt1 | contig 16706 bp, 13 predicted proteins | sample AraplaCol_mMF_r2_2_FD_184288 | JGI IMG/M metagenome (GOLD analysis project Ga0209148, IMG submission 184288) | Arabidopsis root microbial communities from North Carolina, USA - plate scrape CL_Col_mMF_r2 (SPAdes) (version 2) | ecosystem: Host-associated > Plants > Roots > Endosphere | place...
GCCTGGATGACGGCGGAGGGGCGCAAGTTGCAGAACTGGGCGATCTTGCGGCGGCTCTCGGCCGGAATCTCGCGATCGCAGCGGCACAGCAGGATATCGGGCTGAATACCGACCGATTGCAGTTCCTTGACCGAATGCTGGGTCGGCTTGGTCTTCAATTCGCCGGCGGCCGGAATCCACGGCACCAGGGTCAGGTGCACGAACATGGCGCGTTCGCGGCCGACTTCATTGGCGAACTGGCGTATGGCTTCGAGGAACGGCAGGCTCTCGATATCGCCGACCGTGCCGCCGATCTCGCAGAGCACGAAATCCTCGTCGGTCACATCGGCCTTGATCCAGTCCTTGATGGCATCTGTCACATGCGGAATGACCTGGATGGTGGCGCCGAGATAATCGCCACGGCGCTCCTTGGCCAGCACATCGGAATAGATGCGGCCGGTGGTGACGCTGTCGCTGCGCCGCGAGGAAATGCCCGTGAAGCGTTCGTAATGGCCGAGATCGAGATCGGTCTCCGCACCGTCATCGGTGACATAGACCTCACCATGTTGATACGGACTCATCGTGCCCGGGTCGACATTGAGATAAGGATCCAATTTGCGGAGACGGACTTTGAAGCCGCGGGCTTGCAGCAAGGCACCGAGTGCCGCTGACGAGAGGCCTTTTCCTAAAGAGGAAACCACGCCGCCAGTGATAAAAATGAAGCGAGTCATGGACCAACGTTATGAAACGAATCAAGAGATGAGGGCAAGCGAACAATCGCTGCCCTCGGCGCACTTTAATCTTGACGAGAATCGGCGGCCGGAGCCGCGACTCAAAGTTTTACGTTACTGACCGGCCGGAGCCGCCGGCTTGGCCGGTTCCGGTTGAGCCGGCGCCGTAGGAATAGCCGGCGCAGTGCCGGTTGCAGGCTGGGCCGGATTGGTCGTGTTCAGCGGCACCAGCGGCTGCGAAGCCGTGCCGGCGGGCTGATTGACTTCCGGCACCAGAACATTGTGGCCGCCGCGGCTGGAAAAGACCGCCAAGGCGATGCTGGTCAGGAAGAAGGCGGCGGCCAGAACGGCCGTCGTCCGGGTCAGCAGATTGGCCTGGGTACGGCCGGCCAGAAGACCGCCCATGCCCCCGGAACCGGAGCTGCCGCCGAGACCGCCGAGGCCACCCTCGTTCTTCTGAACGAGAATGATGCCGACCAGGAAGGCGGCGATCAGAATATGCACTACCAGCACGACAATCATCGCACCAATCCTTTGAATTCACGTCGATTTGGTCGGGGTTCTAACCGGTTTGACCGGCGATTGCCAGCCCCATTTACGCCCGGGCGCCATGCCGGAAGGCCCCCTTCCGGCAAAGCCCCGGATTGCTTATGTTTATCTTCCCGCGGCTGGTATTCGCGCCAGCGCCAGGCGGTTCTGATCGCCCTTCTGCCTCACCGGCAGGCCGCCGCAATCGCCCAGAAATCCTCGACTTTCAGGCTGGCGCCACCAACCAGGGCACCGTTGACCTCGGGAATCGCCATCAACTCGGCGGCATTGGACGGCTTCACCGAACCGCCATAGAGGATGCGAACCTTCCCGCCATCGGCGAGTTGCCGCTGCAGCAGGACGCGGATCGCCTTATGCACCGCCTCGACATCGGCATTGGTCGGGGTGCGACCAGTGCCGATCGCCCAGACCGGCTCATAGGCGATCACCAGATTGGCTGCCGTCGCACCTGCAGGAAGCGATTCAACAATCTGTTTTTCAACGATTTTAATCGTTTCACCACGATCCCGCTCGGCTTCGGTCTCGCCGACGCACACGATCGCCGTCAGGCCGGCGGCAAGGGCGGCAACAGCCTTGGCCTGGACCGTGGCGCTGGATTCGCCGTGATCGGTCCGGCGTTCGGAGTGGCCGAGAATGACATAGCGGCAGCCGAGATCGGCCAGCATGGCGGCGGCAATGTCGCCGGTATGGGCACCGGATGCCTTGGCGTGACAATCTTGGCCGCCGACAGCAACCCGTCCGGCCGCCGTCTCCACTGCAGCCTCCAGATAGGGAAAGGGCGGGCAAACCAGCACATCTGCAGCCAGGCCACTGCCAGCGGCGGCGGTCTTTTCCGCCAGCCCTTGGACCAGATCCCGGGCGAAGGCGCTTGTCCCGTTCATTTTCCAGTTTCCGGCGGCCAGCGGCCGAACATTCGCAGTGGTCATTCTTCCTCGCAGCTGATGGACCCGCCGGCGGCTGCCCGGCTGACCCGGCTAGGTAGCACAGCGAGCCCCGACCGCCAAACGCTCCCTGCTCCCGGCAGCCGGGGCGAGCGACTGGCGGCCCGCCTCGGCGCTTGCCGCGGCCGGTCGCCATCCCTATGATGCCGGCCGATTTTAATCTGGAATATCAGCATGCTCAGCACCATCCGCCATAAGACAGCTTCATGGGTCGCCAAGGTCCTTTTCGTCATCCTGATCTTCGCCTTCGGCGCCTGGGGCGTCGGCGATATTTTCCGTGGCAATACCAAGAGCGCGCCGATCGCCAAGGTCGGTAACCTCGAATACAGCGAGGTGGAGCTGAACCACGACCTGCGGCAGACCCTGCAGAAATACCAGCAGCAATACCCGCAACTGACGATGCAGCAGCTGAAGGCGCTGGGAATCGCGCAGCGTGTCGTCGACCAGGGCATCAACGACAAGCTGTTCCAGGTCTATGCCCATAATCTCGGCATCTCCGTGCCGAGTTCCATGGTACTGCAGACGATCCAGGTCAATCCGAGCTTCAAGGGGCCGGTCGACGGCAAGTTCAGCCGCCAGCAATTCCTCTCCGTTCTCAGCCAGAACGGCATGGATGAAGCCGGCTATGTCACCCAGGTGCGTCAGGATCTGCTGAACCGCCTGTTGTTCCGCGCTTTGATCCGCTCCACCCAGGTGCCGCAGCAGCTGACCAACGAGATCTACGGTTACCAGGCCGAGACCCGCGCTGCCGATGTGCTGGTGATCCCGGCGGCCTCGGTCACCAACATCCCCCAACCGGATGATGCGGCGCTGGAGCAGTTCCACAAGGATCACGGCAAGCAGTACATGCGGCCGGAATATCGCGCCGTGAACATCCTGGTGCTGTCGCCCAATGATTTCATGAAGGGTGTCACAGTCAGCGATCAGGAAATCGCCCAGGCCTATGACCAACACAAGGCCGAGTATTCGACGCCGGAAACCCGCGACATCGACCAGGTGGTCGTGCAGGATCCGGCGGTCGCCGACAAGGTCCTCGCTGCGATGAAGAGCGGCAAGACTTTCGCTGCGGCAGTGAAGGAAGTGACCGGAAAGGATCCGGTCGATCTCGGTGCGCAGAGCAAGGACGCGCTGCAGCCGAAGGAATTGCAGGATCCCGCCTTTGCCCTGGCGGCCGATGCCGTCTCGGCGCCGGTCAAAACCGCCTTCGGTATCCACCTCCTCCATGCCAAGTCGATCACGCCGGGCAATACCCAGACACTCGATCAGATGAAGGATCAGATCCGCAACAACCTCGCTCTCGGCAAAGCCAATGACAGCCTGGTCCAGGTGTTGAACCAGCTCGACGACAGCCTTGGTGGCGGCGCCAGCGTGGCCGATGCTGCCAAGAAGCTCAATCTGACGCTGAAGACCGTCGATGCCATGGACAATGCCGGTGCTGATAAGGCCGGCAAGGATCTCGGGCTGCGCCCCGACGTCATCGCTCTCGTGCAGCAGACCGAAAGCGGCAGCACCAGCCAGGTGGTGCCGTTGCAGGATGGCGCCTATGCGGTGGTCCAGGTCACCGGCGTGACACCGCCCGAATTGAAGCCGCTGACCGAAGTCAAGGACCAGGTCACCAAGGACTGGACCGCCGATCAGCAGATGCAAGCGGTGGTCAAGCAGGCAGCGCAGCTCACTGATAAGCTGCGCAGCGGCGGCACCCTGGCCGAAGCGGCAAAGGGGCTCAACATCGAGCTGAAGCACAGCACCGCCCTCGCCCGTACCATCGGCGATCAGAATAACGGCATCGCGCCGGATCTTGCTCAAAAGCTGTTTGCTGCCAAAGTCGGCGACTATGTCGACGGGCAGACGGCGGATGGCGCCGTGATCGCCCAGTTGACGGGTGTCACCCCGGCTGTCGCAACCGACCACCAGGATGATGCGAAGATCGTCAGCGACAAGCTGTTGCAGGATCTCCGCTTCCAGCTGACCGACGAATTCTCGACGGCCCTGCAGCAGGAGATCCCGGTGACCCGCAACGACGCGCTGGTGGATAAGGCTCTGTCGGAAGAATGATCATCGAACCGCAAATCGACAGCTTCTCGGCCCTTTACGACGCAGGCAAGCCGCAGGTCGTCTGGACCAAGCTGGTCGCCGACCTGGAAACCCCGGTCTCGGCCATGCTCAAGCTGGCGGATGGGCGGGCGAATTCGTTCCTCTTCGAATCGGTCGAGGGCGGCAATGTCCGTGGCCGCTATTCGCTGATCGGCCTCAAGCCGGACCTGATCTGGCGCACGCGCGGTGCAAAAGCGGAGATCAACCGGCAGGCACGGTTCCAGCCAGATGATTTCGCGCCTGTCGAAAAGCCGGCCCTGGACTCATTGCGCGACCTCATCAACGAGAGCCGGATCGAGCTGCCCCGCGGCCTGCCGCCGATGGCCTCCGGTCTGTTCGGCTATCTCGGCTATGACATGGTCGGGCAGATGGAAAAGCTGCCGGATCTGACGCCCAACAAGCTGCCATTGCCGGACAGCGTCTTCTTGCGGCCGACCGTTGTCGCGATCTTCGATAATGTCGAGGACATGATCACGGTGGTGACCCCCGTCTGGCCGCGCGCTGGCGTCTCGGCCCGCGCCGCCTATAACCAGGCGCTGGAGCGGATCAACGACATCGTTGCGGATCTCGACCGCAGTCTGCCGCAGCAACGCAATGCCGGCGAGCCGCTGCTGGATCTACCGGAACCCTCCAGCAATCTCACCGACGAACAGTTCCGCGGCATGGTGGAGAAGGCCAAGGAATACATCCTGGCCGGCGATATCTTCCAGGTGGTGCTATCGCAGCGCTTCAGCCTGCCCTTCACCCTGCCGCCATTCTCGCTCTATCGTGCCTTGCGCCGGGTCAATCCCTCGCCCTTCCTGTTCTTCCTCGATTTCGGCAGCTATGCCGTCGTCGGCTCCAGCCCGGAGATCCTGGTTCGCCTGCGCGACGACAAGGTGACGATCCGCCCGATCGCCGGCACCCGCAAGCGCGGTGCCACGCCGGAGGAAGATCGCGCCCTCGCCGCCGATCTGCTGGGCGACCAGAAGGAGCTTGCCGAGCATCTGATGCTGCTCGATCTCGGCCGCAACGATGTCGGCCGCGTCGCCAAGATCGGCACGGTCAAGGTGACCGACAGCTTCACCATCGAGAACTATTCCCATGTCATGCATATCGTCTCCAATGTGGAAGGCGATATCGCTGTGGGCCATGACGCCATGGATGCACTGCGTGCCGGTTTCCCGGCCGGCACGGTTTCGGGCGCGCCCAAGGTCCGGGCGATGGAAATCATTGAGGAACTGGAGCCGGAAAAGCGCGGCATCTATGCGGGCGCGGTGGGCTATTTTGCCGCCAATGGCAGCATGGATACCTGCATTGCCTTGCGCACGACGGTGGTCAAGGACGGCGTTATGTATATCCAGGCTGGTGCCGGCATCGTCCATGACAGCGTGCCGGAAAGCGAGAACCAGGAATGCCATAACAAGGCGCGGGCCCTGGTGCGCGCCGCTCAGGAAGCCGTGCATTTCGCCGCCAGCCGCGGCAATCGCTGACACTATCAATCGTTGCCGAGGTTATCGGCGCCGCGCTGACAGGGCAGCGCCGATGCTTTTTTGCTAGCCGGCCACGCCCAGCTCGCGGCGTGCCACAGCGCTGAGCGGCACCAGTGTGAAGCCGCGCTGTTTCAAATCGCTCATCCATTTTTGCAACACGGCGACCGTCGCCGGATGCGGATGGCCAATTGCCACGACGAAACCGCGCTTGGTGGCGATTCGCTCCGCGACCGCCAATTGCCGGGCCACGGAATCGCCCCCTAACAGGGCCACTTCGTCATCGAGAAAGACATCGCGGCCGATATGCGGCACGCCTTGTTCCGTCGCCATGCGCTCCCCGACACTGCTGGCGATGGTGCGTGAATCGAGAAACAGCAGACCACGCGCCTGGAGGTCTGTCATGACGAGACGCATGCCCGCTTCATCCTGGGTGAAGCGGCTGCCCATGTGATTGTTGATGCCGATGAAGCCCGGAAAGCGGCTCAAGCCCCAGTCGAGGCGGCGCTTGAGTTCGTCGGGACTGAGGCCGACCAGCAAAGCATTGGGACCCGGATCGATCCGTGGATTGACCGGCTGCATCGGCACATGCAGCATCAGCTCGTGGCCGCGCTCGTGTGCGCGTTGTGCCAGCTCCGCCGCGTTATCGGCATAGGTCATGATCGACAAGGTGATCGGCGCCGGCAAGTTGAGCGCCAGTTCGGCATCCGGCTTGTTCACCCCGACATCGTCGAGCACGATGGCAATCATCGGCCCGCTGATCGGGGCGTGGAAAGCGACGGCATTGCGCAGCCAGGCCGGGCGATCGCCATCGCGCGGCGTCGGGGCGATGCTCGGCTGCGGCTTACTTGGCACAGCCGCCACCGTCTCACCCGGCGATGGCGCCGGCACTGGCTGGGCCGGCTTGGTATTGGGGGTTACCGGCAGGGCCGTAGTCGGGGTCGGCGCAGGCGCCGGCGCGCTTTGTGGCGCGATCACCGGCTGGGGCTCGGAGATTGTCGGTGCCGCATCTGGCTCGGTGATCTCCGACTGGGAATCGGTGATCAGCTGTTCCATCGTCTTCGCCGCCGGGCTGGCCGCGGGAGCCGCAACAGCCGACGCCTGTTTGGCCGCCGATTGCTGCCCAGCGGCAATATTGGTGGCGGCATCGTTGATGGCCGGTGCCGTCAGCTTGCCCTGGGCTTGCCGTGGCTCATCCGGCGATTGCCCCAGCCAGTGATTGAAACGGTTGAAACCGAGCACGATGATCAAACCGGCCAGCAAACCGATGCCGATGCCGATGCCGAACCGGCCCATGGCATGATCCAGCCAGCGATCCAGGCGCTGGCGCCACTGAACAAAAGATAGAAGCCCTCGGGGACCTGTATTCCGGGCCGTGCGGCGCGCGGTCTTGCCGGCTTTTTTCGCGCCCGGCTTGCCGGTGCTGCCTTTTGCCGCCTTCTTCGGTGCAGCCGCGCGCGCGGCTGGCGCCTGTCGGCCGCGTCCTGCTCTTGCGCGCTGCGGTGTTTTCGCCACGAAACCGATTCCTAACAACTGGGCTGCGAGTCACGCCGCAGCCTAATCCTCGTGCTCGTCATTAGCGAGGCTGTCGACCAGCCGCAAGAGTTGAGACTGCACCACGGCAATGATGACACCGCCACCGAGGCAAGCCAGCCGCAAGAGCGGGGTGAACCCGATCAGCCCGAAACCTTCCGCCACCAAGGGCCAACCGGTCAGCCAGACCAGCGTAAAACCCAATGGCAGGCGACGCGCCGCCAATTGTGCGAGCATGATGAAGTCCAGCACATGGCGCGTATCGTCGCGGCCGATGCCGAAAGGTACCTGCGGCATCGCCTGCAGTGCCGGCTGACCAAGTGCGACGGCGTTATCGTAGCGCTGCAAAAGAGCGATATCGCTCGCCCGCGCCACGGCCAGCGTCGTGGCATCTTCGAAATTCCCGCTTTCCTGTTCGGCGACCAGCTTGCCGACACCTGTCAGCCCCGCCAATGTCGCGGTTGCCGTATCATGCACATCGCCCACCATCACGGTCTCCAGCCGCGATTGCTTGCAGGTACGGATCAGCAAATTGGTTCCCGTCCGCGGTGGATCCGCCAAGGCAAAGACACCTAGAAAGCGCGGTTCGGTCCCCGCGAGGCCCGCGAACAGCAATTCCCGGCCCAGACGGCGATATTCCGCCACCGCTTCGTCCAGGCCGGCGATCTCGATGCCATGCCGGGTCAGCCATTCCGGCCGGCCGACAATCACCCGCTTGTCGCCAACCAGGGCACTGATCCCGGCGCCAGCCTCGACCTTGAGCTCTTCCGCTGGTCTGAGATGCACCCGGTGGCTGATGCCAAAGGCCATCAATGCCCGGCCCCAGCTGTCTTCGATATTCTGATAGGCTGACAGGCTTGCGACCACGAGTTCGGGCGGCGTGACATCTGGACCGGGTTGCAGGCTGACCACACGCAATGCCCCCTGGCTCAAGGTGCCGCGCCGGCCAAAGACGATGCTGCGCACCGGCAGCAGGTCCTGCAGGCGATCAAGATCGGGACAATGCAGGCGATGCAAGCCGAGCCAGGCGCGCAAAGCCCATTTCTGCAGCGGCCAAACGAGCAGCAGAGCCGGCGATATCAGGCCCAGGAGAATCAGGGCGGCCCCATCGACCGAAGCATGTTCCGGATGCAGCACAAACCAGACGGCAGCCGCAGCCATGACCGCGAGATCGATGCAGGCAATGCGCCGGCAGGTAACCGAGAGAAATGGCCCGATCGGATCCGTAGCCGGTATCACCGATTCGCTATGAACCGGCGGATTGGGCTCCGCCGATTCCGGCATGACGGCCAGTGCGCCGGCGCCATTGCGACTGCCGGTCAGGACCCGGTCGCCGGGTTGCTTCAAGACCGGCACGACGGCGCCGGTGACAGGCGCCTCGTCGACCTCAGAGCGGCCTTCTTCGATGATGCCGTTGTGGCCGATGACGGCATAGGGCTCTACCCGGACAGACCCGGCCGGCAGCCGGGCTGGCCCCTGCGCAACCATTTCGTCAACCCCCGACAACCCCGCCTCCGGCACGGCTGTGACCAGCCTCTGAAAAGATAACAGCGGAGAAAACGGCTGCAAAAACAACGTCAGCCAGAGGCTTCTTTCGACCTGCTGCCAATCAAAGCCGCCTTTCCTGTCGCCAATCCGTTTGAAAGCCCTGCAAAATCGACATGCCGGATCGCTTTCTTTGCTGAAAGGCGCCTGATAGACTTATCCGGTTACCAGGGCCAACTATCCTGATGGCTTAGCAAAAACCGGCGGTTTGGTCGATAAACATGCTCATCCTGATCGATAATTACGATAGCTTCACCTACAACCTCTACCATTACCTGGGGGCGCTTGGCGCCAACATAGAGGTGCATCGCAATGACCAGATCTCGGTGGCTGATATCTGGGATAAACGGCCGCAAGGGATTGTCCTCTCGCCCGGCCCCTGCGATCCGGACCGTGCCGGGATCTGCCTCGACCTGATCCGCTCCGCCCGTGATCGCGTCGGCAATGCCGCGCCTTTGCTCGGCGTCTGCCTTGGCCATCAAGCAATCGGCCAGGCTTTCGGTGGCAAGGTGGTGCGCGCGCCGAAGCCGATGCATGGCAAGGTCAGTACCGTCCGCCATCAAGGCCAATCGATCTTCCGTGACCTGCCCAACAATTTCACGGCCACGCGCTACCATTCGCTGATCGTCGATCGCGCCAGCTTCCCGGCCGATCTCCGCATCACGGCGGAGACCGAAGACGGCATCGTCATGGGACTCCAGCATGCCAGCCTGCCGATGGCCGGCGTGCAGTTCCACCCGGAAAGCATCGCTTCCGAACATGGCCACAGGCTGCTGGCGAATTTCCTGCAGGATTGCGGCATCAATGTCGATCCTGCGGCAATCCCGAGCTCCCCGCTGCAGAGCCGCGTTGCCTGATGACCAATACCGATTTGAAAGGCCTGATCGCGGTCGCAGCACAGGGAAAATCGCTCAGCCGGACGCAGGCCGAAGACGCCTTCAACATCATGATGTCGGGTGAAGCCTCGCCGGCGCAGATCGGCGGGCTGTTGATGGCCTTGCGGGTGCGCGGCGAAAGCATCGACGAGATCACCGGCGCCGTCACCGTCATGCGCCAGAAGATGACGACGATCGAGGCACCGGCAGGCGCCATCGATGTCTGCGGCACCGGTGGCGATGGGGCTCATACCCTCAACATTTCCACTGCGGTCGCCTTCGTCTGCGCCGGTTGCGGCGTCAAGGTCGCCAAGCATGGCAACCGCGCCGCCTCGTCGAAAAGCGGCGCCGCCGATGTGCTGGCCGCCCTCGGCATCAATATCGATGCCGATCTCGCCGTGGTGCAGAAGGCCTTGTGGGAAGTCGGCACGACCTTCCTCTGGGCGCAGCGCCATCACAGCGCCATGCGCCATGTCGGCCCGGCCCGCACCGAACTCGGCACCCGCACGATCTTCAACATCATGGGGCCGATTTCCAATCCCGCCGGCGTCAAGCGGCAGTTGATCGGGGTCTTCTCCGACCAGTGGCTGGAGCCAATCGCGCACGTGCTCAGCAATCTCGGCACCGAGCATGCTTGGGTCGTCCATGGCAGCGACGGCCTTGACGAAATCACCATTACTGGCCCGACCGAGGTCTGCGAATTGAAGAGCGGCGAGCTCCGCCGGTTTCGCCTGTCGCCAGCGGAGCTCGGCCTACCGCTGGGCACCGCCGCCGAGATTCGTGGCGGCGAACCGGCCGACAATGCGGTTGCATTGCGTGAGCTGCTGGATGGCAAGACCGGTGCCTATCGCAACATCGTTCTGATGAATGCCGCTGGCGCCCTGGTGGTGGCCGGTGCCGCGCCAGATTTCACAACCGGTGCAAAGATGGCAGCGGAATCGATCGATTTCGGTCATGCCCGCGCCAAACTCGAACAATTGATCGCCGTTACCAATGCGGCACAGGTGGCCTCATGAGTGACGTGCTGACGAAGATCTGCGACGACAAGCGGGAGCATATCGCCGCCAGCAAGCAGCAGCGCTCTTATCAAAGCGTTGCGACGGCCGCCACCGCCCGTAACCGCGCCGACCCGCCGCGCGGCTTCATTGCCGCCATCAAGCGCAGCATCGATAGCGGCGCCTACGCCCTGATCGCCGAGGTCAAGAAGGCCTCGCCGTCAAAGGGCCTGATCCGCGCTGATTTTGATCCGCCGTCTTTGGCGAAGGCCTATCAGGCAGGGGGCGCCACCTGCCTGTCGGTGCTGACCGACCAGCCGTACTTTCAGGGCGATGACAGCTATCTCGAAGCAGCGCGTGCCGTCGTCAATCTGCCGGTGCTGCGGAAGGATTTCATGCTCGACCCCTATCAGGTCGTCGAGGCACGGGCGATCGGTGCAGATTGTATTCTCCTGATCATGGCGGCCTTGAGCGACGACGAGGCAGCCGAACTGGAAGCTGCGGCGACCGAACTCGGCCTCGATGTTCTCGTCGAGGTGCATGATGCGCCGGAAATGGAGCGGGCGCTAAAGCTCCGTTCACCGCTGATCGGCGTCAACAATCGCAACCTCAAGACCCTGGCCGTCGATCTCGCGACCACCGAACAACTGGCGCGCATGCTGCCCAAGGATCGCATCCTGGTGGCGGAAAGCGGGCTCTACACCACAGCCGATCTTGAGCGCATGGAGCAGGTTAGTGCCCGCTGCTTCCTGGTCGGCGAATCCCTCATGCGGCAGGCCGATGTCACCGCCGCGACACGCGGCCTGCTCGGCCATCACGCGCCGCGATATGGCAGCGCAGCCTGAACGCGATTTTTCGAAGAGACGAAGAGATGAGTGGTTTCACGCATTTCGATGCCGATGGCAAAGCCCGCATGGTCGATGTTTCCGAAAAAGCGGAGACCGAGCGCGTCGCCACGGCCAAGGGTCGCATCCGCATGCTGCCAGCGACGATGGCGCTGATCCGCGAGGGCGGCGTCAAGAAAGGCGACGTCCTGTCGGTCGCACGGCTTGCCGGCATCATGGGTGCGAAGCGCACGCCTGATCTCATCCCGCTCTGCCACCCACTCGCTTTGACTTCGGTGAAGGTCGACCTCGCGCTGGATGAAAACGAGCCGGCGATCGATATCACCGCCACCTGCAAGCTGGTGGGTCGCACCGGTGTCGAGATGGAAGCCCTGACAGCCGTCAGCGTTGCTGCCCTCACCGTCTACGACATGTGCAAGGCGGTCGATCGCGGCATGGTGATCGGCGATATCCGATTGGTCCAGAAAAGCGGCGGCAAGTCCGGCGATTACGAGGCGGTCTGATGCTGCCGGTCGCCGAAGCCCGCGCCCGCATCCTCGCCGCTTTCGCTCCCTTGGGCAGCGAGACCGTGGGGCTTGAAGCAGCCCATGGCCGCGTTCTGGCGGCACCCGTGACGGCCCGTCTGACGCAGCCAGCCAAGGCGGTCTCCGCTATGGACGGCTATGCGGTGCGCAGCGCCGATCTTGCCGATGGCCGCACTATCGCCGGTGTCGACCTCACGATTGCATTCGAAGTTGCCGCCGGGCATCCGCCGCTCCGGCCGCTGGCCGCCGGCGAATGCGCCCGCATCTTCACCGGCGGCATGCTGCCGGATGCAGCGGACAGCATCGTCATCCAGGAAAACAGCCAGCCTGATGGCGCCGGCAGAGTACGCCTGACCGATGAGCGCTTCCGGCCCGGTCAGCATGTGCGGCGCGCCGGGCTCGATTTCTCGGCCGGCGATGAAGGGCTTTCCGTTGGCCGTTGTTTGACCGCACGCGATATCGGCTTTGCCGCCGCCATGAACTGGCCCTGGCTGACAGTGGTCCGCCGACCGCGCATCGCCGTCCTTTCTACCGGCGACGAGCTGGTCAATCCCGGCGAACAGCTGACGCCAGGCAAGATCATGGCCTCGAACGGCTTTGCTGTCTGCGCCCTGCTGCGGGCCAGCGGGGCCGAGGTCATCAATCTCGGCAATGCACCGGATGACGTGGAACAGATCGCCGCCATGATCGACACGACCAAGGGCGCTGATCTGCTGGTGACGATCGGCGGCGCCTCGGTGGGCGACCACGACCTCGTGCAGCGCGTGCTGAAGCAGAAAGGCGTCACGCTTGATTTCTGGAAGATCGCCATGCGCCCAGGCAAGCCGGTGATGTTCGGCCGCCTGGGTAACCTGAATGTCATCGGCCTTCCCGGCAATCCCACCTCGGCACTCGTCACCAGCCTGCTCTTCGTGCGCCCGGCGGTCGCCCGCATGCTTGGCCAGGATACGACCGAACGGCTTGATCCGGCGGTCCTCGGCCGCGATCTTGCCGCCAATGACCAGCGCCAGGATTACCTGCGCGCCACCTTGGAACGCTCCCCCACCGGCGAGGATATTGCGACCCCGTTTCCGATCCAGGACAGTTCGATGATGAGCCGGCTCGCCAAGGCCGATGCCTTGGTCATCCGCGCACCCCACGCACCGGCTGCCAAAGCCGGCGACCGGGTAGAGATCATCCGCCTGCACGGCGGGGTTGTCAGTATCTGACGCCCCTGCCCGGTTAACGGGCTTGACCAGCTGCCAGAACTAAACTAGAACATACAACATGTTGTTGGTTTGTTCTTTGCCGCACCGATCCCGACGGAAATCGCTGTCAGGATGGCTGGCCAAGAGCCCAAAGTGAGGGATGGCGCCCTATGCTGACGAAAAAGCAACGCGAACTGCTGCAATTCATCCAGGAAAGGCTGGCTGATAACGGCATCTCGCCCTCCTTCGACGAAATGAAGGAGGCCCTGGGGCTGAAGTCCAAGTCAGGTGTACACCGCCTGATCACCGGCCTCGAAGAGCGCGGTTTCATCCGCCGCCTGCCGCACCGGGCACGCGCCCTCGACATCGTGCGCCTTGCCGATGATCAGCGCCAGGCGACGCCGGCCGCCACCACAAAACCAGTCAAGGAAGATCGGCGCGGCTTTGCACCGAATGTCATCCATGGCGATTTCACGCCGTCGATTTCCGGTGCCGTCGTGGCACCCGCCAGCCAGACCGTCCAGTTGCCGCTTTATGGCAAGATCGCCGCGGGTACACCGATCGAGGCGCTGCGCGACAATGCCGCCAGCATCGACGTGCCGCCCGATCTCTTGGGCCGTGGTGAGCATTATGCCCTGTCGGTCGAAGGCGATTCGATGATCGAAGCTGGCATTCACGACGGTGACACTGTGGTCATCGAGCGCTGCGAAGCGGCTGAAAACGGCACCATTGTCGTGGCGCTGATCGACAACAACGAAGTCACGCTGAAGCGGCTGCGCCGCAAAGGTGACTCGATCGCGCTGGAACCGGCCAATCCGTCTCACAAGACCCGGATCTTCGGCCCGGACCGTGTCCGTATCCAGGGCCGCCTGGTTGGGTTGATGCGGCGTTATTAACTGGAGCAACGCTACTGGGCGAGGCTCGCTTCATCCGCGCCCGCGGTGTCTTCATCGTCTGAATCCGTCGCATCAGCGTATTGGAAAGCGGACCATGGCCGCTGGCCGACAGCGGCTGCGGTCGACTGCAGGGCGATTTTCTGCGCTGTCAGATAGAGCGCCAGTGCGCCGGTCCGGGCGATGTCACTTTTATCGATGATGAGGGGCTTGCGCGCACCGGCGAGGCTGTCGCAAGCGATCTGCCGCTGCGGCACGATGATGACATCGACATCATTGCAAGAGATATCGCTGGGCACCCGACCGAGATCGAAGACGATCTTGCGGCCACTAACTTCGACACGACAATTATCCTCGAAGTTGCAGGAAAGCCAGGCGGCATCACCATGCCCGGCCAGCGTCGTGAAGGTATCGCTTTTGGCTTGCGCGCTGCGCCGGAGCCAGGTTTCCCGCACCCGTTTCTCCACCCGGTTGCTGCTGACAACGAGCTGATCGGCGGGTACCCGCAGGGCAATCAGCCGGCCGCTTTCGGAGAGCAGGATATCGGGCTGCGCCATTGTCGCTATCGAGAGCGCCATGACAGCCATGCCGAGCAGGCCCCAGGCGCGATTCCAGCCATGTCCCAGGCAGATCCAGATCAAGCCGGCACTGGCGGCAAGCAGCCCCCAGACCGGCATTGCCTGGACAGCGATGACAGCGCTTGGCCAATGCTGCACACCACGGCCGATCCAGAACAGCGCTTCGCAACCCCAACCCAGCAACTGCCAGAAGGGTGCATCAAGGCCGAAGGGCATCAGCAGCAGCGCAATGGCGGCGGCGGGCATCAACCAGAACCCGGTCAAAGGCACCGCCAGCATATTGGCGACGAGCCCATAGATCTGCAGACGATCGAAGTGATAGAGGCCGAACGGCGCCGTCGCCAGACTGGCAATCAGGCTGCTCAACATCAGGCTGAAGAGCCAAAAGAAAGCCATGCCGCCATAGCCCATGACGCGACCGGTGAGATCGACCGCCGGCACTGCAAGATACTGGCGCAACGCGATCAAATGCGGCCGCAGGGCCTCGAAGCAGGCGATCAAGGCAAAGACCGCGGCAAAGGACATCTGAAAGCTGGGACCGATCAGGCTTTCCGGCTGCCACAGCAGCAATATGACGGCCGACCAGGCAACCAGGCGCAAGGAAATCGGCGAGCGATCGACCAGAATGGCGGTGAAGGCAATCGCCACCATGAATAGCGAACGCTGGGTCGGGACGACGCTGCCGGACAGCGACGGCTCGGCGGCGCCGGCGAGGACCGCATAGAAGACAGCACCAGCCAGACCTAAGACGGCGGCCCATTTCTTGGTGGCGATGCGCAGCGCCAGCCAGGGCCACAAGGCGAACAGGAAGCGGCAGGTGATGAAGACCAGGCCTGCCGCCATGCTGATATGCAGCCCCGAAATGGAGAGCAGATGCGACAGGCCGGAATCCCGCATTGCCGCCATATCCGCCTTGCGCAAGGCAGTCTGGTTGCCGACAACAAGGGCGATGGCCAGGGCACCGGTTTCATCCGGCAGGATTTGCGCGATGCGCTGGCCGATATGCTGGCGCAGGCGGTCGGCCCAGGCACTGAAGCGGCCCTCCGCTTGGCCAGCATCCCAGCCGGCTGGCGGATCGACGCGCCTGGCGCTGTAGGAGAAGCCGATGCCGTCGACGCCGGAAAAGAAGGCCTGACGGCGGAAGTCGAAGGCATCCGGCGCCGCGGGACCGGAAGGCGGGTGCAGGTCGGCCCGCAGCCGGACCCAATCTCCCGGCTGCAGATCATCGATCCCGCTGAGGACCGTGATCTGCAATTTCAGCGTCATGCCTTGGGCCGTGTCCGTCCCCCGCCCGACGACGGCCGGCGTCAGCGTCATGCGCCCGCCTGCTGGCAGCGGCTCGATCTGGGCGATCCGCCCGGTAACCGCTACCGCCCGCATATCCGCGGCAATGAAATGCGGCGTCATGGACGCCGTTCGCAGGCAGGCGGCGGTGAAGCCACAACCGACGACGAGGAGTGCCAGGAGCGGCCAGAGAGCCGGCCGGCACCGCGGCAGCAAAGCAGCCGCAAACGCTAACAGCGCTGCGATCGCGGTCCCACCAATTGCCAGCCGGGGCGAGGGTTCGAAAGGCATCGCAAAGTAGAGCAGGACACCGGTCCCGAGGCCGATCGCCAGCCAGCATGGCCAATTGGCACGTTGGCGGGCAACGGCTTCACGGAAGCTCAGGATCATCCCGCATAGCCGGGCCCTGACTTGGGCGCGCGACGGCACGGAACGCCAGGACGGGGGAAATGGGGGCACGGGCACCATCGCCTTATTCCACTCGTGATAGCTGTAGCAAATTGATGCCTCTTCCACCACTGGCTCAGTTGCCAAGCTGGTCGGCAAATATGCTAAGAACCAGGGTGATCGGCGGCGCTTCTGCCGCCTGACATTGCAAGTGATGAATCGCGACCATGACCGTTGTTACCCGCTTTGCCCCCTCGCCGACCGGCTTCCTGCATATTGGCGGCGCCCGCACCGCCC
>Ga0209148_1001074_pt1 | contig 16668 bp, 19 predicted proteins | sample AraplaCol_mMF_r2_2_FD_184288 | JGI IMG/M metagenome (GOLD analysis project Ga0209148, IMG submission 184288) | Arabidopsis root microbial communities from North Carolina, USA - plate scrape CL_Col_mMF_r2 (SPAdes) (version 2) | ecosystem: Host-associated > Plants > Roots > Endosphere | place...
CCGCGCCTCTCACGGTATCGGTCGAAGCGCAGGAACTCGAGCTTCCGGCACCCGAGCTCAATGCCGATCGAACACAGGTGATCGTACGCTTCCCGACCCTGGGTGCCGGCCATCAGGTGAACGTACGCTTGCAAGGCGCCACCACCGTCGATCTACCGATCAAGACCGTCACAAGCCAGACCGAGCTGTCGTTCGCGATCCCCGCGACGTGGCTGCAACAGAACCGCGACCGCATGGTGTACGTAACCTACGCGGTCGCCACGACGAAAGCGGGCGACCTTTGGCAGTTCTCCCGCGTGCTGCGGATCAAGCTGTAACGGCGAGGGGACTCCTCACAATCCCAGGTCGCTGAGCCCCGGGTGATCGTCGGGCCGCCGTCCCAGCGGCCAGAAAAACTTGCGTTCATTCTCTGCGATGGGTTGATCGTTGATGCTGGCATGCCGGTTTACCATCAGCCCTTGTTCGTTGAACTCCCAGTTCTCGTTGCCGTGGCTGCGGAACCAGTGGCCGGAATCGTCATGCCACTCGTACGCGAAGCGCACGGCGATGCGATTGCCGGTGAAGGCCCAGAGTTCCTTGATGAGGCGATAGTCCAGCTCCCGATCCCACTTGCGGCGCAACAGTGCTTTGAGCGCCTCGCGTCCATCGACGAACTCGGCGCGGTTCCGCCAATGCGTATCCGGGGTATAGACGAGCTGGACCTTCTCGGGATCGCGCGTATTCCACGCGTCTTCGGCCAAGCGGGTTTTCAGAACGGCGGACTCGGCCGTGAACGGGGGAACAGGCTGACGGATTTCCATGGTGCACCTCATGATTGAAGGGTGGGTCGGAGTAGGTAGACAGGTCTGTCTACATGACAAAGACTAGACCATGTAGACAGACCTGTCTACACTTTAATCATGACCTCACCTACCCCTTCCCCGACCACGGCCCCCTCGGCAGCGCGCGAGCGCATTCTGCAGACCGCGCACGACTTGTTTTACAGCGACGGCATTCGCGCCACCGGTATCGACAAGGTCATCGCCGAAGCCGGCGTCACCAAGGTCACCTTCTACCGGCACTTTCCGAGCAAGAACGATTTGATCGAAGCGTTTCTCGAGTATCGGCACGCTCGCTGGATGACATGGTTCGACGACGCGATCGAGCGCCGCCGTGATGAGGGTGCGCAGGCCGTGGTGGGCGCGTTGCGCGAATGGTTCGCGCAGCCCACGTTCCGCGGCTGCGCCTTCATCAATACGGTGGTGGAATTCGGCGGGACCGCACCGGTATTCGAAGCCATCTCACGTCGCCACAAGGACGACATGACAGCCTCTCTTCGCACGCTTCTGCCGCCCGGCGAGCGTGGCGATGCAGACGCCACCGCGATAGCGCTCGCCATCGACGGCGCCATCATCCGTGCGCAATTCACACATGATGCGGAAGCGGCGCTTGCACCGCTTGAACGTCTGATCGACGCGTTGATGCGCTGATACGCGTTCATAGCCAGGTTTGACGAACATGGCCACGCCGCTGGTTTCCTCTTGCGGCCTCTGCGATCGATCAGGCGCGCTCGGACGTGCTCCAGGAAAAGACATCCTCCAACGGTTTGCCGAATACCTCGGCGATGCGAAACGCGCACTCCAGACTCGGCGAATACTTACCCGCCTCCACCGCGGCGATGGTCTGGCGTGTCACGCCCACGCGCTCGCCCAGTTCGGCCTGGGTCATCTCCCCGGCCATGAAACGCAGCGTACGGATATGGTTGGTGAGTCGGCGGTCAGCCATGCCATCCGCGCCGGTAGCTGACGACGATCATGCCGTGGTGGACGATCTCTGCGATAGCGATGGCGAGCAATGCCGCGTGGACGATGGACCAGCCGCCGTTACTGAAGGGCATGACCACGCCGACGAGGATCATGCCGGTCATGAGCACGTTATACGCGATGGCTGAAGAGCGGCTCGCGATGGCCTTGTCGCGTTCATCGCGCTCCGCGGGGCCACGCAACCGGCCCGCCAGCCATGTGCCCGCGGCGACGATGCCAAGCGACGACAGCGCTGCGGCCAGTACTCCGATCTGCTGTCCCATGCTCGGCGATCCACCCGATTCGATATAGGCGACCGTCCCGAAGTACAGGCCGAAGATCACGGCCAGCGCACATACCCATACCCAGGCAAATCGTTCCTGCACAAGCATCGCTCATCCCCTTTGGTCGTGGATGGACGGAAAGTAAAGATAGCTTTACTTCATGTCAAGTATTATTAACATCAAGGCGCGGTCTTCCAGCGTACAGGGACGCATCTATAGCTCGGACATATCCGTTGCGAATCGGGCCTGCGCCTTGGTCAGGGGACCTCAGAGCCGCCGAAGGCATCGAGCGGGTCGAGTCGCTCAGGCGGCCAGACGCGTCGTATCCGCCAGATAGCGCAGTCCGATCGAGAGGGCCATCGCATAGCCCGCCGCAGGATCGCCGGGGATGACGACGCTGACCATCGACGGGTGGCCTGGCACGAGAGTGGAGACGTCGGACGCGCCGGTGCGATCGTGCACTTCGATGTACGGCGCGCGCAGGGCGGCCAGGGCGTTGCGCACCGGGGCGGCGCAGGTGTCCGGCAGTTCGGCGGCATCGACGTCGAGCACCACGAGGTCGGCGGTGGTATTGCACGACGCGAGGCAGTTCGCCACTTCGGCGAAGTCGGCACAGGGATGCCACTCGAAATCCATGCCTGCCGCCTGCGCTTTCTCCCAGAGGCGGCAGATACGCGCATCGGCGAGGGGAGGTTGATCCGGGAGATGCGGGCCCGAGATCGCGACGATCGACATCGACGGTTGTCCGTTGGGAAGGTGCGCTTAGTGTCCGCCCGAGATGCGTAAAAACGCTGCGCCACGCGGGCGCGTTCCGGGTAACGTTGGCGTAAAGATTGCGACGCGCCTGCGTCTGCCGAGGCGAATATCGCCGCCCGAACACGGTCGTGTTCAAGACCTCGACGCTCAACCAAGAGCGGAGGCGAATGGTGGGTCGTGCCGGATTCGAACCGGCGACCTACGGATTAAAAGTCCGCTGCTCTACCAACTGAGCTAACGACCCACACGCGAGAACCGGCAAGTGTACGAGGCGCGCGCGGGTGGCACAAGCCGAAGCTCAGGTTGTGAGGACCAATGCCTCGACCTCGCGGCCGGCCTCACGCCAGGCGCCCAGGCCGCCGGTCAACGGGCGGACGTTGGAGAAGCCCAGTTTGCTCAGGCGTTCCGCAACCTTCGCAGCCGACACCTCGTTGGGGCACGAGCAGTAGATCACCACGGCGCTGTGCCGTGGCAGGGTCGCCAGTTCGCGGTCCGCTGTGGCGAGGTCGAACAGGCGGGAACCGGGAATCACGAAGGGATCGTCGCGACGACTGATGGCCGAGCGCACGTCCACGATGAGGGCGCCCGGGTCGCTCGCCAGCAGGGTCGACAGTTCGTCGACGGAAATGCGGCTCTTGCGCAGGCGCATCAGCAGCAGCGTGCGGCGCACGTAGCGGAATGCGATCCACAGGACGAGTCCGGTGATCGCTATGGCCGCCATGCCAATGCCGAACTGGCGAAGCAGGGTTAGCACGGCGTCGATCTGGCGGTAGAAGAGCATGCCGGCCGAGAGTCCCACGGCGATCCACAACGATGCGCCGAGCAGGTCGTACAGGGTGAAGCGCGAAAACCGCGTATCGCCTGCACCGGCAATCGGTATCGCTACCAGCGACAGCCCTGGAATGAAGCGCGAGATCAGCAGCAGTTTCACGCCGCGCTTCTCGAAGAACCCGCTGGCGCGACGGACGCATGTGTCCGGTGAGAGCGATATCCGGCACAGTCCGTCCAGCACGCGATAGCCGAATCGCCTGCCGGTGAGGAACCATACGGCATCCCCCAGGAACGCACCCGCCAGCGCGCCGAGAAAGGTCGCCACGATGAGCATGGGATCGCGGGCCGTGACGAGTGTGGCACCCACGACGATCAGCGTGGGCATGGCAGGCACCGGCAGCCCGATGGCGCCGGCGAACACACCGAGAAACGCCACCATGGGCGCCGCGTCAGACCCGTTGATGCTCGTCACTGTGCGCGTCCCCAAGAGGTCCTTTTTCTCCCGCCCACGATACGCCGGTACGGGCGCAGACGACAGGGGCGCTAGAACGCGGAGTGGCTGCGTAGTGCGGCGGTGGCGCGGGTCGGTGGGCCGGACGCTGCGCCGTCCAGATGTACCCAGAACAACGTGCCGCGTCCCGGGCGGGAGCGAACGCCGATGTTTCCACCGAGCGTGTCGGCGATGCGCCGGGCCACGGCCAGACCCAGGCCGTAGCCAGGATGGCCCGGAAGCCGGGTGAATTCCTCGAAGACGCGCGCCTGAATGTCCGGGTCGAGGCCCATGCCGTTGTCGCGCACTTCCAGGCGAATCGCATCGCCGCGCCGTCGCACCGCGACCAGTACGCGACCATGTGGCGTGCTGAGTACTGCGTTGACGACCAGTCGCTGCAGCAGCTCGGCGAAAAGCACGGGATCGGTGTGCAGCGGCAATCGCCCGCCACGCCAGCGCACCTCGACGCCGAGCCGATCGGCATCGCTTTCGATGGCTGCGCGGCCGCGAACGAAGACGTCCGAGGCCACGACGGTCGATGGCGCGGGCTCGACGGCACCGGCATCGAAGCGAGCGAGTTCCAATACGCCGTCGAGCAATTCGTTGAGGCGCGTGATGCTCGTGCGCATCTGTCCCACCACCGCGCGCTGGCGAAGATCGTTTCCCGGCTGCATGCCGGCGACGAATAGGGCGAGTGCCTGCAGTGGCTGTCGGAAGTGATCGCCGATCTGTTCCACGAAGCGGGTTTGCCTGGCGATCTCCTGCAAGCGGCGGCGCAACGCTTCCGCCATCGCCGCATCGTGACGACGGCGCAGTTCCACCAGCTCGTCGAGCAGTCCATCGATGGCCTGCAGCGTGTCGTCGTCGCCATCGGCCTGGCTTCCGCGCGGATGCAGGAAGCGATCGATGCGGCCGCGTACGTTTTCGATCGGCTCGATCAGGCTTCGTTCGAGATCGCGCCGACCGATCAGAAAGGCTGTGGTGATGCCCGCGCAGAGCAGCAGTGTCATCGCCAGGCCTGCCACGTGCCGGTCGTGCAGCGCCGACGCATCGACGAGTGTTTCGAGTTCGCCCTGCGGTGTCGGTGTCCACGTGTGGAGCGTGTGTCGCGGATCGAGATGGCGACCGCTGTCGACCGCAAGATCGGTGGCATGCCTGCGATGCAGTATCGCCCGCCCGGTGGGCGCGCTTTGCGCGAGAGCACGGGTGAGCGCGTTGGTCATCGCATCGTCGTTCGGTCGTCCCGCGAACGCCGCGGCGAGGCCGGCCGCCTGGATGCGTGCCATGGCGTGCGCTTCGGCGTCCACGGCGCGCACATGCAAGATGCCCAGCGTGAGCGCCAGCGACAGGGCGATCAACGCCATCGGCAGCGATCCCCTCAGGATCAACTGCCGCAGGGACGTCGGCCTTCCTGGCGCATGCGGCGACACGGTCATGAATCGGCCTTATGGCGCGTTATCTCGTGTCGAATCTATGAAACGCGGCGTCGGCGCGCGATAGACAAGGGGAACTAACCCCGGCGGTCTATATCGTTTGGCCTATCACTTCCCGTGCAGGCGGGCGACGAGGGCATCGTGGTCGGCTTCGATCTTGCGGAAACGCGCGTCGCGCGCGGCCTCGCTGACCCATTGCGCACTGCTGGCGCGACGCTTTTCCAGTGCGTATTCGATGTCCGCGAACGGCACGAGGTCCGCATTGCTCGCCGGTGCGAAGCCACTGATGTCGTGGATGCGCTTGAGGTTGGCTTCCTCGCGCGCGCCGTCCTTGCCCTTGCCGTAGCCTGTGATGAATGCGGCGACGCGCTCGCGCATCGCCGCCGGAAGATCGCCGCGGATCACGATCACCGCATGCGGTATCAGCGACGATTTCCAGAGCACGCGAAGCCGTGCGTACTGCTCGGGGAAATGCTGCTGGAACCGTTCCATGTCGGCGGTATTGTTGGTCGCCACGTCCGCTTCGCCATTCGCCACCGCCAGCGCATTGTTCTGATGATTGTCGATGTGCACGCTTGCGAAGAACGTATCGGAGTCCAGGCCACGGGCGGCGAACAACTGCGTCTCGGGCACGAGGTAGCCCGACACGGAAAGGGCTTCGCCGCGCGCGAATCGCCATTTGCCCGGCCGGGCGAACAGCTGGTCCGGCGTGCGCAGCGGTGAGTCGGCCGCGACCAGCAGCACCGCGTAGTAGCCGCGCGAACCGTCGCCGCGCGTGAGCCGTCCGATCACCTGCATGTTCTGCCGTGTCACGGCGTCCAGCGCGAGCCGCCCGGAAAGAAACGCAATGTCCACGCGCTGTTCGGCGATCGCCTGGGCGATGCCCTCGTAGGTCGTGACCGAGACGGCGCGGATGGGGCGATCGAGCGCCTTGTGCAGGTCGTCGAGCATGGGTTGCCACGCTTCAAGCGATTCGGCAGGGCCACCGATCGGCAGGATACCGAAGGTCAGTGGCGCCATGGGGTCGATATCGCCAGGTGGCTGTGTTGCGACAGCAGGCACGGCGATCAGCGCGGCCGCCAGCCACGCAGCGACATACCTGCGTACACGCCGCCCCGCGCTCCCCACGCCTGCTCGCATCGTGCCTGCCCCACGTTGTCTGGCCGTGTACCCCCACGGCCCGAAACCTTGCCCAACCTACGCCGGGCATATGTCCTGTGGATGACCGCTCAATCGCCCAGGTGCTGTGCCGCCACCAAGGCTTCGAGCCGGTTGCGCACGTGCAGGGCGCGGAAGATCGCGGCCAGATGGATCTTGACCGTGCCCTCGCTGATACCGAGCTCGCGAGCGATCAGTTTGTTCGGGCGGCCCTTCGCCAGCAGCTTGAGCACGTCGATCTGGCGGTCCGTGAGTACGGCTGCCAAGCGCTCCCGCGCGGTGAGGCCATCGTTGCCATTGGGCAGCGCGAAAGCCGGCGCGCCGGTGGCCACGGCAGCCTTCATGGCCTCGGGCGGCACGTAGATGCCTCCACCGACCACCAGACGCACGGCGTTGAGGATCACGTCGGGAGGGGAAGACTTCGGGATGTATCCCTGGACGCCAAGATCCAGCACGTGGCGAATGGCAGAGGGGTCTTCGGTGCCGGAGAGCACGATGACGGGACGCTGGCGCGACGTGCCGTCGTCTTCCGGCCCGCGCAGGGCCGCCACGGCGTCCTTGATGTGCTCGACGCCTTCGGCGCCGGGCATGGCCATGTCGATCAGCGCGACGTCGGGCGCTGGCCCTTGGGCAAGCTTGTCGCGCAGCTGTGCGACGGTTTCGGCCTCGACAAACTGGACGTCGTCGCCGAGTTCGCGAAGCTTGAGCTTCACGCCCTCGATGATGAGCCGATGATCGTCCGCGATCAGAACAAGCATGCCTTCCCTCCGGCCGCGCGAACCGCGAGCCACCCCGTTGCCCGGACCATAGCCCTACGCCGGTCTGGCGGCAAGCAGGCCATATGGTTCAGACGGCTGCATGATGGACAGCCCACGCAGAAACCATTACCTCGTGCAGACGCTCGGGTGAAACCGGCTTGAACAGCACACGCGTGGTCTTCTGATCGATGTTTTTGAGGAACTCGCCGCGGGTCTCGCCCGTGATGAGGACGCGCGCGAAGGGCGGTGGATCGCCGGGCCGCCGACGGTAGTAGCGATCGAGCAAGGCAAGCACGTCGAGTCCCGTGCCTTCGCGCAGGCGCAGGTCGGAGATCACGAGGTCGGGCGGCTGCATCCACTGGTGCACGGCTTCCATCGCCTGCTGAGCGTCTTCCGCCGTCATCACTTCGCAGCCCCAGCTGCCGAGCAGATAGCTGATGCCAGCGAGGATGCTGGGTTCGTCGTCGATGACCAATACGCGCATGCCGGCCACGTCGCGGGGGATGCCGGGCTCCGGCTCGGGCACGGGCGGTGCGTCCATCAGGCCGGGCATCACTTCGGGCAGCACGATCGAGAACAGCGTGCCCTTGCCCGGCCGCGAGCGTACCGTGGCGGACGTACCCAACAGACCGGCGAGCTTCTGCACCGTGGACAGCCCCAGGCCGAGTCCGCGGCGGGTGCCTTCCGGGCGGCCGGTTTCCGGGCCGCTTTCCACGCGATAGAACTCGTCGAAGATGTGCTGGAGATGTTCTTCGCCGATGCCCAGGCCGGTGTCCCAGACGTCGATGCGTGCGGTGCCGTCGAGGCGTCGCCGCGCGCCGACCAGCACGCCGCCGCAACGCGTGTAGCGCAGTGCGTTGCTCACGAGATTGTTGAGGATGCGAGCGAGCATCGTGCGGTCGGTGCGTACCCACAGATCCGTCGTGCGCACGACGAGCCGCAGGTCGTTCTGTTCCGCCACCATGCGGAAGTTGACGCTCACCTCGTCGAACACTTCGTCCAGCCGTACGGCGCGCACCACCGGAGGCATCGCGCCGGTCTCCAGTCGCGAGAGGTCGAGCAGTTCGCCGAACAGGTGGTCCAGCGATTCGACGCATTCCTGGATGTGCGCGATACGGTTCAGGCGGATGGGATCGTATTCATCCACCGCCAGTCCGGACGAGAACAAGGTCAATGCGTACAACGGCTGCCGAAGATCGTGCGATGCGGCGGCGAGGAAACGCGCCTTGGCGACGCTGGCCGCTTCCAGAGCAGCGTTCTTGCGTGCCAGTTCCTCGGTGGCGCTGGTGATCTCGCGCTCCATGCCGATCTGCGCATGCAGCAGCTTCGACGCGGCACCGTTGAAGCCGCGCTGCAGGTCGCCGATCTCCGTGTCGTCGGTGACCGGCACCACCACCGTGCGGTCGCCCAGGCCGAGCTGACGCACGGCGATGGCAAGGTTGCGCAGCGGTGCGCTGAGCCAGCGAGCCGTCGACCAGCCGATGCCCACGGCGATCAACAGGCTGAGCGTGAGCCAGATCAGTGCGTTGTGCACGCTGGCACGCTGGGCGGCGACCGCATCCTCCACGCTGACGTCGACCGTCACGGTACCGAGTACGCGGCGGTTCAACGGATCGACGATCTCCCTGGCGACGGTGAGGCCTTCATCGTCATCGCTGATCGAGCTGTTGACGCGGTCCGCCACGATCTCGCCATCGCGGTTGCTGATGCGTACGCGCGATACCTGCGGCAACTGCACGATCGATTGCGCAATCCGGCCGAGTTCGCGTCGCTCGCCCGTGCGAAGTGCGTCGCCTGACACGGTGGCAGCCTGCTGCGCGATGGCGTCCGCGGTGGACCGGCCCATCTCGTGCAGCGTGTCCATCTGGTGGCGGGTCAGCAACGTGACCAGCAGGACTGCACTGATCGCAGTCGGAACGAGGGCAACGCACGTCAGGCGCTGCACGAGCGACGTGCGACGCCAGACCTTTTCCAGCCATGGAGTGGATACATCACGCATGTGTTTCCCCTGGCACCGCCCTCCCGGCGGCGCGAGGCCTACAGCCTAGCGCAGATCGCGAGCGGCGGCGTCAGCGGCCCCGGCGCAGCCGGGCGCGGATCGTTCGTATGGCCAGGGGCAGCAGGGTCAGAACGGCGAACGCCGCCAGCGGGATCAACAGGCGCTGATTCATCAGGCCGCCCGCGCTGACCGGGGTGCCGCTGGCGATCGTTGCGCCAAGCCCGGCGCCCACGGCGCTTTCGACACACAACGAGACGGTGCCGCCAAGCCAGGTAGCAACGATGAAAAGCCATAGCGGGCAGCGCAGCCATGCCAGCGTCATGGTCATGATGCCGAGGGGGACGATCGGGACGAACCGAAGGGCGAACGTATAGGTCACCGGATGCGCGGCGTAACCGTCGCGCAGGCGGCGAGCCAGGGGCGGAGGCTCGCGTCCGCCCGGGCCAAAGGCGTAGCGGCTGGCGCCGTAGAGCGCGAGCGAGCCGAGCAGGACGGCGACGGAGGAAAGTGCCGTGCCTTCCCAGGTGCCGAAAAGCAGACCGCCGCTCAGCACGATCACGATGGTGCCCGGGACGCCGGTAGCGATTGCGAAGCAGAGCACGCCTGCATAGAGCAGGCGCGAGGCCACCGGATATGTCGCGATGGCCGTGCGCAGTTGTCCTTCTTCAGCCAGCAGGCGATGCGGTTCGAGACGGTCGAAGACGCCGCCGAACAGCAGCCCGAGGCCGATCAAGATCAGCAGGCACAACGGCAGGACGGTGCGCCAGCGGCGGGTCATCGGTGTTTATCCGAGTCAGTACGCCGCGCCCGATTCGCCGTAGCGACGCAGCACCTCGCGGGCCTCGTCGCGGCGAATATCACGGCGCACGGCGATACCGCGACGTTCCAGCTCGCCGATCCAGTCGGCGGGCAGCGGGCCTTCATCGAAAGGCGTCAGCGCTTCGACGTCCTCGGCGCGCGCGCCGATCAGCAGGGTGTCGACGCCTGCCCAGACGGTGGCTCCATAGCACTGGCAGCAAGGCTGGGAACTGGTGGCGAGCACGAACGTGCTGCCGTCCTCATTGAGGCGGAAACGTTGCAGCCGCTGCTGCGCGGTCATGTACGCCATCATCTCGGCGTGAGCGGCCGAGCAGGTGTGCGGCACGACGCGGTTCACGCCGACGGAAACGATGCGGTCGTTGCCGTCGAACACCACGGCACCGAACGGGCCGCCGGTGGCGAGGTCCACATTGCGATCGGAGAGTTCGATCGCCAGGCCGACTTTCGCTTCGTCGCCTGGGTAGGTCACCGACGTATCGACGGCCTCGTGGACCCAGGCGGGCAGGGTGAGATGGATCTGCGCGTAGAGCATCAGGCTTGCTTCGCCCACGAATCGCGCAACGTCACGACGCGGTTGAACACCGGCGCGTCGTGCGTGTGGTCGTGCATGTCGGCCACGAAGTACCCGAGGCGTTCGAACTGCATGCGATCCTCGCGCGCCGCGCCGGCAGCGGCCGGTTCGACATAGCCGTGCACGATGCGGCGAGACTGCGGATTGAGGTGGTCCTTGTAGGTCTTGCCGTCGCTGTCGTCGTCCGGGTCGGTGACATCGAACAGGCGGTCGTATAGACGCACCACGGCCGGCACGGCATGACGCGCACTGACCCAATGAATGGTGCCCTTCACCTTGCGATCCGCACCGGGCATGCCGCTGCGGGTGTCGAGATCGAGCGTGCAGCGCAGTTCGACGATGTCGCCGGCTTCGTTCTTTAGGATCTCGTCGCAACGCACGATGCCGACGCCGCGCAGGCGCACTTCGCCTTCGGGCTTCAAGCGATGGAATCCCTTCGGCGGCACTTCGGCGAAGTCCTCGCGCTCGATCCAGACCTCGCGCGAGAACGGCACGCTGCGTGTGCCGAAGCTCTCGTCCTTAGGATGGTTGGGGAAGGTGAGCGATTCCTCGTGCGCTTCCGGAAGGTTGGTGATGACCAGCTTCACCGGATCGATGACTGCAAGGCGGCGCGGCGCGCTGCCGTCGAGGTCTTCGCGCACGGCACCTTCGAGCACGCTCATGTCGATGGTGCTGTTCTGCTTGCTGACGCCGATGCGCTCCCAGAACAGGCGAATGCCGGCCGGCGTGAAGCCGCGGCGGCGTACGCCTGCGATGGTCGGCAGGCGCGGATCGTCCCAGCCGTCCACGAGGTTTTCGGAGACCAGCGTGATGAGCTTGCGCTTGCTCATCACCGTGTAGTTGAGGTTGCCGCGCGAGAACTCGATCTGGCGCGGTTTGCTCGGCGCGGTCGGCAGACCGGCGGCCAGCAGCGGCTGCCACAGTTCCGGATCGTTGGCGAGATCCACCTTGTCCACGCACCAGTCGTACAGCGGACGATGATCCTCGAACTCCAGCGTGCACAGCGAATGCGTGATGCCTTCCAGCGCATCCGAGAGCGAATGGGCGAAGTCGTACATCGGGTAGATCGGCCACGCGTCACCGGTGTTCTGGTGATGCACCTTGCGGATGCGATACAGAGCCGGATCGCGCAAGTTGATGTTGCCCGAGGTCATGTCGATCTTGGCGCGGAGGGTCTTGCTGCCATCGGCGAATTCGCCGGCCCGCATGCGCTGGAACAGATCGAGGTTTTCTTCCACCGAGCGGTCGCGATAGGGCGAGTTGCGACCCGGCTCGGTAAGCGTGCCGCGGTATTCGCGTACTTCCTCGGCGCTCAGGTCGTCCACGTAGGCTTCGCCGAGACGGATCAGCTTCAGCGCCGACCGGTAGAACACCTCGAAGTAATCGGAGGCGTGGCGCAATTCGGCCCAGTCGAAACCGAGCCACTTCACGTCGCGCTGGATGGCCTCCACATATTCGACGTCTTCCTTGGACGGGTTGGTGTCGTCGAAGCGCAGGTTGCAGGTGCCGGTGAACTCGCTCGCGAGGCCGAAGTTGAGGCAGATCGACTTGGCATGGCCCAGATGCAGGTAGCCGTTCGGCTCCGGCGGGAAGCGCGTGCGAATGGCCGTGTGCTTGCCGGACGCCAGGTCGTCACGGACGATCTGGCGGATGAAATGCTGCTGCAGGACGGGCGTTTCGGTCGACATCGCGAAGGGCTCGGAAGAAGGTGCGTGGCAAACGTCCGAGTTTACCTTTGTTGTCGGCCGGGCGCTTGCCGCGGCCGCCGTCGGCGGGGTAGCTTGGCGCCATGCGCATCGCTTACCACGCCGAAACCCTGATCGACGCCCATCTGGTGAAGGATGCGCTGGAGCGTGCCGAGATTCCCGCGTTCATTGCCGGCGAGTTCCTCACCGGTGCCGTCGGACAGCTTCCGGCGCGCGATTTTGTGGCCGTGATGGTGCCTGAAGCCGCCGCCGAAGCCGCCGAGGAGATCGTCCGTGCGTTAGATGCCCAACTGGCGGAGGCACGCGCCGCTGTGGCCGCCGACGACGATTTCGGCGCGGCCACGCTGCCCGCCTGAATCAACCGCTTTCCCAGGATCCTTTCATGCTTTTCGAACTCGTCCGTGATGTGCCGGACTTCCCGCGTTCCGGCATTCTGTTCAAGGACATCACGCCGCTGCTGGCGGATGCGGACGCCTTCGGCGCCTGCATCGACGCGTTGTGCGAGCCCTGGCGCGGGCACGGCATCGGCGCCGTCTGCGGCATCGAATCGCGCGGCTTCATCTTCGGCGCCGCCATGGCGCGCGCGCTTGGTGCGGGTTTCGTTCCCCTGCGCAAGGCCGGCAAGCTGCCGCCGCCGGTCGTCGGGGTTGATTACGGCCTGGAGTACGGGCTGGATCGCCTGGAAATCGGCACCGAGGCCTTGTCGCCCGGCCAACGCGTGCTCATCGTGGATGACGTGCTGGCCACCGGCGGCACCCTGGAGGCCGGCCGGCGGCTGGTCGAGCGGCTGGGCGCGGAAGTGGTGGGGGCCAGCGTCGCTATCGAACTCGGTGCGCTCAACGGACGGGCCCGTTGGCCGGCCAGTCTGCCGTTGCGTGCCTTGATGGCGTTCTGATCAGCGCACGTCGCGGATCGCCTCGACGAGTACGATTTCGCACGCGCCCGCGCCGGTATCGTCGCGGGTCAGCGACGTGTTCCAGTGCCACCCGTCGTCGCGCTTCACGTCCACGAGGAAGCCTTCCAGGTGCACCACTTCCCCTGGGCGGACGGTGCGCAATTCGCGAGCCGCCTCGTCGTTGGCCGGGATCATGTGCATGTTCGCGCTGGAATCCTCGATCTCGCGGCGCGGGATCGGGAAATTGTCGGTATACCAGTAGTAGAAGCGGTTGGACTGCGAGATGCGGATGCTGCTGAGCACCGAACTGTCGGACATGCGGCCCCAGCCCATCGCCAGATCCGTGGGGGCGATCGGGGCAAGGTCGTCCAACTGGTAGTCCTCGCGCGACAGCACGCGTGCTGTCATCGCGAAGCTGGCCCGGGGTTCGAGGGTGAAGTGTCCCCGGTTGAGCAGCGTGCCGTGCGGCAGGTTCTCCTGGTCGGGAGCGGCATCCGCCAGGATGCCCGGCGCGTCATGCACGGGCCGGTGGCGCCACCAGGAATAGCCGCCCCAGCCGCAGAGCAGGAGCAGGACGACGAGCCAGACGCGCATCTCAGCAGGAACCGTCAGGAAGATGGGAGGGCAACGGTTGGCGCGCCTTCCGGTTGACCGGAGGCGCAACCGCGCGTGCTGAACAACTCGGCAGGAACGTCGCGGATGACCGCTGCCAGCGCCTCGAAGAAAGGCGTCATGGCGGAACTCTTGCGCCAGAGCATGGCAATACGGCGGCTAGGCGCGGGCGCCTCGAACTCGATCAGCGCCACGTTGGGCGACTGCGCGATCGGCGGCTTCACGGCCAGGGCCGGGAGCAGGGTGATGCCCACATTGGCTGAGACCATCTGCCGGAGCGTCTCCAGGCTCGTGGCGCGAAAGCCCGTGCGTTCGCCGGCGCCGGCCAGGTGGCACACCTCGAGCGCCTGATCGCGCAGGCAATGACCGTCTTCCAGCAACAGCAGGTTCTGCTGCGACAGATCGTCCATGTGCAACGAGCGACGCCCCGCCAGTTCGTGACCCGACGGGACGGCCAGGACGAACGGTTCCTCGAACAGGAATTCGGTGTGCAGCGAGTCGTCGTGGACGGGCAGGGCGAGAATGCCGGCGTCGAGGGTGCCCTCGCGCAACATGTGCAGCACCTGTTCGGTTTTTTCCTCGCGCAGCAGGAGTTCCAGCCGGGGAAAGCGCTCGCGCAGCCGCGGAATCACATGCGGGAGCAGATACGGCCCCAGCGTAGGGAAGATGCCGAGGCGGATCGTGCCCGACTCCGGGTCGCGCGTCCGCTGGGCGATGGATTTGATCTCGTCCACCTGCGACAGCACGGCGCGGGCACGGCGGGCGATTTCACGCCCCGTTTCCGTCAGCAGCACCTTGCGCGGCGTACGCTCCACCAGTGCGACACCGAGTTCGTCCTCGAGCTTGCGGATCTGGGTCGACAGCGTGGGCTGGCTGACGAAGCTCGCCTCGGCCGCACGGCCAAAATGCCGGTACTCCGCCAGGGCGACGAGGTAGGACAGGTCACGCAGGTTCATGACGACGGCTCTGAGTGGGCTACGATAGTCTTAGCCTATCACATTGATGCCTACAATCGATTTGGAATATGTAGAGCCTGGCGGTAAGCTTCTGTTTCAGTCGCGTCACCAAGCGCGCGTAGAGTCCAACCACCCCTCAAATGGAGAGTCGAAAGATGCTGAGCATTGGCGATAAGTTCCCCCAGTTCAACCTCAAGGCCGTTAACGGCGGCCCGCTCGCCAACAAGATCGAGGACGCCTTCGTCGACGTGACGGACAAGTCCTACGAGGGCAAGTGGAAGCTGGTCTTCTCGTATCCGAAGGACTTCACCTTCGTCTGCCCGACCGAGATCAAGGGTTTCAGCGACCTCAACGAGAAGTTTGCCGACCGCGATTGCCAGATCCTGGCCGTGTCGACCGACTCCGAGTTCGTCCACCGCGCCTGGCGCATGGACCACGCCGACCTGAAGGATCTGAAGTTCCCGATGCTGGCCGACATCAACAAGGATCTCTGCCGTGAGCTCGGTATCCTCACGAGCGAAGGCGTTGCACAGCGCGCCACCTTCCTCGTCGATCCGAACGGCGAAATCCAGTTCGTGTACGTGACTGCGGGTTCCGTCGGCCGCAACCCGGACGAAGTGCTGCGTGTGCTCGACGCGCTGCAGACGGATGAGCTGTGCGCCTGCAACTGGAAGGCTGGCGACGAGACCCTCAAGGTCGCCTAAGTTCCACTGCTCGTAAGTCCCGTGCCGCGACCCCTCCCTCCCCCGTGCGGCGCGGGCAGTCCGAGGCGGTGAAGTTCGCTTCACCGCCTCCTTTTCAAGGGTCGTCCGACCCGTCCGCGTGAACCGGCGCATCGCGTCGAGACATTCCGCGCTCCTTTACTTCGCCCTCTCAAAGACAAAGGTGCATCCCATGAGCGTCGCCGATCTGCGCAGCAAGCTTCCCGAATACGCCAAGGACCTCAAGCTCAACCTCGACTCGGTGCTGAGCGAAGCGGGTGCTCCTGGCCTCAACATGGCCCAGATCGCGATGGTGGCGCTGGGTTCGGCCTATTCCGCGCGCTACACGCCGCTGACCGAAGCCGTTGCCGCCTTCGCCGCCGAGCACGCCTCGGCCGAGCAGTTGACCGCAGCCAAGGGTTCGGCCGCGATCATGGGCATGAACAACATCTACTACCGTTTCCAGCATCTGGTCAGCCATCCGGAGTACGCCACCATCCCGGCGAAGCTGCGCATGAACGTGATCGGTGCCTACAAGGGCGACGCCAAGAACGACTTCGAGCTCGTCTCGCTCGCCGTCTCCGCGGTCAACGGCTGCGGCATGTGCATCGACTCGCATGACAAGGTGCTCCGTGACGGTGGCATCAGTGTGCAGGCCATCCAGAGTGCCGTGCGCATCGCCTCCGTGATCCACGCGGTTGCCGTGGTGCTGGAACAGGCTGAAGCAGCGGGCTGAGCAAACGCGTCATGTTGATAGAAAAGGCCGCGTTCGACGCGGCCTTTTCTTTTACGAGGTCCTGCCGATCAATCGCGTTCGCCGTGCAGGATCGATTGCAGGAAGCGTTCCAGCAAGTCGGACTGGCCGGCAGCAGCGAGCTCATTGGGGGTCATCCGCGCGAGTTCTTCGATCGGCGTATCGCTCCACCAATGGGTAAGGCGACGCCTGTCCGGTTCGATACGTTGCGCGAGTTCCATGAC
>Ga0209148_1001075_pt1 | contig 16647 bp, 18 predicted proteins | sample AraplaCol_mMF_r2_2_FD_184288 | JGI IMG/M metagenome (GOLD analysis project Ga0209148, IMG submission 184288) | Arabidopsis root microbial communities from North Carolina, USA - plate scrape CL_Col_mMF_r2 (SPAdes) (version 2) | ecosystem: Host-associated > Plants > Roots > Endosphere | place...
CGCAACCCAGCCCGGATAGCGCAGCTTGACGGTAAATACGCCATCGCCATCGATCTTCAGGCTGCTGGTGTCGGCATCCGGAAAGCGCGTCGTCTGGGTAATGCGCACGCCCTTCTCATGCCACTCTAACGTTGAGGACGTGTACAGGTTGACGAACAGCACATCTTTCTCATGGGCGTAGATAAATTCGCCATACTTGGACTGGCTCTCGATGCCCGAGCCGACGCAGCACCACATGGAGTTGTTGACCTCCGAATACACGCGGTAGTGGTTCGGCCGCATCGGCGTGAAGTAGACGAGGCCGCCGGTGTCAGGGTTCTGCGACGACAGGATGTGATTGAACAGCGCACGCTCGATGTAATCGGCGTAGCGTACGTTCGGGTCGCGGCGGAACAGCATCTCCGACAGGCGCAGCATGTTGTAGGTGTTGCAGGTCTCGGGGCCTTCGACCGAGTTGATCATCGACGAGAAGTCTTTGTCGTCGTTGAAGTGCTCCCGGACGCTGTTGCCGCCGATGGCCACGGTGCGGTGATCATGTACCGTGCGCCAGAAAAATTCCGCGGCCTTGTGGAACCGCTGGTCGCCGCCCAGCGCGGCGATGCGCTCGAAGCCGATCACTTTCGGGATCTGCGTGTTGGCGTGCATGCCGGTCAGATTGTCCTTGCCCTCTTCCAGAGGCTGCAGCAAAGCCTGATGCGAGAAGCGCTGCGCCAGCGTCATGTATTTTTTGTCGCCGGTCAGTTCGTACACATCGGCCAGCACTTCATTCATGCCGCCATGTTCGCTGCGCAGCATCGACTGCATCTGCTCGTCGCTCAGCGCTGCCGTCAGTTTGAGCGCCCAGTCGGCCATTCCGACCAGCATGGCGCGCGCGTCCTGGTTGCCGCCGTAGTGATAGGCGTCGCGCAGGCCGGCGAAGGTCTTGTGCAGGTTGTACCAGGGGACCCACTTGCCGTTGACCGTGAAGTTGTCGGCCTTGATCTTGCCTTTGGCGACGTCCTGCCACGCCTTGCTGCCTTCCGGGATGCCGCCGATGTAACCGTTGCCGTTGGCCTGCTGGCACTTCTTGAGTTCATTGACGAAGTAGTCGAGGCGTTCCTTGACCATGGCGTCGCCGGTCGACGCATACATCAGCGCCAGCGCCGACATATAGTGGCCGCCGATGTGGCCGTCAAGGCCGTGCGATTCCCAGTTGCCATAGCTCGGCGCTTTCTGAGGCAAACCGGCTTCTCGCTGGAAGGGCGCGAGCAGTTTGTCCGGATCGAGCGACATCAGGTAATTCAGATTGCGGTTCTGGGCATCGAGGAAGGGACCGGCGCCAAGACGAACGTCGGCCAGCGGAAAGCGATCTGCGGCCGACGCCGTCAATGCTGTTGCTGCCAGCAGAAGGCTGGCGAGGAGTTTCCTCATGGTGTTTCTTTACCTTTACTTTGATAACTGTTCAGTTCTTGGGGGGGGGGCGACCAGCGCCATCCGCCCCGTTTTTCATGCAGCGCCCGTACCAGTCGCCAAGCTCAGGCTCGCACTGCTTAAACTGCCAATTCAGTTAGATAAATTGAAAGTACGCCGTGTCACCATCCCCGGATACCATCGAATTCGAGGGAGTGGGCATGAGATATAACCTATTCAGCAATTCTTGCGCCGGCCAGTTTCTCATTGAATGCACGGCACGTGCAATTGCTGAAATCACCAATTACGTGAACAATTTCCACGCACCTGCCACCCACTCTTTTGCCGAATCCATATGGTCAAGAGTTCGTCGGCGTATAAGTCCGCGACGTATGTTCAATAATTTCGAGCGCCAAAGTCAGCGTCCCCGCGCCGGCGCGGGATGTTGCGATCGGCATGATCGGGTCCGGCTGGACAAAAAAACACCAGCCCGAAGGCTGGCGTTTTCGCGTAATTCTTTGGTAGGCCGTGCGGTATTCGAACCCGCGAAGCCGCAATGTTCTTCAGATTGCGCACGCGCGTCGCCTTCAATGCAGCAAGCGCTGCATCATCAATAGTCCGCCATCGTTGACATGTCGAATGATCTGAGTGGCGAAATCTTTCATCCCGAGGGCCACGTTTCCCAAGATCATGGCGTTTGTTTCGAGGCTGGCGACGTATTCTTTGACCGACATGGTAATACCGCGCTAAGCCTTTCAAGCAACCGTCGCCGGCAGGCCCCCGATCAGCTTGCAGCCACACTCCGTCATGCATCCCTCGACTGCCACAGGCACGCCGTTGACAACGAGTGAGCTATGGCCGGTAGTGATCTTGTTGACCCCATGCGGTTTACCGCCAGGATAGGACTGCGGGCAGTCGACCTGGTCGCCGATTCGAGCGATTGCTCTTCCTCTAATATCGTGATTGGGCGAGCCGCTGATGACGGTTCCACCATGATCGGTTTTGTCTCCGACTGTAATGATTTTCAATGGCATTTGGTTCTCCCTTGGAGTCGGCGACATCAGTAGGTTGGCGGACCTTCCGGCTCGGGCTCGATTGCGTCCTGCGCTCCATGCCATGCCGGTAGTTCTGCTGGAGGCAGCGGCAACACCTGGTCGAGGCGAGTCAACTTCAGGTCGGGATTGAGGTCAAGCGCGGCCGAGATTTGGTCGTACCGGTCTTCACGCTCAGAATCGGGCAGGATCGCGAGTTCTTTAAGCGCGGCCTGGTCCTGTTTGTCGCGCCGACTCCAGTGTTTGAGGTCAAACATGATCCTGAGCGATATTGCAGATTCCTTGCTGCCGAACCTCGTGCCTGCCTGGTAATACTCCAGCGTTGCCGCAAAATTTTTGAAACCTTCGGCTGTAATGCCAAGATCGTAGGCCGCGGGACCGTGCCCCTGTCTATACGCGCACATCACCATCGCTTCCTCGGCATCGCGGCGTTCAGCCTTCAGATAGGCACTCGCCAAGGCCATCTGCGCTTCCGGACTGCCGAGCTCCGCCGCCTTCCGGTAATAGGCCCTGGCGATCTGCGCATCCTGCGCAGCACCGCCATAGCCGTGCTCGTGGGCGACACCGAGATCGTAGTAGCCCCAGGCCCGGCCAGCGGCGACAGCCTCTCGCAAGATCCCGACCAATTTGTCCGCATCGGGGTCGAGCACGTGGTTCTTGTCAAGGGGGCCGAGGCCGTGCCGGTAGAAGTAGGCCATCAATGCACGCGCGCCCCAGTCGCCTCGGTTCGCGGCATCCTGCACGTCGTGCAGGATGCCGAGCGCTTCCTGGCGCGTCAGCTGCCATTCGATCTTGCTGCGCCACAGCTTGCGGGCGTTGATGTAGAGCCGATAGGCGGCGGGGTCGCGGGTTTTCGGCATCGTGTCCTTCCAACGGCCGCAGGTCGGAATCGGCCCGTTGACGTCGAATGCCTGCAAGCCGGAGGGCATCGTGTGCATCTTCACGTACTCCAGATGTTGATGAAGAAAATAGGCGCCAGTCGCGATGGCGACCGAGGCGCCGGTTATCAAGATCCAGCGGGGAAGCGGATGCTGCATATCAGATCACCGGCGCGCCGGGTTGCCTGTCGACGTGGAAGGTGGCGATCTAGCCTGTCAGGGGTTGACGATTCGCCATCATTTTTGTGTTGTAATCCATCAGCGTCAGCCAATCCCCGAATGTTTTCTTCATATCGCCGAACTGCGCCGGCCCCTCGTCGTTCGTGCATTGCATGAACAGCTTCCCGCGCAATTCAAAAGCGACATCCTTGGCTTGACTGAGCAGGTTTAGTTCGCTGTCCAGGGCCATGCTGCGCACGTTCAGATTGGCGGACCCGACCGTGAACGCCTCATCATCGACGATCGCCACCTTGGCGTGAATATATGTCTCCTCGTAGTCGTTCGCCGACCTCGGCTTCGGAGCGCCGGTCCACATCGACGCCATGAGCGCCTTGATCCCTCGCTTTTCCAACTCCGCCGCCGTAATCGGCATCTTCGTCTTGCCGCGCTTGGCTTGCTCCACCGTCTCCGCATGCTCGACCGCCATCGCGTCGCTGCGTCCGAGTTTCATTGCGATGTCGTAGGTCGCCAGGTCCATGCCATCCGCCTCGGGTGTCGAGGTCAGGATGAATACGTAGATGGGCTTGGCGTAACCCGCGCTGCGCAGTTTTTCCGCGCATGCCGTCAAGTGGGTTGCCCAGTCCTCATATTGGATGTACTGGTTCTGGATGAAGATGTAGTGCTGGGTGAGCCGGGTCAGGTTGGCGTAGCATTCCTTGATCGACCTTTCCTTGAGTTCGGCCTCGACGCGGAAGCAGCGCGAGATTTCCTCGTGCGCTTTTAATCGGGTCGGCAGGAGAATGGCGTCCGGTCCATCGTCGCGGGGGAAGTGCAGGCGCATCAGGCGGTCGTGCTGCGCATCGTAACTGAACGCCGACCGCGCGGCGCCCGCCGCGATCGCTTGGCTTTCGCTCATGTGTTGCCTCCGATGGGGTCCCAAAGGTCGGAATTTCCATCGGCTAAGGCAACCAACACGTCTTGGACGGCCTTGATCAAAAGCAAGAAACGGACTCTGCTTTTGTCATGATGGGTAGCGGCGGCGCGTCGGATGGTCTTTGCATGTGCTGATCTTGCTTAGTTTGGCCGATCCCAAGATGAGCCGGCGGTGGGTTCTACAATTTTCCTTTGGTTGCCGGTAAGCAGCGTGACACTAGGGAAAGAGAAATAGCAAGCACGTCCGACGGAAGGTCCGTGGCGCTGGACATCGTACTCGGGCCCGCGAGCAACGGGAACGCGAACCCGCCGACTGTGGAGCGCATCGACGTCGAACCGGCCGTGAAGAAGAGCCGCGTCAGCAAGGTGCGTGGCCGGCCCTACTCGGCCCAGTTCTGGAGCCAGGGCGCATTCGACGCCTGGAAGCAGGCACTCGGCAGCGGCCAAGAATGGACGCGGTGGGCGGACCTGGAGGCGACGTGCTGGAGCATCCGGCAGGAGATCCAGCAGCAGCTCAACGACATGCGTGCGGGTAGGCATGACAGCACGGAAGCCAGACGGACTACTGCGCGTCACAAGTACGGTACAGTAGGTAGAAGAGGGGATTGCCGCAGGAACAAAAAAAGGCGTCACGATGACTCGTAACGCCTTCATTTGATACTGCAAATTCGTGGTAGGCCGTGCGGGATTCGAACCTGCGACCAACGGATTAAAAGTCCGCTGCTCTACCAGCTGAGCTAACGACCCGAAGAAGGCACGCATTATAGCGGGCCGTTTTGATTTACGCCAGAGGTAACGTAAGTTGCGGCGGAAATCGGACAAGCGCGGCCGACCGCAGCGGCTAATGCGTTGACCCTGGCAGCGCCTAATGCGCTACTCCACGGCAGCGCCTAATGCGCTACTCCACGGCAGCGCCTAATGCGCTACCGTGGCCTTCAGCACTTCCTCGGCCGTCGTTACGCCTTCGGCCACTTTGTAGGCGCCTGCGATGCGCAGCGGCTTCATGCCGTCGGCCACGCTTTGCTGGCGCAGCGCGGCCAGGTCGGTTTTTTCTTGCACGAGGCGCGAAAAGTCCTCGGTGACGGTGACGAGCTCGTACAGGCCCGTGCGGCCGCGGAAGCCCGTCTGGCGGCATTCCGGGCAGCCGATGGGGCGGTAGACGGTGGCCGGCTTCGGCAGGTTCCAGGCGCCGCCCAGCGCGCTCCAGACTTCGTCGGAGAGCTCGCCGTCCGGCGATTTGCAGTGCGGGCACAGCGTGCGCACGAGGCGCTGGGCCATGATGCCGATCAAGGTCGCTTCCAGCAGATAATAGGGCACGCCCAGTTCCAGCAGGCGCATGACGGCCGACGGGGCGTCGTTCGTGTGCAGCGTGGACAGCACGAGGTGGCCGGTCAGCGCGGCCTGGATCGCCATCTCGGCCGTCTCGAGGTCGCGGATCTCGCCGACCATGATGATGTCCGGGTCCTGGCGCATCAGCGCGCGCACGCCGTCGGCGAACGACAGGTCGATGCCGGGCTGTATTTGCATCTGGTTGAACGACGCCTCGACCATCTCGATCGGGTCTTCCACCGTGCACACGTTGACATCGCTTGTGGCGAGCGCCTTCAGGGTCGTGTACAGGGTCGTCGTCTTGCCCGAGCCGGTGGGGCCGGTGACGAGGATGATGCCGTGCGCACGCCGCGTCAGCGCATCCCAGCGCGCCGCGTCGTCGGTCGGGAAGCCCAGCTCCGGCAGGGTCTTCACGACGACTTCCGGATCGAAGATGCGCATCACGAGCTTTTCGCCGAACGCGGTCGGCATCGTCGACAGGCGCAGCTCGACTTCCTGGCCGTCGTTGGTGCGGGTCTTGATGCGGCCGTCCTGCGGGCGGCGTTTTTCGATCACGTCCATGCGGCCCAGCAGCTTGATGCGCGCCGTCATGGCGATCATCACGACGGCCGGCACCTGGTACACCTGGTGCAGCACGCCGTCGATGCGGAAGCGCACGACGCCGGCCTCGCGCTTGGGTTCCAGGTGGATGTCGGACGCGCGCTGCTCGAACGCGTAGCCCCACAGCCAGTCGACGATGTTGACGATGTGCTGGTCGTTGGCGTCGACCTGTTTATTGGCCTTGCCCAGTTCGACCAGTTGCTCGAAGTTGTTGCGCAGCGCGAGGTCCTGGCCGCTGGACTTGTTCGCGTCGCGGATGGATTTCGCGAGGCTGAAGAATTGCGAGATGTATTGCGCGATGTCGAGCGGATTCGCGATCACGAGCTCGATGCGCCGGCGCGAGATGCGCGCGATCTCGTCCTGCCATTCGGTGCGGAACGGGTCGGCCGTGGCGACGACGAGCGTGCCCGGCCCCAGTTCCACCGGCAGGATGTTGAAGCGCGCCGCATAGCTGGCCGACATCACGTCGGCGACCTTCGTGAAGTCGATCTTGAGCGGGTCGATGCGGAAGAAGGGCAGGCCGACCTTGCCCGCGCACCACTCGCTGAGCACGTCCAGCGTCAGCAGTTTATGGGGCGGCTTGGCCGAGACGATCTTGCACTGCGCCACCGCCGTGAGCGGATGCATCGCCCCGACCGCGGTTTTGAGGATGCCTTGCGCCTGGGCGAAATGCGGCTTGACGGTCGACTTCTCGACGATGCCGTCGGCCAGCAGCCACGAAAAAATAGTCTGCAGGTCGAGTGCGTTCGGTTTCTGCATGGTGGGAGGACGCTAGTTTTTGCCGGCCGCCGCGATGCCCTTGACCCAGGACTTGGCCGGCAGCTTCGTCGCGGCCACGATCTGCGCGGCGCGCGCGGCGAGGCGGTCCGGATCGAGGTCCTGGTCGATGGAACGGCGCGTTTTGAAGCACAGGGCGACGACGTTGCCGTCGTGGACTTCGGGCAGGCAGATGACGTGTTTGAACGCGAAGCGCATCGCCTTGATGTTTTTCGCGAAGCTCGGGTGGTCGCCGAACAGGTTGACGGTCATGATGCCGCGGTCCGTCAGGCAGGCGTTGCAGGCCTGGTAGAACTCGGGCGTGTCGAGCACGGGGCCGCGCGCCGTCGCGTCGTACAGGTCGCATTGCAGCACGTCGATCGCGTCATGGTTGGCGTCGTCCAGCACGAAATCCAGCGCGTCCATCTCGAGCACGCGCAGGCTCTCGTCGTCCGGCGGCAGCTTGAACATCGAGGCGCAGATCGCGATGACGGACGGATTCAGTTCGACGGCCGTCACCTGCGCCTCCGGGAACTGGCGGTAGCAGAACTTTGTCAAAGTCGCTGCGCCGAGGCCGAGTTGGACGATGGCCTGCGGGTCGTCGATGAACAGCATCCACGCCATCATCTGCTGGGCGTATTCGAGTTCCGGCCAGTCCGGCTTGCGGATGCGCATGGCGCCTTGCACCCATTCGGTCCCGAAATGGAGGAAGCGCACACCGTCCTGCTCGGACAGGGTGACGGGCGCAAACCTGGGCTTGCGTGCGGGTCGGCGCGAAGATTCGGCCTGTTCGATGGATTTGCGTTTGATGAGCATAGGATGAGCGAAGGGAACATCCTATTATCGGGGGCGGGAATCCACAGCGCAAGAAGCGCCGTGGATGGCAGCAGACGCTGCGGAGGAAGCCGACGGCGCGGAGAAGGGGGGCGTCCCCCGCGCCGGAAGAGTTATTGGTACTGTACCGGCTCGACCGAGACGCGCAGGCGCACGCGGTTGCCCGGGTCCTGGTTCATGACGGTCGAGTAGGTGTGGCCGCGGTAGTCGTAGGTCACGTCGTAGCCGTTGGTGCGTTCCTGGACGGAATCGACGGTGCGGCAGCGCTGGACGGCCTGTTCCTGCACTTGCGGGCCGTAGTTGCGGCCGTTGTTGTCGACGTTGTCGCCGACCATGCCGCCGGCGATCGCGCCGGCCGCGGCGGCCGCTACGCGACCATTGCCGCCGCCGACCTGGCTGCCCAGCAGGGCGCCGGCGATGCCGCCGATGACCGTGCCGGCCTGGCTGCGCTGCTGCTGCACGGGCGCCTGCACGTAATCGGTGCGGCACTCCTGGCGCGGCGTGCGCACCTGCTCGATGCGGGGCTGCACGCGCACCACGCGGCCGAAGTCTTCGAAATCGCCAGCCTGGGCCTGGGCCAGCGGCAGGGCGCACACGCCCAAGGCGGAAAGAATCAGTTTGGCTTTCAAGTTCATGTCATACCTCGTTCTGGTGGTGCTGATCTGTTGGTATCGGTGAAAGGCATGTCGCCCACAGTTGAATGTTAGCCCCACTTGGCCTTCTATTACGATCCGTGTGGCAACAAAATGTAACAGCAGGTAGTCGCGTTAAACCCGGCGTTCAGAGGAGAAAAGCGTGGAAAAAGCGCCAACAATGGATGAGAAAACCCGTCTTTTTTTACAAATATGGCGGGCTCGTCCATATTCGGGTTGATTCGATTACCACAAAACGTTACCCTTACGAGACTTAGGGTTTTATTGGCGCGTGGAAACGAGACCAGGAGAAAGCGAACAAGCCCGCCGCTTCCACAAACCACCGCGCGCTGGAGCAACAGAACCAGACTGGGTGACTTGAGGAAAAAATGAGTTTGTTGATGAGAGTACCGCCGAATCTTGTGCAGTCCATCCGCGCTTACCGTGCCCCGGAGCTGCAGAAGGAGGCGGCGCGCCTTGGTCATCACTTTCTCTATGCGCTGTGCACGAACGCGCTGACGAAGCAGCAGGTCTGCGCCCGCATCGGCGAACAATTTTTTTTCCCCAAGCCGTGCAGCAAGAATTTCGACGCGCTGCGCAACTGCCTCACCCAGGTCATTGCCGAGGCCGGACCGCAACCCGGTTTCATCGCCGTGCTGGACCAATTGCCGAATACGCAAAAATTCGACAAGGAAGCACGCGAAACCCTGCTCGACGTATTCCGCGACGCGGCTGAATTCTGGGCCGAGAAAAAAGTCCCGTTCCGCGTGTTTTATTCCTTCGAAGAGCCGCAATCGCTGCAATCCGTGGGGTGGGTGGGCGCAAGGCCGTTCGAATAAGCGAAGCGTTGCCGGCGGGGCCTGCCGCCATTCCCTTTCCTTGGGCCCACCCACCGGCTCGGGTTACAATGCGCGCTTATGAAAAATATCGTCATCCTTATTTCTGGCCGCGGCAGCAACATGGAAGCCATCGTGCGCGCGCAGCAGGCCGAGGCCTGGCCGGCCCGCATCGCCGCCGTGATCAGCAATAAGCCGGACGCAAAAGGCCTGGCATTTGCGCAGGCGCACGGCATTCCGACCGCCGTCGTCCCCAACAAGGAATTCCCGACCCGCGACGCGTTCGATGCCGCCCTGCAGCAAACGATCGACCGGTTCGCGCCGGACCTCGTCGTGCTGGCCGGCTTCATGCGCATCCTGACGGCGCCGTTCGTCGAGCATTACGCGGGCCGCATGCTGAACATCCACCCCTCGCTGCTGCCGCTGTTCCCCGGACTGCACACGCACCGGCAGGCGCTGGACGCGGGCGTGGAAGAACACGGCGCGACCGTGCATTTCGTGACCGCCGAGCTGGACCACGGTCCGGCCGTGATCCAGGCGCGCATTCCCGTGCTGCCGGGCGATACCGAAGACAGTCTTGCCGAACGCCTGCTGGCCGAGGAACACGTCATTTATCCGCAAGCGGTGCGCCTGTTCATCGAAGACAGGCTCAGCATCGTAGACGGCGAAGTCGACATCGCCGTAACCCCCTGATTACCCAAGGAACACCATGAGATTGCCACCCGCGATACTCGGCAATGCTGAAGAGGTATTGCGCGAGATCCTGCGCTTTATGTCCCCCGCCGACGTCACCCTGTCGCGCTACTTCAAGGACCATCCCCGCCTCGGCGGCCGTGAACGCGGCGCCATCGCCGAGTGCGTCTATGCCGTGCTGCGCAACAAGTCCTTCTTCACCGATTTCGCCGGTGCGGGCGCCACGATGCGCCGCCTCACGGTGCTGGGCATGGCGGAAGCCATCGGCGCCGACTCGCTCGGCGGCCTGACGGAAGACGAAACGGCCCTGCTGACGCGCATCCAGGAAATCGACCGCAGCCTGTTGCCGCCGAAGAAACTGGCGAACCTGCCCGACTGGCTGTACGACAAGTTCGTCGCCCAGTACGGCGAGCAAGAGACGCAGGCCTTGGCCGCCGTGCTGAACACGCCGGCGCCGCTGGACCTGCGCGTGAATTCGCTGAAGGCCGACCGCGACAAGGTCATGGCCGAGCTGGCGACGGCCCCGATCGCCGCCGAGCCGACGCCGTACTCGGCGCTGGGCCTGCGCATCTGGAAAAAGCCGGCGCTGCAGAACCTGCCGCTGTTCAAGGAAGGCGCCATCGAAGTGCAGGACGAGGGCAGCCAGGTGCTGGCCCAGCTGCTGGGCGCGCGCCGTGGCGAGATGGTCGTCGACTTTTGCGCGGGTGCCGGCGGCAAGACGCTGGCCATCGGCGCCTTCATGCGCAATACCGGCCGCCTGTATGCCTTCGACGTGTCGGAAAAGCGTTTGACGAAGCTGAAACCGCGCCTGGCGCGCAGCGGGCTGTCGAACGTGCATCCGGTCGTCATCGCGCACGAGCGCGACGCCAAGGTCAAGCGCCTGGCCGGCAAGATCGACCGCGTGCTCGTGGATGCGCCGTGCTCGGGCATGGGTACGCTGCGCCGCAATCCGGACGTGAAATGGCGCCAGCAGGCCGAGGGCGTCGCCGAACTGACGGTCAAGCAGGCGGCGATCCTGGACGGCGCCGCGCGCCTCGTGAAATTCGGCGGCCGCCTCGTCTATGCGACCTGCAGCCTGCTGGACGAAGAAAACGAAGGCATCGTGCAGGGCTTCCTCGCGTCGCATCCCGATTTTGAACTGATGCCGATGAATCAGGTCCTGGCTGAACAGCGCATCCCGCTGGAGATGGGCGACTATTTGAAGATGCTGCCGCACAAGCACGGTACGGACGGCTTCTTTGCCGCCGTGCTGGAGCGCAAGGCTGCGCCGCCCAAGGCCGCTGCCGAAGAGTCCGCCGACGAATCCGACGCCGCCGCTGCAGAATAAAGGCCGATGCCGCTGACCAGCCTGATCGATGATCTGCTCGACGACCTGAGCCGCGCCGGCATGCCGTGGCAGGTCGGGTCCATCGTCGCCTGCATCCTGTTCGGCTGGCTCAGCGCGCAACTGGTGCGTATGTGGTGGCGCCGCCGCCGCGGCGAGGACGGCAGCCTGCTGCACACGGGCGTGGAAAGTTTTACGCGCGTCGTGGCACCGCTGCTCGTCGTCGGCCTGCTGTACCTGGCGCAACTACTGCTGACTAAGAACCACTTCCACACGAACATCGTCAAAGTGGCGATCCCCGTGTTCTGGTCGCTGGCCGCCATCCGCCTCGTGTTCTACCTGCTGCGCCGCGTATTCGCGCGCCGTGGGCAGTTGGGGCAGGCGTTCGTCACGTTCGAGAAGATCTTCGCGCTCGTCGCTTGGCTGGCCGTGGTGCTGTACATCACGGGACTGTGGCCGGACATCTTCGATTTCCTCGACAGCTACAAGATCCAGTTCGGGCCCAAGAAGTCGAACAGCGTGACGCTGGCCGACATCACGCAGGCCATCGCCTCCGTCGTCGTGGCGCTGGTGCTTGCGCTGTGGGCCGGCGCCGCGCTGGAAGAGCGCCTGATGGGCGTGCATGCGCTGCACAGCTCGCTGCGGGTCGCGCTGGCGCGCCTGAGCCGCGCGCTGCTGATCGTTTCCGCCGTGCTGCTGAGCCTGAATCTGGTCGGCATCGACCTGACCGTGCTGTCCGTGTTCGGCGGCGCGTTGGGCGTCGGCCTCGGTCTTGGCATGCAAAGAATCGCCAGCAACTACGTGTCCGGCTTCATCATCCTGCTCGAGCGCAGCCTCTCGATCGGCGACATGATCTCGGTCAGCACGTTCACCGGCAAAGTCACCCAGATCAACACGCGCTACACGGTGCTGCAGGGGCTGGACGGCGTCGAGACCGTGTTGCCGAACGAATTATTGATTTCCGGCCCGGTGCAGAACCAGTCGCTGACGACGCCGCGCGTGCGCGCCTCGACGAAGGTCACGCTCGCGTACGGTTCGGACCTCGACCAGGCGATGCCGCTGCTGGTCGCGCAGGCGGCCGGCACGCCGCGCGTGCTGGCGGAGCCGGCGCCCGGCGTGTCGCTGGCGCGCTTCGGGCCGGACGGCTACGAGCTCGACCTGGGATTCTGGATCGCCGATCCGGAGAACGGGCAGGGCGGTGTCGTTTCGGAAATCAATAAGAAAATTTACGCCCTCGTGCAGTCCGGCGCCATCAAATTGGGCTATCCATCCGTTGATACGCGCCTCCTTGATTCCCATATAGCTTCGGTTGTGGCGCGAATCACGCAGCCGGCGCAGAATTCCTAGCTGGGGGCGCATTGATTGCGTCAATACGTGCCGTGCGGCATAGGTTCCGCGTTAAAATGCGTGTTTGCGTCATGCACCAAAGCGTGACACTCTTGTCATAGCGACTGTTCCATAGAAAGAACGGCAAGACCCTAGTCATCCTTAGTGGAGTATCGATGAATTTTCTCAGCAACACCCTGCACGCCGTGCTGTCCTTCCTGGACGGCGGTCTGTTCGACCTGTCGGTCTGGCAGATGGTCGTGTACACGCTGGTCGTCACGCACATCACGATCGCCGGCGTGACGATTTACCTGCACCGCCACCAGGCGCACCGCGCGCTGGACCTGCACCCGCTCGCGAGCCATTTCTTCCGCTTCTGGCTGTGGATGACCACCGGCCAGGTGACGAAGGAATGGGCTGCCGTGCACCGCAAACACCACGCCAAGTGCGAGACGGTGGAAGATCCGCACAGCCCGGTGACGCGCGGTATCAAGGAAGTGTTGCTGCGCGGCGCCGAGCTGTACCGCGCCGAAACGAAGAACCAGGAAACCCTCGATAAATACGGTCACGGTTGCCCGAACGACTGGATCGAGAACAAGCTGTACACGCGTTACAGCTGGCTCGGCGTGTCGATGCTGCTGCCGCTGAACGTCGCGTTGTTCGGCGTCATCGGCGTCACGATCTGGGCCGTGCAGATGCTGTGGATCCCGATCACGGCGGCCGGCATCATCAACGGCATCGGCCACTACTGGGGCTACCGCAATTACGACTGCAACGATGCGGCCAGGAACATCGTGCCGTGGGGCATCATCATCGGTGGCGAAGAGTTGCACAACAACCACCACACCTTCGCCACGTCGGCCAAGCTGTCGAGCAAGTGGTACGAGTTCGACATCGGCTGGGGCTATATCCGCGCGATGGAAATGGTGGGCCTGGCCAAGGTCAAGAAGACCATTCCCAAGCCGAGGCTGCAGAAGAACAAGCAGGAAGCCGACTTCGACACCTTGCAATCGGTCATCGCCAACCGTTACGACGTGATGGCGAAATATGCCAAGTCCGTCAAGCACGCGTTCCGCGAGGAAGTCGAGCACCTGAAGCACAAGGCGGAGCTGGAATCGCGTTTCCTCAAGAGCTCGCGCAAGCTGATGCAGCGCGAACCGGCCAAGCTGCAGGCGCCGCAACAGGCCCAGCTGGTCGAGCTGTTCCAGCACAGCAAGGTCCTGCAAACGATGCACGAGATGCGCGTGGAGCTGGGCGCGATCTGGGAACGCTCGCACTCGACCCGTGACCAGCTGCTGCACCAGTTGCAGGACTGGTGCGCCCGCGCCGAGGCGTCGGGTATCAAGTCGCTGCAAGAGTTTTCGATGCGTCTGCGCAGCTACGCGTAAGTATCACGACGAGGCCGGCACGGCCGGCCCATCCCGGACACCCCTCGCGCAGGGGTGTTTTCTTTTGTGGATCGGGACTGGCAGCAACGCCCCCGGAAAAGCCTGGCGGATCGAATGGGGCGCGCGTATGATCGCCGCACGGGAGGGCATCGGCGTCGATCGGGCGTGTCCCGCCGTGTTCGGGAGAAACCTGTTATGCAAGAACGCCAGCGCCGCTCAGACGAAGTCACCGCAAACGCCGTCGCCCGCGGCCTGAATATTCTTGCCGTCCGCAACGCGGACTTGGCCCAACGCTACATGGAACACAAGGATGTGCCGTCCGAGGTCATTTGCCGGGTGCTGACCCGTCCCGACTTGCGCCGCCGGCTCAGCCCGGAGCAATCCATTTCCGAAGCCATCACGCCATCGCCGCCGGACGAGTCCGGTCGCTAGGCGGGCCCGCACTAGGTGACGCGCCGCTCGATCTCGGGCGGCAGGAAATCGGCGTCCGCGCCTTCCTGGGCCGTGGCGTGTTCGGCCAGCATACTGTCGTCGATCGATTGGCGCTCTTCAAAGGCGAGCTCGGGCGGGTCGAGCATGTCCGCCAGCATGGCCGAGAGTTCGGGCGTGTCCCATGGGATGCCGTTGCGTTCCTTGACGTGAATATAGTGCCGAATTTCACTATCTTGTTCGGGCGTGAGCGGCAGGCCGCGAAAGGTATTGGAGGGTCTGGATTCTGTCATGGCGTTCTCGATTCGTATCCCGGTGCCGCACGTCGTCGACATGGCATGGGACGGCACTGCCGGCCATTCGACTGTACGCGCATCCGTCATGCGCAAGCGCACGGCAGCGTGCCGGGACGCTCAGCGGCAGACGCCCTCGGACGGAAAGCCGCAGGCGATCAACGTTCCCACGTCCGGATTCGCCAGATAGTCAAGGTGTGCCGTCAGCGGATTCTCGATCAATCCGAGCCAGGTCTTGTCGTTCGACACGAGTACGTCCGCCACGGCGACGTCCGGTGCCGCGTAGCGGGCCGGCAGCAGGCGGTAGGACAGCAGATCGTTCGGGTCGGTCAACGCGACGACGGCCAGGCGCTGCAGGGCTTCCGTGCGGCGGTTGGGCTGGCGCCGGCGCAGGTCCAGGAAGTGCTGCAGCGCATCTTGCACCGGAATCGCCCGCAGTCCGGCCGACTGCTCGGCCAGGCCGAGGATGGGCAACTGATTGCCGGCCATGAACAGCAGCCCGAGCCGGCGCGCCGCCTGCTGGCCCAGCGTCCGCGTCTGCGGCCGCCACGATTCGAGCATGGCGCTCAAGGCGTCGAACAGCATCTTGCTGCCGAGGCTTTCCGCGATGACGACGAGGGGCGCCTCGCTGTCCGGATTGGCGTCGATCACGTGCGCCAGCGTCTCGACCATCGCGTCGCGGATCGCCACGTGGCTCGCGCCTTCGTAGATGACGGCGTCGGACAGGCAATCGTCCAGCAGCTTGTCCTTGACGTAGCCGTTCAGCCAGGCGCGCCCGGGCTTGCATTCGCCGGCACCCGTGCAATCGGTCGGCTTGCCCGTCAGGTCGAAGTCGAGCTGGTGCTTCAGCCCGGCCGTCAGCGGCGACCACACGAGCGCGTGGAAGCGGACCGTGCCGCCCGCCAGCCGGCGCGTGCGTTCGACGATCTCGATGCGCGCGGGCGCGGCAGGCGTGACGGGAGCGGCGGCGGCCGGCGCCGGCCCGTGGTCCGAGACGATGCCGGCGATGCGGTCGATCTGGCGCTCGGCCCAGGCGGTGTCGTGGGTGCACATGCCGTGGACGAGGATGACGTCGACGGGCCGCGCGCCGGCGATCGCGACGATGCCCGCGATACCGGGAAAGGTCGCGCTGTCGCGCACGACGACGGGCGGACGGTAGGGCGTGGCGCAGGCGGCGACGAGGCCGAGGACGGGCAGGAGCGACAGTCGAAAGCGCCACAGCATGCGTTTCTCCAGCGAAGGCGGACGCTCGACTATAGCGACGCAGGAGAGTGGATCAACTGACCTCAATCAATGGCTCAGAAAAACAAAAAGCCGCGCACTGTGAAGTGGGCGGCTTTTTTCTTGCAAAGAAACAGATTACTTGATCTTGGTTTCTTTGTAGACCACGTGCTTGCGAGCCTTCGGGTCGAATTTGGTGATTTCCATCTTCGCCGGCATCGTGCGCTTGTTCTTGGTCGTGGTGTAGAAGTGACCGGTACCTGCGGTCGATTCCAGTTTGATCTTGTCGCGGCCAGTTTTTGCCATGATGACTCCCTAATTAGATTTTCTCGCCGCGGGCGCGCATGTCGGCCAGCACAGCGTCGATGCCGAGCTTGTCGATGACACGCAGGCCGGCGTTCGAAATACGCAGGGAGACCCAGCGGTTTTCGGATTCTACGAAGATGCGGCGGTTCTGCAGGTTCGGCAGAAAACGACGCTTGGTTTTGTTGTTGGCGTGGGAGACGTTGTTGCCAACCATCGGACCCTTGCCAGTAACTTGGCAAACACGTGCCATAGCGCACTCCTTGAATAAA
>Ga0209148_1001076_pt1 | contig 16641 bp, 16 predicted proteins | sample AraplaCol_mMF_r2_2_FD_184288 | JGI IMG/M metagenome (GOLD analysis project Ga0209148, IMG submission 184288) | Arabidopsis root microbial communities from North Carolina, USA - plate scrape CL_Col_mMF_r2 (SPAdes) (version 2) | ecosystem: Host-associated > Plants > Roots > Endosphere | place...
CCAGCGCCGAGAACCAGAAGATGCTGCCCAGCCCGGCTCCCGCCGCGAACGCCCAGCGCGCATCACCGTGGGTGTTCGCGACGGTCCCGAGCAGCAGCACCGTGTCGAGGTAGACGTGCGGGTTGAGCCAGGTGAGCGCCAGGCAGGTGGCGGCCACGGCCCGGACGCTCGCGGCCGGGGGATGTGCGGCATCCGACGTCTCGAGTCGGGAGCGGCGGAGCGCCCGACGCGCCGCGACGAGCCCGTAGAGCAGCAGGAAGGCCGCACCCACCCACCGCACCACCTCCACCAACCACGGGATGGCGGTGAAGAGCAGCCCGCCTCCGGCAACGCCCAGAGCGATGAGGACGAGATCAGAGACGGCGCAGATCGCCACGACCACAAGGACGTGCTCACGACGGAGCCCCTGGCGCAGGACGAAGGCGTTCTGCGCCCCGATCGCGACGATCAGCGACAGCCCGAGTCCGAGCCCGGCGAGGGCAGAGGGGATCCAGGCGGCAGGCACTCGGCCACGGTACCGGTCGGGGTGTTCGGCAATCCAACTAAAGATTCTGACCAACCATTAGCCTGATTCATGATGCGATTCGACCGGGAGCAGCTCGAGACCCTGGCGGCCGTCGTCGCGGCGGGCACCTTCGATGCCGCCGCCGAACGGCTCTCGGTCACGCCGTCGGCGGTGAGTCAGCGCATCAAGGCGCTGGAGCAGCAACTGGGCCGGGTCGTCGTGGTCAGGTCGAAACCGATCAGGGCGACGGAATCGGGCACGGCCCTGTTGCGGCTGGTGCAGCAGCTCGGCGCGCTCGAGCACGAGGCGGTGGCCGAGCTCGGCCTCGCGAGTTCCACAGGGAGCGTCTCGATCCCGCTGGCGGTCAACGCCGACTCGCTGGCCACCTGGCTGCTGCCGGCGCTCGCCGAGGCGGCGCGCACGCATCCGCTGGTCTTCGAATTGCACCGAGACGATCAGGAGTACACGGCTGCCCTGCTGGCCGCGGGAACCGTGATGGCCGCCGTGACCTCCGCCGCCCGCCCGGTCGCGGCCTGCACGGTGACCCCGCTCGGGCGGATGCGCTACCGCCCGGTCGCCTCGCCCGCTTTCGCCGCACAGTGGTTCGGCCAGGGTCCGACGGCGAGCGCCCTGGCCGTCGCACCGGTCGTGGTCTTCGACCGCAAGGATGAACTGCAGGACCGCTACCTGCGCTCGGTCACGCGCCGTGAGCTGGCGCCGCCCCGGCATTTCGTCCCCGCCTCGGCCGACTTCGCGATCGCGGTCGAGCTGGGTATGGGGTGGGGGATGCTGCCAGACGCCCAGTCGGAGGCGGCCATCGAAGCCGGCACCCTGGTCGCCCTCGATGCGTCGCGCTCCGTGACCGTGCCGCTCTACTGGCAGCAGTGGAACCTGCGCTCGACGGCCCTCGACACCGTGGCGACCGCCGTGGTGCGTCACGCCCGAGCGGCGCTGAGATGAGCGTCGCGCGTCGCTGAACGCCGGACGGCCCCGCTCCGGGGGATGGAGCGGGGCTGTCATGGCAGCGGGTGACTGACGCGCGATGCGCCCTGGTGCGATGACAGGCGAGCGGGATCAGCCTCCGAGCCCGAGGAAACCGAGGAGGCCGCCCGAGCCCGGTGTGCTCGACGGGGACGGGGCAGGCGTCGGCGCCGGGCTGCTCGGAACCGGCTTCGGCGCGGTGCTGGGCGAGCTGCTGGGCGAGCTGCTGGGCGCCGGGGCCGGTGTCGCCGAGGCCGTCGGCTTCGCCGACGAGCTCGCGCTCGGCGTGGGCGACGGGGCCGGGGAGGCGGCTGCCGGCGCGTTCTTCGTGCGAACCAGGGATGCCGAGTCCAGACGGTAGGCGCGCCCCGAGTTCGACAGCACGACGTCGACGCGCAGACCGGTGTGACCCGACTTCGACACGGGAAGGCCGACGCTGACCTTCATCCATCCGGAGCTGTCGCTGAACGACACCGTCGCGGTCTCGGTGGTGCCGCCGAGGGCGGTGAGCTTGAGGGACCCGGTGATACCCGCGGTCGATCCGGGCTCGACCCAGATGGTCACGGTGTCGGTCTCGCCGGCCGTCACAGTGGTGGTGACGGTCTGACTGATCGTCTGTCCGCCCGATGCGACGAGTGCGTACCGGCCGCCGCGCGCGCTGGTGTTCGGACCGTCGAGGGACGCGCTCGATGTCGTCCAGCCCGAGGAGCTCCCCTCGAACGACGGGGATTTCAACGGGATGACCGTCCCCGCCGGCGCGGCGGGCTCAGCCGGGTATCCGCCGGCCGTCGAGGTCGGACTGGGAGTCGGCTTGGCCGAGGTGGGCGAGGAGCTCGGAGTCGGGGTGGCGGCAGGCGTCGACGGCGACGCAGACGGGGCGTTGGTCGGCGTCTGCTTCGGCGGCACCTTCGTGCTGGCGTACTTGGCGAACTCCTGCACCCAGTAGGTGCGGCCGTCGGCGCCGGTGTACTCGCCGATGCCGAGGTCTGTGTAGTCGCCGACCAGGTTCTTGTAGTGCTCAGCGGAGGCCTTCCAGGCCGGAACGACCTGCGTGTAGGTGTACCCGGCGGCGACGTTCTCGCCCGCGTGGCTCCAACCCGATGGGATCTGCGTCGAGTAGTTCGGGTTGTGGCTCATGGCGCCGTTGTCGGACTGCTGCTTCGCCCAATCCATGGCGACCTTGTCGAGCGACGAGTTGCGCACGAGCGGCGTGGTGCCGGCCTCGGCGCGCACCTCGTTGGTGTCGTCGAAGACGCGCTGCGTCTGCTGCGCGATCGTAGGCGTGGAGGAGGCGGCTGCGGTGGTCGTGGCGGCGAGCGAGGACTCGGCGACGCTCATCGAGGCGGCGATCCCTCCGACCACGGCGACGGCGGCGATGGCGATGGCGACCTGTCGACGCATGGGCGTCCCTGATCGACGAGCAGCTGAGAGCATGGTGATTTCCCCCCGGAGCGGGTGCGGGTGCGACGCGCTCCTGCGCTCACGGTATGGGGGACGTTTTTGGGGGACGAAGTCCCCCTCTGAGGGATAGACGGGTCTGTGCATCGCCGTCGGCTCACCCGCACGTCATCCACCGCTCATCCGGGGATTTCCCGCGATTCCGGGCCTTTTGTTGCCGACCACGGCATTTCGCTCGGGGGACAAAGAGGGGGACCCCCCGAACTGGGGGAGTCCCCTGGGCAAAATGAAGCCGGGACCGCTTGTCTTGGGGGGCGAGCGATCCCGGCTTCTGCGCTACCGCGTCCTAACGGGCCATGGCCGAGTGATTGCGACGGTAGCTCTCCCGCACCAGATAGGCACCCGCTGCCAACAGTGCGAGGACGGCGGCGACGAGAGCGGCGATCCCCACGCCGGTCGTCGCCAGCCGAGCGATGTTTCCGGCCGTGGTGCCGGGGTTTCCGTCCGTGGGCGGAGGCGTGGTGTCGACGCCGCCGACCTCGCCCGGGACCACGTTGGGGCCGACGGAGGCACGTGCCAGGTTGATCTGGGCCACGCTGCCGCCGGTCGCCGCCCGGAGGGCCGTTCCGAGACCACCGGTCAGACCGGGCAGCACCCGGACCTCGACCGCTGTCTCGGTGAAGGTGCCGTTGCTGACGTCCTGGTTGTTCACCTTGATGGAGAGCACGTCGGCCAGCTGCGCCACCGAGTTGGAGCCGCCCGTCAGACCCTGGACCGCCGGATCGACCAGTCCGGTGTTCAGCGCGTTCACCAGGTCGGTGACGGCGCTGTCCGAGTCGAACAGCTGTCCGTTCAGCGATCCGGCGATGTTGCCGATCACCCCGTTCAGGTTGACCGGAACGGTCACGCCGAGCACCTTGGCGGTGGCCGTCGCGTGGACGCCGGCCCCGGTGAGGAACTCGTTGACCGTGCCGGCGATGTTCGCCGTCAGGCTGGTGGTCAGTGCAGGCAGCGGGGTCGACACGTCGGAGCAGACGTTCTGCGTCACGGTCTGGTCGACCAGCTTGGTCACCGTCTGGTTCACCGTCTGGGTCACGTAGGTGAGCGTTCCGGTGACCTTGCCGAGCAGGCTCCCGGTCACCGGCACCCCGTTGAGCTGCGGAACGCCGTTCACCACGGGCAGCGGCACCCCGTTGATCACCGGGACCTGGATCGTGACCTGCTGCACCACCTGGGTGGGCACCTGGATCACCTTGTCGACCAGCTTGCAGATGTTCTGCACGAGCGGAGCTTGTGCCACGTTCTGCGAGAGGTCGGCGTGCAGGGTGATGGTCGCGTTGTTCAGGGAGTCCTTGACCGCGTTGACGACCTGGTCGGCGATCCCCGAGACCTTGGTGGTCACCGAGTTCAGCACCGGGTTCAGGATCGAGGCGTCGACCAGTTCGGTTCCGGGTGCGAGGTCGTTGAGGTTCTTGCCGAGCAGCTTCTCGAGGTTCAGCGTGACGACACCCGTTTCAAGGTCGAAGGTCACGCCGTCGCTTCCGTACTGCGTCGTCAGCAGGTTCTGCACCAGCGACTTCAGGTCGCCCGTGTCGATGGATGCGGTGACGTGTGCGTTGCCGCCCAGCAGGTTGAGAGCCGGGTTGATCCTGATCAGCGCCTTGTTGAGGTCGGCCACCAGCGCTCCGTCGGATCCGTCGAGGTTCGACAGTCGGTTCGACACCGAATCCAGTGCCGTGTTGACCTTCTCGATCAACTTCGAGATCGCGGGGCTGGTGAACTTCAGGTCGACGCCGGCCAGCGAGTAGTCGCCGGACGCGTTCTGGCCGTCGGAGACCGCCTGCGCGGCGACCGCACCGATCGCGACCTTCAGGTCGGCGATGTTGGAGGCGAATCCGCTGCCGAGCAGCTTGCTCAGGTCGACGGTCGCGTCACCGCCGGGAACGGACTGGTCTTGGCCGACCCCGACCCCGCCGTCCTTCTGCACCCCGCCGGTCTCCGCAGCCGACTTGCCGGTCTTCGCGGCGGTGGCGTACTGGCCGACAGCGCCCACCTGTACCACGCCGCCGACACTGGTCTGGGAGCTGGAGCCGTCTCCGACCTGAACGGTGTTGAGGGCCTTCGCCTCGAGCGGGTCCTTCTGCGTCATGGTGGAGTCGTTCGGGCCGGCTTCGGCGTGCGCGCCCTGGAGCGACGCGACGTTGCCCAGATCCGTGCCGAGCAGGGTTCCCGAGAGGAACTGGGCGTCGGCTGTGGCGACCGGGGTGGAGGTCGCCGCCTGAGCGGTGGACGCGCCGGCGAGGGCGAATCCGGTGGCGAGAGCCACCGCGGTGAGTCCGGCGGCGATGCGGCGGCCGGTGCGTGGAGCCGCGGCTGCGTGCCGCTGCGAGGTGGTGAACACGGGGATGCCTTCCTGATCCATACGGACGAGGAAGGCCGAGTTCTGCGTGGGTCCCAGCGGGTGCCGGGGCGAACGTTGCTGCTGATCTCAGTTCCGTTGCCCGTATTTATTTGTGGGTGCTGCCGGTTGTGGTGGTGCGGGTGGTGCGAAGGGATGGTTGGGCCCTTCGCAGGAAGAGACCGGGTGACTGCAGGGTTATGACGCGGGTGGTTTGGTCTCGCCTGACCCCCACTTCGGGGGTCAGCGCGGGATGCCGTACACTGAAACGCAGTGGTGAAGTCTGCCAAGCTTTGTCGTGCCCGCTTTCTGCTGGCCGCGTGGCCAGGTGCGCGGAGCCCTGTAGGGCGGTGGCTCAATTGGTAGAGCAGCGGTCTCCAAAACCGCAGGTTGCAGGTTCGAGTCCTGTCCGCCCTGCGATACGCCGCACGACAGTGCGGGGTTCCCTGTTGAAAGGTGTTGAGAGTGGCACGCAAAGTGGTCGAGGATCCCAGCGAGGACCTCGTCGCGAGCGCCAAGAAGGAGCGCGCCGAACGGCGTGGACCCTTCGCGCGGATCGCACTCTTTCTTCGGCAGGTCGTCAACGAGCTGAAGAAGGTCGTCACGCCAACCCGGCGTGAGCTCTTCAGCTATACGGGTGTCGTGCTCGCCTTCGTGATCATCATGATGGCGCTGGTCTACGGGCTCGACTACGGCTTCGGCTGGCTCGTCGCCTGGGTCTTCGGCAACGGCACCCTCACCCAATAGACATTCGAATGGAAGTAACAACTGTGACTGAAGACGAGCGCCGCGACGTGGATCTGGCGCCGGCTGCCGAGCAGTCGTCCGAGACGGACGACCTGCTGCAAGACGACGTGCTGAGCGTCGACGAAGCCTCCGACGAGAACGCCGAGAGCCGCGCCATCCATGTGATCGACGACGAGGGCGATGTCGAGGCCAACCTCGACAGCATCCTCGACGCCCTGGACGCCGCGAGCGACCCGGAGGCCGACGCGATCGTCGACTCGGCCCTCGACATCGGCGAGGCATCCGACACGAACGACCCGACGGACTTCGACGCCGCCGAGGCGGCCGCTGCCGACGAGAACGAGGCGGAGCTCGAGGCCGAGCTCGAAGACGGAGAGCTCGAGGTCGACCCCTACGAGGAGTTCCGCGCAGAACTGCGGGGCAAGCTCGGCAAGTGGTACGTCATCCACTCCTATGCGGGCTTCGAGAAGCGCGTCAAGCAGAACATCGAGTCGCGCCGGCAGTCGCTGGGCATGGAGGACTACGTCTTCGAGGTCCAGGTGCCGATGGAAGACGTGGTCGAGATCAAGAACGGCCAGCGCAAGCTGGTCAACCGCGTGCGCATCCCCGGTTACGTGCTGGTGCGCATGGACCTCAACGAAGACAGCTGGTCGGTCGTGCGTCACACCCCGGGTGTGACGGGATTCGTGGGCAACTCCCACAACCCGACCCCGCTTCGCTTCGAGGAGGCCTTCAACATGCTGAAGAGCCTCGTGCAGGTCGTCGAAGCGCCGAGCAAGGGCGGTGTCGCAGGCAAGGGCGGCGGCAAGGCCGCGGCGCGCGTCATTCCGGCCGAGGTCGACTTCGAGGTCGGCGAGACCATCACGATCAAGGAGGGCTCGTTCGCGGGTCTTCCCGGCACGATCAGCGAGATCAAGCCCGAGAGCGGCAAGCTCACCGTGCTCGTCTCGCTCTTCGAGCGCGAGACCCCGGTCGAGCTGTCGTTCGATCAGGTCACCAAGCTCTGAGCCCCAACGCTCAGCCCGAGAATCGGCTAAAGTAGGCCGGTTCCCACCCACCACTGCCAGGAGAAGCCTGGTTCGTGGCAGCGCGCTTGAACAGCGCACGAAAAAGGAAGGAGCGTCATCATGGCGCCCAAGAAGAAGGTGACGGGGCTGATCAAGCTCCAGATCCAGGCCGGGGCCGCGAACCCCGCCCCGCCGATCGGACCGGCTCTCGGTCAGCACGGCGTGAACATCATGGAGTTCTGCAAGGCGTACAACGCGGCGACCGAGTCGCAGCGCGGCAACGTCATCCCGGTGGAGATCACCGTCTACGAGGACCGTTCGTTCACGTTCATCCTCAAGACCCCGCCGGCCGCCGAGCTCATCAAGAAGGCCGCCGGCGTGCAGAAGGGGTCGTCGACCCCGCACACCGTGAAGGTCGCCAAGCTCACGCGTGACCAGGTGCGCGCGATCGCCGAGCAGAAGCAGGTGGACCTCAACGCCAACGACATCGAGGCCGCCATCAAGATCATCGCCGGCACCGCCCGGTCGATGGGGATCACGGTGGAGGCGTAATCATGGCTCAGAAGTCCAAGGCATACCGCGCCGCCGCCGAGAAGATCGAGCCCGGCAAGTTCTACGAGCCCACCGAGGCCGTCAGCGTCGTCCGTGAGACCGGGTCGAAGAAGTTCGACTCCACCGTCGAGGTCGCCATGAAGCTCGGCGTCGACTCCCGCAAGGCCGACCAGATGGTGCGCGGCACCGTCATCCTGCCGCACGGCACGGGCAAGACCGCCCGCGTCATCGTGTTCGCGACCGGCCCCGCGGCCGAGGCGGCCATCGCGGCGGGCGCCGACGAGGTCGGCGGCACCGAGCTCATCGAGAAGGTCGCCGGCGGCTACACCGCGTTCGACGCGGCCGTCTCGACCCCCGAGCTCATGGGTCAGGTCGGTCGACTCGGCAAGGTGCTCGGCCCCCGCGGCCTCATGCCCAACCCGAAGACCGGAACGGTTACGCCCGACACGGGCAAGGCGGTGTCCGACATCAAGGGCGGCAAGATCGAGTTCCGCGTCGACAAGCACAACAACGTGCACTTCGTCATCGGCAAGGCCGGATTCACCAAGGAGCAGCTCGACGAGAACTTCCGCGCCGCGCTCGACGAGATCCAGCGCGCCAAGCCGAGCTCGTCGAAGGGCCGCTACATCCAGAAGGCGACGCTGTCGACCACCTTCGGTCCCGGTGTGCCGCTGGACGTCGCAGCGCTCTGATCAATTCTGGCTGCGCCGCCGCTCCTGCGGCGCAGCGGTGAAATGCGACGTACACGCCGCCGCATTTCACCCTCGAGTTATCAGGATGAGAAGGGGTCTCGCCTCGGCGGGCCCCTTCTCTGCGTCCCCGGGCGTCTTGCGGCACGCCCTAGCCGTCGCTGACGCGCAGCACGATCTTGCCGCGGGTGTGCCCGTCTTCGATCATGCGATGCGCGTCGGCCGCCTGCTCGAGCTCGAAGACCTGGTCGACGTGCACATGCACGTCGCCCGAGTCGAGCAGTCGCGAGATGATCGCGAGCGTCGAGCCGTCGGGCGCGACCTGGAATCCGGTTGCGCGCACCCCGGCCGCCTTCGCCTCCTCGGCCATGGTCGGCCAGCTGCCGCTCGGACCGTTGACGATGATCCCGCCCGCGCGCAGCACCGTCAGCGAACGGGTCGCGGTGTCGTCCTTCACGTTGCCGATGAGGTCGATGACCGCGTCGACCTCGTGCACGGCGTCTTCGAATCGGGTCGTCGAGTAGTCGATCACCTCCGACGCGCCGAGTTCGCGCAGCCAGCTCGTGTTGCGGGCCGACCCGGTCGCGATGACGTGGGCTCCGAAGTAGGCGGCGAACTGGACCGCGAAATGGCCGACCCCTCCTGCGCCGGCGTGGATCAGCATCCGCTGACCCTCATGAGCTTTGGCCGTCTCGACGACCATGCCCCAGGCGGTCAGCGCCGCGACCGGCACCCCTGCCGCTTCGACGTGCGACAGCGTCGAGGGCTTCTGGATGACGCTGAGGCTCGGCGCGCTCACATACTCCGCGTAGGCACCGCCGAAGCGGGGCACCGGCACCATGCCGTACACCTCGGTGCCGGGTTGGAGCGGATGGGCCGCGTAGGGCGCCTCGACCACAACCCCGCTGAAGTCGTTGCCGAGCACGGCCGGGAAGTCGGCGATGGCGGCGAAGGGGCCTTTGCCCGCGCGGGTCTTGGCGTCGATGGGATTGACGCCGGCGGCGACCACCCGCACCAGAACCTCGGAGCTGATGCGCGCCGGCCGCTCGACGTCGGCCATCGACAGCACCTCGGGGCCACCGGCGCCCGACATCGTCATGGCACGCATCGTGGTCATCGTCAGCCTCCCCGCTTCCGTACCAGTAAACGACCGGAATGATTCGCCGGTGTTACGACTGGATCACCGTGGTGCAAACGTTCAGCCGCTAGCATTCGAGCGGAGCGCGGGTGCGCTCGAGAGGGGACCGTCGTGCGCGTTCTGTTCATCGTCATCCGGATCGCGGCCGCCGTCGCCGGCATCGCCGCCATCGTGGGCCAGCTGATCACGACGTACAACTTCTGGACCGCGCTCGGGATTCAGAATCGCAGCGTCCTGTTCGTCAACTTCTTCAGCTTCTTCACCATCGATTCGAATGTGGCGGCGGTCGTGGTCTTTGCGATCGGCGCCGTCCTGCTGATCCGCAATCAGGGCGACCCGCGGTGGTTCGCGTTGCTGCGAGCATGCGCGGTCACCTACATGACCGTCACCTTGGTGGTCTACAACCTGCTGCTGCGCGGGATCGAGCTGCCGCAGGGCACGACGCTGGCCTGGTCGAACGAGGTGCTGCACGTCGTCGCGCCGCTGCTGCTCATCCTCGATTGGTTCTTCGCCCCCGACCGCCGGCGCCTCGAGTGGAAAGACCTGCGGGTCATCGTGGCGTTCCCGATCGTCTGGGTGATCTACACGCTCATCCGCGGTCCGCTGGCCTACAACGAGACGGCGCACAAGCCCACCTGGTACCCCTACCCGTTCTTGGACCCGTCCCTCTCACCGGAGGGGTACTGGTCGGTGCTGTTCTACGTGATCCTGATCGCCGGTGCGATCATCGGCACGGGCGCCGGGGTCATCTGGGTCTCGCGCCGGGGTGAGCGCTGGCCGCTGCGCGCGGTCGCGGCCTGATCCGCCGCGCCGGGCCTCTGCAGGCGGGAATCATGATCGACCGCGTCATCGCCCTCGTCGGCACCCTGTGCCTGGCGACCGCCCTCGTGGCCCTGTGGGTCGCTCGGCTGAGCGTGCCCTACGACGTCTACGTCAGCGAATTGGGCGCCATCGGCATGCCGACGGCACGGGTCTTCGAGGTCGTGCTCCTGCTCATCGGCGGGGGAGGCGCGCTGATCGCCGTCGCGGGGCGGCGCGTGCGCTCCCGGGCGCGGATCCTGCGCTGGTGGCGGCCGTCGATCTCGCTCGCGGTGGCAAGCGGCTTCTTTCTCGTCGACTCGCAGGTGACCTGCACGGCGGGATGCCCGCTCCCGTTCGGCGCGACCTTCACCCTGCAGGACTTCGTGCACACCCTCTCGGCCGTTCTGGCGTTCGCGGCGGCGAGTTGGACGATCCTGCAGTGCGCCTTCGCGGTCGGGCACCCGGCGCTCGCACGGTTCTCGCTCGTCGCGGCGATCGCGGTCGCGGCGATCTCGTCGGCGGGCGGTCTGATGTCGGTGTTCCACTTCGAGGTCGTGCTCGGCAGTCGCTTCGAACTGGTCGCCACGACGATCGGGCTGGCGTGGGTGGTGGTGTTCGGGGCGTCGCTCACGGCGGGCTCAGCGCCGCATGGCATCCAGAAGCTGGTCCGCCAGGCCGATCAACCGGTGGATCTCGTTGTCGTCCCGATCGACCCACCGGCACTCGGGCTCCACGCCGACCGGCACGAAGGCGTCGTGCTGCTCCCAGACGACGAGGGTGCGGTCGGCGCCTAGCACGTACTGCTGCCACCAGACCTGCCGCAGATAGTGGCGCGGGATGCTGCGCCACGCCGCGTTCGTCGTCTTGATCTCGCACAGCTCGAGCCGACTGCCCTTCTCGCGCAGGCCGTCGGGCGTGGCCAGATGCTCGGGACGGCCGTCGGCGTGGAACAGCGCGCTGCTCGGCTGCATCCCGTAGACGCGGCGTGCCCAGTGGGCGATCTCGGGTTCGCGCTGACGCCCGTGCGCCGTGAAGGCGTTGCCGGCGAATCCGGTGCCGAGCAGCTTCTCGAGGGCGAGGGCACGCAGAGCCTTCGGCCCGGACAGTCGAGCCATGTCGGTCGCGGTCACGCCCCGGGCGCGTGCCTTCAGCCAGGCCATGCGGTCCGTCGCATCGGCGACGACACGATCCGTGTACCGGGTCGGCGGGGCATCCCAGAGCGAGAGGGTGGGCTGCACGACGGTCACCCGACCATTGTGCGCGTGGCCTCAGTCATGCGAGCCTCCGCCACGCTTGCCGGCGGCCATCGACCCGGCCGTGTCCGCATTCTGGGGGACGTCCCCCGGAGTGGGGCAGACCGTCCCCCCGAACGGGTGTCGGCATTCGGGGGGACAACGTTCTAGCGTTCTCGTGGGGGACAGATCAGTCCCCCTTTCATCCGACAGACAGCTCGGTGCGGATGAGACGGACGCACATCGTGGGGATGCGGAAATGGATCAGCTGGGGAACTTCGCCGGAGCGGCCAAGCAGGTCGCACAGGCAGCGCACGAGCAGGCGGTCGCACACGGCCTCGCGCCGGTGCCGACGATAATCGTCGTCGGACTCGCCGCGATGTTCGCGCTGGTCGGGCTCGTCGTGGGCGGAGCCGGCCAGCGTCGGCGCGGCGCGCATCGCGCCTGAGCCTCCTCGGCGAGCACCGAGGGTCTTCACAGGCTTCTCATAGACGCCGGGAGCTTCATAGAGGCGTGACATCTCCCCAGGCCGCGACTCCCGCCAAGCTCACCCGCGTCGACGGTTCCCCGGTGCGGGCACTCGTGGTCGACGACGAGGTCTCGCTCGGCGACCTCCTTCAGATGGCGCTGCGCTACGAGGGCTGGGACGTTCGCACCGCGACGGCCGGTCAGCAGGCCCTGTCACTCGCCCGCCAGTTCAAGCCCGACGTCATGGTGCTCGACGTGATGCTGCCCGATCTCGACGGCCTCGAGGTGCTGCACCGCCTGCGCGCCGACGGCCTCGACATCCCCGTGCTGTTCCTGACCGCGAAGGATTCGGTCGACGACCGGATCTCGGGCCTGACCGCGGGCGGCGACGACTACGTCACGAAGCCGTTCAGCCTCGAAGAGGTGGTCGCGCGGCTGCGCGGACTCATCCGGCGCTCCTCGCGCATCGTGAGCGACTCGGTCGACCCGGAGCTCCGCGTCGGCGACCTGCTGCTCAATGAGGAGAGCTATGAGGTCTCGCGCGCCGGTGTCCCGATCGAGCTCACCGCCACCGAATTCGAGCTGCTGCGCTACCTGATGCGCAATCCCCGCCGGGTGCTGAGCAAGACGCAGATCCTCGACCGGGTGTGGAGCTACGACTTCGGCGGCCGCTCGAGCATCGTCGAGATCTACATCTCGTACCTGCGCAAGAAGATCGACGCGGACGCCCCGCCGATGATCCACACCGTGCGCGGCGTCGGCTACCTGATCAAGCCCGCCGGCTGAGGCAGCGCCGCGGCGTCGACGGCGGTTACCGTTGAGTCATGACGATCGCGGTGACCGGAGGAAGCGGCAAGCTCGGGCGAGGGGTCATCGCGTGGCTGCACGATGCGGGCTACGACGTGGTCAATCTCGATCGCGCGCCGGCGCCGGGAGGCCCCGCCCGTCCGTCCGGGTTGATCGAGGTCGACCTGACCGATGCCGGCCAGGTGCTCGACGCGTTGAGCGGCGTCGAGGAGCGCTTCGAGAAGCTGGATGCCGTCGTCCACCTCGCCGCCGTGCCCGCCCCCGGGTTGCTCAGCAACGTGGCGACCTTCCACAACAACATGCTCTCGTCGTTCAACGTGTTCGAGGCGTGCCGCAAGGCGGGGATCAAGCGGATCATCCACGCGTCGAGTGAGACCGTGCTCGGCCTGCCGTTCGACGTGCCGCCGCCCTACATCCCGGTCGACGAGGAGTACCCGGCGGTGCCGAACTCGACGTACTCCCTGGTCAAGCACCTCGAAGAGACGATGGCCGTGCAGTTGTGCCGGTGGGATCCCGAGCTGAGCGTCACGGGTCTGCGCTTCTCGAACGTGATGGACGGCAGCGAGTACGCCGACTTCCCGGCGTTCGACGCCGATCCGCTGCTGCGCAAGTGGAACCTCTGGGGCTACATCGACGTGCGGGATGCCGGTCAGGCCGTGCAGAAGGCGCTCGAAACCCGCGGCCCCGGTTACGAGACCTTCATCATCGCGAACGCCGACACGGTCATGTCGCGTTCGAGCGCGTCGCTGGCCGCCGAGGTCTTTCCCGGGGTGCCGGTGACGAAAGAGCTCGGTGAGCACGAGACGATGCTGTCGATCGACAAGGCCCGGCGGGTTCTCGGTTACGAGCCGCGGTTCGGGTGGCGCTCCGCGGTCTAAGCGGGTTCTCGTGCCCCTCATAGCGAATCCATAGCGCGGGGGCGAGAGGATGAGGCGTGCCATCCCTCATCCACCCCGCCCGCTGGTCGCTGCGGCGGCGCCTCGTGGTGGGCATCGTCGCTCTGCTCGCGGTCGTGAGCGTCGTCATCGGCGGGGCGAGCGCCCTGGTGCTCCGGCAGAACCTGCTCACCCGGCTGGACGGGCAGGTGACCCAGTCGCTGAACCTCGCGACCGGCAAGGGTTTCGGCCAGGGCGGCGGCACTCCGCCCGACAGCGGCGGACCGCGGCGCATCGGCGGGCTGGTGCTCTACTCGCTGGACGGCACGACCTTCGCCGCCGCGGTCGACGAGGAGGGGACGGCGCTCACGTTGACAGGGCAGCAGGTCACCCAGTTGCTCGCGCTGAAGCCGGCGCCCGGCCCCCAGACCATCGACCTCGGTGGTGACCTCGGCGCGTACCGCGTGGCGGCCGGGGTCCGGGTCGATGGCGCCCAGGTCGTCGTCGGGCAGTCGATGAACGAAGTCGACACCACCACCAACAACCTGCTGCTGATCTTCGGGCTCATCACCCTGGTCGCGTTGATCGCGGCGGCCGTGGCCGGCACCATCGTGGTGCGGCTGGCGCTGCGACCGCTGGGTCGCGTGGTCGCGACGGCCAGCCGGGTCTCGGAGCTCGAGCTGGCCAAGGGCGAGGTCACCCTGGCCGAGCGCGTCCCGGAGGCCGACACCGACGTGCACACCGAGGTCGGTCAGGTCGGGGCGGCCCTCAACCGCCTCCTCGGGCATGTCGAGGGCGCCCTGGTCGCTCGGCAGGCGAGCGAAGACAAGGTGCGCCAGTTCGTCGCCGATGCGAGTCACGAGCTGCGGACCCCGCTCGCATCGATCCGCGGGTACTCCGAGCTGACCAGGCGCGGCGACTACACCCTGCCCGACGACGTGGTGCGTGCCCTGGCTCGGATCGAATCCGAGTCGATCAGGATGACCTCGCTCGTCGAGGACCTGCTGCTGCTCGCGCGACTGGATGCGGGCCGCGAACTCGTGCTCGGCGAGGTGGATCTCGTGCCCTTGGTGGTGGACGCCGTGAGCGACGCCCACGCGGCCGCCCCCGACCACGACTGGCAGTTGCAGACGCCCGACGGTCCGGTGATCGTGGCCGGCGATGGCGGACGGCTTCAACAGGTCATCGCGAATCTGCTGGCGAACGCGCGGGCCCACACCCCGGCCGGCACGCACGTCGTCACGACGCTCGCGGTGGACGGGGATGACGCGCTCATCACCGTGCACGATGACGGACCGGGCATCTCGCCCGGCCTGCTGCCCGTGCTGTTCGAGCGCTTCGCGCGCGGCGACGGATCTCGCTCTCGGGCCACCGGGAGCACGGGACTGGGGCTGGCCATCGTGGCCGCCGTCGTCGAGGCGCACGACGGCTCGGTCAGCGTGCGCAGCGAGCCCGGTGACACGCAGTTCGTCGTGCGCATCCCGTTGCGCCTGCCGTCGGTCGCGCCGATCGGGTGATTGGATGGGCACCGCCCCCTGATTCCCACCGAGAGTCGATACGCGAATGGCCCGATCCTCCGCTTCCCGTCGTCGTGCGGCGGCTCGCGCGCTGGGTGCGTTCGCCGCGGTTGTCGGACTCCTGGCCGGGGCGGTCGGCCTGGTGGCGGGGTCTGCCGGTGCCGCATCCGCCAGCCTGGGATCCGTGCCGCCCGAGGTCACGGCGTATGTGACCAGCGGTGCCATGGTCGCACGGCTGAACGACGTCTACGGCCCGAACGCCGCCGGCACCGCCGGCATCAAGTTCGATGACACCACCAAGGCCGGTCCGATCAGCCGGGTCTACGAGTGGACCGCCGAACGCCTGGCCAATCACGCCACCGACCACCCCGTGCAGTTGACCAACAACTGGGTGGTCCCGATCACGATCGGCGGCACGTCGGTCGGTCTCGCGACGATCTGGATCAATCCGCAGACCGTGGATGCCGAACTCGCCGAATTCACCCCCTCGGCGGAGCTCGGCACCGCGCTGACGACGGTGCCGGCGACGGCGGCCCTGGTGCGCGATCGCGCGACCGGGGCATGGCTCGCCCTGGCCGACGGCACCGTCACGCCGCTGATCGCGGGGAAGTCGGGCCTGACCGGTCCCGTGCCGGTGGACTCGCTGAAACTCGCCCCTGCTGCGCCGAAGCCCGCCGCGACGACCGAGCCGAACACCGGTCTCGCCCTGGCGATCGGCATCGTCGGCGTGATCGTCATCATCATCGTGGTCGCCCTCCTGCTGCCGCGCGGACGACGCACGAAGAAGACCTCGCAGGCGGAGGGGGCGGTTGAGTCGACGGAGGCCGTGGCGCCCAAGCCCGAGCCTGAGCCTGAGCCTGAGCCCGCCAAGGCCCCGGCCTCGAAGCCCGCGCCCGCCAAGCCCGCGCCCGCCAAGCCTTCGCTCGTCAAGCCTTCGACTGCGAAGCCGGCCAGGCCCCGTCCGAGCGGACGCACCCCCACCACCTCCAGCGCGTCGAAGCCCGCATCGTCGAAGCCGCCGGTGTCGCGACCGGCGACGCCGAAGGCATCCAAGCCCCCGGTACCGAAGCAGCCGCCGCGTCCGCGCGCACCCAAGCCGCCGGCCGATCCCGCCGACGACCCCACCGTCTGAACCGGTTTGCGGGGATCGGAATCGTCCCGTACTCTTGTCGAGGCCGAAGACCGCTGGTGTCCGCCGCGTTCGCGAAGAGTTTGTTCCTCGCGGCGCAGCAGAGCAAATCCCGCGCAGGTGTGTGAAGCAGTTTCTGACTCGTTCAGGTTTCTAGCTCCGTGCGCTCTGCGCCGGAGCTTTTGTGGTTAACACGCTGTCGGCGGCCGCATCCATGAATACCAACCAGGAAAGAGCGCCATGGCGAACAAGGAAGCAACGGTCGCCGAGCTGACGGATTTGTTCCGCAACTCGAACGCGGTCGTGCTCACCGAGTACCGCGGCCTCACGGTGGCGCAGCTCAAGCAGCTGCGCAGCAACATCCGTGAGCACGCGAGCTATGCCGTGGTGAAGAACA
>Ga0209148_1001077_pt1 | contig 16630 bp, 13 predicted proteins | sample AraplaCol_mMF_r2_2_FD_184288 | JGI IMG/M metagenome (GOLD analysis project Ga0209148, IMG submission 184288) | Arabidopsis root microbial communities from North Carolina, USA - plate scrape CL_Col_mMF_r2 (SPAdes) (version 2) | ecosystem: Host-associated > Plants > Roots > Endosphere | place...
CACCTGGGTCGGCCAGGCGCCCTTCTCGAAAACGCCGCATGTCTTCCAGAATATCGGCGACGGGACCTATTTCCATTCCGGCCTGCTGGCGATCCGCGCGGCGGTTGCCGCAAAGGTCAATGTCACCTTCAAGATCCTGTTCAACGACGCGGTGGCGATGACTGGCGGCCAGCATCATGACGGTCCGCTCTCTCCCTTGATGATCGCCAGTCAGCTGAGCGGCGAAGGCATTGGCCGCATCGCCATCCTGACCGAGGATCTGGGCCGCTACCAGGCTGCGGTCAGCCTGCCCGCTGGTGCTACCTTGCAGGCACGCGACGAACTCGATGCCGTGCAGCGGGAGTTGCGCGAGATTCCGGGCGTCACGGCGATCATCTATGACCAGACCTGTGCCGCCGAGAAACGCCGCCGCCGCAAGCGCGGCCAGATGCCCGATCCGGCCCGCCGCGTCTTCATCAATGAGGATGTCTGCGAAGGCTGCGGCGATTGCAGCCGCACCTCCAATTGCCTCAGTGTCACGCCGCTGGAAACCGCCTTCGGGCGCAAGCGGCAGATCGACCAGTCGAGCTGCAACAAGGATTTCTCCTGCCTGGACGGTTTCTGCCCCAGCTTCGTCACCGTCGAAGGCGCCAAGCTGCGCCGCCCGCAAACGGTTTCCGCCCGGACGGCCACGGCGCCAGACATCACCTTGCCGGAACCGGCGACACCGGATCTTGAGCGACCCTATAACATCCTGGTCACCGGCATCGGCGGAACCGGCGTGGTCACCATCGGCGCCCTGCTTGGCATGGCGGCCCATCTCGAGGGCAAGCAATGCACGGTGATGGACCAGACCGGCCTCGCCCAGAAGGGCGGCGCCGTGGTCAGCCATATCCGCCTTGCTGCCGAAGCTGGGCAACTGGCGGCGGTGCGCCTGCCCGCGGGTTCGGCGGACCTGCTGCTCGGCTGCGATCTCGTAGTCAGCGCGGCGGCCGACAATCTCAGCCGTGTCGGCCGCGGCCGCACCACCGCCATCATCAACGATCACGAGGCCATCACCGGCGCCTTCACCCGCGACCCGGATTTCTCGCTGTCGCATGATCAGCTGGCGGATGCCTTGCGCCTCGCTGCCGGGCCGGACAAGATCGCCTTGCTCAATGCGACGCGCCTGGCAACGGCCCTGATGGGTGACGCGATCTTCACCAACCCATTCGTGCTTGGCTATGCCTTCCAGCGTGGCCTGATCCCGCTCAGCGCCGAGGCGCTGCTGCGGGCGATCGAGTTGAATGGCGCTGCCATCGACCGCAATAAGGAGGCCTTCACCTGGGGCCGCCGGGCGGCGCTCGACCTCGCTGCGGTCGAAAAGATGGCTTTGCCGGTAACGCCACGCCTGCCGGAGAGCCTGTCGGAGATCCTCACCCATCGCATGGCGCATCTCGCCGCTTATCAGAACGATGCCTATGCCGCGCGCTATCGGGCTTTTGTCGACCGTGTCGCTGCGGCCGAGACCAAGATGGTACCCGGCAAGGATGGTATCGCGCTTGCCGTCGCCCGGAACTATGCGAAGCTGCTCGCCTATAAGGACGAATATGAGGTCGCTCGGCTCTATCGCACGCCTGAGTTCCGCGCACGGCTCGACCGACAATTCGAAAGCGGCTACCATCTGCGCTTCCATCTTGCGCCGCCCGCCCTGGCCCATCTCAATCCGGCGACCGGTCATCCCCGCAAGCGCATCTATGGCGGCTGGATGCTGTCGGCCTTCGGCCTGCTGGCGCAGTTCAAGGGTTTGCGCGGCACGGCATTCGACCTCTTCGGCCGGACCGCCGAGCGGCAGATGGAGCGGCAGCTGATCACTGACTATGAAGCACTGATCAGCGATGTGATCGCGGGCCTTACCCCCGGCAATCACCGGGTCGCCGTGCAGCTTGCCGATCTGCCGCAGCAGATCCGCGGCTTCGGCCATGTCAAGGCCGCGTCAATCGAGAAGGCCCGGATCCGCCAGGCGGAACTGTTGGCAGCCTTCCGGCAAAAGCCCGATACCAGCCAGGCGGCCGAGTAAACGGGAACGCCCGGCTTATAGAAGACGAGCAGTTGTTTCACAAAGCTTGCCGCCACAGGAGCAATGCGTGACGAGGTCATGTACGACGTCCAAGCAGATCGTTTATCTTGCTTTGCTGGGCAATGTGCTGGTCGCCGCAACCAAGATTGTTGCGGCACTTCTGACCGGCAGTGCGGCGATGATGAGCGAAGCCATACATTCGCTGGTCGACACCGCCAATGAAGGCCTGCTGCTGTTTGGGTACAGGATGGCGGTGCGCCGGCCGGACAGCCTGCATCCGCTCGGTTACGGCCGTGAATTGTATTTCTGGAGCTTTATCGTCGCCCTGCTCCTCTTCGGCCTCGGCGCGGGGGTCTCCATCTACCAGGGCATCCAGCATATCCTGGTGCCGTCCCAGATTGACCATCCCTATGTCAGCTACATCGTCCTCGCTTGCGCTTTTTTGTTTGAAGGCATGTCGTGGCTGGCGGCGCTTCGCAAGCTGCACGCAACCCGCGGCGAGCTTGGCTACTGGCAGGCCATTCACCATAGCAAGGACCCGCCGACATTCATGGTCCTGTTTGAGGACAGCGCGGCGCTGGTCGGCATTATGATTGCAGCGCTGGGTATTTTCCTCTCGCAGTTCCTGGCCCTTCCCGAAATCGACGGAATCGCATCGGTCATGATCGGCCTCGTCCTTGCCACGGTGGCGTCCATCCTGGCCTATGAATGCAAGAGCCTGCTGATCGGCGAACCCGCCTCACCTTGGCTTGTCGCGGCGGCGATCGATCTTGCAAAAAAAGAGCCCGGAGTTGTCAGTGCCAATGGCGCCCTGACCGTCCACCTCTCGCCAGACCAGATCCTGCTGGCGCTCAGCGTCGAATTTGGCGACGACCTGCGGGCTCCGCAGATCGAACGCTGCGTGGAAGGGATCGAAAATTCGATCCGGGCTGCCTATCCGCAGATCGTGACCCTGTTCGTGAAGCCGCAAACGCCCGAAACCTTCGAACGTTGGCGGAAAATCCGCTACGGCGCCATCGAGGCCTGAGCGCGTTCGACCCGTCCGGCCATGGCCCGGAAGAAAGCCAATAGAAACGGCCTGCCTCCATCTGGAAGCAGGCCGCTGGATTCAGATAGGGACAGGCCGAAAGGCCGGCCGCTTAAGCCATGCCGATGGCCTGCTTGTAAAGGTCGAGCAACTGCTCCTGCTCCTCGCGGTCATGGGCTTCCATTTTACGCAGGCCCACGATCTGGCGGATGATCTTGGTGTCGAAGCCTATTCTACCTCTCGCAAAAATGTATTCTTAGGGGTGGCTCTGGACGCTCCCGCAAGGTCCCATTGAGAATACAACACATGATCTAGGGGCTTATCGACGTAGTCTATAAGAGGGCCCCACAGCCGACGCGCACCTTCACAGCAAGCGACGGAGGCTCTGGGAGGTTCCTGCGGACCCACGTTGATAAGTCCAGCGAGGGGGCAGTGCCAATTCATTTCGTTTCCGCCGTGCAGCCGCAAACGCTGGAAGGAGGATTTCCCCTCGAGTGCATTTATGTTTCAACGAGGAAAGCGTGAAACTCCATTTGTGGACCACGGGAAACGATATTTCGTACAAGCTCGACCAAGTGATCGAGTCGGCCAGTAAGCCGCGGGGCTGAGCGTCTCGCTCCGCTTTGATACAACCTTATATCGAGGCATAGGATTTCATCCTCCCCTTTTCTTGCAACGTATTGGTAGCGTCGTATGCAACTCACTGTGGGCGAGCCAAAGCCCTGGTATCATAGGCAACCAGAACGTGAAGCCGCGGAGCAGCAAGACCGCCACAAGCCCGGTCTCTACCGGTATCTGAAATAGATGAAGCAATGCAACGCAGCTTGCTTCGAAACTCCCGAGGCCAAGGGGGATAGGCAGGACTGAACCTACTGCGGAAGCAAGCACGAAGCTGGCAAGGACCAAATCGTAGCGTAAATATACGCCGGTGGCCTGCAACATAATGGTCAAGGTGGCGGCATCGATTAAGAAAACAGAAATCTGGAGCCCTGTTGCTCCGATCAGTAGGGGCCGATCGCGTAACAAATCCGTTGGCACCTCGCGCAACAGGCATAGCAGCCGCTCTAACGTCGCCCAGCCTGCATGCCAACGCTGTAACCAGACTCGTAACCAACGCGGCAACCACAGCAAGTTGCCGCTACGCCGCAACCAGAAAATCCCGCTCAGTACTGCAGTAACCAGCAGGAGGAACAGCCCTGAAATGACGACTAATGGTGCGATCATGACGGCCATGTCCGGATCCCGCCTATCATGCGCATTGAAGAGGATGACGAAGCTGGCCGTTATCGCCAGGAAATAGCCGGCATAATACGAAAGCATACCGACCAACATACACCCCATCCCCACGGCTTCTTCTATGCCGCGATTCACCAGTCCCTTCACCACCACCAAGGCTCCGGTCAAGCCGCTGCTCGGTAGTGCTTGCTCTGCGAAGAGCTGAGCCAAGCTCAGACGATAGAGCACGAGAAATCCAACCCGATGGCGATCTCGGTGCAACACCCGGTACCAAATTCCCGCAGCGGCGCCGTACGTCATGGCTTGGGTAATTGCGGCCAACAGGAGCCAGCGAGGTTCAATCCGTTGAATGGTGGCTATAAAACGGCTGATATCCGCAAAATCTAATATTACAGCTATTACAGCGCCGACAAAAATAATTCCCGTTAGCCACCGGGCAATTTGGAGCCAAGCCATCTGCTTGGCTTCCAGCACGTGATCAGGATCGTCGATAGCTCTGGCTGTGCGGAATTTTGCTGACATGCGCCCAGCTCCTACCAATGTGCACTGACGCAAATCAATCCAGCGCCAAGGAAGTGGTCTGCGCACCGCATAGAGCATGCTGAAATTCGGGAGCATGTCTGAAACTGGCGGACGGCTATTTAGTGCTACATTATTATTGAAGCACCTCTTGTGATCCGAGGCTTGACCTGGATCAAGGCGGTGCCCTGCAAGGCACTCAATAGTAAGTCAATTGTTTGGTCGCTGGAGGTGATCTGTACGATGATCCGTGATGATATCATTACGGCAATGGCGCATGGCAATTATCGCCATGCGGCTGAGCTGAAGCTCGCCCTGCGACACTTCCTCCAGCACAGTTGTTGCAAGACCGGCTCTCGCTCTGCAAACCTCGCCTGACACCTGGAAAGCTATGCAGCCGATCGTTACTCTTACGCTCAATCCCGCCCTCGACCTATCTACGTCGACCGAGGCGATTATTCCGACGGAAAAAATGCGATGCAGCGCACCGCATTTTGATCCAGGCGGCGGCGGCATCAATGTCGCGCGCGCTATCTGCTCTTTAGGAGGACAATCCCTCGCTGTCTTTCCCGCAGGCGGCCCCACCGGCACAGCCTTGCTGACCTTATTGGCCGAAGAGGGCGTCGCCTGTCGGCCAATTCACATTGCCGGCCGGACACGCGAGAATCTGGCAGTAGACGAAAGGAAGTCCGGCCAGCAGTTCCGCTTCGTCATGCCTGGTCCTGTCTTGCAAACCGAAGAGCTGGATGCATGTCTCTCCGCACTCGCCGGAATTCGGCCGAAGCCGGCCTATGTCGTGGCCAGCGGCAGCCTGCCGCCCGGTTGTCCTGATGATTACTACGCCGAGGTCATCGATTGGGCGACCGCCAATGAAATTAGAACTGTACTTGATACTTCCGGCCCTGCCCTCAATGTTATTCTTGCGAAAAAAGTCTTTCTCGCAAAGCCGAGTCGATCGGAACTGGAACACCTCACGGGTTCAATATTCACCAGCCGTGATAGCATCATCGCCGCCGCCCGCGACCTTGTCTCGCAGCGCTGCGCCGAAATCGTCGTCGTTTCCCTCGGAGCAGAAGGCGCCGTTCTCGCATCCGAGAAAGTGACAGGTTTTCTTCCCGCGCCCCACGTCAAGGTTTGTAGCTCCGTCGGTGCCGGTGACAGCATGGTCGCTGGTCTGATTCTTGCCATCGCCCAGAGACAGCCACTCGAGAAAGCTCTCCAGCTGGGAATCGCCGCCGGAGCTGCTGCGGCGCTCCAGCCCGGCACGGGCTTATGCCGCCGCGAGGACGTCGTCAGGCTGCTCGGCGAAGACTTGCTTGTCGACTAACCTTGTCCAGCAGCGCGACGCATCTCTGTCATGGCGAAGGTAGCCCGCCCGCGCTAGTCGAGAGCTCGAGGTGTAAAGACGCTTCCCGTCAGCAGTGCGACGAACTTGCTAAGGCCGCGATAATCGGAGCTGGCTCGGCGAGCCGCCGGTTCTTGGCTACTCCTCGTTCCCGGGATCGCCAAATGATATCATTCATCCAGATCATGGCATGAGCACCTGCTCCAGCTTCTTCTCATCGATGTCGCTGTAGGATAGGGCTGTCTATTCGGCCGTGGCAGCAGTTTGCGGGTATTTGCCGTAACGGTCGCCTACCAGGTTTCCGTCTACGACCTCGAATACGCGTTGGCACCGTTCAGCTAGGGACATGTTATGTGTCACGATGAGAAACGTCGTGCCGTAATCGCTGTTCACTTCTTGCATCAGCTCGAATACCGCGTTTGCTGAGCCGGTATCCAAGTTGCCCGTTGGTTCGTCCGCCAGAACAAGAGATGGGCTCATCGCCAGGGCACGGGCAATCGCCACGCGTTGCTGTTGGCCGCCGGATAAATTACTCGCCTTGCTGTTTTTCCATCGCGCAAGTCCCACCTTCTCAAGCAACATAGCGGCCCGGTCTTCCATCGCATCGTTGGAAAATCCACGCTCGACCAGCATGGGCATCATCACGTTCTCCAGTGCTGTGAAAGCGTTGAGCAAGTGATGGTACTGGAACACAAAGCCGATGCTGCGACCCCGCAATTGGGTCAGCTCGGCGTCATCTAATCCGCTCGTTTCACATCCGGCAATGCTGAGGCGTCCACCGGTTGCCCTGTCCAAGAGGCCAATAATATTGAGGAGCGTGCTCTTTCCCGACCCGGATGGCCCGATCAGCGCGCAGAATTCACCTTCTGCGATACTGAGATCGATCCCATGCAATACTTCTACTTCCACAGCCGAGCCGACATTGTAGGATTTACGGATTCCCCCCAATTGCAAGACCGGCTTAACCACGGATTGCCACCACCGGTTCGAGGCGCGCTGCCCTTAGAGCAGGTAGCAGAGCGGCGAGGATACCGCTGGCAGTCGCAATCATCGATGTCGCGACTACGAGACGCGTATCGATCTCGGCTAAAAAAAGAGGTGTTCCATCAGGCCGCCGCGCATAAGCGAGCCAGAAGTCCAGCATGATATAGGCAAACCCAGAGCCGATCAGCGAGCCAACAAAGCCCACAATGGCACCCTGCAACAGGAAGAGGCGCAAGATCTGCGCGCGAGATGCGCCCATGGCGCGCAAGATTCCGATTTCCCGAGATTTCTGCACAACCGATACGACCAGAACGCTGGCAATACCGAACACGACTGAGATCCCCACAAAAAGCCGAATAGCCGTGTTCGATATCTTTTGAGAGTTCACGACACTGAAGAAATCCGCGTTCGTCTTGATCCAGCTTTCCGCCTTAACACCTGTCACGGTGGCAATGTATTGTGCGACGTCTTCCGCGCGGTATACGTCACGCATGGTCACGTCAATACTCGTAACGCCATTTGTCAACCCAATCATCGGCTGGGCTGTGTGAAGGAGCACGTAGGTATTGCGCTCATTGACTCCCTTGTTGCCAAGATCAAAAATTCCACGAATGGTGAATTCTACATTGGCTCCCGCGCCAGTAACGACGCGCAACTTATCGCCTATATCGACGCCGAGATCGCTCGCCAATTGCGTACCTATCAAAATGTCCTGTACTTCCAATGTGGAGGTCCCGCGCACTAGTTTTCCGGGTAGATCGACGATCCTGTAAAACCGGTCTGGCTCGATGCCCATGAGTGAAACAGATTTACTGACTTCACCGCGCACCGCAAAAGCGGCTCCCGAGGCCATCGGCGATGCCACGAGAATACCGGGCAAGCGCTGAACCAGAGCCGAGACCTTCTGCCATTGATCGATGGAGCGAAGGCGCTGGCTGGGTTTGACCGAGATGGTGAGAAAAACAGTCCCAGGTGCATGGCGCAGGGGTCTCGCCACCTCATCTGGTGGTTCCAGGACGACTTGCGCCTGCGCGGCGAAAATCCTGGACAAGAAACTGGCTTGAAGTCCCGTCAGCAGCGCCGACATGAAGACAATCACGCTGACACCGACGGAAACGCCGGTGACGATCAGCAAAGTCTGCATGATTCCCTCCCTCAGGAAGCGACTTGCCAATATCCATTCGAAGGGCAGGAAGTGCTGCATGGCAACTATTGGCCCGGCATGGGCATGACGGCCGGGCGAATTCTGTCTCCTGGCGCCCGACTGGTGTCACTAGCAGGTACGACAAGTGCCCCTTCGGTCAGACCACCGGTTACCTCCGCAAGTTCATCGGCTTGCATACCAATGGTGACGGTATGACGCGCCAACCTCCCTTTTTCGAGCGTGAGGACCCAGGGCGCCGCGCCCTTGATGTCATGCACGGCAACCACGGGCACCGCTAGGCCTGCCCGGCGGCGCCCGACCTCCACTTCCGCCGAGACAGTCATATCTTGGACAAGATAAGTCGGCGGATCTGTTACGCGTAGCTTTACCAGGACAGACGCCTGCTGGATGTCTACCCCGGGGTTAATATAGGTCAATACGGCGGCGAATGTCTGGTTGGGATAAGCGTCGGCAGAGGCCAAAGCCGGCTGCCCGAGCTTCAGCAACCCCAGGTCGCGTTCGTCGATCTGTAGGTCGATCCTGATCTCTCCTCTTGGCGCAAGGACGAGAAGCGTGTCCGAGGGTGTCACAACGTTACCGCGTTCGACGTTGCGCAAAATAAGCCGGCCATCTATCGGTGCGGTAATGATCGTATAGGCTTCCCGTGCCTGGGCTGTCTTAAAACTGGCGCTCGATTGCGCCAATTGACTTTCAGCCATGACATAGTCGCTGCCGCCTGGACTGTTGGTCGTTACCTGCAGAGCAGCATTCCGAACCGCCAGTTCGGCGATATCATGGTCGCGGCGGGCAATATCGTAATTCGCCTGCGTGGTATAGCCGTCACTCAATAACCTGAGGGCTCGTGCATAACTGGCCCGCGCATTGACGGCCGTCGCTTCCGCCTGACGCAACGTCTGTTGCGCCGATGGCAGCAGGACCTCGCGGATTTGACGCAAATGCGCTTCTGCTTGCGCCACTGCCGCCTGCGCCTGGATAACCGCACCGCTATATTCGTGATCGTCCAACCGCAACAGTATTTGGCCGGCTTTCACTTCCTGCCCTTCTTCAACCGGAACCTCTGCCACGATTCCCGTGATTTGGCTGCCGACATTGACCCGGTAGGGGCTCTCGATATGGCCAGATGCCACCACCGTCTGGATAAGATCCCGGCGAGCGACCTCATATACTGAAACCTTGGGTGGCAGGAGATAAAGGCCGGCACCGATGGCCGCCGCGACAAGGGCGAATAGCGCAAGGATGAGCTTTCGGCGGGGCATTTCGCGCCGCTTTGCCAGCGTGTCCTTCCGCTTCGCGATGTCGGCCGCCATTTCCTCGGTGGATATGCCGGGGGCCGTTATATTTCCACGGTCACTCACATCCATTACCTTTCCCAGCAGCAGGCGCCGCGGGGCCGGCCTGGAGGGTATTAACTGCACTTCATGGAATTATAGAATGAACCGGCGGAAGCTGGCCGCCTTGCGGCAGGTCAAATGCCGTGCAGAAACCTAGAGTCCGAATCGGGTGCATAACGCAATAAGACGGCTCAGGGATGGAAGGAGGATGCCCGCCTCGAGACGCATCATCCTGGAGGCGCCTCCAGCACTCTGGCTTTCGCAAAGCAGCTTTTGAACCACCCCGCGGCAAGCCTGATGACCTCATCCATTGCCCCCGCCTCCTCGAACAAATGGGTGGCATGGGGGACGATCTGCAGGCCTTTGGTGCCCGGTAGCTGCTCCAGCGCGCGCTCATTGAGCTGCAGGACCGCAGGGTCTGCGCCACCCACAATAAGCAGGGTTGGAACATGGACCCTCGAGAGATATTTCCCCGCGAGATCGGGTCTTCCGCCTCTGGAGACGACCGCCGCAACACCCCCAGGAAGCAGCGCCGATGCCATCAGAGCCGCTGCTGCTCCCGTGCTTGCACCGAACAGTCCAAGCGGAAGAGGCGCGACATCCGCCCGCTTCCCGAGCCAATCGATTACCTCGATGAGACGTTTGGTGAGGAGTTGAATATCAAAGACATTCGCCCGGTCACCTTCCTCATCTGCCGCCAGCAAGTCGAAGAGCAGGGTCGCAATGCCGCACGAATTAAGCGCTTGTGCCACCCGCGCATTCCGGGGGCTGAGACGACTGGAGCCGCTGCCGTGAACGAAGACCACCAATCCGCAGGGCTTTACCGGGATAGCGATCTGCCCTGAGAGGTTTAGTGGCGCTATCCGCACATCCTCTACATAGCCGCGATTCTGCGGTGACTTAACGTCAGACATCTCGCGCCGTCCAGGGCCACAGGGCCTTTACTTCCGACGGCAGAACGTGAACGATCTTTAAAATCTCACCTTCATCCATTCTGTTCCACAATAGTTCAAAGACTGCTTTCGTCGCCCTTTTCGGGTCAAGCAACAACTGGGCGGGAAACTCGGCCAGCACGCGGGTCAGAAACTGCACTTCTGTCCGCTCATGTGTGGCCGGCTTTGTCATCTTCCAGCCGTCATAATACATGCCACGTAGTAGCATCGGCAGCTGCGCTCCCAGATGCACCGCGTTCTCCGGGCCCACGCGATCACGCAATGTATGCAGCGTCGCCCGTAAAACCTGATAGGCTGCCTGGCGATCATCGGTATGCAGGGTATCCATTAACTCCCGCAGCCAGGCATTTGTTTCATGAAGTGTCTTGTCAAAGGCAGGAAGGCCCGTAGAAGTCATGGAAAGGCATCCTTCTCAGGTGGAAGGTATCCAGTTTCCCCCTCCCGTTTCCTGCTGCATTGACTTGGATCAGCGAGCAGAGTTCAGGAAAAGAATATTCTGCCTTATCAGCCGGAAGACACCATCAGCTGCATGATATTCGCATGACGATCCAAGTATGTTTGGCGGACATTCTCGCCGAATAACGGATCTTCAATTTTCGCCAACTGCTCGCTCACTTCATGCCACTCCATCGGCGCGAGCGAGTGTTCGAGAAGCGGAAAATAGACCGTGTCCTCGCGCACCATATGGTCCTTCTGCCGTGCGACATAGTCGTGAACCATGTTCTGCAGGTGTTGAACCGGCACTTCGGTGCCGTGCTGCATATTGTGAAGAGCTGCCGCGATCCGCCGGCTGAGCATCCCCGCGTCCTTGTGCTCGTTCAATATACGGTCGATGGCCTGTCCCAGGAGCTCATTATGTTTCTTTATATAAACAAACAAGGCCGTCTCCTCTGCATGATGGTAGAGGTCTGGATAGTTGATCAGATAGTCCATGATCATGAAGAGGAGATGATAATCAACCCTCCCTCCGGCCGAAATTCGATCTATCTCGGACTGTAAAGCATCCAGCAGCTGACGGGTGTTCCGATGGTCTCGCCGCAGCATCTGGAAAATAGTTAGTCCCTTATCCGGCATTGGGCCCGCCTCTGATATTGCCATCAGTGCGCCAAAAGGATTGGAAACAAACTCGACCGCAAAACGCTCCGCGTCGCTCCGCCGAACAGCGTTTCCCGCCATGGCATATGACCATAGCCTCCAAGAACGAGCAGATCAGTACCGGCATCATTTGCCGCTTCGATGAGTCGGTCGCCGAGGTCAACTTTCCTGTCTGATCGTAGACTTCGATGTTCGGCAGAGACGGCATGGCCTTCCAGATAGCGTCTCAGGGACGCGACATCCATCTCTTCATCCGCGTCTATCGTGAATATCTTTGTTGTTCCGGCTCGCGCGAGCAATGGCATCGCCGCCGAGACTGCCCTAACGGATTGGGGTGAGCCGTTCCAGCAGATTGCGATCTTTTCAGCCAATGTCGCCGGCGGCGCCTTTGGCGCAATAAGCACCGGTCGCCCGCTATAGCAAACGACGCGCTCGATGGCATCACTATGGGGATTTCCGGCGACACGTTCGGAACGACCAAGCACGATCAGGTCGAAAAAGCGGGCTCGCGCCGCGAGCAAACTGGATGCGTCACCAATTTCCATACGCCAGATTGCCCTCGCCGGGACCAGCGGAGAAACATCCGTGGCAGGAATTTGATGGCGCTCCGCCGCCGCTAAAAACGAGCTTCTTGCCTTGGCAGCCGTCGCCACGGCTTCATGGGTCAGATCGTCGATCCATCCAGTGGGGAGCGGCATGCTGACGGCCCCATCGAACGAAGTTGCGATGATCTGTACGGGGTCAATCTGGATATGGAAGCCCTCGAGCGATGCACCAAATTCGCCTGCCAGTCGCCCGGCCAACTCGACCGCTCCGTCTGCAGCGCTGCCACCGCTAACCGCAGCTAATATCGTCCTGTAACTCACCGGGCCCTCCCTCGGTCAAACAAGATCCAGATTAGGCCGCGATGGATGCGTGTCCTTGCGCTCGGTCAATTGGAGGGCTTTTTTGAGCGTATGTAGCTTGTCGCGCAGCCGAATGGCCTGCCTCAATACGCTAGGCGGCGATCTGGTTGATGAATATTTGGTCAGGCGCACGACCGCGGCTAAATTTCACTGTAAAGCACTTCGAGGCACGGGTCGTTACGCATGTATCCTGGCTTTACCACATTAAAATGTTGGTCGAGCACGGCCAGGTTAGCGATTTCCTCCACCCGGAACAGTTTCCAGCCGCTTGTTCGGGAATGACTGAATCCTTCTACCTGGTACCCGCGTAACAGCTCATGCGTCTCGCAGGCACCATAGGCGTAGGGATCCACAAACCGGGTTCCTCCACCGTAGTCGAAGCGAAGACGCCGATGCTCGCGGATTGCAGTGCATATTAATGGGATCATTTTCTCCTTGCCTCTGCATCGAGGAACCGTTGTTAATCTCCTGCCCAGGCTTAAGCCGGCAAATCCATACCGGCCGGAATCTGGTCCTTCTGTGGTTCCGGAACCTCCGTCATCGTCGCTTCAGTCAGCAGTAGGACGCTGGCGACTGATACTGCGTTTTCCAGAGCCACGCGTACGACCTTCGTCGGGTCGATAATGCCGGCATCGACTAGGTCGACATATTGTTTGCTGCCCGCGTCGAAGCCATGGTTTCCCGTTCCCTCCATCATCCGGGCAACCACGACCCCACCATCGACGGCGGAGTTTTCCGCGATCTGTCGTGCGGGTGCCTCCAAAGCCCGCCGGAGGATTTGCACCCCGGTCCTCTCGTCCCCCTCACACTTCTGTTCCTCCGCCGAAACTGAGGCGCAACAGCGAAGCAGGGCAAGACCACCACCCGGAACGATACCCTCGGCAACCGCCGCCTTGGTTGCATTGATCGCATCGTCGAGAGCCTCCCGCTTTGACTTCATTTCAGCCTCTGACGGCGCACCGACCTTGATCACGCCAATGCCACCAGACAGCTTCGCGACCCGCTCCTGAAGCTTCTCGCGGTCATAGTCGCTCGTCGATTGTTCAATCTCCTTGCGGATCTGATCGATGCGGCCATCGATCAGTTTGCGGTCACCACCGCCGCCGATGATTGTCGTATGCTCCTTATCCACGACGACGCGCTTCGCCCTGCCGAGCTGCTCCATCGTCACGTTCTCCAATTTGAGGCCTAATTCTTCAGAGATCAGCTCGGCTTTCGTCAGAATGGCGATATCTTGTAAAATTGCCTTGCGACGATCGCCGAATCCTGGCGCTTTGACGGCAGAGCTTCTTAAAACGCCTCTGATCTGATTGACGATCAGGGTTGCCAATGCCTCACCCTCGACATCTTCGGCAATCACCAGGAGCGGTTTCGCCGATTTCACCAGTTGCTCAAGGAGCGGAATGAAATCGCTCAGTGTGCTAATCTTTCTGTCGGAGAGGAGAATAAAGCAGTCGTCCAGAACCGCCTCCATCTTCTCCGAGTTGGTGATGAAGTAAGGCGATAGATATCCCCGGTCGAACTGCATGCCTTCGACGACCTCCAAAGCGGTTTCGGTCGTCTTTGATTCTTCCACGGTAATGACCCCGTCATTCCCGACCTTGTCCATGGCATCTGCCACGAGTTCACCGACTGCGGCATCATTGTGCGCCGAGATCGCCGCGACCTGCGCTTTCTCCTTGCGGGTCTCGACCGGCTTGCTGATGCCACGCAAAACCCCGACCGCCGCCCTCGTCGCGCGATCGAGGCCGCGCTTGATATCAATGGCACTGGCGTCCGCGACGACATTGCGCACGCCATCGGCGAAGATTGCATGTGCGAGGATCGTGGCAGTACTGGTTCCGTCTCCGACCATCTCGCCGGTCTTCTCCGCCGCTTCCCGCAGCATGCGGGCACCCAGATTCTCTTCGGCATCCTTGAGGTCAAATTCCTTGGCGATGGTAACCCCGTCATTGCAAACCAATGGAGCGCCCCATTTCTTTTCGATAAGGACGGATTTGGACCGGGGACCCAGGGTGATGCGAACCGCGTCAGCTAGTTGTGTTGCGCCGCGCAGGACTTTTTCTCTAGCCGTGGAACGGAAAAGAACTTGCTTGTGTGCCATGCCTACCCTTTCCGCCCGCACATAGATCCCAAAGATGGAGCAACAGCATCTTTGATCTTCGGTTCATCACATAAAGCCTATGTTTTTTACATTAATAGGTCGAACTGAGAGGCGCGACGTTGAGCTAAATCAAGATAACCGCCACGATCCGCGCCAGATTTTTTTATATATCGTTCTGTAAGCGACAAGCACCTGATACGCAGTTCGGCATTCGGCCGATCTAATGGTGGCAGCCACAAATGCCTTAACCGGTTGGCGCTGGCAACTTTGAAGGCAACGGACGGCCGCAAACGACGCTCATTATGTGTGCGGCCGTCGGCCTCGAGAGCTGTTCGGGAGGGCTACGCATCCACAAGTTCGCGTAAGGGATTCGCCTCAGCAAAGGCAGGTCCGTTAAGGAGGGTGCCGATGCCAAAGATTGCGCTAGTTACCGGCGGAACGCGTGCAATCGGAGTTGCCATGGCCTGCCGGCTGAAGAAGGTGGGTTACAATGTTGCAGCAAGCTTTCACAGTGACGAAGGAAAAGCAGCTGCCTTCAGCCGCAGTATGGATATCCCTGCTTTCAAATGGGACGTGGCCGATTCCTCTGAATGTCTAGTCGGCGTGTCGGAAGTTTCGGAGAAGCTTGGTGGGCCAATCGATATTCTCGTCAATAATGCCGGAATCACACGCGACGCGGCGCTTCATAAAATGACGGATTCGCAGTGGCACGAGGTGATCGGGACCAATCTCGATTCCTGCTTTAATATGTGTCGAACCGTGATTGTCCAGATGCGCGAGCAAGGTTACGGCCGGATAGTGAATGTCGCCTCCATCAACGGCCAGAAAGGACAATTCGGCCAGGCGAACTATGCGGCAGCTAAAGCGGGGATTATCGGATTCACCAAGGCACCTGCCCTAGAAAGCGCATCCAAGGGCATCACTGTGAGTGCGATAACGCCCGGCTATACGGCCACTGACATGGTGAATGCCATTCTCGAGAAATTATCCAGCAGATTCCAGTTGGCCGGCTTGCACGTCCCGCGGAGATAGCGGGAGCGGTCCCCTATCTGGCCAGCGACGAAGCGGGCTTCATCACCGGCGCAACCCTGGCCATTAATGGCGGCCAATACATGTCCTGAATCTGGCACGGCAGGGATTAATAGCCCTCGGGGTAAATAAGATACTTCTGCCGCTCCGCCTTGAACGTCACAAGAGCCTGACGCCAATCCGCCGCAATCTTATCCGGTCCCACACGGTTTTCAATTGAGAGAAATGCCTCCTGGGACCCGATTAGCTTCACGGTCGCCGCGAGATCAAACCGATCCGGGTATAGTTTGTAGAATGCGGCGATGATTTCTATGCCGAGAGCAGGCAGATCAGCCGTATTTCGATCGGTAATGCCGATACGTACACCATGGCAGAGCTTTCCGGCATAGGCATCTTTTGTCGGCGTAAAAGTCACGGGCTGGACGTGGATGCCTGGCAAACGACGACTTGCAAGCGCCGCCGCAAGCATGTGCTCGTCTACCCAAGGCGCTCCAACAAGCTCGAAAGGCGTTTGGGTTCCACGCCCCACGCTGACATTGGCGCCCTCGACAAGGCCGGTTCCGGCGTAGAAAAGCGCTGCATGAGCACTCGGCAGGTTTGGCGAGGGCGGCACCCATTTGAGGCCGGTTTGATCAAACGCCATTTCGCGCCGATAGTATCGCATTGGTACGACGTGTAACTTGGCGTGGATGCCGGCCTCCTCGTTGAACATTGCGGCCAGCTCACCGATCGTCATGCCGTGACGAACGGGTATTGGCCAATAGCCGGTGAACGATGTCTGGTCGGCATCCAGGATAGGGCCTTGCACTGAGCCGCCGATTGGATTTGGCCGATCCAGAACATAGACCTCGATTCCATGCTCGGCCGCCGCTTCCATGACATAAGCCATGGTGGTCGCG
>Ga0209148_1001080_pt1 | contig 16588 bp, 11 predicted proteins | sample AraplaCol_mMF_r2_2_FD_184288 | JGI IMG/M metagenome (GOLD analysis project Ga0209148, IMG submission 184288) | Arabidopsis root microbial communities from North Carolina, USA - plate scrape CL_Col_mMF_r2 (SPAdes) (version 2) | ecosystem: Host-associated > Plants > Roots > Endosphere | place...
GATCGCCATGGTGCCTTCGTTGCTGCTCACGCCGAGGTTGCCGGCGATGGTGCGCACCGACACGTTGACGATGGAGATGTCCAGCACCTCCATGAAGGTGGCCAGCGCTACACCGGCGGTAAGCAGCGCCAGCGCGCCACCTTTCAGCGGCGGTTTGCCCTGCGCCGGCGCGTTTCCCTCCGCCATCGCTCAGCCGCCGCGACGTGAAGCGAGCGGCGGTGGCGTGACGTCCACCGTGTTGGCCCGGATGATCTCCTCCGCGCGCGCGTCGGCGCGATCCATCTCCTGCTCGTAGACGTTCGTGGTAGCGAGCGGCTTGTTGCGGGGCGTCTCGGCGAGCACGCGTCCATCGCGGTCATGGGTATCGACGTTCACGTCAGTCGAAAGGCCGACGCGCAGGGGATGCTTGCGCAGCTCTTCCGGGTCGAGCGCGATGCGCACCGGCAAACGTTGCACGACCTTGATCCAGTTGCCGGTGGCGTTCTCGGCTGGCAACAGCGAGAACGCGCTGCCGGTACCGGCGTTCAAGCCGACGACCTTGCCGTGGTACTCCACATCCGAATACATGTCGGTGGTGATCTTCACCGGCTGGCCGATGCGAATGTGCTCCAACTGGGTTTCCTTGAAGTTCGCATCCACCCAGAGATCGGACAACGGCACCACCGTCAGCAGGTCCTGTCCCGGCTGGATCCGCTGACCGACCTGCACCTGCCGGCGCGCTGCATACCCTTCGATCGGCGAGACGATGGCGTTACGGCCGTTGTTCACCCAAGCGTTGCGGAACTGCGCGCGCGCCTGGATCACAGCGGGGAAGTCGGCCACGGTGGTGCCATCCACTTGGGCGTGGGCTGCCGCGGCCTCGCGCTCAGCCGCCTGCAAGCCGGCGAGCGCCTGCTGCATTTGGCGTCGACCGGTATCCACCTCTTCCGCAGAGACGGCGCGTCGTTCCAGCAAGGGGTGGCGGCGGTTGTACTCGTCCCGTGCCTGCTCATACTGCGCACGGCGCTGGGGTATGGCGGCGTCCGCCTGGCTCGCCTGCTGCATGCGTGCCTGCGCCTCGCGCACCGCCTGCGCCAACTGACCTTCGGCATTCATCAGCGCCACGCGCGCATCTACCGGATCGAGCCGGATGAGCACCTGACCCTGATGCACGCGTTCGGTTTCCTCCACCGCCACTTCCACGACCGTGCCGGCGACGCGCGATGAGATCGTCACCATGTCGCCCTTCACATAGGCGTCGTCGGTGGTCTCGCGCTGGGAGAACACGAAGATGTACAGCAGCAGCCAGACCAAGCCGGCCAGCACAAAGACGGCACCGATGATGGAGAGGACGATGATCTTTCGGCGCTTCGCCTTGGGATCGTCCTTCTTTTTCTTGTCGTCCTTGTCTTCTTGATCGTTCTTTCCGTCCTGGTCGTGCTTGCTGCTGCTGTCGGCATCCTTCCGCTTCGTCTCGTCGCCGTGCTCGTCGGCGCGCTGCGATCGTTCCTTCGTTTCGTCCTTTTCGTTGTCGGCGGTCATCGGGTGGCATCCTCGCCGGCCTTGGCGGCCGGTAGATCGGGCAGGTCGTCGGCGTGGTAACCGCCGCCGAGCGCATGGATGAGGGAAAGGTTCGCGGAAAGCATCTGGCTGGCGAGTTGCAGGCGCGCGTCGCGTTGCTGGTCGAGCTGCATGTCGGCATCGAGCCAGGTGCGGTCGTCGATGAGGCCCTTGGAGCGGCGGTCGGCGGCCTTGGCCTTCTGGGCCGCCGTGGCGTCGTATTGGCGATCCACCTGCACACGTTGATCGTCGAGCGTCTGCAAGGTGGCGACGCCTTGCGCGATCTCGCCCGCCGCCTGTACGACCGCCGCGTCGTATTGCGCTACCGCCGAATCGAGCTGGGCTTGAGCGCCCTCGTACTGCGCACGCAGGCGACCGCCGCTGAAGATGGGCAACTGCACGGATGCACCGACATTGCCGAGCGTGAGGTCGGTGCGCGTACCCGAACCGAGGTCCGGATACGTGCGCAGGAACGCGCCAAGCGCCGTGAGGCTCACGTCGGGGTAATACGCCTTGCGTGCCTGGTCGATGTTCTTCGCCGAGGCTTCGATCTGCCAGCGCGCCGCGGCAATGTCCGGGCGCCTTGCCAACAATCCCAGGCGCGCGTCGGACGGCAGGTGGGTGTCCGCCGCGGGCAGCGGCGATGGTTTCAATGTGCCGAGGTCGTCAGGCGACACGCCCGCCAGTGCCGCGAGCTGGGCCAGGTCGAGACGCGCCGCACCCTCGAGTTGCGCCACCGAACGGCGGAGTTGCGCCAGCCGCGCGTCCGCTTGATCGAGCGCCGTCGGATCGTCCAGACCGCTGTGCACGCGCAGCGCCACCAGCTCACGGTATTCCTCCGCGTTACGCGCGGCGTGGCGTGCCACATCGAGGCGGGCCTGCTGCGCCTGCCAGTCGAAATAGGTATTGACGACGTTGTATTGCAGCGAGGCGGCGGCAGACGCCCGTTCGGCTTCGGCGGCACGTGCCTGGCCGACCGCGGCGGCAACGGCATCCTTCTGCTTGCCCCACAAGTCCAGATCCCAGGTCGCCAATGCGCCAGCGACACCGCTGTTGCTCCAGCTATGCCCCGGGTTCAACTGAAAGCCCTGCGCATTGCCCGGCGCGCCGGGCACTTCGCCGCGCACGTCCACATCGCTGTAACCGTGCCCGCCGTTGACGAGGCCACGCACTTGCGGGTTCAACTCCGCTTTCGCAGTGTCCACGGCGCGCAAGGCCGCGCGATAGCGTGCCTCTGCCTGTTCCATGTTCGGCGAACCGCGCATGGCGCGCGCCACGATGCCGTCGAGCTGCTCGTCGTGGAAGCGGCGCCACCACTCGGGTGCCGGCCAGCCCGCCTTGCCCGTCGGCAGGCCGGCGAGCGGTACCTCGTCGCGCGGCACGAAGGCCGGTGGACGTACCGGGGGTGCGCAGCCGCACAGCACAAGCAGCGCCGCGACAACAGCGACACGCGGGCCACGAAAGTGTCGGCCCGGCGGGTGGGGAAGGAACGCCATGGCAAGTCCGTAGGGAAAGTTCTTGCGATCGGACGGCTACACGGTGCCGCCCGCGATTGCGTCGGCGAACATATCAGCGCCCTGCGTGGGCGGGATGTGATGGTGCATGGCAAGCTATGCCGTCGTCCCTCCATGGAAGTCCCCACCCCGTGAACGATCTGCTCAGCGCCATTCTTCTCGGCATTGTCGAGGGAATCACCGAGTTCCTGCCCGTCTCCAGTACCGGCCATCTCCTTATTGCCGAACGCTGGCTAGGGGGGCGGTCCGACCTCTTCAACGTGGCGATCCAGGCCGGTGCGATTCTTGCCGTCACCTTCATCTACTGGCGCACGCTGTGGAGCCTCGTGATCAACTGGCGCCGGCCGGAGACGCGCGACTACGTGGCGAAGCTGTTCGTGGCCTTCCTCATCACCGCGGCACTCGGCCTCGTCGTGACCAAGATGGGCTTCAAGCTGCCTGAAACGGTGACGCCGATCGCGTGGGCGCTGATTGCCGGCGGTATCTGGATGATCCTGGCAGAGAAGGTGGCGGAGAAGCGCCCGGAACGCGCAGCCATCACCTGGAGGGTCGCGATCCTGGTCGGCCTGGCGCAGATCGTGGCCGGTGTGTTTCCGGGCACGTCTCGCTCGGCGGCCACCATCTTCATTGCGATGCTTGCCGGCACCAACAATCGCGCCGCCGCGACGGAGTTCGCCTTCCTCGTCGGTATTCCCACGATGTACGCCGCCACGGGCTACGAATTGCTCAAGACCTTCCAGCATGGCGGCGCCGCGGGCGAGGACTGGACCGGTCTCGGCGTGGCTTTTGCGGTATCCACCGTTGTGGCCTTCGCCGCCGTGAAGTGGCTGCTGGGTTACATCCGCTCGCACCGTTTCACCGCGTTCGCCATCTACCGGATCGTGCTCGGTATCGCCCTCCTCCTGCTCCTGCCGGCGGGCGGCTAACGCATGACGGGCGCCTCCCGTTACCGATTGCTCGACCTCACCATCGACCTGGCGCGCCAGCAGGTCGAACGCGAGGGCACGCGGCTCGAGGTAACGGGACTGAGTTTCCGCTTGCTTGCCTGCCTGCTGGCACATGGCGATCGCGTGGTCGGGTTCGACGAACTGATCGCCGAGGTGTGGGCACCGGCCGTCGTGAACGAGGAAACGGTGACCCAGCGCGTGCGCTTGCTGCGCCAGGCGTTGGATGACGACGCGCGACAGCCGCGCTACGTCCGTACGGTGCGCAGTCGCGGCTATCAGCTCGGCGCGATGCCCGTGCCGGTAGGCGATACGGCGCCAGCACGTCGCGCCTTCTGGCCCGCCTTGGCGGCTGTGGGCGTGCTCGCCGCCACCGCCGTCGGGGTTGGCTTTCTCGCGCGCGAACAAGCGCCTGCCGTGAGCGCACAGCGCGAGGTTCTCGATCGTGCCCACTGGTATGGCGCCATGGGTCAGCGCGAGAACAACGAGCGAGCGCTCGCCCTGTACGACCGCGCCTTGCAGGACGCGCCCGCCGACGTCGAGGCGTTGTCCGGCGCAAGCCGCACGCGGGCCGCACGTACCTGCCTCTACAACGCCGGGCCGGACGAGGCGCGCGAGGCGTTACGCCTGGCGACGCGTGCGGTTTCTGCGCGGCCGGACCATGCCGCCGCATGGTCGGCGTTGGGCTACGCGCGCGATTGCCTCGGCGACATCCAGGGTGCCCTCGCGGGATACGAACGCGCGGTGCGTCTCGATCCCGCCGACGACAACAGCCGGGCATCGGCGGCGTATCTGTATCAAGAGCAAGGTCGCCTGGCGGATGCGCTACACGCCAACCTGGACATGCATGGCGACCCCTCGAAGGTGCGCTTCCGCGAGGTCCAGATCGCGCGCGAGTACGACCTGCTCGGATTTACGAACGCCGCGGAGGCCGCCTATCGCCACGTGTTCGATCTCGCGCCCGACAATGTGTTCGGCAACGTCGGCTGGCCAGCGTTCCTGTTTGCGCACGGCCGCTTCGACGAAGCACGCAACGCACTCGCGGAGGCGCGCAAGCGCGGCACGACTCGCGCCGAACTGGCGCAACTCGAAGGCGAGCTGGCGCTGCAGCGTGGCGATCGCATAGCCGCAACGAAGGCATTTGCCGAAGCACGATCGCTGCAACCCTCGGCCACGCTGCCCGCGACGCTGACCGTGCTTTACGGTGGCGACACCGTGGATCCCGCCTGGCTACGCGAGCGCATCGCGGCCACGCGAGCTGCATTGGCGACCGATCCCTGGCCAGCCAGTCGCCTGGAACTCGCGCTACTGCTGCAGGCCAGTGGCGATCGCGCGGGTGCCATCGCCGCGATCGCCGATGCCGTGGACAAGGGCTGGCGCGATGCCGCCTATCTCCGGGCCTCACCGTTGTTCGCGCCGCTCGCCGAGGAGCCCACGTTCGCCTCCGTGTTGGCGACCATCGCGCGGCGGGTCACTGCGGAACGCGAGCGCGTCGAGGCGGCACCGTGGTGCCCCACGGTTTCTCGATCGGAGCCCTTGCCTTGTAGAAGCCGCTAAAGCGGCGAGGGCATATGCCTCACCGCTTCACCGCTTCGTCGGCTTCTCGCCGCCATGGCGGCTCCCACAATGAATTCCCTCGAACTTGCCGGTGGGAGCCAGCTTGCCGGTGGGAGCCAGCCTGCTGGCGATGGGTGCTTGCCTCACGGCTGCACCGCTTCGTTGGCTTTTCGCCAGCAGGCTGGCTCCCACCGGCAAGCTCCCACCGTTTGGCCTACGGCAGCGGCAATGCCTTGAGCACCACGTCGCGGAAGATTGCCTGCGATTGCGGATGGGCAAAGCTCTGGTTGTACGCCTGGCTCGTGATCACCGCGACGAGGCCGCGTTCGGGCAAGACGAAGACGTAGTTGCCACCGTTGCCGCTCATGGCCCACACCTTTGTCGCCACACCGTGGACGGGAAAGCGGAACTGCCACCACAGGTAGCCGTAGTCGGCATCGTCCCTTGCCTGCGCGTGCGGCGTCAGCATCGCCTTGACCCAGGCGCCGGGAAGCACCTGCCGGCCATGCCATCGTCCGCCGTCGACCGCCAGTTGACCGAGCTTCGCGAGATCGCGCGACCGGTAGCGCGTGCCGCCACCGCCCATGCCGATGCCTTCGCTCGACACGTTCCATTTCACCTGGGTAATGCCCAAGGGCACCTCGAGTGCCTCGTGCGCAAAGGCGGCCAACGGTTGTTTCGTGGCACGCTCCACGACAGCTCCCGCAACGAAAGCCCCCGCCGTGCAGTAGGCGAACGTGCGGCCATAGGGCGCATCCTTCGGGCGGGTGACCCATGGCGCGTAACCGCGAATGGGCAGGTTGAGCGCAAATTCCAGCCAGCGCTCCGTGACGTACATGCGTTCCTCGTTCCCGCTGGAGAACGCATTATCGTCGTCGCATTCCCAGATCGAACTCATGGTCAGCAGGTCTTCGAGCGTGATCGTGGCGAGCCGGGCATCCGGGTGGGCGATGCGGATGTCGGGAAAGAAGGCGTACACGGGCGCCTTCACGTCACGGATCGCGCCGCGCTCGATGGCGGCACCGACGAGCATGGCCGTGAGGCTCTTGCTGGCGGAGCGGACGTCGTTCAGCAGATCCGGCGTGCCACCGTTGAAGTAATGCTCGTAGACGAGCCGACCGTGATCGACGACCACCACGCTGGTGATCTTCTTGTAGGTACCATCGGCAATCCGGTCCTCTAGACCGGCCAGCGTGGACGCGTCCCAGCCGAGGGTCGCGGCATCGGCTACCGGCCAACCATCACTCGCCTGCCGGGGTGGCTGGTACGAGGCGGCCATCGCAGGCCATGTCATGGCTGCGGCAAGGCAAAGGACGGCGAGACGCCGACGAACGGGAAAGGCGCTGAAAGGCATGGCAGGGGCTCCAGTCGTGGGAGCCCCGAGTGCAGCGCTTCGTCAGATGAAACGCCTGAAGAACGGATGAAGTTTCATGAAGGCGCGCCATAGCCGGCCACGCAGGCCGGCACGCGTTTCAGGCGACCGCGGCGATGTCTTCGATCTGCCGCGTCTTGCGCAGGCGGGCAAGCTCGGCCTGCTGCTGTTCCATCAGCTTGCACTTGGGCTCGCTGGTGCGCTGGAACAGTTCGCTGGTCCACTCGATGAAGGCCTGCACACGCGCCGAGAGGTGACGCTTCTGCGGGTAGACGATCCACAGGTTGGAGCCCGTGGAAATCGTGTCGGTCATGATGATCTCCAGCAGGCCTTTCTCCAGCGCCGTGGCCGCCAGGCAGTGCGGGGCCTGGATGATGCCCAGGCCGGCAATGGCCGCCTGAATCACCGACTCACCGTCGTTGATCAGCATGTGCGCGTCCACGTCGACCGACACGCGGCCGCTGGGCGAATCGAACTGCCACTGGTACGGCTTGCCAGTGCTCGGGTGGACGAAGTTCACCGTGCGATGGCTTTTCAGGTCTTCGATCGATTTCGGCATGCCGTTCCGGGCGAGGTACGACGGCGCGGCGCACAGCACGTTGCTGAAGTGCCCGATCTTGCGCGCGATGAGGCTGGAATCGGCCAGTTCGCCCATGCGGATAGCGCAATCGAAACCTTCCTCGTTCAAGTCGAACGGGAAGTCGCACATGGTCAGTTCAAGACGGATGTCCGGGTACTTGCGCTCGAATTCCGCCAGATTGGGAATGATCGCCGCTCGCCCGACCGCCGACGAGGCTGCCACCCGAAGCTTGCCGGCGGGCTTGGTCTTGGCATAGCCCAGAGCCTCCGTCGCCTCGGTGAGATCCGCAAGGATCTCCTTGCAACGCGCATAGAACGCGGAGCCATCGTCGGTCAAACGCAGAGAACGCGTCGATCGGAAGAACAGTCTCGCACCGAGGCTTTCTTCAAGCCGCGAGATGGCGCGGCTGACACCCGAGGGGGTCATCTGAAGGTGTTGCGCGGCGGAAGAGAAGCTCTTGGCTTCCACCACGCGTACGAAAACGCTGATCGCGGAAAAGTCTTCCATCGCTGGCTCCGAGCATCGCATTCGTGACTGGGGGTCACAGGCGGGGTGATTGTAGACCCATTTTTCGCTTGACGAGCAAGACCTAGATTTCGCCACCTGCGATGGACCGAGTTGACCTCAACCTATGTTGAGGCGACACGCTGAGCGGCCATCCACCCCCTTTCTCATCCTCATCGCAAGCTCAGGACGTCCCATGAAGAAGAAACTTCTGTTCGGTTCGACCGCCCTGGCGGGCGCCATCGCCTCGGCGATCTGGCTCAGCGCCGGTAGTTCGCCCAGCCACGCGGCCGAGCCCGCCGCGGCGGCGCCCGCGCCGGAAGTGACCGTCGCCCAGGTGCTGCTGCGCCCGGTCTCGGACGCCAGCACGTTCACCGGCCGCATCCAGGCGGTGGACACGATCCAGATCCGCCCTCGGGTCAGCGGATACATCGACTCGGTGCATTTCCGCGAAGGCGCCGCCGTGAAGAAGGGCGACCTGCTCTTCACCATCGACCCCCGTCCGTACAAGGCGGAAACCGATCGTCTGGCCGCCAACCTCGCCCAGGCCCGCGCCGAAGCGAAGAATGCCGAAGCCAATGCCGCCCGCGGTACCAAGCTCGTCGAGCAGCACGCCGTCTCGCGTGAGGAAGCCGATCGCCTGGACACGGCCGCCGCCAGCGCGAAGGCCCAGGTCGCTTCGGTGCAGGCCGCTCTCGACAACGCCCGGCTCAATCTCTCGTTCACCGAAGTGCGCGCGCCGGTAGACGGCAAGGTGAGCAACGCTCAGATCACGGCGGGCAACCTCGTGACGCCGAGCGACACGCTGACCAGCGTCGTGACGGTCGATCCGATGTACGTGTACTTCGACGTCGACGAGCAGACCTTCCTGAAGCTCGACCGCCTGCGCCGCCAGAACGGCCGCGCGCCGGAAGTGGAAATGGGCCTGGCCGACGAAGACGGCTACCCGCACGTGGGCAAGATCGACTTCATCGACAACCAGGTGCGTGCCGGCGCCGGCACGATCCGCCTCCGCGCCGTGTTCCCGAACGGCGACGGCGCCTATACGCCCGGCCTGTTCGCCCGTGTGGAACTCCGCAGCGGCAACAGCCAACCGCGTGCGCTGATCGACGACAAGGCCGTGGGCACCGATCTCGGCAACAAGTTCGTCTACGTGCTCGGCAAGGACAAGAAGGTGGAGTACCGCCGCGTGTCTACCGGCCCGCTGGTGGACGGATTGCGCGTGGTGGATTCGGGCCTGAGCGCCGACGACGTGGTCGTGGTGAACGGCTTGCAGCACGTGCGCCCCGGTGTGGAAGTGAACGCCAAGCGCGTGGCGATGGCGTCGTTGGCACCGGATAGCGCGCGCAACGTCGCGTCGCGTCCGGCCGGCGTCGACAGCGTGGCGCAGAACCAGGACTGATCCACCATGAAAATCGCTCAATTCTTCGTCGACCGCCCGATCCTGGCGGGCGTGCTGTCGGTGCTGTTTCTGATCGCGGGCGGTATTGCCGTGTTCAAGCTGCCGATCAGCGAGTACCCCGAGGTCGTTCCGCCCACCGTGGTCGTACGCGCCTCCTATCCGGGCGCCAACCCCAAGGTAATCGCCGAAACCGTCGCTACGCCGCTCGAAGAGCAGATCAACGGCGTGGAAGGCATGCTCTACACCTCCTCGCAAGCGACCAGCGACGGCGCCATGACGCTGACCGTCACGTTCGCGCTCGGCACCGATCTGGACAACGCGCAGGTGCAGGTGCAGAACCGCGTTTCGCAGGCCTTGCCGCGCCTGCCGGAAGAAGTGCAGCGCCTGGGTGTGACGACGAACAAGAGTTCACCCGACCTGACCATGGTCGTGCATCTCACGTCGCCCGATCACCGCTACGACATGCTCTACCTGTCGAACTACGCACGCACGCGCATCAAGGACCAGCTGGCCCGACTCGATGGCGTGGGTGACGTGCAGTTGTTCGGCGCAGGCGAGTACAGCATGCGCATCTGGATGAACCCGGAGAAGCTGGCGATCCGCAACCTCACCACGGGCGATGTGATCAAGGCGATTCGCGAGCAGAACATCGAAGTGGCGGCCGGTTCGCTCAATGCGCCTCCCGGTCCGAACACCAGCGCCTTCCAGGTGAACATCAACACGCGCGGTCGTCTCGTCAGCGAGGACGACTTCCTCAACATCATCGTGCGTAGCGATCCCACCGGCTCGGTGACGCATCTGCGTGACGTGGCACGCGTGGAGCTGGGCTCGAACAACTACGCGCTGCGCAGCCTGCTCAACAACCGCGAAGCGGTGGCGATCCCCATCTTCCAGCGCCCGGGCTCCAACGCCATCGCCATCTCGGATGAAGTGCGCAAGGAAATGGCGGAACTCAAGAAGGACTTCCCGCAGGGCGTGGATTATTCCATCGTCTACGATCCCACGGTGTTCGTGCGTGGCTCGATCGACGCAGTGGTGCACACGCTGTTCGAAGCCATCGTGCTTGTCGTTCTGGTGGTGATCCTGTTCCTGCAGACCTGGCGCGCCTCGATCATTCCGCTGGTGGCCGTGCCGGTATCGCTCATCGGTACGTTCGCAGTGATGTACCTCGCGGGTTTCTCGCTCAACGCGCTGTCGTTGTTCGGTCTGGTGCTGGCGATCGGCATCGTGGTGGACGACGCGATCGTGGTCGTGGAGAACGTGGAGCGACACATCGAGCATGGTCTCGATCCGAAGATGGCCACGCGCCAGGCGATGACCGAGGTCACCGGCCCGATCGTCGCGACTGCGCTCGTGCTCTGCGCCGTGTTCGTGCCCGCGGCCTTCATCAGCGGCCTTACCGGCCAGTTCTATCGTCAGTTCGCGCTCACCATCGCCATCTCCACGGTGATTTCCGCGTTCAACTCGCTCACCCTGAGCCCGGCGCTCTCGGCCATTCTGCTGAAGGGTCGCGACGAGCCGAAGGACAGGCTTACCGTGTGGATGGATCGCGGCCTCGGCTGGCTGTTCCGTCCGTTCAACCGCGCGTTCGAGCGCAGCGCCGATAGCTATGTCGGTGGCGTGAAGAAGATTCTGCGCTTCTCGGCGGTGGTGCTGGTGCTGTACGCGGGTCTGGTGGGCCTGGCCTTCCTCGGCTTTGCCAAGGTGCCGACCGGCTTCGTGCCGTCGCAGGACAAGCAGTACCTCGTCTCGTTCGCGCAGTTGCCGGACGCGGCGTCGCTCGATCGCACCGAGAGCGTCATCCGCCGCATGGGTGACATCGCGCTGGCACAGCCCGGCGTGGAAAGCGCTGTGCAGTTCCCGGGCCTGTCGATCAACGGCTTCACCAACAGCACCAACGCCGGCATCGTCTTCGTAACGCTCAAGCCGTTCGAGGAGCGCCGCAGCGCGGATGTTTCGGCGGATGCCATCGCGGCAGCGCTGAATGCGAAGTTCGCTTCGATCCAGGATGCGTACATCGCGATCTTCCCGCCCCCGCCGGTGAACGGTCTCGGCACGATCGGCGGCTTCCGCATGCAGATCGAGGATCGTGGCGGTCTCGGCTTCGAGGAACTGTTCAAGCAGACGCAGGGCATCATCGCTGCCAGCCAGAAGACGCCGGAACTCGCGCATCTGTTCACCAGCTACCAGGTAAGCGTGCCGCAGTTCGATGCCGACGTGGATCGCGAGAAAGCGAAGTCGGAAGGCATCGACCTCGGTGACGTGTTCCAGACCATGCAGGCGTTCCTCGGTTCGCTCTACGTCAACGACTTCAACCGCTTCGGCCGCACCTATCAGGTGAACGTGTCGGCGGAGCCGTCGTTCCGTCATGAGCCGAGCGACATCGTCGGCCTGAAGACGCGTAATGCCGCGGGCGATCTCGTGCCGCTGGGTTCATTCCTGACGGTGCGCCAGACCAACGGTCCGGACCGTGTGCAGCACTACAACGGCTACCCCACCGCCGAGATCAACGGCGGCCCGGCCCCGGGCTTCAGCACGGGCCAGGCGCAGGACGCCATGGAAGCGCTGGTGAAGGCCAATCTGCCGAACGGCATGAGCTTCGAGTGGACCGAGCTGACCTATCAGCAGATCCTCGCCGGTAACACGGCCGTGCTGGTGTTCCCGCTGTCGGTGCTGCTGGTGTTCCTGGTACTGGCGTCGCTGTACGAGAGCCTGAGCCTGCCGCTGGCGGTGATCCTGATCGTGCCGATGGTGCTGCTGTCCGCGATCTTCGGTGTGTTCATTACCGGAGGCGACAACAACATCTTTACCCAGATCGGCTTGATCGTGCTGGTGGGCCTGGCCTGCAAGAACGCCATCCTGATCGTGGAGTTCGCCCGCGAAGCCGAGATCGGTGGCATGAACCGCGTGGACGCCGTGCTCGAAGCGGCTCGCCTGCGACTGCGCCCCATCCTGATGACGTCGTTCGCGTTCATCATGGGCGTGGTCCCGCTGGTGACCTCGCACGGTGCCGGCGCAGAGATGCGTCATGCCATGGGTGTCGCCGTGTTCTCCGGCATGCTTGGTGTGACCTTCTTCGGCCTCATCTTCACCCCGCTGTTCTACGTGCTGATCCGCGCCTGGAACGAGCGCTCGGAGGCGCGCCGCCAGGCACGCCGCGAGCGTCGTCTCCTTGCCCATGCAGCCCGGGAGTCGTGACATGAAAACCATTCTTCGTTCCACTGCCTTGTTCACGGCACTCGTGCTCGCGGGTTGCGCGAGCGTGGGGCCCGACTATCAGGCACCGAAGGAAACGCCGGTGACGCTGATCGGCGTCGACGCTGCGCACCAGGACAGCGCGAGCTTCCAGGCACAGTGGTGGAAGCAGTTCGGCGATCCCACGCTCGATGCGTTGATCGTTCGCGCGGCAAAGAACGCGCCCGATCTGAAGATTGCGGTGGCGCGCCTGGCGCAGGCGCGTGCCGTGCTGGGTACGGCGAAGTCGCAGCAGATTCCCGACATCGAAACCGGCGTGTCCTACCAGCGCAGCCGTCAGCAGCAGCCCGGCTTCAGCGATCAACGGCAGACGGTGACCGCCTACCAGGCCGGTTTCGATGCGTCGTGGGAGCTGGACCTTTTCGGCGGCATTCGACGCTCGGTGGAAGCCGCACGTGCCGACGCCGCCGCGGGTGAGGCCTCGCTGCGCGACGCGCAGGTCACGTTGTTCGCCGAAGTGGCACGCAACTATTTCGACCTGCGCGGCACGCAACTGCGCATCGACGTGGCGAAACGTGACATCGCCAACCAGCAGGATTCGCTGAAGGTGATCGCGGCACGCGTCGACGTCGGTACGGGCGCAGAGCAGGATCTCGCGAGCGCCAAGGCCCGCCTCGCCGCGGTAGAAGCCCAGTTGCCCGTGCTGGAAACCCAGGCCAGCGCCGATCAGTTCCGCCTCGCAGTGCTGCTCGGCCAGCGCCCCGGTGAATTGGACATCGACCTGTCCCCTGCATCGTTCAAGCCGATCGATGCGACGCTCGCCATCGGCGGTGCGGACGACGTGCTGCAGCGCCGTCCTGACATCCGCATCGCCGAACGCGAGCTGGCCGCTGCCAACGCGCGCATCGGCGTGGCGAAGGCGGATTACTTCCCGCACATCTCGCTCGGCGGCTTCATCGGCTTTCTTGCCGGACGCAGTAATAACTTTGGGGGTCCCGATTCGCGCGCGTGGTCGATCGCACCCAGCATTTCGTGGTCCGGGCTGAACGTACAGCGCGTACGCTCGGGTGTGAAGGGTGCGGAAGCACGCGCCGACGAAGCCCGTGCAAACTACGACCGCACGGTGCTCACCGCGCTGGAAGATGTCGACAATTCGCTCGTGGCGTTCAATCGTCAGCGCGATCGCGTGGAGAAGCTGCTCGTCCAAGCAACGGAGAGTCGCCGCGCGGCGGCGCTTGCCAAGCTTCGCTACGACGCAGGCCGCACGGATTACCTCGAATTGCTCGATGCCGAACGCACCCAGCTCGCGGCTGAAGACCAGCTTGCCGAAGCGGAAGCCGGCATCAACCTGCGTGCCGTGCAGTTGTACAAGGCGCTCGGTGGCGGCTGGCAGGCTTGCGGCGACGAAGCCTGCAACGAGGTGGCAAAGGTGCCATGAGCACGGCGAAGGTTCACCGCCTGCCGGTGCAGGCGAAGCGAAGCCGTACGGTCGCGTTGGAACCGCCGCTCACCCAGCGCGTGGCGCTGGTGAGCGGCGCCAATCGCGGTATCGGTCTCGAGGTGTCGCGCCAGCTCGCCTCTCTCGGCATCACGGTATTCATGGGCATGCGTGAGCCTGGCAAGGGCGAAAAGGCGGCGCGTTCCGTTCGCCAAGCCGGCGGGGACGCGCACGCGCTGCGGCTCGACGTCACGAAGCAAGACGACATCGATCGCGCCATCGCACATATCGCTGAGCATTCCGGTCGCCTCGACATCCTCGTGAACAATGCCGGCGGGTACTTCGACGCCGAGGGACGTCCCTCGGTACTCGATCTCGATGCCATTCGCGCCGCCATGGAAGTAAACCTGATCGGTGCGTGGAGCCTCAGTTCTGCCGCCCTCCCATTGATGAAGCGGCATGGGTACGGCCGCGTGGTGAACGTCTCCAGCGAGTGCGCCGTGCGCGCGATGTGCGGAGAGAACAGCCCTGCCTATCGCGTATCGAAGGCTGCTTTGAACGCGTACACCCAAGTGCTCGCGCGCGAACTCAATGGCAGCGGCATTCTGGTCAATGCGGTCTGCCCCGGCTGGACGGCGACGGCACTCGGCGGAAGTGGTGGCAGGCCGGCAGCGGAAAGTGCGGAGGGCATCGTATGGGCTGCATTACTCGCGGAGCGCGAAGCATCGACGGGGGGGTTCTTTCGCGACCGCATGAAGATCGCCTGGTAGGGACATCGCTCGATACGACGGCGCGTCGTTGCCGGAGTGTGACCGCGGTCGCAACCCGTAGTCCTACGGGGATCGTTTAGGACGAGTCCTATGTATGGCGCGGCGGCGGGAGGCGTAAGTTCTCGCCCCCTTTCCACACCGCGAGGACCGCCCATGAAATCCATCCTTATATGCGCTGCCGCACTGGCAACGTTTTTGTGCACGCCTGTCATGGCTGAGGATGCCTTCGAAGGCTTCGACCACTTACCGGCACAGGAGATCCACCGGGACACACCGCTGGTGCTCGATCACTTCAGCGTGAGCCTGCCGTTCGGCGGTTTGGGTGTCATCCGAAAGACCGATGTAGACGATGACCTGGAGTCGGGCATGGTGTTGTCGGCACCCGCCGAATGGAATCTGGCCACCTTCGAGTTGACCTTCAATAAGCCATGGGAGCGTGTGACCTTTACGCTCGTTCTGCCACCGAACCAGGAAGAGCGCATCCGTACCCTTGTGATGCTCTACGGCGCTGACCCGGCAAGTCCCGCCACGAACGTCACGCTGTTCTGGCATGGTCCCGAACGCCGCCGCGTGCGCGTCGAGATGGTCCGCCTATCGGACGGCGAACCGTTCCAAAGGGTACTCCTCCACCTCATGCGCGGAGCATATGTCGACAACATTCACGTGGAAGGACGAGGGTCCGACTTGACCATGCCGATGCCGACACCGATGCACGTTCCCCACATGTGACATCGAAGCCGCCGGCGAACCGTAGGGTTTGCCGGTGGCTTGTGCTCGAATAGTCTCAACGCGACACGATGTGCGCGAACCACTGCCAACCGCGCAACTTCAAGGTAATCAGCTTCGCGCAGGTGAGCATCGGGACAGCAAGCAAGGCGCCGGGAATCCCCCACAGCCAACCCCAGATCAACAGCCACAGCAGGATCGCCACGGGGCTGAGGCGTGAGCGCCGACCTTGCAACATCGGCGTGATCAGATTGCCTTCCACGGCCGTGATACCTGCGAATGTCGCAGCGGGAAGCAGGGCAGTGCCGAGTTCCTGGAAATGCAGCACACCCACGACGGCCAACACGGTCGTTGTGGTGATGGCGCCAACGTACGGGATGAAATTGGCGACGGTGGCGACCGTGCCCCATAGCAACGGGTCCGGTACGTCGTACAGGTAGAGCATGCCTGCGGTGATAAGGCCCAACGTGACGTTGATGGCTGCGGTAAGCAGCAGATAGCTCGACACTTCCGTCTGAATACTGCGAACGATGCTTACCGTGTGTCGCTTGTACGAGAACGTGGGGGATATTTCGACGGCTCGCCGCAAGATCTCGTCGCCGTAGACGAGAAAGAAGAACACCAGCAGTGCCACGGTAAGCACGCTGGCTAGCACCTTGGGCGCACCCGCCACGATGTCCCACACCGTAAAGGCGAGCGTGCTGGCCGTTTGCGGTGCGTTACGCGGTGCCGCACCGCCGACCAGGTTCTGCGTCGCCCGACTCGCGGCTTCGATCTGTTGCGTCATCGGCTTGATCTTCGGCGCGAACGTACGCATCGCTGCGGGCGCGTCGTGAAACCAGTTGAGGGCGGGGGTCGACAGCGTGACGATGGCAGACACCAGCCCGACCCCGAGCAACACCATCACGGTGACTGCCGCCAGCCAGCGCGGAATACGTACGCGCGCGGCCGCTGCGACGATGGGATTGAGCGCCAAGCCAATGAACCCGGCGAGCACCAGCGGCACCAGAAGCGATTTGCCGATGGCGACGGTATAGACGAGGGCCA
>Ga0209148_1001081_pt1 | contig 16587 bp, 17 predicted proteins | sample AraplaCol_mMF_r2_2_FD_184288 | JGI IMG/M metagenome (GOLD analysis project Ga0209148, IMG submission 184288) | Arabidopsis root microbial communities from North Carolina, USA - plate scrape CL_Col_mMF_r2 (SPAdes) (version 2) | ecosystem: Host-associated > Plants > Roots > Endosphere | place...
GGTCCAGCTGACGTGCACCAGCGCACCCAGCAGGATCAGCAGAGCGGGCATGAGCGGGACGAGCACCAGTTGCCGGGCGAACCGCGCATCCCGTGCCCAATAGAGCAGCGACCGTGCGCCGATGGCTCCGACCGGGGTCGCGGGCACGACCGCGAACAACCCCAGTCGCCCGGCCGCGACCTGCCGATGACCCGCTCCGCCTCCCCGGTACCGGAAGGTGGCCAGCAGGCTTCCCCGCCAGATGATGACCATGAGCGCGAGGGTGGCGAGGGCGATGGCGAGTGAACCGAGGGCGGCGGCGGGATGCCCCGCCGCGAGCTGCCCCGGCACGCTCCAGATCGCGCCGAACGGCGTGAAGCCGAGCACGTCGGCGGTGGCCGGGAACGGCGCATCCGACGTGAGCCCCAGAACCACCGCCAGCGCGACCGGGCCGAGCAGCACGAGCACCCCGACGAGCACCGCTGCCACTCGATCGCGGCGGCGACGACCGGCGACCAGGTTCGCGGTCAGCGAGGCCGTCATCCGGGATCCGACGATGCAGATCAGCGTGGCCACCACCCCGCAGCCCACGGCGGCCCACGCCGCGCCCGGCGTCGCGCGCCAGGTCAGCGCGGTCGCGATCGACACGATCAGCGTGGCGATGCCGGGGATCCAGGTCGCGCCGACCAGGACCATGGCGGCCATCAACTTCGTGACCGACAGTGGAAAGGGCGACAGCTTGAGCGGGTCGACGGTCGGCTCGATGCCGGTCGCCAGCAGCGGGATGAGGAACCATCCCAGCGTGACGGCCACCCCGCCGATCACCACCGTCGCCTGCTGAACCGGCTGCGGGTAGATGACGAGCACCGCGAGCCCGGCGACCGCGATGATCAGGATCACCACGGTCTGCAGCGCGCCGAAGACGACCGCGAGCAGCTGCAGCACGTTGCGGTTCAGCGTGTTGGCGAGCACGCGGAACCGCAGCCTCAGGAGCGCCGCAACCACTCGGGCCCCTCGCTGAAGCGGCGGCCGCCGACCAGTTCGAGGAAGCGGTCTTCGAGGGTTCCCGACCCGCGGACCTCGTCGGTCGTGCCCGCCACGAGCACCCGGCCGCGCGCCACGATCGCGACGTGATCGCACATGCGCTGCACGAGATCCATCGAATGGCTCGACACCACGACCGTGCCGCCCGAGCGCACGAAGCCCTCCAGGATGTCGCGGATGTTCGCCGCCGACACCGGATCGACCGACTCGAACGGCTCGTCGAGCACGACCACGCGGGGCGAGTGGATGAGCGCGCACGCCAGCGCGATCTTCTTCGTCATCCCCGCCGAGTAATCGCTCACGAGCGTGCCGGCGCTGCCCTCGAGGTCGAGCAGCTGGAGCAGATCGCGCGTGCGCTCGGCGATCGTGGTCTTGTCGAGGGAGAACAGCATCCCGGTGTAGGTGATCAGCTGTTCGCCGGTGAGGCGGTCGAACAGATCCACGCCGTCGGCGAGGTTGCCGATCTGGCGCTTGGCCGCGATCGGATCGCTCCACACGTCGACGCCATGCACGGCGGCCGTTCCCGCATCGGGCCGCAGCAGACCGGTCGCCATCGAGAGCAGCGTGGTCTTGCCCGCGCCGTTGGGGCCGACAACGCCGTAGAACGAACCGCTCGGCACGACGAGGTCGATCGCGTCGACGGCCGTGGTCGCGCCGAAACGCTTGGTCAGGCCGCGCAGGTCGAGAGCAGGGATCGGAGTCTGGCTCACGAGGCGTCACGCCGACCGGGGATCGCGGCCACGACGGGATTCACGAAGAGCAGCAGGAGCACGACCGCCGCGAGCACGATGAGCGGCCAGCCCCAGACCGGCTGGGCGAGCTGGCCCTGCAGCGCACCGACGCCGATGGCGACCTGCAGCACCTGCCACACGATGGCGGCGGCGCGGATCCAGGACTGGCCGCGCAGGGCACCGACGACGATCGCGCCGAGCCACGCCGCCGCGATGAATCCGATGACGGTCAGCGCGATCCCGCCTCCCATGATCGAGCTTGGTGCGGTCAATGTCTCGATCAGCAGCACGATCGCCAGGGCCGCGAGCCCCAGGAATTCGATCGCCAGGAGCACGATCAACAGCCACAGCAGGGCGGGACGGCGGGCAATGCTCACAGTGTTATCCCATTCGTAACTATTGATTAGCCGTAACAAGTATGAAACTCTTGAATCGGTTGATGTGACGCCTACAGGGTCGTAGGTGAGTCCCGAAATCTTTTCCCCCCTTTTTTCGATGACTCTTCGACCGCGCGCGGAATCGAAAATGCCCCGATCCGTGACTGCGTCAACAGCAACAATGAAGGAGTACCACCATGGATTGGCGTGACAAAGCCGCCTGTCTCACCGCCGACCCGGAACTGTTCTTCCCGGTGGGCAACACGGGCCCGGCCGTCGACCAGATCGACAAGGCCAAGTCGGTGTGCGCCCGGTGCTCCGTGACCGAGATGTGCCTGCAGTACGCGCTCGAGACCAACCAGGACTCCGGCGTCTGGGGCGGCCTCAGCGAAGACGAGCGCCGCGCGCTCAAGCGCCGCGCTGCCCGTGCACGGCGTGCCAGCTAGGTTCACGCGCCCTTCTTCGTCACCCAGCGCAGCGGCACGTCGATCGTGACCTCCGTGCCCTCACCCTCGAGGGTGTGCCAGTCGATCGTTCCGCCGAGTTCGCCCTGAATGAGGGTGCGCACGATCTGCGTACCGAGCCCTGAGCCGACCTTGCCTTCGGCGAGCCCGACTCCGTTGTCCCGCACCCGCACCCGCAGCTGACCGTCTTTGCGCTTCGCCGAGATCTCGACCTCGCCATCCGCCCGACCCGCGAGGCCGTGCTCGACGGCGTTGGTCACCAGCTCGGTCAGCGCGAGCGCCAGCGGCGTGGCGTACTCGCTCGGAAGTTCGCCGAAGGTTCCGGTCTTCTTGGGGCGGACGGTCGTCGTGTGCCCGGATGCCACCTCGGTGATCAGCATCAGCACGCGATCGAACACGTCGTCGAAGTCCACGTTCTGGTCGAGTCCCTCGCTCAGGGTGTCGTGCACCACCGCGATCGCCGAGACGCGCCGCATCGCCTGGTTCAGGGCCTCCCGTGCCGACTCGTTGTGCGTGCGCCTGCCCTGGATGCGCAGCAGCGACGCCACGGTCTGCAGGTTGTTCTTCACGCGGTGGTGGATCTCGCGGATCGTCGCGTCTTTGGTGATCAGCTCCTGCTCCTGATGCCGCACCTCGGTGGTGTCGCGAACCAGCACGATGGCTCCGACCCGCTCGCCGCGATGACGGATCGGGATGGTGCGCAGCGTCAGCGTCACGCCCTTCGCCTCGATGTCGGTGCGCCACGGCGCCCGACCGGTGACCACGAGTGGCAGCGACTCGTCGACGATCAGCTTGCCGCTGAGGAGAGCCGTCGTGACCTCGGCCAGCGACTCCCCCTCGAGCTCGCCGACGAAGCCCATGCGGGTGAAGGCCGAGAGGCCGTTCGGGCTGGCGAAGGTGACGATGCCGTCGACATCCAGGCGGAGCAGGCCGTCGGAGGCGCGCGGGGCACCGCGCCGCGGTCCGCTCGGGGCGGCGAGATCGGGAAAGTCGCCTGAGGCGATCATCGCGAACAGGTCGTTGGCGCACTGGTTGAAGGTGAGCTCCTGACGGCTCGGGGTGCGGGCCTCGCTCAGGTTGCTGTGGCGGGTGATCACGGCGATCGGATGCTCGGTGGTCGCGGATCCGCTGGCGGTGAGCCGGCGCACCACCGGCACGGCGCGCACCCGCGTCGGCGTCTCCTCGTACCAGTCGGGAGCCGCGGTGTCGACGATCTGCCCGGTCTCGAAGGCCTGCGTGACCTGCTGACGCCACTCCGGCTTGATCTCCTGCCCGACGAAGTCGCGGTAGAACAGCGTCGCCGCCGAGCTCGGACGCGAGTGGGCGACGGCGATGAAGCTGTCAGACGCGGTCGGCACCCACAGCACGATGTCGGCGAACGCCAGGTCGGCGAGCAGCTGACCATCGGCGACCAGCAGGTGCAGCCACTCGACGTCGGCGGCCGCCGTGTCGGGGTCGGCGTGGCGGCCCTGGGCCGCCATCAGATCCGAGAGCGTCGACACCTGCTTAGGCTACGGCGTGGGGACCAGTCCGAGTGCCACGAGGCTGTCGGCGGATGCCGTCACGGCCTCCGCGACCGGGATCGGTGTCCACCCCAGCAGCGTGGTCGCCTTGTCGTGGCTGGCGCCCTTCACCTGACCGAGTTGGGGCACGAGCTCGCGCAGTCGCGGGATGAAGACGGCCAAGAAGCGCACCATGCCCGCGGAGATCGTCCGGCTCGGCAGCTTGGCGGCGGCCGGACCCAGGTGTTCGCGCAGCAGGCTCGCCAGCTCGGCGAAGGTCATCGGCGGCCCCGCCACCGCGAGAAATCGCTCGCCGGCCGCCGCCGGGTGGGTCATCGCGAGCAGGTGCAGCGACGCGACATCGCGCACATCGACGATCGAGGTCGAGATGGGCGGGATGACGGGCACCCCGCCGGTCAGCATGAGCCGCATCAGTTCGACCGAGGTGGAGAGGTCGGCTCCCCATGCCGGGCCGAAGACGCCGACCGGGTTCACCACCGAGAGCTCGAGGCTGCCGCCCTCGCTCTGGATGAAGCCCCACGCCGCCCGCTCGGCGAGCGTCTTCGACTTGACATACGCGGTGATGCCCGGCGTGGCCGGATCGGTCCAGTCGGCCTCGGTGTAGTCGCCGTCGTGCGTCTTCGGGCTGTAGCCGACGGCTGCGAAGCTCGAGGTGAGCACCACCCGCGACACGCCGGCATCACGGGCGGCCTTGATCACGCGCACCGCCCCCTCGCGCGCCGGGACGATCAGCTCGTTCTCGTCCTTGGGCTGCGTCACCGGGAACGGCGACGCGACGTGCAGCACGTAACGGCAGTCGGCGACCGCCTCCGCCCATCCCTCGTCGCTCAGCAGATCGGCGGCGACCACCTCGATCGTCTCGGTCGGGATCTTCAGACCCGACGATGCGGCTCCCGCGGCCGCAAGCGCGCGCACCTCGTCGGCGCGCGACAGGTTGCGCACGGTGGTGCGCACCCGGTACCCAGCTTCCAGGAGTTGGACGATGGCGTGCGAGCCGATGAAGCCCGTCCCACCCGTGACAAGGACCCGTTCACCGCTCATGGTGCGACGTTAGCGCGCCGCCGGTCCGACACGGGCATCGGCTAGCCTGCAGGCATGAACGGGCGAGGATTGGTCATCGGTGCGGCGCTGTCGGCAGTGCTCCTGAGCGGCTGCGCGGGAATTCCCGCCCCGGGCGGGCCATCCGACTCGACGAGCGCGTCAACCACCCCGACCCCGTCACCGACGGACGCAGCGGCGGCCGTGGACCCCGCCGGCTATCCCCTGCCTGCCGACGAACTGAGCCAAGGAGCCAAGGGCGTGATGTTCACCGCCGGAGGCTCCGGGTTGCAATGCGCGATCTTCGACCCGCTTCCGACCGGTGATGCCGTACACCACCCGCCTCAGTTTGGGTGCGAGGTCTCGGTGGATGGGTACCCCTACCCGCCGATCACCGGGGGTCCCTCGGATACGGCGAATGCCTTCGTCAGTTCGGGTCGCGAGACGGCCGTGCCGTTCACCGTCACCGACGCCACGTTCAGCGGGGACACCCCCGCTCCTGCCTTGGCCGCCGGCACCTCGATCACCTGGAGCACTGTCACCTGCACGGCCCTGGCGGCCGACGAGGTGCGATGTGTCGATGCGACGTCCGGGCACGGGATGCGGGTATCCGTTCGCGACTACGACCTGTTCTGAGGCACAGGAGCCGTTGCGCTGCGCACCAGCCCCGCGAGCTCCCTGATCGCCACCCGAGCCGCCGACCGGGGTGCGGCATCGAGCAGTGGACGGCCGCTCAAGAGTGCGGCATCGAACCCGGCAGGATCCCAGGGCACGAGCACGGCCGCCTCGATGCCCCCGAAACGCGCGAGGGTCTGCTTCACCTGCGCAGCGGCATTCAAACCGATCGCGCTCGAGCGCACCTTGTTGATCACGGTGTGCACGCGGTCGGGCTCGACGAGTTCGGCCAGGTCGGCGTGGGCTCGGAGGTAGCGCGACAGCCCGATGGGGTCGGCGGCGCCGACGGCCACCACCACGTCGGCGGAACGCAGCACCTCGATCGTCGCCGCATTGCGGCGCGGGGCGTTCAGATCGGTCATCAGTTCTTCGTCGTGCTCGAAGCCGGCCGCCACATCGACGACGGTCACGCTCGCCCAGTCGCGCGCGGCCGTCAGCACGCCGCTCACGCGCTCCGCGGTGAGCTCGGGCCAGCGGCTGGCGCGCCCCAGGCCGGTGAGCACGTGGATCTCGCCCCGCCCGGCCCGGTGCTGCTGCGCGATCCGCTCGAACTGAGCCGGGTCGAGCGCACCCGAGCCGGCCAAGCGGCACGCGGCGGCGAATCCGGGCGCCTCGTCGAGCAGGCCGAGCGCGGGCGCGATCGAGGCGGCATGAGTGTCGGCGTCGGCCAGAGCGACGGTCGCCTGACCGCCCGACCGAGCGGCGTGCGCGTCAGCCAGTTCGGCGGCCAGCGCGATCGCCAGGCTGGTGCGTCCGGGAGCCCCGCTGGGGCCCCAGACGGCGATGACCGACCCACGGCGTGGCGCCTCGTCGAGGCTCGCCGCAACCGGTGCCGGGCGCGCCGGGCGCACCCGGGTCTCCTCGTCGACTCCCGCGTCCACCGGGGTGCGCCGGGCTCCCCACTCGAAGGGCGCTTCCACCGCATCGACGACCCCGAGCGTCGCTGCGAACCGGCGCTCCTGCACCGAGCCGGCGACGACGAGCAATCGGACGCCGATGGCGTCGCAGGCCGCCACCACCCGGGAGCTCAGATATTGCGGTGCCGCCGCGGCGACCGCCAGTTCTGGTCGAGCCGTCTCGAGCTGCGCCGCCAGATCGTCGGCCCCCGAGCACCGGGCGACCACGCGGTGCCCGTGCCGACCTGCTTCGGCGACCAACCGCTGCTCATCGGCGAGCGGCAGGGCCAGCGCGACCGACGTCACGAGCCGTCACCCGCCACGGCGGAGTCGGCGATCGGGATCCCCGCGGGCACGACGGCAAGGGAGGCCTTCTGCGCGACCGCCTGCAACAGCCGCGCCACCTTGTCGCGCGGGATCAGCACCTCGACGGTGCTGCCCGAACTCGCGACCGAGAATCCACCGGAGTCGTCGAGGACCTTGACGACGGTGGCACCGGTGACGATGACCGTCGGCGCGGTCGTGTCGACCGACGCCGCAGCATCCGTCGAGTCGGTCGCCCCATCGCCCGGCGTGTCCGTGGAGGTGACCAGACCCGCCGCATCCGGATCGGCTACCGCCCAGATGTCGATGGTCGAGCCCGGAACCACCGCCCCGCTGACCCGTGTGGCGAGCTGGAGCACCAGAGAGGTTGAGCGCACCCCCGACGTGCTGCCCACCGCCGAGGTGGGCAGCAGCTCGCCCTTCGCAACCGGTTGGGTCACCACGAGACCACCGCTCGGGATGCGGCCCGCGGTGAGATAGAGGCGGTCCGCCCCGTCGAGCGCGACGCTGCGCTGCACGAGGTCGCCGGCGTCGATCCGCTCCCCCGGCGTGAGGGCCGACGCCGCCGCGTACACCGTCGTGCGTCGATCGGCCGCCGCCACGATCCCGTACACGCCGGCGACCGATCCGACGACGAGCAGGACGCCGAGGACGAGCCGGAGGTCGGGTGCGCCGCGGCCGGCTCTCGAGAAGGTGCGCCGCGCGGCGGCGTTCGGGGCAGTCATGGGCAGTATGGTCGCCCGCACTGCTGGGCAGCGCCGCGAGTTATCCACACGGCGGTTGCACCGGCATGCCGCAGTTCATAATCGAGCCATGGCACCCGTCGCGCCGCCGTCCGACCCGTCGGGTCTCGGTCGTTTCCTCACGCTCGCCGACACCGCCGAGGTGCTCAACATCTCGGCCGGTCAGGCGTATGCGCTCGTGCGATCGGGCGAGTTGCCCGCGATCAAGGTCGGCAGCGGCGGCCAGTGGCGCGTGGAACGCGACGTGCTCGAGGGCTACATCGCCGGCAAGTACGAAGAGAACCGCCGGCGAAACCTGTGGAACCAGGCCGAGTTCACCGACGTCCCGGAGCTCTTCGCCGAGCGTGATCGCTAGCGGCGCGCCGCGCTAGAACCGGACGAGCACCAGCTCGCTGAACGGCAGGATCCGGATGCGGTCGACCGAGACCGCGCGCCGCGGCACCCCCGGCTCGTGCTCGGCCAGGTCGAGGTGGTCACGGCCGACGCGATCGACCGTGCCGTGCAGCTGCTCGCCCGACGCTGTGCTCACGTCGACAGCCGCGCGCCGTCGGCACAGATCACGCAGCACGAAGGCGAGGCCGAGCCGTGCCGACAGCGACACCGTCGGTTCGACGCCCGGGTCGGCGGCGACGCTGCGCGCCAACTGCTCGGGAGTCGGCAGGAGTCCCGCGACGGCGCCCAGCGGCACGATGCACGACCCGCGTCGCGCTCCGATCAGCTCGCCGACCAGCCAATCGCGCCCGACCGAGCCGACTGCCACTGCGATGGTCGCACCGTCGCGCACGGCGAGTCTCAGGTGCACCGAGGCTCCCTCACCGGGCCGGGTCATCGCGAGCAGCCGGTCGCGCAGAGTCAGGCGGCCGAGCCGCAGCCGCTCTTCTTCGGCGCCCAGGTCGGCGTCTTCGGCGCCGAGCCCCTGCTCGAGCTGGCTCTCCAGGTCGTCGAAGAGGTTGTCCCAGCGCATGCGCCGACGCTATTCACGGATCGCCGGCGCCTCCGACGTTATCCACAGGGGAGTTCTGCCCATCGACAATGTCTTGGATCGCATGGTTGGGTGTTCCCACCCCCGGACGGGGGGCGAATCCTCAGCACGATTCGGAGGCTCCATGAGCACCGTGTTCGACACCGCGACGGCCGGTCCCACGACGGCCCGCCCCGCGCCTCTCGACACCGAGCCCGCATCGGAGGCCGCGGACGACGACGCCTTCGACGGCACAGCCGTCCGCGCGCTGCGACCTCGCTTCGACTCCGACGACTTCTTCGGCCAGCAGCCGACCTCGACCCGTTCCCTTCCCGATCCCGCGCCGCTGCTCGAGAATCTCACGCGCTGCGTGATCGAGATCCTGGCGGGCGCCCGCGAGCTCGAGCAGATCGCCCGCTGGGTGAGCGACGACGTCTACCGGCATCTGCTCAAGCGGGTCGTCATCTCGAGCCGCGCGCGGCAGGCCAAAGGGCAGGCGCCCATCCGGCCGTCGTTCTCGCTCGGCTCCACGACGGTGTGCGAACCGCGCGACGGCGTCGTCGAAGCGGTGGTCGTCGTGCGCGGCCGGGCCCGGGCGCGCGCGGTGGCGATCCGGCTCGAAGGCCTCGACCGCCGCTGGCGGGCGACGGCCATCCACGTTCTCTAGTTGCGGCCCTCGGATGGGCGCGCCGGGTTCGGAGCTTCGGGTGCTCCGAGCCCGGCGCTCTTCCGTTCGGACGGTGGCGACTCAGCTCGCTGCGTGGACCGCCGTCGCGAGCTTCTCGAGCTGTGCCAGGGTGATGGCGGCGTCGCCCTTCTCCGAGCCGTTCTGGCCGACCACGACGGTCGTCTGACCCCAGACCACCAGCAGCTCCGGGAAGAAGGCGGAATACATCGCCGAGTCGCCGATGCCGCTCTGCGCGGCGAGCTTGTTGCCGGTGGCCTGGTTGAAGGTCTGAGCGGCATCCGCCGGGTCACTCGTCGCGACCTGGATCTCGAACTGCTCGGGCGAGGCAGCCGTCCCGTATGAGCAGTACGCGGCATCCGCGATCGAGATCGCCGGAAGCGCGACCTCCTTCGATGTCGTGTAGCTGCGCTTCAGGATCGAGTTCACCTGCGCGATGGGCACCAGGCCGCAGACGCCGTCTGTCGAGACGGAGCCGCCAGCAGACGCCCCGGCAGAAGCCCCGGCGGATGCCGAGGCTGACGTCGCCGCCGATGCAGAAGCGGCGCCGCCACCGGCAGCCGGCGAACCGGTCGAACACGCCGTGAGGACCAGCGCGGCGGCGACGAGCGGAGTGGCGAGAAGCAGGCGCGAGCGGATCATGAGACTCCTTCCAGGGGACTCCCCCATCGTGCGCCGCGCCCGTAACGGACCCGTAACGCGCCCTTCCCCTGCTCCGCGCATCCTGGTTGAATGGCCGAGCCCCGCCGTCGCGGGAGCGCTGAGTCACCACAAGCCCAGCCGAGCGAGAGGAGCGTGCCATGAACACGGTTGTTGTGCCCGTCTTCGCACCTCACACACCCACAGGGGCCGCTCGCAGCTGATCGCGCGCCGATCGCGCGCCGATCGGCAGGGCCGCCCCGCGTCCTTGGAGCGACCACTCGTGTTGTCTGACGACTTCTTTCCCGCTACAACGTCTTTCACTATCCCCACCTTCGCCGGCCTCGAACCTGGCGAGGGCCAGCGCTGGACCACCTGGCCGGCCACTACGCCGACCGAACGCGGCCCTCTTCCCCATCCCGCTTGGCTGGTGACGACCGCCGGGGCCTTCGACACCGAGCTCGGCATCGTGAAGTCGGGCAAGGAGGCGGATGTCTTCCTGCTCGAACGCGCCGTTCCCGACGACCCGTCGGCGAGGTGCATCCTCGCGGCCAAGCGCTACCGTGGCCCCGAGACCAGCGACTTCCACCGCGCCGAGCGGTACCAGGAGGGGCGCCGCCTGCGGAACACCCGCGACATGCGCGCGATCGCCCGGAGTTCGTCATACGGCCGGAGCGTCGCAGCCGGTCGCTGGGCGCGCGCCGAGTTCGATGCCCTCTGCCGGCTGGCCGAGGCCGGGGTGGCTGTTCCGTACCCGGTGCAGGTGCGCGACACCGAGCTGCTGATGGAGTTCATCGGCGAGGGGCGGGTCGCTGCTCCCCGGTTGGCGCAGACGCGAGCGGTCGGCGACGAACTCCGCGACCAGTTCGACCAGGTCGTCGCCATCATGCACGGATTCGCGCGCATCGGCGCCGCGCACGGCGACCTGTCCGCCTACAACCTGCTCGTGCACCGCGGACGAGTCGTCGTGATCGATCTGCCGCAGCTGGTGGATGTCGTGGCCAACCCCGGCGGCATGGCCTTCCTCGAGCGCGACTGCACCAACATCTGCGACTGGTTCACCCGCCGCGGGCTGGAGCGCTACGCCGATGAGCTGCTCGCCGACCTCGTCGCCGACCTGTTCGGGTGAGTCAGGGCCGAACTCGACAGCTCGGACCCGCCGGCCGTGCGATCAGCAGCGGTACCCGGGGGTGGTGACTCCATTGGCCCCGAGACCGGTTCCGCATACCTCGGCCGAGAGCGGGCCGCGCTGGCCGGCCGAGTCCACCGCGCGCACCCGGTAGTAGCCCACGGTCGCGTTGGGATCCACAAAGGGGTCGTTCTGGGAGAACAGGTCCACATCGTGCCGCGACGCGGTTCCGATCCTCGTTGCTGACCCACCCGGAGTGAGCGCCCGGTACACGATGTACGACACGACATCCGGCTCGGGATTCTGGGTCCAGGTCAACAGCACCTCGCCGCTTCCGCCTCCGGTTTCCGCGATCAGTCCGACGACCTGCCGTGGCGCGGGATTCGGAGCCGAGGTCGACGTGCTCGTCGGAGCGGGGGACGACGTGGACGGTGAGGGCGACAACGTCGAACCCGAGGGGGTCGACGACGGCGTCGCACTGCTCGAACCGCCCGGGGCGCCGTTCGGGTTGGAGTGGTCGGTGCACGCCGCGAGCGACAGCGCGACGACGAGCAGCATCGATGATGCTGCAAGACGCGTGGTTCGGATCGACATGCGCCGATCGTCGACCCCTCGGGGAATCCACAGCAGGGGCGAAAGTCCCGCCCCGCGCTCGAACCTCCGTCGGCGTCAGCCCGCCTGCGACTCCCCCACCGGATGCCTCGGGATCACCACCTGGTGCCCCATCACCGACACGTCGCTCAGCTCGCGCACCGTGTCGACGAACCACCACTGGCACGAGGCCGACTGCTGCCCAGCCTCTACGACCATGAACCCGTGGCTGTCGAGGTCGCACCACTGCAGATCGGGCAGCATCTTCAGCAGCGCGGCCTCGTAGTCGCGCGACTCGGCGCCGCGCGGCCAGCCCATCTTGTCGTCGAGGTTGGGCGAGGTGATCGAGGTCGACGTCCATTCGACGAAACCGGATCCGTCGGGCGTCGTGATGTGCTCGGCCGAGAAGTGCACGTCGCCGCTGAGCACGATGGTGCGCTCCGCCGCGCGCACAGCCTGCAGCAGTTCGGCCTTCTCGTGCGCGAAGACGCCCCAGAGGTCGTGGAAGGTCTCGACGGCATCCGCGTCGGTGAGCTTCAACTTGCGCAAGGCGAACAGGGCGTCGGGATCGGAGGCCGCATCTTCGACGCTGGCCAGCATCGAAGGCATCGCGAGGAAGGTCCAGCCGGGCGTCGGTGTCGCGAGCGCCGACATCACCCAGTCGCGCTGAGCGGCGCCCAGCTCGGTCTTGTCCGGACCGTCGGCGGCGGCCGGGTCGCTGCGCGCCAGCCGGGTCTCGCAGAGCAGGATGCGGCCCGCCTCCCCCAACGAGATCTCCTGCCAGACATGGCCCTGCTCGCCGAGGCCCACAGCGAGCGGATGCCGCATGGTCGGCATCCAGTCCTGCCAGGCGTCCATGGCCGCCTTCTTGCGGTCGTCCCAGCTGCCGTCGCGCGCCGGATCGTGCTCGTCGGCGCCGCCCGACCAGGCGTTGTCCGAGAGCTCGTGATCGTCGATGGTCGCGATCATCGCGTGCCGGGAATGCAGCAGCAACAGATCCTGGTCGCCGCGATACTCGCGATAGCGGGTGTCGTAGTCGGCGGAGGTCACGCAGGTGCCGAGCGGATCCATCGGTCGCCCGATGTTGGCGCCCGGCGTCTGCTTGCCGACCGGCACCTCGGCGGCCTCGTAGATGTAGTCGCCCAGATGCAGGACGAAGTCGATGTCGTCCATCTGGGCCAGCGCGCGGTAGGCGTTGAAGAATCCCGAGTTGAATTTGGCGCAGCACACCACCGCGAAGCGGGCGGGCCGGTCCGTGGGCAGGGGCCTGAACAACCCCTCGGGGGACTCCGCGCCGCCCACCGAGAACCCGTACCGGTACTGGTCGGCATCCCCGATGCCGGTGACGAGCACATGCACGCTGCCGGTGGTCGGATCGGCGGAAGCCGAGCCCTGAAGCCGAGCGCCGCCCTCTACCGGCTCGCACCACCAGTCGACGGTCGCGCCGGCACTGGCCGCCTTCGTCCAGAGCACGACCGAGTTCGACGTCAGATCACCGCTGGCCACCCCGAAGGGAAAGCCAGCGGTGACCAGGGGGGCGTTCTGTGTCGACATGCGGCACAGTCTGACCGGATCGGAGCGCCGGGGCTAGAGGTCCCCGACTATTCGACCCGCGGATCGTTCGAGACGATCGAGATCTGGCTGGTGACCAGATCTTCTGGCAGTTCGAGCGGACGGCGACCGTAGTACGCCTTGCCCTTGCGCCAGAAGACGATGATCGGGATCACCCCGATGACGAGCGCCCCGACGCCGATCGCGATCACGATCGGAGTGGAGGCGGGGATCGCGGCAATGAAGATCCACACCATGAAGATCGCGCCGAGACCCGGCCACAGTGCGATGAAGATGAAGTTCTTCACCGACTTGAACACGATGCGACGGTAGGCCACCACGACCGCGATCGCCGCCAGCGCGTAGTAGAAGGCGATCTGCAGACCGATCGACGACACCGCGTCGGAGAGGATCTGCCCGATGCTGCCCAGGAAGTTCGATCCGACGAACAGGATCAGCGAGACGCAGGTCACGACGACCGTCGCGAACGCCGGGGTGCGCCACCGCTTGTTGGCCCGACCGAAGGCCAGCGGGATGGTGTGGTCGCGACCCATGGCGAACAGCGTGCGGGTGACCTGGATCAGCGTGGTCTCGAGCGTGGCGATGGTCGAGAGCGCGACCGCGATGATCAGGATCTTGCCGCCGATTCCCGGCCAGATCTCGTTGCCGAGGATGCTCAGCAGGTTGCCGTTGCTGTTCGCGATCGTCTTGGCCGGCAGGATGACCTCGACGGCGATGGTGAAGACCTCGAACAGCAGGAAGACGATGATGACACCGATGATGCCGCCACGGCCCGCGGCCTTGCGACCGTTCTTGGTCTCTTCGTTGAGGTTCGACGAGACGTCCCAGCCCCAGTAGTAGAAGGCGGCGATCAGCGCGGCGGCGACGAAGCCGCCGATGCCGTTGAAGTGGCTGAAGCCGAGCCAGCTCCAATCGAACGACGGCCCTTGGTGGTGTCCGGTCGCAGCGTGCACGATCGCCAGGATCGCGAACAGCACGAGGATCGCCACCTCGACGGTCGACATGATCCACTGCGCGCGTGCGGTCACGCGCACGCCGAGCAGCACGGCTGCCGCCATCACCAGGAACCACACCGCACCGACGATCGTGACGAGCAGGGTGTTCCCGGCGGCCTTCTCATCGAAGAGCCCGACGGTGGCGGCTCCGGCCGGTAGCGCTCCGGCGACCATGAAGATGGTGGCTGAGACGACGAGCGCCCAGCCGGCGAAGAAGCCGAGGATCGGGTGCAAGGCGCGGCCGACCCACGAGTATGCGGCGCCCGCGTTGACGTCGGCGCGTCCGAGATACGAGAACGCCTACGCGATGCCAAGCATCGGGATGCCGCACCAGAGCAGGGCGGCCGGCCCGGCGATTCCGGCGGCGGCGATCAGCACCGCGGTGGTCGCCGCGATCGAGTACGCGGGGGCGCTGCCTGCGACGGCCATCACGATCGAGCCGGCCGCCGTGATCCCGTCGGCTCGCAGTTCGTGGTGCTCTTCGCGAGCCGGGGCGACTTTGGTCATTGCGGGGATCTCCTGACGCTCGATTCGGGTAGCGCGAACGTAGCAGTCGAGGGGGCGCTGCAACAAGAGTTTCACAACGGAATCAGCGGCCAGTGTGAGCGGAATACCGCGAAACCGGGGCGAAACGACCAGTTCTCAACGAATACCGCGCCGTTCGGGCAGGCAACAACCTGACCGGATATTGCACTTGACGCAGAGATGCGTTCGTGTAATATTGCAACGCCTGCAAAATCACACACCACGAAGGATTTCTGTGTCCACCACCACCGCGCCGGTCTCGGCGCCCGCGAGCCAGAGCCCGCAAGCGTCCCAGCCGATCATGAGCCACCGGCAGATCCTGCTGGTCATCTACGGCCTGATGGCCGGCATGTTCCTGTCGTCGCTCGATCAGACGGTCGTCGGGACGGCGATCCGCACCATCGGCGACGACCTGCACGGCCTCGATCAGCAGGCCTGGGTCACCACCGCGTATCTGATCGTGTCCACGATCTCGGTGCCGATCTACGGCAAGCTCTCGGACATCTTCGGTCGCCGTCCGCTCTTCATCTTCGGCATCGCGGTGTTCCTGGCCGGATCGCTGCTGTCGTCGTTCTCGACGTCGATGCTCATGCTGGCCGGGTTCCGCGCCGTGCAGGGCCTGGGAGCGGGCGCGCTGATGTCGATCCCGCTCGCGATCATGGGCGACATCCTGGCACCGCGGGAGCGGGCCAAGTACCAGGGCTACTTCTTCGCGGTGTTCGGCATCTCGTCGGTCGTCGGGCCGCTGATCGGCGGCCTGTTCGCCGGCGCGCCCGAGATCCTGTTCATCTCCGGATGGCGCTGGGTCTTCCTGATCAACGTGCCGATCGGCGTCGCCGCCCTCCTCATGGTGATCTCGTTCCTGCATCTGCCCAAGTTCCATCGCGACGTGAAGCCGCGGATCGACTGGTGGGGTGCCACCTCGGTGATCGTCGCGCTCGTCCCGCTGCTGCTGATCGCGGAGCAGGGTCGCGACTGGGGCTGGACCTCCCCCGCCGCCTTCGCCTGCTACATCATCGGCGCGGTCGGCTTGGTCGCCTTCGTCCTGATCGAGCGCGCCATGGGACCGGATGCGATCATCCCGCTCCGCCTCTTCAGTTCGCGCGTCTTCTCGATGGCCACCGTGCTCGGCATCCTCGTCGGTTTCGGAATGTTCGGCGCCATGCTGACGCTGCCGCTCTACCTGCAGATCGTCACCGGCCTGAACCCGACCGAGTCCGGCTTCGCGCTGCTCCCGATGATCCTCGGCCTGATGATCGCGGCGATCGGCTCGGGTCAGATCCTGTCCAAGACCGGGCACTACCGGATCTTCCCGGTGACGGGAACCCTGACGGTTGCGGGCGGGTACCTCGTGCTGACCTTCCTCACGGTCGACAAGCCGCTGTGGTTCCTGATGATCGCGATGTTCCTCATCGGACTCGGCCTGGGCCAGCTCATGCAGACCCTGACCATCGCCAGCCAGAACTCGGTCGAGGCGACTCAGATGGGCGTCGCGACCAGCGCGTCCACCTTCTTCCGTCAGATCGGTGGAACGCTCGGCGTCGCCGTGCTGCTCTCGGTGCTGTTCTCGGTGCTGCCGGGCAACATCACCACGGCGATCGGGAACAAGGCCGACCTCACCTCGGGCTTGAGCGCGGCGCTGACCCCCTCGGTCGCCGATGCGCCGAAGAACGCCGGCGTGATGAAGCAGGTCTGG
>Ga0209148_1001082_pt1 | contig 16579 bp, 15 predicted proteins | sample AraplaCol_mMF_r2_2_FD_184288 | JGI IMG/M metagenome (GOLD analysis project Ga0209148, IMG submission 184288) | Arabidopsis root microbial communities from North Carolina, USA - plate scrape CL_Col_mMF_r2 (SPAdes) (version 2) | ecosystem: Host-associated > Plants > Roots > Endosphere | place...
GATCGCGCCTTCGACGCCGAGCTGGTTGAAGATGAAGAAGCCGAGCGTGACGAAGCCCATGTGCGCGATCGACGAATACGCGACCAGCTTCTTCATGTCGGCCTGCACCATCGCGACGAGGCCGATGTAGATCACCGCGATCAGCGACAGCGTGATCACGACGGGTGCCAGGAAGTGGCTCGCGTCAGGCGTGATCGGCAGCGAGAAGCGCAGGAAACCGTATGCGCCGAGCTTCAGCATAATCGCAGCCAGCACGACGGAGCCGCCTGTCGGCGCTTCCACGTGCGCGTCCGGCAGCCACGTGTGCACCGGCCACATCGGCACCTTCACCGCGAACGCGAGGAAGAAGGCAATGAACAGCAAGATCTGTGGCGTCATCGCGATCTTCGCGTTCTGCCACGTCGCGAGGTCGAACGAATGCGTTTCCGTGTACAGGTAGATCAGCGCGACCAGCATCAGCAGCGAGCCGGCCAGCGTGTACAGGAAGAACTTGAATGCCGCATACACGCGGTTCGGGCCGCCCCACACGCCGATGATGATGTACATCGGGATCAGGGTCGCCTCGAAGAACACGTAGAACAGCAGGCCGTCGGCCGCCGAGAACACGCCGATCATGATCCCGGACAGGATCAGGAATGCCGCGAGGTACTGCGCGACGTTCTCGGTGATCACTTCCCATGCGGCGATCACGACGATCACCGTGATCAGCGCGGTCAGCACGACGAACCACATCGAGATGCCGTCGACGCCGAGGTGATACGCAATGTCGAAGCGTTCGATCCAGGTCGACTTCTCGACGAACTGCAGTGCGGCCGTGCTCGAGTCGAAGCCCGTGATCAACGGGATCGTGACCGCGAGGCCGAGCAGCGCGCCGATCAGCGCAACCCAGCGGGCCGTCCCCGGATTTTTGTCGTTACCTACCGCCAGCACGAGGAGGCCGAAAACGATCGGCAGCCAGATCGCGGTACTGAGAATCGGAAAAGCGTGCATTAGTGTTGTCTCCCCGCCTTATTTGCCGCCGAGCGTTACAAACAGGGTCAGGAGCCCCAGCATGCCGATGATCATGGCGAACGCGTAGTGATAGATGTAACCGGATTGGAGGAAGCGGATCACGCCGGCGAACCAGCCGATGAACCGGGCGCTGCCGTTGACGAGGCCGTCGATCACCACGACGTCACCCTCCTTCCACAGGCCGCGGCCGATCGCCACCGAACCCCGGGCGAACACCACTTCGTTGATCTTGTCCATGTAGTACTTGTTGTCCAGCAGCGTGTAGATCGGGCCGAACGCGCGGCGGATCGACGCCGGCAGCTCCGGACGCTTCAGGTACAGGAACCACGCGACGACCACGCCGGCAAGCGCCAGCCACACCGGCAGGCCCGACACCGAGTGCAGGCCCATGCCAACCCAGCCGTGGAACTCTTCGGCCATCTCGGCGAGTGCCGGATGGTTTTCGCCGATGAAGATCACCTTGTCGAATGCGACGCCGTGCTGGAAGAAATCGCCGAACAGCATCGGGCTGATCGCGATCGCGCCGATGATCACCGACGGGATCGCCAGCAGGACCAGCGGCACCCACACGACCCACGGGGTCTCGTGCGGCTCGTGCGCGTGGTCGTCATGACCGTGGCCATGGCCGTGATCGTCGTGACCGTGCGCGGCCGCCATGCCCATCGGCGATTCCGGATGCTTCGGCTTGCGGAAGCGCTCCTCGCCGTGGAACACCAGGAAGTACATGCGGAACGAGTACAGCGCCGTGACGAACACGCTCGCGACGACCGCGAAGTACGCGAAGCCCGAACCCGGCAGGTGCGACAGCTTCACCGCGTCGATGATCGAGTCCTTCGAGTAGAAGCCCGAGAAGAACGGCGTGCCGATCAGCGCGAGCGAACCGACGAGCGACGTGATCCACGTGATCGGCATGTACTTGCGCAGGCCGCCCATGTTGCGCATGTCCTGGTCGTGGTGCATGCCCATGATGACCGAGCCGGCGCCGAGGAACAGCAGCGCCTTGAAGAACGCGTGCGTCATCAGGTGGAACACGGCGACCGGGTAAGCGGACACGCCGAGCGCGACGGTCATGTAGCCGAGCTGCGACAGCGTCGAGTACGCGACCACGCGCTTGATGTCGTTCTGGACGATGCCCAGGAAGCCCATGAAGAGCGCCGTGATCGCGCCGATCACCGTGATGAACGACAGCGCGGTATCCGACAGTTCGAACAGCGGCGACATGCGCGACACCATGAAGATGCCGGCCGTCACCATCGTCGCCGCGTGAATCAGCGCCGAGATCGGGGTCGGGCCTTCCATCGAGTCCGGCAGCCACACGTGCAGCGGGAACTGGGCCGACTTACCCATCGCGCCGATGAACAGGCAGATACAGGCAACGGTCAGCAGGCCCCAGTCGGTGCCCGGGAAGTGCAGGCTCGCCAGTTCGGCGCGCTTCGCGAACACTTCGCCGTAGTTCATCGAGCCGGCGAACGCGAGCAACAGGCCGATGCCGAGCAGGAAGCCGAAGTCGCCCACGCGGTTCACGAGGAACGCCTTCATGTTCGCGTAGATCGCGCTCTCACGCGTGAAGTAGAAGCCGATCAGCAGGTACGACACCAGACCCACCGCTTCCCAGCCGAAGAACAGCTGCAGGAAGTTGTTGCTCATCACGAGCATCAGCATCGAGAACGTGAACAGCGAGATGTACGAGAAGAAGCGCTGGTAGCCGTCTTCCTCCGCCATGTAGCCGATCGTGTACACGTGCACCATCAGCGAGACGAAGGTCACGACGACCATCATCATCGCGGTCAGCGAATCGACGAGGAAGCCGACTTCGAGCTTCAGCGAGCCGACGTTCATCCATTCGTAGACGGTCGCGTTGAAGCTTGCGCCGCCCATCACGTCGAAGAAGACTTTCGCCGACAGGAGGAACGCGATCAATACGCCGAGGATCGTGATCCGGTGTGCGCCCTTGCGCCCGACTGCGTTCCCGAACAGCCCCGCAATCAGCGAGCCGGCCAGCGGAGCGAGCGGAATCGCCAGCAGCAGGTTTTCATTGAGTGTCGTTGACATAACAGCGTAGCCTGAAATTAACCTTTGAGCTGATCGAGATCCTCGACATTGATCGTGTCGAGCTTACGGAACAGGGTCACCAGAATCGCGAGGCCGATCGCGGCTTCCGCTGCGGCGACGGTCAGCACGAAGAACACGAAGATCTGGCCGTGCACGTCGCCGAGGTAATGCGAGAACGCGACGAAGTTGGTGTTCACCGCCAGCAGCATCAGTTCGATCGACATCAGGATGATGATGACGTTGCGGCGGTTCAGGAAAATCCCGACGATCGCGATCGCAAACAGGATCGCGCCGAGCACAAGGTAGTGAGCAAGAGTCAGCATGGTTTTCTTTTCCTCCGCTTAGCCGTTGGTGCCCGAACCGGCTTCGCTCTGCGCCGTTTCCGGCTGCGGCTTGTCCGCTTCCATCTTCACGAGGCGCACGCGGTCGTTGCGACGCACCTTGACCTGATCCGACACGCGCTGGCGCTTGCTGTCCTTGCCCTTGCGCTCGGTCAGCCCGATCGCGGCGATGATCGCGACCAGCAGCACCAAGCCGGCGATTTCGAACGCGAAGATGTAGTCGGTGTAGATCACCTTGCCGATCAGGCGCGTATTCGACCAGTTGGCCATCTCGCCCGTCGCCATCGCATGCACGGTGTGCGTGTCGCCGTAACCGCGCCACAGGATCAGCGCGGTTTCGATCACGATGATCGCGCCGACCACGGTCGCCATCGGTACGAAGCGCTTGAAGTCGCGGCGCAGGTAGTCGATGTTGATGTCCAGCATCATCACGACGAACAGGAACAGCACCATCACCGCGCCCACGTAGACCAGAACCAGCAGGATCGCGAGGAACTCCGCTTCCAGCAGCATCCAGATCGCGGCGGCGTTGAAGAACGCCAGCACAAGGAAAAGCGCAGACGCCACCGGGTTGCGCGAAGTGATCACCTTCAGCCCTGATACCACCAGGAGCAGCGCGAAGATGTAGAACAGTACGGTCGTGAATTCCATGATTACCGGTTCATCGTTAGGCCATAGTCAGGCGCGGCTTGCGGAACGCCCGCACCCGTCGCGGCGGCTCGGCCCGTGCATCGTTCATGCCGGGCCGGCACTGCAAACACAATCAACGATACGGCGCGTCGGCAGCCTTCGCCGCGGCGATGTCCTTCTCGTAGCGATCGCCCACCGCGAGCAGCATTTCCTTCGTGAAATACAGGTCGCCGCGCTTTTCGCCGTGGTACTCGAGAATCTGCGTCTCGACGATCGAATCGACCGGGCAGCTCTCTTCGCAGAAACCGCAGAAGATGCACTTCGTCAGGTCGATGTCGTAGCGCGTCGTGCGGCGCGTGTTGTCCGCGCGCGTTTCCGATTCGATCGTGATCGCCAGTGCGGGGCACACGGCCTCGCACAGCTTGCACGCGATGCAGCGCTCTTCGCCGTTTTCGTAGCGGCGCAGCGCGTGCAGCCCGCGGAAACGCGGCGAAATCGGGGTCTTCTCTTCCGGGAACTGCACGGTGAACTTGCGCTTGAACGTGTAACGACCGGTCAGCGCGAGCCCCTTCAGCAGCTCGGTCAGGAAGAAAGTCTTAAAGAAGTGTTGGATAGCCGTCATGATTTCGTCCTTACTTCACCCAGATGTTCAGCGGCGACATCATCCAGAAGCCAACCACGATCACCCAGACCACCGTGACGGGCAGGAACACCTTCCAGCCCAGACGCATGATCTGGTCGTAACGGTAGCGCGGGAACGTCGCGCGCACCCAGATGAACACCGACAGCAGCGCGAAGACCTTCAGCACCAGCCAGAAGATGCCCGGGATGAACGACAGGAATTCGAACGGTGCGTCCCAGCCGCCGAGGAACAGCGTCGCGGCCAGTGCCGAGATCACGATCATGTTGATGTACTCGGCGAGGAAGAACAGCGCGAACGCCATGCCCGAGTAATCGATCATGTGACCCGCGACGATCTCCGACTCCCCTTCCACCACGTCGAACGGGTGACGGTTCGTTTCGGCGATGCCCGAGATGAAGTAGACGACGAACGCCGGCAGCAGCGGCAGCCAGTTCCACGACAGGAAATTCACGCCGTGGCCGGCGAAGAAGCCGTGCTGTTGCGAGCCGACGATCTCCGACAGGTTCAGGCTGCCGGCCGTCATCAGCACGAGCACCAGCGCGAAGCCCATCGAGATTTCGTACGACACCATCTGTGCCGCGGCGCGCATCGCGCCGAGGAACGCGTACTTCGAGTTCGACGCCCAGCCGGCGAGAATCACCGCGTACACGCCGATCGACGAGATCGCCATCGCGTACAGCAGGCCCGCGTTCACGTTCGCGAGCACGGCTTCCGCCTGGAACGGAATCACCGCCCACACCGCGAACGCCGGCACGACCGTCATCACCGGCGCGATCAGATACAGCCAGCGGCTGGCGGCGCTCGGCTGAATGACTTCCTTCAGCAGCAGCTTCAGCACGTCGGCGATCGGCTGCAGCAGGCCGCCGGGGCCGACGCGGTTCGGGCCGAGACGCACGTGCATCCAGCCGATCAGCTTGCGTTCCCACAGAATCAGGTACGCGACGCACAGCAGGATGACGACGGAGACGACGAGGATGCGCACGACTGCCCACACCGTCGGCCACGCGAAGCCGAGAAGCTCGGCCCCGCCCGCGTTGATCGTATCGAACAAGCTCATTTACGCCTTCTCCACCACCAGTTCACCGGACAGGCTGCCGAGCGCTGCGCCGGCAGGCGTGGCCGCCGACACGCGAACGACCGTCTCCGCAAGATTCGCGTCGCGCACGGCCGGCAACTGCACCGCACGCTCGCCCTGGCGCACGCGCACGGCGTCGCCTTCCTTCAAGCCCAGCTTGTCGAACAGCGCGGCCGGCAGGGCTGCGGCATTCGCCGCCTTCGCCGCGGCCGTCAGGTGCAGCGCACCCGCGCGGCGCACGAGCGCGTCGGCGTGATAGATCGGCACATCGGCCAGGCGCTCGAAACCGCCGTTCGCGGCATTCGCCGCGGCACGGGCCGGCGCGATCGACGTCTGGTTCGACAGGCGGCCCGCGACGCCGGCGTCGCCGAGCGCGGCGAGACGCACTTCTTCCGCGGTCTCGTATTCGAAGTTCGGCAGGCCGAGCAGGCTGCCCAGCACGCGCAGCACCTTCCAGGCCGGACGCGTGTCGCCGAGCGGGCGCACGACGCCGTTGAAGCTCTGCACGGTGCCTTCCGCGTTGACGAACGTACCGGCCGTTTCCGTGAACGGCGCGACCGGCAGCAGCACGTCGGCGTAGTCGAGGCCGTGCTTGAACGGCGACATCACGACGACCATTTCAGCCTGATTCAGCGCGGCAAGCGCCTGTGCCGGATCGGCGGTATCCAATTCCGGTTCGACGTTCAGCAGCACGTAGCCCTTGCGCGGCTGCTCGAACGCTTCGCGTGCGTTCAGGCCGCCTTCGCCCGGCAGTGCGCCGACGACGTGCGCGCCGACCGTGTTCGCCGCTTCCGTCAGGAAGCCGAACGTGGCGCCGGTGTTGTCGGCGATCCACTGCGCGACGGCGTGCAGCTTCGCGAATTGCGGATGACGGACCGCGACGTTGCCGAGCAGCACCGCGCGGCGTTCGCCGTTCGCGAGCGACTGCGCGACAGCCTGGGCGGCCGGCGATGCCGTGACGCCCGCGAGCGCGTCGGGCAGCGCGACACCGCGCAATTGCGCGACGGCGGCGGCGATGCCGGCCAGCTCGTCGAGCCATGCGGACGGCGCAGCGACGATGCGTTGCGCGGTCGGGATCAGCGAATCGTCACCGGTCGCGTGCAGGAAGTGCAGCTTCGCGCCGTTCTTCGCAGCCTGACGCAGGCGCGATGCGAACAGCGGATGATCGCGGCGCAGGAACGAACCGACGACGAACGCGGCATCCACGTTCGACAGATCGGCGATCGGCATGCCGAGCCACGGCGCGCCCTGGACCGGCGCCGAGAAATCCTGCTGACGCAGACGGAAGTCGACGTTCGGCGTCTTCAGTTCGTTGGCGAGCTGCTTCACGAGGAACAGCTCTTCCGCGGTGCTGTGCGCGCTCGCGAGCATCGCCAGCGCGTTCGCGCCGTGATCCGCGGCGATGCCCTTCAGGCCCTTCGCGACGTATTCGAGCGCGGTCTGCCAGTCGGTTTCGATCCACTGGCCGCCCTGCTTCAGCATCGGCTTCGTCAGGCGCTCTTCGCTGTTGAGGCCTTCATACGAGAAGCGGTCCTTGTCCGAGATCCAGCATTCGTTGATCGCTTCGTTCTCGAACGGCAGCACGCGCATCACGCGGTTGTTTTTCACCTGCACGACGAGGTTCGCGCCGACGGAATCGTGCGGGCTCACCGACTTGCGGCGCGACAGTTCCCACGTACGGGCGCTGTAGCGGAACGGCTTGCTGGTCAGCGCGCCGACCGGGCACAGGTCGATCATGTTGCCCGACATTTCGGAATCGACCGTCTTGCCGACGAACGTCGTGATTTCCGAATGCTCGCCGCGGCCCAGCATGCCGAACTCCATCACGCCGGCGATTTCCTGGCCGAAGCGGACGCAGCGCGTGCAGTGGATGCAGCGCGACATTTCTTCCATCGAGATCAGCGGGCCCACGTTCTTGTGGAACACCACGCGCTTTTCTTCCGAGTAGCGCGACGACGACTTGCCGTAGCCGACCGCCAGATCCTGCAGCTGGCATTCGCCGCCCTGATCGCAGATCGGGCAATCGAGCGGGTGATTGATGAGGAGGAATTCCATCACCGACTGCTGCGCCTTCACAGCCTTGTCGGACTGCGTGCGGACGATCATGCCGGCCGACACGGGGGTCGCGCAGGCAGGTACGGCCTTCGGCATCTTCTCGACTTCGACGAGACACATCCGGCAGTTGGCCGCGACCGACAGTTTCTTGTGATAGCAGAAGTGAGGAATGTACGTATCCGCCTTGTGCGCAGCCTGGATCACCATGCTGCCTTCGGGCACCTCGACCTTCTTGCCGTCTATTTCAAGTTCAACCATGATGGTGAATGGTCCTTAACCTATTTCCGCCCGTTCGCGCCTTGGCCCGACCGTGCGCTCAAATTCCGCAACCGGGTTCGCTTCAGGCTGCCGCCGCGTGCGCGTGGCCGCCGACCATGCAGTGCTTGTGCTCGACGTGGTACGCGAATTCGTCCCAGTAGTGCTTGAGCATCCCGCGAACCGGCATCGCCGCCGCATCGCCGAGCGCGCAGATCGTGCGGCCCATGATGTTCTCGGCCACCGAGTTCAGCAGGTCCAGATCTTCCTGGCGCCCTTCGCCGTGCTCGATACGATTCACGACGCGATACAGCCAGCCGGTGCCTTCACGGCACGGCGTGCACTGACCGCACGATTCCTCGTAGTAGAAGTACGACAGGCGCAGCAGCGAACGCACCATGCAGCGCGTCTCGTCCATCACGATCACCGCGCCGGAACCGAGCATCGAGCCGGCCTTCGCGATCGAGTCGTAGTCGAGATCCGTCTGCATCATGATGTCGCCCGGGATCACCGGCGCCGACGACCCGCCCGGAATCACGGCCTTGATCTTCTTGCCGCCGCGCATCCCGCCGGCGAGCTCCATCAGCGTCGCGAACGGCGTGCCGAGCGGCACTTCGTAGTTGCCCGGGCGCTCGACGTCGCCCGACACCGAGAAAATCTTCGTGCCGCCGTTGTTCGGCTTGCCGATCTCGAGGTAATTCTGCGGCCCGATGGACAGCAGGAACGGCACCGCGGCGAACGTCTCGGTGTTGTTGATCGTGGTTGGCTTGCCGTACACGCCGAAGCTCGCCGGGAACGGCGGCTTGAAGCGCGGTTGGCCCTTCTTGCCTTCGAGCGACTCGAGCAGCGCCGTTTCCTCGCCGCAGATGTACGCGCCGTAACCGTGGTGCGCGTGCAGCTGGAACGAGAATTCCGAGCCCATGATGTTGTCGCCGAGGAACCCGGCCGCGCGCGCTTCATCGAGCGCGGCTTCGAAGCGTCGATACACTTCGAAGATCTCGCCGTGGATGTAGTTGTAGCCGACGGTGATGCCCATCGCGTATGCGCCGATGGCCATGCCTTCGATCAGCGCGTGCGGGTTCCAGCGCAGGATGTCGCGATCCTTGAACGTGCCCGGCTCGCCTTCGTCCGAGTTGCAGACGAGGTACTTCTGCCCCGGGAACTGACGCGGCATGAAGCTCCACTTCAGGCCGGTCGGGAAGCCCGCACCGCCGCGGCCGCGCAGGCCCGACGCCTTCACGTCGGCGATCACCTGCTCGGGCGGAATCTTTTCTTCGAGAATGCGGCGCAGCTGCTTGTAGCCGCCGCGCGCAACGTAGTCTTCGAGGTGCCAGTTCTCGCCGTTCAGACCAGCGAGGATCAGCGGTTTGATGTGACGGTCGTGGAGGGACGTCATTTCGAGAGCTCCTCAAGCAGCTGGTCGATCTTCTCGCGGCTCATGAAGCTGCACATTCTGTGATTGTTCACCAGCAGCACCGGCGCATCGCCGCACGAGCCCATGCATTCGCCTTCCTTCAGCGTGAACTTGCCGTCGGGCGTGGTCTCGCCGAAGCCGATGCCCAGCTTCTGTTTCAGGTAGTCGGCAGTCGCTTCCGCGCCGCCGTGCGGGCCGAGCTGGCACGGCAGGTTCGTGCAGAGCGTGATCTTGTGCTTGCCGACCGGTTTGAGCTCGTACATCGTGTAGAACGTCGCGACTTCCTGCACGGCAACGGCCGGCATGCCGAGATAATCCGCGACGAACTGCATCAGTTCGGGCGACAGCCAGCCGTGCTCTTCTTGAGCCACGGCCAACGCCGACATCACGGCGGACTGTTTCTGATCGGCGGGATACTTCGTCAACGCTCGATCGATTTCCTTCAGGCCTTCAGCTGAGATCATTTTCAGACACGACTCTTTCAATTCCTACCGAACGAACAACCTGCCGCACACTGGGGTGCATGGACGGCAGACCTGGCGCTCACTCTGTTGACAGCTTGCGAAGCCGCGCCGGTTCGGCGCATACCGCATGTGACTTCGCGTGTGACTGACTGCTCGCCGCTCGCGCTCGCGGACGGCGCAACCATTAGCGATCGATTTCGCCGAACACGATGTCCTGCGTACCGATGATCGTGACGGCGTCGGCGATCATGTGACCGCGCGCCATTTCGTCGAGCGACGCCAGGTGCGCGAAACCCGGCGCGCGAATCTTGAGGCGATACGGCTTGTTGGCGCCATCCGACACGAGATAAATGCCGAACTCGCCTTTCGGATGCTCGACCGCCGCGTACGCTTCGCCTTCCGGCACATGGAAACCTTCGGTGAAGAGCTTGAAGTGGTGAATCAAGTCTTCCATGTTGGTCTTCATGCCGACGCGCGACGGCGGGGCAACCTTGTGATTGTCCGTCATCACCGGGCCCGGATTCTTGCGGAGCCACTCAATACACTGTTTCGCGATGCGGATCGACTGGCGCATTTCTTCGACGCGCACCAGATAGCGGTCGTAGCAATCGCCGTTCACGCCGACCGGCACGTCGAAATCCATCCGATCGTACACTTCGTAGGGCTGCTTCTTGCGCAGGTCCCACGCGATGCCCGAGCCGCGCAGCATCGGGCCGGTCAGGCCCATCTGCAGCGCACGCTCCGGGCTCACCACGCCGATCCCGACCAGACGCTGTTTCCAGATCCGGTTGTCGGTCAGCAGCGTTTCGTATTCGTCGACGCACTTCGGGAAGCGCGTGAAGAAATCGTCGATGAAGTCGAGCACCGAGCCGCTGCGCGCTTCGTTCATCTTCGCGAGCGCCTTCTCGTTGCGAATCTTCGACGCCTTGTATTGCGGCATTGCGTCAGGCAGATCGCGATAGACGCCGCCCGGACGATAGTAGGCCGCGTGCATCCGGGCGCCGGACACCGCTTCGTACACGTCCATCAGGTCTTCGCGTTCGCGGAAAGCGTACAGGAACACGGCCATCGCGCCGACGTCGAGCGCGTGCGCGCCGATCCACATCAGGTGGTTCAGCACGCGCGTGATTTCGTCGAACAGCACGCGGATGTACTGCGCGCGCTCCGGCACTTCGATGCCGAGCAGCTTTTCGATCGCGAGTACGTAGCCGTGCTCGTTGACCATCATCGACACGTAGTCGAGACGGTCCATGTACGGCACGGACTGGATGAAGGTCTTGGATTCCGCGAGCTTTTCCGTCGCGCGGTGCAGCAGGCCGATGTGCGGATCGGCACGCTGAATGACTTCGCCGTCGAGCTCGAGCACGAGGCGCAGCACGCCGTGCGCTGCCGGGTGCTGCGGGCCGAAGTTGAGCGTGTAGTTCTTGATTTCTGCCATGACGCCCCCTTAATGTTTCAGACCGCCATAGCGATCCTCGCGGATCACGCGCGGCGTGATTTCGCGCGGCTCGATCGTCACCGGCTGGTACACGACCCGCTTCTCTTCCGGGTCGTAACGCATTTCGACGTAGCCCGACACCGGGAAGTCCTTGCGGAACGGGTGACCGATGAAACCGTAGTCGGTGAGGATGCGGCGCAGGTCGGGGTGGCCTTCGAACACGATGCCGTACAGGTCGAACGCTTCGCGCTCGTACCAGTTCGCCGAGGTCCAGATGTCGACCAGCGACGCCACGATCGGCAGATCGTCGTCCGGCGCGAATGCGCGCAGGCGCAGGCGCCAGTTGTTCGTGACCGACAGCAGGTGCGACACGGCCGCGAAGCGCGGGCCGTCGTAGGCGCCGTCGCCGAAGGTCTGGTAGTCGACGCCGCAGAGGTCGATCAGTTGCTCGAAACGGAGCTTCGGATCGTCGCGCAGCGTCTTTGCGACTTCGAGGTAATCGCTCGCCTTCACGACGAGCGTCAGTTCACCGATCGCTTCGGTGAGGCTCACCACGCGCGCGCCGAGCGCGGCTTCGAGGTTTGCCTTGAGGGTCTCGATTTTGCTTGCCATATTGAGGGGACGCTCGGGGCTTTATTGACGGGCGATGGTATTGGTGCGGCGGATCTTCGCCTGAAGCTGGATCACGCCGTAGACCAGCGCCTCGGCCGTGGGCGGACAGCCCGGCACGTAGACGTCGACCGGCACGATCCGGTCGCAGCCGCGGACCACCGAGTACGAGTAGTGATAGTAACCACCGCCGTTGGCGCACGACCCCATCGAGATCACCCAGCGCGGCTCGGCCATCTGGTCGTACACGCGGCGCAGCGCGGGCGCCATCTTGTTGCACAGCGTGCCGGCGACGATCATCACGTCCGACTGACGCGGGCTCGGGCGAAACACGACGCCGAACCGGTCCAGATCGTAACGGGCCGCGCCCGCATGCATCATCTCGACGGCGCAACACGCGAGCCCGAACGTCATCGGCCACAGCGAGCCGGTACGCGTCCAGTTGATCAGCTTGTCAGCCGTCGTGGTGACAAACCCTTCCTTCAAGACCCCTTCGATACTCATTTGCTTTCCACTCCAGACGAGCGACCGAGCGTGGCCGCTCATGCAAACCGGCGATTAACCCATCACTCCCAGTCGAGGCCGCCTTTCTTCCAGATATAGGCAAAGCCCAGCAGGAATTCGAGCAGAAAAATCATCATTGCGATGAAACCCGGCCAGCCGATGTCCCGGAGCGCGACGCCCCACGGGAACAGGAATGCGGTTTCGAGATCGAAGATGATGAACAGGATGGCGACGAGGTAATACCGGACGTCGAATTTCATCCGGGCGTCTTCAAAGGCTTCGAAGCCGCACTCGTACGGTGCGTTCTTCTCGACGTCCGGCTTGTTGGGACCAAGGAGCTTGCCGATGCTGACCAGCGCTATACCTAAACCAGTGCCCACGAGGAGGAACAACAAGACGGGGTAATAGGCTGCGAGGTTCAAGGCAATCCTCTATCGGTTGGTTCTGAGCGTCCGGAGAATACCACTTCCGGCGGAAGGAATCATTTCGGAGTGCAGGCGATCGCAAGACAACCGCAAGCCCACCCCACAAATGAAAAATGCCAGCCACTGGAAGCGGCTGGCATTGAGTAACTTTGGTGCCGACGGCGAGACTCGAACTCGCACAGCTTTCGCCACTACCCCCTCAAGATAGCGTGTCTACCAATTTCACCACGTCGGCACTGCATGCAACTCGGGTTGTGCTGCTCGTTCCCGCGAATCGCTTCAAGAATTAAATTCTAACCCGAGTTCCGGATTTGTTCAACGCACAACCGCAAAAAAATTAACTTTTTATTTCGGGACATCCTGGCCCGGCGCGCTTGCGGCCGAACCGGCGGCAGCCGACGCCGCGACAGCCGGCGCCGATGCCGCGGGGGCCGATGCCGGCGCGGTCACTGCCGTGCCGAGCACGCCTGCCGACGGCGTCGACTTGTACGAACCGAGGTACGTCAGCGCGAGCGTCGCGACGAAGAAGATCGTCGCGAGAATGCCCGTCGTGCGCGACAGGAAGTTCGCCGAGCCCGTCGCACCGAACAGGCTGCCCGACGCGCCGCTGCCGAATGCGGCGCCCATGTCGGCACCCTTGCCGTGCTGCAGCAGCACGAGCCCAATCACACCGAGTGCAGACAGCACCTGCACCACAATAATCAGCGTCTTGAATAACAGCATCACACCCACCCGATTGGATCGGGCGACCGGACCGACCGGCCGCCGTCATGGTTCAATTCGATCTCGGACCGCTCAACGCGCGGCCCGGCAGATCGCCAGGAAATCTTCCGCCTTCAGCGACGCGCCGCCGATCAGGCCGCCGTCGATGTCCGGTTGCGCGAACAGCTCTTCCGCGTTGTCCGGCTTCACGCTGCCGCCGTACAGCACGGACACGTCCGCCGCACCCTTTGCCGCGAGACGCGTCCGCAGGAACGCATGCACGTCCTGCGCCTGCGCCGACGTCGCGCTCTTGCCCGTGCCGATCGCCCAGACCGGCTCGTACGCGACGACGATACGCGCGGCCTCGTCAGCCGTCAGCACGGCCAGCACCGCGTCGAGCTGCGCACCGACGACCTGCTCGGTCGCACCCGACTCGCGCTCGTCGAGCGTCTCGCCGACACACACGACCGGCACGAGGCCGGCCGCGAGCGCGCGCTGCGTCTTCGCCGCGACCGTCTCGTTGCTTTCGCCGTGATACGCGCGACGCTCCGAGTGGCCGACGATCGCATACCGCGCGCCGAACTCCGCCACCATCGCCGCCGCCACCTCACCGGTGAACGCGCCTTGCTCGTGTGCGGACACGTCCTGTGCACCGAACGCGACACGGCCACCGCCAAGCTGCGCCTGAACCTGCGCGAGATACGGGAACGGCACGCACACGCCGATCGACGTTTCAGCCGCCACCGTGCCCGCGCCCTGCACCACTTCGTTCAGCAGCGCCTGGTTGCCGGCCAGCCGGCCGTGCATCTTCCAGTTGCCGATCACTCGCTTTGTTCGTTGTTTCGACATCGTGTCTGTCTCGTCACTATCTTGTCATTAACGTGCCGGAACCCGGCCGTCAGGTTGGATCTGGCGAAGCAAACCCGCGATTTTACTGCGCGCGGCTTGAACCGGTCAAACCGCGCATGTCAAGCCCGCCGCACGGGCCGTCAGGCGTTCGTTCCCCAATCGAGCACGATCTTGCCGGTATGCTCGCTGCTTTCCATCAGCGCATGCGCCTGGGCGGCGTCCGCGGCGGGCAACACGCGATAGATCACCGGCTTGATGCGGCCGTCGGCGAGCAGCGGCCACACGCGCGCCTTCAGCTGCGCGGCGATACGGGCCTTGAATTCGACCGGGCGCGGACGCAGCGTCGAGCCGGTCACGGTCAGCCGGCGGCGCAGGATCTCGCTCAGGTTGACCTCGGCCTTCGCGCCGCCGAGCAGCGCGATCAGCACGAGACGGCCGCCGTCCGCGAGCGCGGACAGCTCGCGCGGCACGTACGAGCCCGCCACCATGTCGAGGATCACGTCGACACCGCGATCGTGCGTCAGCGACTTCACGACTTCGACGAAGTCTTCGGTCTTGTAGTTGATCGCGCGCTCGGCGCCGAGCGCCTCGCACGCACGGCACTTGTCGGCGGTACCGGCCGTCGCGAACACCCGAAAGCCGAGCGCATGCGCGATCTGGATCGCCGTCACGCCGATGCCGCTCGAGCCGCCCTGCACGAGCAGGGTCTCCTGCTCGCCGCCTTCGCCCGCGCCGAGCTGCGCACGGTCGAACACGTTGCTCCACACGGTGAAAAACGTTTCGGGCAGCGAGGCGGCCTCGATATCGGTGAGGCCATCCGGCACCGGCAGGCACTGCGGCAGCGGCGCGACCGCATATTCGGCATAGCCGCCGCCCGCGAGCAGCGCGCACACGCGATCGCCCAGTTTCAGCCCGAACGGGTTCAGGGCCGCATCGGACAAATCGCCACCGACGATCTCGCCCGCGACCTCGAGGCCCGGCAGATCCGACGCACCCGGCGGCGGCGCATAGGCACCCTTGCGCTGGAACACGTCGGGCCGGTTCACGCCGGAAGCCGCCACCTTGATCAGCACCTCGCCGCGCTTCGGTTCGGGGCGCGGACGCTCCGCGAGCTTCAGCACGTCGGGGGCGCCGAATTCGGTGATTTCGATGGCTTTCATGGTGAGAGTCGCTCCAGGATCGGAATCGGATGGCACGCCCGTGCGCACGGCGCGGGCGCCTCGCCGGCGCTGCTGCGCCGCACAACGATGCTACAGAAAAAACGGCCGGCACGCTTTCGCACTGCCGGCCGTTGATCCGCCTGTCCGCTTACTGCTGCGGCGGCGTATCCGACTGCGCTGCCGCCGCTGCTTCATTCAGCAGCGCCTTGGCCGACAGACGCACGCGACCCTTCTCGTCCGTCTGGATCACCTTGACCTTCACCTGCTGACCTTCCTTCAGGTAGTCGTTGATGTCCTTCACGCGCTCGTTGACGATTTCCGAGATGTGCAGCAGGCCATCCTTGCCCGGCAGCAGATTCACGATCGCGCCGAAATCGAGCAGCTTGAGCACCGTGCCTTCATACACCTGACCGACTTCGATCTCGGCCGTGATTTGCTCGATGCGCTTCTTCGCTTCGGCCATGCCTTCGCTGCTCGTGCTGGCGATCGTCACGACGCCGTCATCCGAGATGTCGATGGTCGTGCCCGTTTCTTCCGTCAGCGCGCGGATCACCGAACCGCCCTTGCCGATCACGTCGCGGATCTTTTCCGGGTTGATCTTGACCGTGATCATGCGCGGCGCGAATTCCGACAGTTGCGTGTTCGCACCCGACACCGCCGACGTCATCTTGCCGAGGATGTGCAGGCGGCCTTCCTTCGCCTGCGCGAGCGCGACCTGCATGATTTCCTTCGTGATGCCCTGGATCTTGATGTCCATCTGCAGCGCCGTCACGCCTTGCTCCGTGCCGGCCACCTTGAAGTCCATGTCGCCGAGGTGATCTTCGTCGCCGAGGATGTCGGTCAGCACCGCGAACTTGTTGCCTTCGAGGATCAGGCCCATCGCGATACCCGCGACGTGCGCCTTCATCGGCACGCCGGCGTCCATCAGCGCGAGGCAGCCGCCGCACACCGA
>Ga0209148_1001084_pt1 | contig 16552 bp, 15 predicted proteins | sample AraplaCol_mMF_r2_2_FD_184288 | JGI IMG/M metagenome (GOLD analysis project Ga0209148, IMG submission 184288) | Arabidopsis root microbial communities from North Carolina, USA - plate scrape CL_Col_mMF_r2 (SPAdes) (version 2) | ecosystem: Host-associated > Plants > Roots > Endosphere | place...
CTGATCCAGAACACGCAGAACCGCGACACCGAGGCCATGCAAATCAAGCTCGATGAGCTGATCAATGCGCTTCAGGGCGCCAATGCCGCCCTGCTGGACCTGGAAGAGCTGGACGAAAAGACCCTCGACGCCATCCGCGCGCACTACACGCGTCGCGCCGCGGCAGCTCGCAAGAAACTGGGGTGCGAAGACTCGCCCGAACGCGAGGCGGAGGGGGACTGAGCGCTCGCACCGAGACGCTTTGCCGCGCCGTTCGCGCATCCTGCGGACGTATACTTCGCCCATGAACACCCCCCTCGAAGCGACCGAAACGACCCTCCACGATCAGGTACGGGACGAGGGTTTCGCCTTCGTGCATGGTGCCGAGATGCGCCGCCTGGTGGAACGGCTCACCCCGCTGTCCGATTGGGATGCGTTTGCCGCCAGTTGGAATGCGCTGGAACCCGATACCTACCTCGCCGCCACGGGCCGGTCCCGGCGTCGACGCTACGCCACGTTTGCCGCCACTGCCTTTGGTCCCGTCGAGCAGCAGCCGCATCAGGCGCACTTCCAGACACTTGCATACAACACGCTCCAGGGCGACATCGAACGCTGGTTCGAGCCCGTGCTGCCCGAGATCGCGCAAAGCCCGACCCTGCGTGCCGTACTCGACTTCTGCCGCGACTTCTTTGGCGCTCTTTCGCCGGACGTTCACCAGTGGCACATCGAGGTGCATCAGTTCCGCATCGAGGCCACGGCCGGTGCGCCTGGGGAGCCCACGCCCGAAGGCAGCCACCGCGATGGTGTCGACTACGTGCTGGTACTGCTCGTAGACCGGGAGAACATCGCCAGCGGCACCACCACGATCCACGACCCGGACGGCCGCGCCCTCGGCGAGTTCACCCTGTCCCAGCCGCTCGATGCCGCCCTCATTCACGACCCGAGGGTCTTCCACGGCGTTACCCCGGTGACACCGTTGGACGCCGGCAAGGCGTCGCATCGCGATGTTCTGGTAGTCACTTTCCGCGGCACGGACAGCGCAGACCACTGATGGCCCGCTTGCGGCCGTCGCCGTGCGAAACGAGGGCATCTGTCCCTGTTTCTCACGGCGAAGACGGGCATGGCGTGGCACAATGGCCGTTCCACTGGTCCAAGTATCGCGATGAACTCGTCCGGCAAATACGACTTCAAACAGTTCCAGGAGGAGCTTGCTGCCCTGGACCGCAAGGCCGCCAAGGACGAGCCCGCCGTGCCCCAGGCCGCTCCCACGCCGGCGCCAGCACCGGCGCCCTCACCCGCACCGCCGAAGCGCCGCGGTCGCCCGCCCAAGGTCGATCCATTGGCCGCGGCCCGTGCCGAGTTCGAGGCGCTGCGACTGCGCCATGGGCTGACCGTGGCCGATGTGGTGGCCTGGTTCCCCAAGGAGGAAGGCATCGCCTATCTCCAGGCCCTGATTGCGGCAAGCGAACCCAAGCCGCGTCGCCGACGCAAGACAGCCGAACCAGGGGACGACGGCTCCGCCAGCTGATACCTGCCGGGCCGGATAGCACCTGGCACCGGCCTGCTATCTAATGCGCATGGCCAAGCCCACCGCTACCTCCATCGGTGCCGTACTCGCCGCGTTTGCCCTCAAGGAATGCCGCAAGGCGGATCGGTCGCTGGCCGATGCGAAGCAACGGCACCGGGGTGTCCATGAGGCGCGCAAATCCCTTCGCCGGCTGAAGAGCCTCCTGCGTCTCGGCGAGGCACCTTTCAAAGCAGAATTGCCTGCGATCGAAGCGGTGTTGACCCGACTTGCCGAGAGCCTGTCACCGCTGCGCGACGCCTACGTCGCCACGACCATGGCGCGAAAACTCGCCGGCGCAGCGCCGTCACCGTCGTGGGCTCGCGCCATCGATCTGCTGGAACATCGCTGCGAGGGTCGCCTTGCAGAAGTGCTGAACGACGATCCCCGATTCCTTGCTCGCCGCCGGCAGCTTCGGGAGCTCGCGACCAAGGTCGAAGCACTACCGTGGGACCGGGTCGACGAGCGCGCAGTGGAACAGGCGTTGGCGCATTCGGAGCGACGCGTCGCCAAGGCGCAAAAACGGGCCTCAGCCAAGCCCTCCCCGGAGAACACCCATCGCTGGCGGCGCCGTGTGCGCCGACTGCGCATGCAACTGGAACTGCGGCACAAGGCATCCAAGGCGCTCGGGACGCAGGGAGGGCGCGACCCCCACCTGCATAAGGCCACGCACCGCGCCCTATCGAAGCTTTCCGATACGCTCGGGGCGACCCAGGACCTGCGCGAACTTCGCAAGACCTTGCGGGCCCTGGGCGAACCGGACACCGTCGCGCCGCTGATCGAGGAAATCGACAACGAACGACAGAAGCCGCGCGACACCGTTTGAGAGACGGCGCGCGATGAACGTCCGAGCGCCAACCCGGCCAAGGAACGGCCGTGAGACGCGCGTATCCCTGCACGGCGCGAAGGCGCGTAATCGGCAAGCCGGATCGGGCCGCCGTTGCTCCGTCACACGCCCGAATGACCGTCGTTGTCATTGAGGACAGTCGATGGACAATTCTTCCAAGCTCTCGGCTGATGCATCGCGTCAAACGCCAAGGATGCCCCACCAGCGCAAAACACATCCCATGTCCTGACACACCCGCCGCAGCGCATCACGGCTCGTTAAACACGCTTCACGGCGGCCGTCACACTTCGCGACAAGGCAGATAGACAACGTTGTCATTTCAGTACTAAACCGGGTCCGCTTTCGCAGTAGGTGGTACCGCACGGATGCGACCAGGGGAACGGAGGGCACGGCACGACCGCGGCTTTCGCGAGCCCCTTCCTTTCACTTCGATCCGGAGGCGCTCCATGTTCATGAAGTCACTCGCCATGCCGTCCCGCGTGTGGGCCGGCAGCTGTACCGGCACGCTCGGCGTGGCCATCGCCCTCGCCCTTTCCTCCGCCGTGCCGCTTCGCGCTGCGCACGCCGCCACCGCCTGCGCGGCCGCCTGGAGTGCGGGCACCGTCTACACCGGCGGCAACGTCGCCAGCGAGAATGGCGTGAACTATCTCGCCAATTGGTGGACGCAGGGCGACGATCCCGCGACCCATAACGGCGGAAGCGGCTCGGGCCAGCCCTGGACCTCGCAGGGCGCGTGCAGCGGCGGCAGTACCCCACCGGACAATCCGCCACCCGACAACCCGCCGCCGAACAATCCGCCACCGGCCGCTGGCGATCTGCTCTTCAGTCCGTACAAGGACATCACCATCAATCTCGACTGGAATACGAACATCATGTCGACGATGGTGACCGGCACGCGCTTGCCCGTCGTGGGCAGTGGCAGCCTCGTCTCTACGCAGGTACCCAACCTTGGTGCGATCACCTTGGCATTCGCGTCCGGCGAGTGCGGCAGCGAGAACTGGGGCGGTGTGCCCGCGTCCGCTTTCGCGAGCGCCAACATCCAGCGCCTCAACAGCGCCGGGATCAACTACGTCGTGTCCACGGGCGGCCAGGCCGGCGTATTCACCTGCAGCAGCGCCACCGGCATGGCCAAGTTTCTTTCCACCTATATGACACCGCACATGGTCGGCGTGGACTTCGACATCGAGAGCGGACAGACGCCGGCACAGCTCAACGCGCTGGTCAGCAACGCGGTCTATGCCGAGAGTGTGTATCCGAACCTGCGCTTCTCTTTCACGCTCGCCACGCTCGCGGCGTCAGACGGAAGCTATGGCGGCGTCAACGCCACCGGCGATGCCGTCGTTCGCGCGGTCAAGGCGTCGGGGCTGAAGAACTACACCATCAATCTCATGACCATGGACTACGGTGCGGCGGGGCCCGGCATCTGCGTGGTGAAGAACGGTAGCTGCGATATGGGCCAGTCGGCGATCCAGGCCGTAAAGAACCTGCAGCACACCTATGGCATTCCACTCAGCAAGATCGAAATCACGCCGATGATCGGCCTCAACGACGTCGCGAGCGAAACCTTCACCGTCAGCGACGTAGACACCGTGGTCAATTACGCAGCGACCAACAAGCTGGCGGGCTTGCACTTCTGGTCGCTCGACCGTGACACGCCCTGCTCCGGCGGGTTTGCGTCGCCCACGTGCAACTCCGTGCCGAGCACGAGCGTGCTGCAATACACCAAGCGTTTCCTGAGCGACCTGGGGCGGTGATGCTCCGGCGTATCGCGGGGGCCATCGCCTCCGCGATACGCGTTGGTCCGGCTTCGCTGCCGGAGTGCGGGAACGCGTGCGGTTCGTGCGAAACTAAGGCCCTTCCGCACACCTTCGATGCCGATGATTCCTCCCTTCCCGCGCTGGGTCTGGAGCTGGGCTGCCGCCCTGCCCTTCGCCGCAGGCGCCACGAATGCCATCGCACTGCTTGCCTTGCACCATGGCGGCGTCACCCACCTCACCGGCATATCTACCGAAGGTGCCATCGGCATCGGCACCGGCAACGTGGCCTTGCTGCTGCATGCCGCGGCGATCATGTGTTTCTTCACGCTCGGCTGCATGGCAAGTGCGTGGACGATCCGCTCGGCGCGCTGGGCGCGCGGGCGTGCCTGCGTTGCGATGCTGACGATGGAAGGCGCACTGCTTGTCGTGGCGGCCCACGTGCTCGACGGATGGCCCACGGTCGGCACGTGCCTCTGCGCGCTGGCGATCGGACTGCAGAATGGTGCCAGTTCACTGGTCACCGGCGCCGTATTGCGCACCTCGCACGTGACCGGCATGTTCACCGATCTTGGTATCGCCCTCGGTCAGCGTCTGCGTGGGGCCACCTATGACGGCCGACGGGCTCGCCTCTGCGTCGTCGTCATCGGCACGTTCATTGCCGGAGGCATCGCCGGTGCCGCGCTCGCCGATGCCTGGACGAGTCGCGCGCTGTGGCTTCCTGCCGCGGTGGTCTTCGCCATGGCGGTCACGACCGGCCGGCGTCTTGACCCGCTTGCGCCATCGTCGATCTAAGCGGGTATGCCGCTCAGGTCGAAATCCGTACGCCGCGCGATCCCCGCATCGGCCACTGGAATGGCAAACCGCGGTTCCGCGTCTTTCATGAAGGCAAACTCCAAACGCGGCGCGTTGAAGAACGCCACGCGCAGCAGGTAGCTTCCGGCCAGCCACCCGAGCATCCGCGTATCGAGCCGGCCACCGACTTCGATGCCGTTGGCCACCGGCAACAGGAATGGCACCTCGATGACCCGTACCGCCCGCGGCGGCAAAGGCGGCTCGCCACGGACTCGATAGATCCGTATGTCATGGGGGCCATCGTCTTCCAAGGTACGGAACGACACGGCTCCCGGTCGCCAGGCGAACCCCTGCCCAAGCTGCCGTTCATTCCAGACCACGTACGGCGAAGGAATCGCCGCCCAACATACGGTGACCTCACGTCCCGTGAGGCGGACGTCCTTGAGTATCTTTTCCACCGGCCCTTCATCTCCTTGGGAACCCGGGGCGATCATACGCGGGCCAATGCGGCGCTCCGACCGCACTTTCGGCGTAAACCGGATGAAACGGACGATCCTCAGCCGTGAGTTCGGACAGCACGCTGAGGGAACAGAGTCAGGCATGCCGCCATGACGACGAGAAGCACGGCTGTCGCCGTGTAACGACTCACCGCCAGCCCGCCATCGTCGATCGGCTTGTCGAGGAAATCGCCGAACGCGGCGCCGAGCGGCCGGGTCAGGACAAACGCGCTCCAGAACAATGCGGTGCGGGAGATCGAAGTGATCGCATAGAGAACCGCAACGAGCGCCAGCGCGCCGCCGAAAAGCATGGCGCTGCCGAAATAGCCCAGGCCACCGTCGTCGGACGTCCAATCGCCTAGCGCTGTACCTAGCGTCTGCGAAAGCATGATGGTCGTCCAGTAGAAGATCTCGGCACGAGGCGAGGCAACCCGCTCCACCGATATCTTGCCGGTGGAGCGTTGCCAGAGGACCATCGTCAACACCAGCAGGCTGAGCAGCGACAGACTACCGCCCAGATAACCTAGCCCCAGCGAACGGTCGACCATGTCGGCGAGCGTCGTACCGACCGTGGTCGTCGCGACAATGGCGAACCAGTAACGCCAGGGATTGAACGCCTGGGCCGATATCTGCGCCACGAGCGCAACGAGGCACATCGCGCCAAAGAACGCACAGCCCCACGCATAGCCCCAGCCCAGCGACATGCTCACCGCATCGCCGCCCGTTTCGCCGAGCGTGGTCGCCGCGACCTTGAGCACCCAGAACAAGGCGGTAATTTGCGGCACCTTGCCGGCGCCAGGGGGTCGAGAAACCTGCATGCCGCGATCCGGTCCCGAGTTACGGCCGAGTGTAGGCGCCGTTCCTTAGCGCAGCCTTGGCGCCCGTACGGCGCCTCAGGGCGCGAAGATCAGAAACACGAAATAGGCAAAGACCAGCAGGTGCACCGCGCCCTGCAACAGATGCGTGCGCGGGCTGGTGAACGTCATGATGGACAGCACCATGGTCAGCAGGAAGAGCACAAGGTCGGAACCGCCGATGCCCAGCGTCACTGGATGATCGGTCACCCAACTGATGATGAGGACGGCGGGAATCGTCAGGCCGATCGTGGAGAGTACCGAACCGAGCAGCACGTTCACGGCACGCTGCAACTCGTTGCGGTTGGCTGCCCGGATGGCCCCCATGCCCTCCGGCATCGCCACCAGCACGGCCATCGCCAGTCCGCCCAGCAGCGCTGGCGCGCCCAGCGTTTCCACCACGTAATCGACCGGCACCGCGAGCTTGTCGACGAGGAACACCACGGGAATCAGGTACGCCACGAGAAAACACGCTGCCACGCGGGGTCCATGGCCTGCGGTGCGCTCCGGCAAATCATCGTGTAACGCCGTCTTCCCCGAAACGAAGTAGCCGCGCAGCCCGCGAGTCTGCAGCACCAGAAAGACGGCGTAGAGAAGCAACGCCGAAACGGCAAGAAACCACTGGTGCGACACGCGCAGGGTCGCGTCGACGGCATCTTGATCGAAAGTGGGGAGCACCATGCCGAGTACGCCCAACGGAATGATGAGACCGAGGTACGCGTTCGCGCCTTGCAGGTTGTAGCTCTGCTCGCGGTGCCTGAGGCCACCCAGCAAGAGCGCCACGCCAACCATGCCGTTCAACACGATCATGGCCACCGAGAACAAGGTGTCGCGTGCCAGCGTCGGGTTGTTCGCCCCGTGCAGCATCACGGCGGCGATGCTCATGATCTCGATGGACGTCACGGCGAGCGTGAGGACCAGCGTGCCGCGTGGCTCGCCCAGGTAATGCGCCAGATGCTCGGCATGACGCACCACCGAGACCGCGGACCCCAGAATCACGAGGAACAGCCATGCGAAAACGATCGCGAGCCAGAGTATGGACGGCGCCGCGGGCAGCAGGCTCTCAGGCGCCAGCATGAAGATCACGCAGGTGCCAAGACTGACGACCAGAAAGCGCTCCTCGCGCAGCATCTGGCGCCAACGCCGGGAAGGTCGCTTGCGTGGCGCGTCGATCGAAACGGGTGATGTCTCCACGTCTGTCTCCACGATCCCGGTGTGGACCGGTCGATCCTAGCATTGAGCACACGGCCGGCAGGGTACGAACCGCCCCCGTCGCAGCAAGACGCTGCAAGTCAGGTGGGTTACCTGCCCTGCGACAATCGTCCGCGCGCCAAAACGACGCGGGCGCATGCGCGGTTGACGGCACACCCTAGACTGCGAAACCAGACGGAGATTCCCATGAACGTATCCGAGACAGCCCTCCTGCTGGCGCGTTGGCAATTTGCCTTCACCGTGTCCTTTCACATCATCTTTCCCGCCATCAGCATCGGCCTGGCGAGCTATCTCGCCGTCCTCGAAGGCCTGTGGCTGAAGACGGGAAAGATCGTCTACAAGGAACTGTTCTTCTTCTGGTCCAAGGTCTTCGCGGTCGGCTTCGCCATGGGCGTGGTTTCCGGCGTGGTCATGAGCTACCAGTTCGGCACGAACTGGTCGGGTTTCTCCACGGTGGCGGGCGCCGTGACAGGCCCGTTGCTGACCTTCGAGGTACTTACGGCGTTCTTTCTGGAAGCCGGCTTCCTCGGCATCATGTTGTTCGGTTGGACCAAGGTGGGACCGAGAGCGCATTTCTTTGCCACGTTGATGGTCGCGACCGGCACGCTTATCTCGACGTTCTGGATCTTGTCGTCGAACAGCTGGATGCACACGCCGCAGGGTTATGCGCTCGTCGACGGCCGTATCGTTCCCGAAGACTGGATGAAGATCATCTTCAATCCGTCATTTCCCTATCGCCTCATGCACATGGCCCTGGCGGCCTTCATCGTTACAGCGACCCTGGTCGGCGCCTGCGCTGCCTGGCATCTGCTGCGGGGGCGCAAGGATGCGGGCATTCGCAAATCGTTCTCCATGGCCTTGTGGATGCTGCTGGTCGTGGTGCCCGTCCAGATCGCCGTGGGCGACGCGCACGGCATCAACACGCGTGAATACCAGCCGGCAAAGATCGCCGCGATCGAAGGCCTGTGGGAAACGGAACAAGGCGGCACGTCGCTTAACCTCGTCGGATGGCCCGACATGGCGGCGGAAACCACACGTTATGCGGTGAAAGTGCCACATCTCGGCAGCCTGATCCTGACCCATAGCTGGAACGGCGAGGTGCGCGGACTGAAGTCCTTCGCACCCGAGGACCGCCCGAATTCCACCATCGTGTTCTGGAGCTTCCGCATCATGGTGGGCATGGGCCTGCTCATGCTGCTGCTCGCGCTTTCCGCATTGGCGCTGCGTCGCCACGATCGGCTCTACAACGCGCGCTGGTTGCAACGTTTCGCACTGGTCATGGGGCCGTCCGGGCTCATCGCGCTCCTTGCCGGCTGGATCACCACCGAGGCGGGGCGCCAGCCGTGGGTCGTCTATGGCGTGCTGCGCACGCGCGATGCCGTGTCCGCGCTCACGGAGCAACAGGTCGGCACCTCACTCATGATCTTCGTGATGGTGTACTTCCTCGTCTTCGGCACGGGCATCTACTACATGCTGAAGCTCATGGCGAAGGGTCCCGACCTGCCTCGCGACGAAGCCGATGCCGAGGCGCCCGATACGGGGCGCGGCAAGGAACGGTTCGACCATCGTCCGCTTTCGCGGCCCACCGATCCCATCGACGAGTGATCCGCCATGCATATCGACCTGCCAATCATCTGGGCGGCCATCATCGGCTTCGGCGTCTTCCTCTACGTCATGCTGGACGGCTTCGACCTCGGCATCGGCCTGATCTTTCCCTTCTTCGATCGCGAGGGCGAACGTCAGGTCATGCTCAACACGGTGGCACCCGTGTGGGATGGCAACGAGACCTGGATGGTGCTCGGCGGCGCTTCGCTGTACGCCGTGTTTCCCGTGGCCTATGCAACGCTGCTGCCCGCGACGTATCTGCCCATCATCGCCATGCTGTGCGGCCTGATCTTCCGCGGGGTGGCGTTCGAAGTGCGCGCGAAGGCACGACGCACACAGCACCTGTGGGATCTCGCGTTCATCGCTGGCTCCGGCGTCGCCACCTTCGCCCAGGGCGTCATCCTGGGTACCTTGCTGCAAGGTATTCCCATTCGTGACGGCAAGTTCGTCGGCGGCGCGTTCGACTGGTTCACGCCGTTCAACCTGTTCACCGGGCTCGGCCTGCTCGTGACCTATGCCACGCTCGGCTGCGGCTGGCTGCTGATGAAGACCGAGGGCGAGCTGCGGCGGCGCATGGGCGTGCTGATGCGTCCGCTCACCTGGGTGCTGGGCGCCACCGTGGGCATCGTCAGCGTGTGGACGATCCTCGGCCAGTCGGCTGTTGCCGCGCGCTGGTTCTCGCTGCCAAACCTTTTCTACTTTCTTCCCGTACCGGTGCTGGTGATCGCATGCCTTGTGGGCATCCTCGTGTGCCTGCGCCGCGGCTCGGATCGCGCGCCCTTCCTGCTGACGCTTGCGATCCTGTTCCTCGGTTACAGTGGCCTCATCATCAGCATCTTCCCTAACATCGTGCCGCCGTCGCTGGACATCTGGAGCGCGTCGGCGCCACGATCCAGCCAGTTGTTCACGCTGGTGGGGGCCGCCATCGTCATCCCCATCATCCTCGTCTACACCGCCATGGCCTACTGGGTGTTCCGTGGCAAGGTGCGGCACGACGATCCCGGGTACCACTGATGGCCGCGCGCGCACGCTGGCGTCAGGCAGGCTGGTTCGTGCTTCTCTACCTGGGAGGCGTCGTTGCCGTGGGTCTCGTCGCCGCCTTCTTCCGCCTGCTGATACCGCGCTGACACGACCCATCGCCCGGCTGAATCACGAACCGGTGCGAGCGCTCTAAAGACGTGCCTTGCCACCGTAACCGACAAGTTCGAGAAAACCGCGGCCGCCGTCCACGCTGACTGCGCCTTCCCAATAAATGGGGCCACCGGTCGGCCGCGAGTCCAGCTCCTGGTCGTCGAACAGCGGGCGCAGCGTCATGTGCCGCACACCGGCCGGTGTCTTGATCGAGACCTCGGTCTCCACGGGATACATCGCGCCCGTGCGTGGCGAGCGCCAACGTCGCCGTGCCTCGAACGTCACGTCTCCGGGCCCAAGGATCAGCAGCGACCCATCGCCGCCGCGCACGCTGCCCCCGGTCCAGACCACGCCGCCCTGCGCATCGCGCACGCGGAACACCGTTATCGCGCTGCCATCGTCCATATTGAGCCCCGCCCAGTCCCAGCCGACTGCCCGCGTATTGAGCAGGCTCGATGACCACTCGCGATCCAGCCATGCCTCGCCGCGCACCATTTCCGCGTGGCCGGCGCGTGTCAGTCGGCCTGTGACGGCGAGGTGCGGAATGCTGAAATACGCACTCGCCTCTTCCGGCCCCTTGCGGCTGTAGCCCCGGTCGCCCTGCAACAACGGCGCCTGCGTCGGCGACATGTGCAGGTCGAGCGTGAACGCGTCCGAGCCTGCATGCGCGGCGAATGCGCCATCCTTGTCGCGCACGAGACGCCAGTCGTCGATGGTGACGTCGGTATCGCCGATCGCCGCCTCGGCCAGGCCGAATCCTTCGCGCGCCATCCGCTGCCCGTGTTGGAGGTGACCGACCGCAGGGTCGCCCAGTGCGACGTGCGCCACGATCAACTGCCGCGGCGCAAAGCGACTTGGATTGCCGTCGTCAAACGGAAGGCGCGAGCGAAAGAAGGTGACCTGGAAGCCGACCGGTCCCGTGGTGGTCTGCAACCAACCGGTCACGTACCACCATTCCGTCTTGTAATCCGGATGGGCGCCGTGATCGCGAGGCAACACGAGCGGATCGTGCGGTGAAACGGCCGGATACGTCACGCGGTCGTCGGCGAAGCCGGCGCCCGCCATCGTGAGCAACCAGGGCAACGCGAGTGCAGCCAGCTTGCGCATCACCAATCCTCCCTCACCGCCTGCACCGCATTGGCGGAGAACGCGCTACGCCCCACAATCAGCGCCGTGCCCGACGTGGCGACGACGAGCCCGGCCACCGCCGAACAAAGCAGTGTCCAGGGCAGCATCGTGTCCATCGTCCAGTGAAACGACTGGGGATTCACCACGTGGATCAGCACCTGGCTCATGGCCGCACCAAGCGCCACACCGGCAATGCCACCCACGAGTCCGAGCAATGCACCCTCCGTGACCAGCATGAGGGCGAGTTCGCGGCGTGTGGCCCCGACGTGACGGAGCATGCCGAACTCGCGAATGCGCGACAGGACCTGCGCGCCGATGGTCGCCGCCACGCCGGCAAGACCCACCGCAATGGCAATGGCTTCGAGCAGATAGGTAATAAGGAAACTGCGATCGAACGCCTTGAGCGCCTGACGACGAATGTCCTGCGGCCGGCTCACCGTAGCGCTCGCATACGCCGGTCCCGCCGCAGCACGCAGCCGCGCGATCACGTCGGTGGCTTGCGCCCCAGGCGCGAGCACGACGGCCACGCCGGTGCGCGCGCCATCCCCGGTAAGCCGTGTATACGCGGCATCATCGATGACGATGGCACCGTGCTGGCGTGCGTAATCGCGCCATATGCCTGCCACTGTCACCATCGGCGCACCCGGCAACGGCAAGGTCAAGCGTTGGCCTGGCCGCCAGCCGTAGATGCGCGACGCTGGCTCCGAGACCCATACGGGAATCTGCCCTTCGGGCACCGCAGCCGGTCTACCCATCAGCGCCAGATGCTTCTCCGTCCCGGCCATCACCCGCGCGCGCAGCACCACGGGCGGGTGTTGCTTGTCGAACTGCAACGGCGTTTCCTTCAGTACGTCGAACGATGCCACGCCCGGTACGCGGCGCATGCGGGCCTGCGCGTCGGCGTCGAATCCACCCGTCGGACCGTTCTCCGCCGACACGTAGATGTCGGCTCGCAGCACATCGTCCAGCCAATGCTCGACCGATCCGCGAAAGCTGGTGACCATGATAGCCATCGCGACGGTCAACGCCGTGGACGCCACGATGCCCGACAATGCCACGGAGGCCTGCGACGGCGCTCCCCAGAGCCGCTCGGTCGCCAGGCGAAACGGCAGATTGCGGAACGGCGCAAGACGCAGCGGCGCCACGAGCGCGCGGGCGAGCGACGGCATGAGCATCACGCCGCCGGCCAGGAGAAGCGCCATCGCCACATAGCCGAAGACCGCGATGCCACCCACCGCCGGAAGGAAGGACACCAGCAGCGCGCCACCCAACAGGGCCAGGGCGGGCCATGAACGTTGGCGTCGCCGCGGATCGCCCATGTCTCCCGCCTGCTTGATCGCGACGCCCGGTGCGAGTCGCGCAGCGGCCGACGCGGGAACGATGCTACCCAGCACTGCCGCGGCGACCCCCAATGCAGCGAAGCTCGCCGCAGCCCACGGCGCGAAGACCAGCGTCGGCGCATCGCCCATGAAATAGCCGCCTCCCAGATCGCCGCCCAACAGCTTCAACGCCAGTGCGGCGAGCGCGATGCCCAGTCCGATGCCCGCCGCCGCGCCGAAGGAGCCCAGCACGAGCGCCTCGGTGAGCACCTGGGCCAGTACCTTGCGGCGTTCCATGCCCAACACGCGAAGCAGCGCGAACTGCGCATGACGACGCGCGACGGAGAGCGACTGGGCGGAATAAACGAGGAACCCGCCCGTCAACAACGCAATGAGGGCGAGCATGTCCAGGTTCACGCGATAGGCGGCCGACAGGCCCTCGTTACGACTCCGATCGCTTGCCGCATCGGCCACCATCGCATCGGCCGGCAGCAACGCTTCGATCGATCGGCGCGCTTCGACGGCGTTCGTGCCGGGCAATAGATGAATGTCCAATCGATGCAGACGCCCGAGCGATCCGAATCGCCATTGTGCGGCGGCAATGTCGACGAGCACGGAGGCACGTCCGTCCGTCGAGGGGATCTCACCGGCGATACGTACAGACCACGTGTGTCCATTCGCGTCGAGCCGCAGGCGATCGCCCACCCGGCGTCCGGTTGCCGACAGCACTGCTGAGGAAACGCGGACGGCACGCCCTACGAGAAAATCGCCGAACGCGTCGGCGCCGGCGCCGTTATCCGCGTCCTGGACGGGTGCAGCGCCCAGCCAGCGAAAGATGTCCACGCCGTCGATCGAGACCGGTGTCTTGCCTTCGGCGACGCCGGCCAGCGCGACCACCGGCGACACGCGCATACCGGGCAGGCGCGCAATGCGTGGGTAGAGGTTTTCGTCGAATCCGAATGCACTCGCCGAGCGCACGGTGAGGTCCGCGCTGCCGTTGGCTGCGTGCATCGCCTTGTCGAACTCACCGAGTGCTGAGGCGTTCACGAGATGCACCGCAAAACCAAGCGCAACGCCGAGTGCGATTGCCAATACCGCCGTGAAGAACCGCCCGGGATACGCGCGCCACTCGCTTGCGATGAGCCAGCGGCGCACCACGGGAAGCACCTGCCACTCAGCCACGTTGAACCAGCCCCGTCGGTGTAAGCACGAGCTCGCGATCGGCCGCTGCGGCGGCGACGCGCGAGTGGGTTACCAGCACGACGGCGGCCCCCGTGTCGCGCACGCGCTCGACAAACAAGGCCAGCGTACGCGCCGCCGTGTCCGGATCGAGGTTGCCCGTGGGCTCGTCGGCCAGGATCAGCCCCGGCCCATGAACGAGCGCACGTGCCACGGCCACCCGTTGCAGTTCGCCACCGGACAGTTCGCGCGGATAGGCATCGCCACGTCCTCCCAGGCCGACCGAGGCCAGCATCGTCTCCGCTGCATGCAACGCCTCCTGCGGATCCCGCCCTTGCAGAGCGAGTGGAAGCGCGACGTTATGGGCGAGGTCCAAGTGCGGTAGGACGTGGAACGCCTGGAAAACAAAACCAATATGGTCGCGCCGCAATCGCGTGCGACCGTCGTCATCGAGGCTGGCGATGTTCGTGCCGTCTATCGACACCGTGCCGGCATCTGGCGAATCGAGCCCCGCGATGAGATTCAACAGCGTGGACTTGCCCGCGCCGGACTCGCCCGTCACCGCGACGAACTCGCCTGCCGCGAGCGCAAGATCGATCCCCTCGAAGAGCGTCCTTCCGCCAGGCACAGACTTGACCAGGCCAGCGACGTTCAACATCAGGGTGACTCCATGGCAAACGGAGCGAGCAGTCTAACCCGCAGCTTGGCGAGCGCTATGCCGGCGCGCGGCGCGCCGCTATGCAAATTACGCCCCGCTATGCGCAAGCACGTGTTCCGCACCGCTTTGCGTCAACGCCCCGCTTGCCGGTGGGAGCCAGCCTGCTGGCGATGGGAAACTTGTCTCGCTGCTACATCGCTTCGTTGGCCTTTCGCCAGCAGGCTGGCTCCCACCTTGCTGTGCTGGCTTCTCACCGCCGTCGCGTTCACGCAATTAAACGCGGCCAGAATGAGCGCCTTCACCTTGGTGAAGACACCGTCAATTGAACGCGATCCCGCGCCAGCTCGTGGCACCATCGCGCCTTTCGATGCGAGAAGACGCCTATGGCGGATCACATTCCCATCCACGATACCGGCCCTATGCCCATGATTTACGAAGGGCTCGATAAGGAGGCGGGTAGCATTTTCTTTGCGGCGGTTTCCACTACGCGGATGCCGATGATCGTTACGGACCCGAAGCTCGCCGACAATCCAATCGTCTTTGCAAACCCCGCGTTTCTGCGCATGACCGGCTACACGTACGACGAGTTGCTTGGGCGGAACTGTCGTCTTCTGCAAGGGCCGGCAACCGACCAGGCAACCATTACCGCGGTGCGCGATGCGGTGGCCGCCGAGCGCGAGATCGCCACGGAAATCCTGAACTACAGAAAGGACGGTTCCACGTTCTGGAACGCGCTGTTCGTGTCGCCTGTGTACGACAGGAACGGCAACGTCATCTATTTCTTCGCCTCGCAGTTGGACATCAGCCGTCGCCGCGACGCGGAAGAAGCCTTGCGTCAGGCGCAGAAGATGGAGGCTCTTGGGCAACTGACCGGCGGCGTGGCGCACGACTTCAACAATCTCCTGCAGATCATGATGGGCTACGTCGAGGTCATCGAAGCCGGTCTCAGCCGGCCACAGATCGACACCGCGCGGCTGCTAGGTCTCGCGGGCCGCACCCGCGGCGCCATCCAACGCGCTTCCAAGCTCACGTCGCAGCTTCTGGCCTTCTCACGCAAGCAAAGCTTGCAGGGCCGCGTGCTCAATCCGAACGACGTCATTCGCAATCTCCAAGAGATGCTCGTACGCGCACTGGGGGCGGACGTTCGCCTCGATCTGCGCTTGGCGGCAGAGGTGCGCAACGCGCGTCTCGACCCGACCCAGATCGAAGTGGCGCTGCTCAACATCGCTTTGAACGCGCGCGATGCCATGGTGGGTTCGCCGGAAAAGACGCTCATCGTGCGCACGCGCAACGCGGCAACCGACGAGATTGCCAGCCAGGGCGACCTGGCGGGTCGCGGCAGCGACTTCATTGCCATCGACGTCGTCGACACCGGCAGCGGCATGCCGCCGGAAGTCCTCGCCCACGTGCTGAACCCCTTCTTCACCACCAAGGAGGAAGGCAAGGGCACCGGGCTGGGCTTGTCTATGGTCTACGGCTTCGTCCGCCAATCGGGCGGCACCGTCGCTATCCAGTCGGCGCTGCAACAAGGCACCACGGTGACGCTCTACTTCCCGGTCACCGAGGCTCCCGCCGACCAGGACACCGGACAGAGCCAACGCGCTGCCCGCACAGCGGGGCGACGCGGGCATGAGCGGGTCCTCGTGGTGGACGATCGAGCGGATCTCGCGGACATCGCCAAGACCATGCTGGAAAGTCATGGCTATGACGTGGTGGCGCTCACCGATGCCCAGGAAGCCCTGGCGGTGCTCGAACGGGACGGCAACTTCGCCCTGCTCTTCAGCGACGTGGTGATGCCAGGGAACCTGAATGGTGTCGCGTTGGCCCGCCGCGCGCAGGCCCTCCGGCCGGATCTCAAGGTCTTGCTGACCACCGGTTACGCGGAGTCGTCCATCGAACGGACCGACGCGCGCGGCACGGCCTACGACGTCATCGACAAGCCGTATGCCATGGTGGACCTGCTGCGCAAGGTTCGCATCGTGCTCGAAGGCCCGAACGGCATCAGTTGAGTCCTATGAGCACGATGCGAA
>Ga0209148_1001087_pt1 | contig 16457 bp, 17 predicted proteins | sample AraplaCol_mMF_r2_2_FD_184288 | JGI IMG/M metagenome (GOLD analysis project Ga0209148, IMG submission 184288) | Arabidopsis root microbial communities from North Carolina, USA - plate scrape CL_Col_mMF_r2 (SPAdes) (version 2) | ecosystem: Host-associated > Plants > Roots > Endosphere | place...
GACTCTGTGGCGCCAGGGCGATATCTGCTACCTCGCCAATGCCGAGCACAATTCCTTTGCGGCCCATTTCATCGATCAGCATGGCCCCTGCGCTGTCGGCATGGGCTGGCACATGGTCGACCCTGCTTTCGCCTATGCGCGCGCATTGAAGCTTGGCGCCAAGCCGGCACCGAAGCAGCATGGCGTGTTGGCGGTCGATGCCCCGGCGATCGAAGGCATCGGCGGTTCGATCCTCTATTTCATGGCGCAGGCCAAGGCCGCCTGGCTCGCTGATTTTACCCCGATCCCAGGTGCGCCGGAGCGTCCGGTCGGCGCCGGCCTCTATTACCTCGATCACCTGACCCACAACGTTCATCGCGGGCGCATGGATGTCTGGTACAAGTTCTATAACGAGCTCTTCAATTTCCGGCAGATCCGCTACTTCAACATCGAGGGCAAGCTGACCGGCCTCGTCTCGCGTGCGCTGACCAGTCCCTGCGGCAAGATCCGCATCCCGATCAATGAATCGGTCGATGACAAGAGCCAGATCGAGGAATATCTGCGCGAATATAAAGGCGAAGGCATCCAGCACATCGCCTGCGGCTGCGATGACATCTATGGCACGGTGGAGGGATTGCGCGCGACTGGCCTGCCCTTCATGCCCGCGCCGCCGGCCACCTATTACGAAAAGATCGCTACCCGCCTGCCGCATCACGGCGAGCCGCTGGAGCGCATGAAATCCTGCGGCATCCTGGTCGATGGCGAGAGCCTGGAAGACGGCCGCAACCGCCTGTTGCTGCAGATCTTCTCCGGCACCGTTCTCGGCCCGATCTTCTTTGAATTCATCCAGCGCAAAGGCGATGAAGGCTTCGGGGAAGGGAATTTCCGTGCCTTGTTCGAATCCATCGAGGAAGATCAGATCCGCCGGGGTGTGCTACAATCGCCGCATGCCGCAGAATAAAACCTCAACCAACAAGCGGATCAGCGGGGAGTAGAGAGTGATGGCGCTGGCCTATCTGTCCGGCTTTGGCAATCACGTCGAGACCGAGGCCCTGGCAGGCACCTTGCCGGTCGGGCGCAATTCACCGCAACGCGTGGCCCATGGTCTCTATGCCGAGCAGATTTCCGGCTCCGCCTTCACGGCACCCCGCGGCAGCAACCGGCGTTCCTGGCTTTATCGCCTCCGTCCGAGCGTCAAGCATGTCGGCCGCTTTGTGCCGATCGGCAGCGGTCATCTGCGTTCCGCGCCGGATACCGAGCCGACCGAACTGCCGATTGGCGCCCTGCGCTGGAATCCGATCGCTATCCCGCGCGAAAGCCTGACATTCGTCACCGGCCTCCATACCATCACCACCACGGGCGATGTGATGCAGCAGAGCGGCATCGCCGTCCATCTGCTGCTGGCCAACCGGTCGATGGAAGACAGCTACTTCCAGAATGCCGACGGCGAGATGCTGGTTGTTGCACAGCAGGGTACGTTGCGCTTCTGCACCGAATTCGGCGTGATCGAGATCGAACCCGGCGAGATCTGCGTCATTCCGCGCGGCGTCATCATCCGGGCGGAACTGCCGCAGGGACCGGCCCGCGCCTATATCTGCGAGAATTACGGCCTTCCCTTCCAGCTGCCGGAACGCGGGCCGATCGGCGCCAATGGCCTTGCCAATGAGCGCGACTTCCTGATGCCGGTCGCGGCTTATGAGGATCGCAGCGCGCCGAGCGAGCTGATCGTCAAATTCGGCGGCGGGCTGCACCGCTGCAGCCTTGACCATTCACCTCTCGATGTGGTCGCCTGGCACGGCAATCACACGCCCTACAAATACGACCTGCGGCGCTTCTCGCCGATGAATGCGGTGCTGACCGACCATCCGGATCCGTCGATCTTCACTGTGCTCACCTCCGCCTCCGGTTTGCCCGGCACCGCGAATGCCGATTTCGTCATCTTCCCCGAACGCTGGGCAGTGGCAGAGGACACCTTCCGGCCGCCCTGGTTCCACCGCAATGTCATGTCGGAATTCATGGGGCTGATCTACGGCACCTATGACGCGAAACCCAACGGCTTCACACCCGGTGGTATGAGCCTCCACAACATGATGATGCCGCATGGTCCGGATGCCGAGGCTTTCGACAAGGCCAGCAATGCAACCTTGTCACCGGTCAAACTTGCTGGCACGCTAGCTTTCATGTTCGAGACGCGGCTGGCGCAACATGTGACGCGCTACGCCGCTGGACATGAAGCCCGCCAGGATGACTACATCGATTGCTGGCGGGACCTAAAAAAACAATTCGACCCCAAATAACCGGGTCAGCGGGGAGTCAGCATGAAATTAGCCAGCCTGAAAGATGGCAGCAGAGACGGTCGCCTGGTTGTCGTCAGCCGCGATCTCGGCCACTGCACCGATGCCCGTGAAGTGGCCTCGACCTTACAGGATGCGCTGGACAATTGGGAACAGGCGGCACCCCGCCTCGCCGCCTTGGCCGAAAGCCTTGAGCACGGCTCGGTCCCGGGCGATCGCTTTCATGAGCATGACTGCCTCTCGCCGCTGCCGCGGGCCTATCAATGGGCCGACGGCTCCGCTTACGTCAATCATGTCGACCTGGTACGCCGGTCGCGCGGCGACAGCCTGCCGGAAAGCTTCTGGATCGATCCCCTGATGTATCAGGGCGGCTCCGATTGTTTCCTGGCACCGCGTGCGCCGATTACCCTCCCCGATGCCAGCTGGGGCATCGATTTCGAGGCCGAGATCGCCGTCATCACCACCGATGTGCCGATGGGGATCGCGCCGGAAGCAGCGCTGGAAAAAATCGCTTTGGTGATGCTGGTCAATGACGTCTCGCTGCGCAACCTCATCCCCGGTGAGCTTGCCAAGGGTTTCGGCTTCTTCCAGTCGAAACCGTCTTCGGCCTTCTCGCCTGTTGCCGTGACGCTCGACGAATTGGGCGCCGCCTGGCAGAAGGGCAAAGTCGATCTCGAGATGAAGACCTTCCTCAATGACAAGCCGTTCGGCAAATTGCGCGCAGCCGAGGATATGACCTTCCATTTCGGCCAGTTGATCGCCCATGCCGCCAAAAGCCGCGATCTCTGCGCCGGCTCGATCATCGGATCTGGTACCATCTCCAACCGTGACGCGCAGGGCGGCCCGGGCAAACCCATCGCCACCGGCGGCCGCGGCTATGCCTGCATCGCCGAGCAGCGCATGGTGGAAACCATCTCCACCGGCTCGGCCGAGACAGCCTTCATGGCTTTCGGCGACACCGTGCGGATCGAGATGGCCGGCAAAGACGGCCACTCGCTGTTCGGCGCCATCGAGCAGACGGTGACGCAAAGCGGCAGCCAAGGCTGAAGCGATGAGCGGATTGACGCTCTACAGCTATTTCCGCTCCTCCGCCGCCTATCGCGTCCGCATCGTCTTGGGCTTGAAGGAGCTCACCTACGATCAGATTGCCATCCATCTGGTGCGCAATGGCGGCGAGCAACACGCTGCGAGCTATCTGGCGATCAACCCGCAAGGCCTCGTCCCCAGCCTCAAGCATGACGAGGCGATCCTCACCCAATCCACCTCCATCTGCGAATATATCGACGAGGTCTGGCCCGAACCAGCACTCCTGCCCCGCGCCCCTTTGCAGCGCGCCTATGTCCGCAGTTTGGTGGCGGCGATCGCCTGCGACATACATCCCATCGATAACCTCAGGGTACTGGCCTATCTGACCGAGAAGATCGGTGTCAGTGAGGAGCAGAAGCTCGCCTGGTACCGGCACTGGATACTGGAAGGTTTCACTGCGCTCGAAAGGCTGATCACCAGCCACGGTTATGCCGGACGCTATTGCTGTGGCGATACGGTCGGACTGGCCGATGCCTGCCTGGTGCCGCAGATCTACAATGCCCGGCGCTTCAATATCGCGCTGACCGCCTTTCCGCGCCTGACCGCCATCGATCAGGCCTGCGCCGAGCTGCCGGCCTTTGCGGCAGCGCATCCCGACCGCCAGCCGGATTCACCTCCGGCGGCCTGATCGGTCAGGCGGCGGTATCGCAATCGGTCATTGCCGCCAGCTTATGCGGGTTATGAATGACGAGCTCCGAGCGGCTGACCAGATCGATCACCTTGGAGCGCCGCAAAGCCGTCAGGCTGCGGCTCACCGTTTCGATGGTGAGGCCGAGATAATCGGCGATATCGCTGCGCGACATCGGCAACACGATCTTCTCGCCCTTGCCATGGGCAGCGAGGCGCTGGTGCCATTGCAGCAGGAAACTGGCGACTTTTTCCAAGGCGGTTCGCCGGCCCAGCAGCAGCATCTGATCCTGCGCTGCAGCGAGTTCCGTACAGGCCGCTTCCAGCAGGCGGTGTTCCAGCTTTGGCAAGTCACCGAGCAAGGCGCTGAAGCGCGCGCGATCGAAGCGGCAGACCTGCACGTCCTCGATGGCTTCCGCCGAATAGGCATAAGTCTTGTTGAGCGCGATGCCGAGGAAATCACCCGGTACCAGGAAACCGGTGATCTGCCGCCGTCCATCGGATAGCAGCTTATAGAGCTTCACCGTTCCCTTGACGATATTGAAGAGTGCCGCTGCCGGTTCCCCTTCATGAATCAGCGATTCACCCGCGGCGAAATGCGACGTGGCCAATGCCGAGCGCAGTTTCTCAAGTTCGCTCGGCGAGAGACAGCTGCAGACACTGAACGACCGGATCTCGCAGGTCCCGCAGGGCCGGCCCCAGATATCCGCCGTCTGTTGGTTGGAAGGAACGACCACCATGTTGCCGCCTGCTTTAGCTCACCCGAACGAACGGAGTTTCGTGCCGCATCTGCACAAGCGTCAAGCCGCTTCTTGATCTAAGTCATGGCCGTGACAGTCCATTCCGTGCAGCATGCGATCTAACCTCTTCTGCTCATTGGCGAAAGGCACAGATGCCACATTCTGACGCACCCGCCCTGTTGCATATGGCGCATCGCCTGAAGCCGGAACAGGCTGCCTTCGCTTTTGCGCTGGTACAACAGGCCTATCCCGCACTCACGCGCGAGCAGTGGCGCAAGTTCATCGCCATGTCCTGCGGCGATGCCGAAGCGGATGGCCCGGTCATTTTCGGTGTCGAGAATTTGCGTGGCTACTTCATGGGAATCTGTATCGGCCATGTCAGCGAGATGCCGCAACACGGGCGCATCTTCGATGTCGATCCCTTCATCGTCTTCGACCTTGGCGATAGCGGCACATTGTCGCGCAGCCTGTTTCTGACGCTGGAACATCATGCACGCAGCCTCGGTTGCAAGGCGATCCGGCTGGCGACGCCGACCCGCGTCCCGCCCCCGGCCGAGCCACTGCCGCATACCGGCTACAGCAAGGACAGTGCTCTGCTCGATCGATTGATCGGCTCAGAACAGGTCACGCGCTCGATCTATACGCTGGCGCCGATGCCCGCTGCCCGCTGACAGCGGCAAGGCATGCGAATGCTTCACAATGTCGCGTAGCGATAAGCCAAGGCAAAGAGCAGCACGGCATTTGCCGCCGCCATGACCGGCAGCAGGCGCCGCGCAAGATTGGTCCATTTCGCCGCCGCCAGATGACTGCCGAAACCGATGGCCCAGGAAATCGGAAAAGTACCGGCGGCGAAGACCATCATGCTGATGCCGGCTGCCCAGGGACTGCCGGTCGCAGCCGCGATCATCAATGCCGTGTAAAGCAGGCCGCAGGGAAGAAAACCCAGCAGCAGACCCAATCCATAACCACGCAAGCCGGTCGGCTGCTTGAAAAGCGGCCGCGCCAGGCGCGTCAGCAGGGTGAAGGCCGGGCTGAAGAAATTTCCTTTGGTCGTCGCCGGCTGAGGCGCCGATCCACCGCTAGCCTGGGCACAGGCATGCTGCGGCGACAAGTTGATGCCCAGCTGCTGCAAGGCCAGCATGACGAAGCCGATGGCCGCCACCATCAACAGCACAGGCGCCACCCACCAGAGCTGGTGCAGCAGGTGCGAAAAACCGATCGGCAGCGCCAGTACGGCACCGAGGCCGGCATAGGTCGTGGTGCGCCCCAGTTGATAGGGCAGCAAAGCGGCACCGGCGAGGCGCCGCAGATCGCCGCCGCGGCCGGGCTGCATGCGGCCGAGAACCTCGACCGATTGCGCCGCGACCAGGGGTCCGCACATGGTTGTGCAATGCGTGAAGCTGCCGATCAGGCCGGTGGCGAACAGGCTCAACATGACCGAGCCGTGGTCCTGCACGGCAACGCGGCAGTGACTGGCCAGCAGCGAAACAAGATCAAGCGCATCTGCCAAATCGGCACCTATTGAGGCTCGATAAACCCGCTATCTGCCGGGATTTATCCCCGGTTGGCTTGATTCAAATCAAGGTCGCCTTCCGACGCCAGCTTAATATTTGCCTGGGCGTGCGAGCCGATTCTGCCACGGGGCTGATGGCAGCGATCAACGGGGCCGAAATGGTTATAAAACAAGCAGATATGACCAGAATTGACGAAACGGGGCAGATGCCGCGCGAGTTCGCCGGGCTGGCAGCGCCGGTCTATCGGATCAACGTCGAACAGCCCTGGGACTGGTTGCGTCTCGGCTGGCGGGACTTCAACCGGTGTCTCGGCATCAGCCTGTTCTTCGGCGCCGTCATCGCCCTGGTCAGCCTGCTGCTGATCTACGGCATGTGGCAGCAGGACTGGCTGCCCTACGCCTTGCCGCTGGCCGCCGGCTATATGTTCATGGCCCCCGTGCTGGCGGTCGCCTTCTATGAGATCAGCCGGCGGCTCGAGCTCGGCGAGACCATGACGCTGCTCGACGTGATGCTCTCCTGGCGCCGCTATCCCGGGCAGATCTTCACCATGGGCCTGATCATGATGCTGCTGCATCTCCTATGGGAGCGCCTCGCGCTGCTGATCTATGCGCTGTTCTATGGCACCGGGCCGGCGAGCTGGGAATATTTCATCAAGTCGATCTTCTTCTCGACCGACGGCATCGCCTTTCTTGTCACCGGCACGCTGGTTGGCGGCGCCTTGGCCGTCATTGCCTTCGCCATCAGCGTCGTTGCCTTCCCGATGCTCCAGGACCGGGACTGCGGCACTTTGCGGGCAATCGCCACCTCGGTCCTAGCCACCAAGGTCAACTGGCGCATTCTCATCGGCTGGGGCGCCCTCATCGTTCTCTTCACCACCGCTGGCATCGCCACCTTCTGTATCGGCCTCGCGGTCACCATGCCGTTGATCGGTCATGCCAGCTGGCATGCCTATCGCGACCTGGTGAGCCGCGACGATTACTGACGATGCCGTTTCGCCCAGGAAATATCCGGAAATTCGATCATGAAAACCCAATGGAGGGAAAATTGAGCAGCACAGGCACATGGATCGGCTCAGCCGTTTTCACGCTTCTTGGCCTGCTCGGTCTCGATATGAGTGCCAATGCTGCCGACGGAACCTTCTACTACCTGGGCCTGCTCTTCGCGGGCTTTGCGGTGTTGATGCTCTTCCGCCTCATAGCCATCGCCACCGCCATCGCCGATGAAGGAAATCAGTAATGTCGACTGCAGTCATGTCCACTCATCCCAATTATAACGAGCGGGTGGTCCGGCATTTCACGCTCGCCACCATATTCTGGGGCGTGGTCGGCTTCCTCGCCGGTGTCTATATCGCCCTCGAGCTTGCCTTCCCGGCTTTCAATCTTGGCCTTGAATGGACCAGCTTCGGGCGCCTGCGGCCGCTCCACACCTCGGCCGTCATCTTCGCCTTTGGTGGCAATGCCCTTCTCGGCACCAGCCTCTATGTCGTGCAGCGAACCTGCCGCGCCCGCCTTTTCGGCGGTGACGGCCTGGCAGAGTTCCTGTTCTGGGGCTACCAGCTCTTCATCGTCCTGGCGGCGGTCGGTTATGTCACCGGCGTCACCCAGGGTGAAGAATATGCCGAGCCGGAATGGTACACGGATCTCTGGCTGACCATCGTCTGGGTGGTCTATCTGCTGATCTTCGTCGGCACCCTGATCAAGCGCGAAGAACCGCATATCTACGTCGCCAACTGGTTCTATCTCGCCTTCATCGTTACCATCGCCATGCTGCATATCATGCGCAACCTGGCGGTGCCGGTCTCGATCTTCGGCGCCAAGAGCTATTCTGCTTTCGCCGGCGTGCAGGATGCCATGCTGCAATGGTGGTACGGTCATAACGCGGTGGGCTTCTTCCTGACCGCCGGGTTCCTCGGCATCATGTACTACTTTGTGCCGAAGCAGGCAGAGCGCCCGATCTATTCCTACCGCCTCTCCATCGTGCATTTCTGGTCGCTGTCCTTCATCTATATCTGGGCCGGGCCGCATCACCTCCATTACACGGCTCTGCCCGACTGGACGCAGACCCTCGGCATGGTCTTCTCGGTAATGCTGTGGATGCCGAGCTGGGGCGGCATGATCAACGGCCTCATGACCCTGTCCGGGGCCTGGGACAAGTTGCGCACCGATCCGATCCTGCGCTTCCTGGTGACCGCCGTCGGTTTCTACGGCATGTCGACCTTCGAGGGTCCGGTCATGTCGATCAAGGCAGTGAACTCGCTCAGCCACTATACCGACTGGACCATCGGCCATGTGCATTCCGGTGCCCTCGGCTGGGTCGCCTTCGTCACCTTCGGCGCCGTCTATCACCTGGTCCCGAAGCTGTGGAAGCGCGAGCATCTCTACAGCACCCGCCTGGTGGAATGGCACTACTGGATCTCCACCTTCGGCATCGTGCTCTACATCGTCTCGATGTGGATCTCCGGCATCATGCAAGGCCTGATGTGGCGCGCCTATGACGCCCAAGGTTTCCTGCAATACTCCTTCGTCGAGACCGTTGCCGCCATGCATCCCTATTACGTCGTGCGCGCTTTCGGCGGGATCCTGTTCCTCACCGGCTCGCTGATCATGACCTATAACCTGCTGCGGACGATCCGGGGTGATGTCCGCGCTGAGCGGCGGCTTGGTGCAGCCGCCCTCGCCAAGGCCTGAGATCGGGGTAGAAAATGATTAGACACGAACACTTTGAAACCAACTCGATCATCCTGTTGCTGGGCATCCTGGTGACGGTGGCAATCGGCGGCCTGGTGGAAATCGTCCCGCTCTTCACCATTGGCGAGACGATCGAGAAGGTCGATGGCGTAAGGCCCTTGAGCCCATTGGAGCTGGAAGGCCGCAACATCTATATCAGCGAAGGCTGCTACAACTGCCATAGCCAACAGATCCGTCCTTTCCGTGACGAGGTCGAGCGCTACGGTCATTATAGCCTGGCGGCCGAGAGCATCTACGAACATCCGTTCCAATGGGGCTCGAAGCGTACCGGCCCCGACCTCGCGCGGGTCGGCGGCAAATATTCGAATGAATGGCATGTCGCCCATCTGATGGATCCGCGCGCGGTGGTGCCGGAATCGATCATGCCCTCCTACGCCCATCTCGCGCGGCAGAATCTCGACGGCAATGATATTGCCGAACACCTGAAGACCCTGAAGATCGTCGGCGTTCCCTATACACCCGACATGATCGCCAATGCCCTGGCGGATCTTCGGGCGCAGGCAACACCGGACGCCGATGTCACCGGCCTCCAGCAGCGCTACCCGAAGGCGGTTGCCGGCGATTTTGACGGCGATCCCAGCCGCATCACCAAAATGGATGCCTTGGTCGCCTATCTGCAGTCGCTGGGCCGTATGGTTGATTTCACCACCTACCGCCCCGACCTCGGCGATGCACAAAATTCAAGTGGAGATCAGGAATGAACTGGCATGAATTGTCCGATTTCATGCGGCAATACTGGGTCGTCTGGCTGGTGATCTTCTTCGGCATCATCATCTTTACGGCCTATCGCCCGGGTAATCGCAAGCATTTCGATGACTGCGCCCAGATCCCGTTCCGTAATGACGAGGAGCAGAACAATCATGGCTGATGTCGAACGGGACAAGATCTCCGGCACGGCAACCACCGGCCATGAATGGGACGGCATCAAGGAACTCGACACCCCGATGCCGCGCTGGTGGGTGTTGGTCTTCTATGCAACCATCGTCTTCGCGATCGGCTATACCATTGCCTACCCGGCATGGCCCAGCCTCAGCGGCTATACCAAAGGGCTGCTGCATTACAATTCGCATGCCGAGTATTTCAAGGAAGCCAAGATCGCGGCCGCGGCGCAGAAACAATATGTCGACCGCATCGCCGCCAGCAGCACCGAGCAGATCCAGAGTGATCCGCAGCTGCTGGAATTCGCCATGGCCGGCGGCAAGGCGGTCTTTGCCGAGAATTGCGCGCAATGCCACGGCGCCGGCGGCCAAGGCCAGCGCAACTATCCGGTCCTAGCCGATGACAACTGGCTGTGGGGCGGCAAGCTGGCGGATATCGAGAAAACCGTCCGCCATGGCATCCGCGCGCCAACCGATGGCGATACCCGGCAGTCGGATATGCCGCGTTTCGGCGCCGACAGCCTGCTGAAGCCGGACCAGATCGCCGATGTCGCCGATTACGTCCTGTCACTGGGCGGTGCGGCGCATGATACTGATGCGGCCAAGCGCGGCGAAGCCGTCTTCGCCCAGAACTGCGTCGCCTGTCACGGCGACAAGGGCCAGGGCAACCAGGAAGTCGGCGCACCGGCGCTCAACGACCAGATCTGGCAGTTCGGCGGCACCAAGACGGACATCATCGCCCAGGTGACGAAGCCGCATCAGGGTGTCATGCCGGCCTGGCAAGGCCGTCTCAGCGATGTGCAGATCAAGATGGTCACCACCTATGTGCATAATCTGGGTGGCGGCCAGTAAGAAATAGGACCACGGCCGAAAGTATCATGGACAAAGCCGTCAGCCTTTATGAGACACCGCCAAAGATCTATCCGCAGCGGATTACCGGCCGCTTTCGGACGATCAAGTGGTGTGTTCTCGCGGCCCTTCTCAGTATCTATTACCTGGTGCCCTGGCTGCGGTGGAACCGCGGTCCGGGCGTCCCGGACCAGGCAATCCTGCTCGATATGCCAGGCCGTCGGGCTTATTTCTTCTGGATCGAGATCTGGCCGCAGGAGGTCTATTACTTTGCCATCCTGCTGATCCTCGGCGCCTTCGGCCTGTTTCTGGCGACCGCCTTGCTCGGCCGTGTGTGGTGCGGCTATACATGCCCCCAGACTGTCTGGACCGACCTTTTCATGCAGGTCGAGCGCTGGATCGAGGGTGACCGCAACAAGCGCATCAAGCTCGACAAGGAACCGTGGTCGCCGCGTAAGCTCGGCATCAAGAGTGCCAAGCATGCCGCGTGGCTGCTGATTGCCCTGGTCACCGGTGGCGCCTGGGTGATGTATTTCAACGACGCGCCGACCCTGCTGAAGGATGCCCTCCTCGGCAACGCCACGTACACGCAATACGGCTTCATCGGCCTGTTCACCGCGACGACCTATTTGCTTGCCGGCTGGGCGCGTGAGCAGGTCTGCATCTATATGTGTCCCTGGCCGCGTTTCCAGAGCGCCATGTTCGATGACGAGACCATGCTGGTCACCTATGAAGCCTGGCGCGGCGAGCCGCGCGGGCATCTGAAACAGGGTGCCACCAATCCGAAGCTCGGCGACTGCATCGATTGCGGCCTCTGTGTGCGCGTCTGCCCGACCGGTGTCGACATTCGGGAGGGCCAGCAGATGGCCTGCATCGGCTGTGGGCTGTGCATCGATGCCTGCAATTCGATCATGCAGAAGATCGAGCGGTCGCTCAATCTCATCACCTATGATTCGCTCTTGAGCCAGGACCAGCGCGCTGCCGGCAAACCGGTGCGGCGGCATTTCATCCGGCCGCGCACCATCGCCTATGCCACAGTCATGGTGCTGATCGGCATCGGCACGCTGGCAATGCTGGGCACGCGCTCCACCGTCGAGGTCACCGTACAGGCGGACCGGGCGCCGCTTTTCGTGCGGCTGAGCAATGGCGACATCCAGAACGCCTATAGCGTCAAGATCCTCAACAAGCGGCGCGATGCAACCCATTACCGGCTCGATGTCACCGGCATCGACAACTTGCAGGCCAAGCTGATCGGCGAGACCGCCGATACGGTCGAAGTCGATGGCGATAGCGTCGGCACGTTCCGCATGCTGTTGCGGAGTCCGCGCACCGCCGTGCCAGATAAATCGACCGCCATCAACGTGAATGTCACCAATATCGAAACTGGCGAGCAGAGCCATCATGCAGCTATCTTCAGCAGTCCCGGCAAATAGTCGCGCACCCGGCAATCAGACACCGCGCAAGGCGCTGTGGATCCCGGCGATCTTTGTCCTCGCCTTCGTCGTCATCATCGCCGTGAACACGGTCATGGTCGTGCTGGCGGTCAAGACCTTCAGCGGTCTTGAAACCAACAATGCCTATGACCAAGGGCTTGGCTACAACACCACTCTGGCCGAGGCGGCGCAGAATGACAAACTTGGCTGGCATGCTGCCATCGCCTTCCTAGCTGATAATGCGGATGCGCGGGTCATCCAGGTGACGATGACCGATGCGAGCGGAACGCCACTGCCGGATCTCAACGTCAAGGCGATCTTCGTTCGGCCGACCAATGCCGGGCTGGACGAAGTCGTGCAACTGCAGCCGCAAGGTCGGGGCCGCTATCAAGCCGGCTTCAAGCCGAGAGCCCTCGGCAACTGGGACCTTCGCCTGCGGGCGGAGCGTGGCGGCACCAAATGGCAGCATAACCAGCGGATCGACCTGCAGTGAATGCACTGATCGACATTGCCGTTCCGGTACAATCGGCCTGCCTGCATTGCGGTGGCCCGGTATCGGCAGGCGAGCGCTATTGCTGCGCCGGCTGCCGGTCAGCGCACCAACTGGTCGGCGAGTTAGGTCTCGATCAATATTACCGCCAGCGGCAATTCGATCCGGCGCAGCGCCGGCCGCGGCCGGAGGCGAATCACCAGGGCAGTGACCTCTCCGCCTGGGTTACAACCGATGAAAGCCAAGCCGGTGGCACCCCGCGGGCGCATCTCACCATGATGGTGGACGGGCTGCATTGCGGCGCCTGCGTCTGGCTGATCGAGCAGGCCCTGTTGCGGCAGCCCGGTGTCATCACGGCCCGCGTCTCCCTCTCCACCCGGTGCCTGAGCTTAGCCTGGCAACCAGAGACAACGACCGCTGAGCATCTCGCCTCGATCGTTGAATCCCTCGGCTACCGGCTCGTGCCGGTGGCGCCGGATTGCCTGCGCAACCGCGATGAAGCCGAGTTGAAGGGGCTGTTGCGGGCCATGGCGGTGGCCGGCTTCGCCGCCGGCAATCTCATGCTGCTCTCGGTCTCGGTCTGGTCCGGCCATGGCGACATGGCGCCAGGGACGCGCGACCTCTTTCATTGGATCTCGGCCCTGATCGCCATCCCGGCTGTCGGTTATGCCGGCCGGCCGTTTTTCAAAAGCGCCTTGAATGTGCTCCGCCACGGCCACACCAATATGGACGTGCCGATCTCGCTCGCCATCATCCTGGCGCCGAGCATCAGCCTCTATGAGACCTTCACGGGCGGCGAGCAGGCCTATTTCGATTCCGCCGCAACCCTGCTCTTCTTCTTGCTGATCGGCCGCTACCTCGATTTACGCGCCCGCCGGCTCGCGCATAGCTCCGCCGAGCAGTTGATGGCCCTGGGTGGCGAAGCCGCGACGGTGATCCTCGAAGATGGCAGCCTGCGCGATATCCCCGCGCGCGATCTCAAAGCCGGGCAACGCGCCTTAGTTCATGTCGGCACCCGCATTCCCGCCGACGGTACTGTGACGCAAGGCGAGAGCCAGCTCGACATCAGCCTCATTTCCGGTGAATCGGTACCGGCCAAAGTCGGACCAGCCACCCATGTCTATGCCGGGACGCTTAATCTCATCGCCCCGCTGACCATTGCCATCGACAAGGTCGGCGATGCCACCCTGATCGCCGATATCAAGCGCTTGATGGAGGCGGCGGAATCGCGCCGCAACCGCTTCATCCGCATCGCCGATCGCATCGCCCGTTATTATGCGCCTTTCGTGCATGCGACCGCGCTGCTGACTTTCCTCGGCTGGATCACGCTTGGTCATCTGCCCTGGACCTCGGCTCTGCTCATCGCCATCGCCGTCCTCATCATCACCTGCCCCTGCGCCCTTGCCTTGGCCGTGCCGGTCGTGCAAGTGGTGGCCAGCCACCACCTGCTCAAAGCCGGTATTCTGCTGAAATCGGCAGATGCGTTGGAACGGCTCTGCCAGGTGGACAGCATCGTCCTCGACAAGACCGGCACCCTGACGGTCGGGCGCTTGGAACTGCAGCCCGGCTATGATCTGCAGGCCTTGGCGATCGCAGCCCGCATCGCCGCCAACAGCAAGCACCCGCTCGCTCGCGCCATCGCCCGCGCCGGCGGCGATCTGGTGCCGGCCGCACCGGTCACGGAGATACCCGGGCAAGGCCTGGAATGGGCCAGCACCGATGGCCTCTGGCGGCTCGGCAGTGCCGCCTTCACCGGCCAAGCAGATGATCACTCCAGCGACCATGTCTTATGGCTGCTCGATCCCCACGGCAAGGCTGCTTCCTTCCATCTCGCCGATCCCATCCGGCCCGACGCGGTGGCTATCGTGGCGGACCTCGCCAAGCTCGGCCCGATCGAGATCTGTTCCGGCGATCGCTCGGCGCCCGTCGCGCATCTCGCACGACAAGTCGGTATCTCCACCTGGCATGCCTTGCAGATGCCGGCCGATAAGGTTCGCCGGTTGGAAGAATTGCGCGCCGCCGGCAAGCATGTGCTGATGATCGGCGACGGCCTCAATGACGCGCCCGCCTTGCGCGCTGCCCATGTCTCCATGGCCCCGACCAGTGCCGCCGATATCAGCCAGAATGCCGCCGACCTGCTGTTCCAGGGCGATGCCCTGCGGCCGGTAACGCTTGCTTTCGCCATCGCCAAAACGAGCGAAAGACTAATGCGCCAAAACCTGGCGCTTGCCATCGTCTACAACGTGGCCGCGATCCCGCTGGCGATCGGCGGCCTGGTCACGCCCCTGGTGGCAGCGATCTCGATGTCGACATCATCGATCCTTGTTGTGCTCAATTCCCTGCGCCTCAATGCCAGGCGGCGCAGGCAGAACCCATCGCAGGAGGGCGCATGACCATCTTGCTCTATCTCATCCCGACCGCCCTGACCTTGGGTGGGCTGGCACTTGCCGGCTTTCTCTGGGCCTTGAAATCCGGCCAGTTCGACGATCTCGATGGCGCCGCACAGCGCATCCTGTTCGACGATCCTGCCGATACGCCGCCAAAGCGCTGATCGCAACTTCACATGTGGTGGAGGAAGACGGCGCGAGCGCAGTGATCACGCCGTCTCGTTGAACAGCTCCCGGCCAATCAGCATACGACGGATTTCGCTGGTGCCGGCGCCAATCTCATAGAGCTTGGCATCACGCAGCAAGCGGCCGGTGGGATAGTCATTGATATAGCCATTGCCACCCAGGCACTGGATCGCCTCCAAAGCCATCCAGGTCGCCTTCTCGGCGCAATAGAGGATGGCGCCGGCGGCGTCCTTGCGGGTGGTCTCGCCGCGATCACAGGCCTGCGCCACAGCGTAACAGTAGGCGCGGCAGGCCGAGAGCGTCGTATACATATCGGCGAGCTTGCCTTGCATCAGTTGGAAGGTGCCGATCGGCTGGCCGAATTGCTGGCGCTGATGCACATAGGGAAGCACCACATCCATCGCCGCCTGCATGATGCCGATCGGGCCGCCGGCGAGAACGGCACGCTCGTAATCGAGGCCGCTCATCAACACCTTCAGTCCCGCCCCCTCGTCGCGCAAAATGTTCTCTTCCGACACCTCACAATCCTCGAAGACGAGCTCGCCGGTATTGGAGCCCCGCATGCCAAGCTTGTCGAGCTTCTGCGCCACCGAGAAACCCTTGGCCGCCGTCTCGAAGATGAAGGCCGTCACCCCCTTGGTGCCGGCGCTGGCGTCGCTGCGGGCATAAAGCACGATGATATCGGCATCCGGCCCGTTGGTGATCCACATCTTTGTGCCATTCAGCACAAAGCGATCACCCCGCTTTTCGGCCCGCAGCCGCAACGACGCGATATCCGAACCGGAGCCCGTCTCGCTCATCGCGAGGGCACCAACATGCTCGCCGGAGATCAATTTCGGCAGATACTTCTGCTTTTGCGCCTGCGTGCCATTACGGCGGATCTGGTTGACGCAGAGATTGGAATGCGCGCCATAAGAGAGGCCGACACTGGCCGAGGCACGGCTGATCTCCTCCATCGCCACGACGTGATCGACATAGCTCATGCCGGAGCCGCCGAATTCTTCCTCCACGGTGATGCCCAGCAGGCCGAGCGCACCCATCTTGCGCCAGAGATCGGCAGGAAACTCATTGTCGCGATCAATCGCGGCGGCGCGCGGCGCGATCTCCGCCTCGGCAAAACTGCATACGGTCTCCCGCAGCGCCTGGGTCGCTTCGCCGAGATTGAAACCGAGTTGCGGATAATCCATGCTTGGCCTCCCTGCCATACCGGATGCCGCGCGGCCGCGGCATCTTGCGCCGTCCGGGTA
>Ga0209148_1001089_pt1 | contig 16423 bp, 9 predicted proteins | sample AraplaCol_mMF_r2_2_FD_184288 | JGI IMG/M metagenome (GOLD analysis project Ga0209148, IMG submission 184288) | Arabidopsis root microbial communities from North Carolina, USA - plate scrape CL_Col_mMF_r2 (SPAdes) (version 2) | ecosystem: Host-associated > Plants > Roots > Endosphere | place: USA...
CCCACCATGCGCTGCGTGCGGAAGTGGAAAGCCTGCAGGCCGTGATGCCGAACCTGTCCGTCGTGTCGTTCCACGAGGACGCGCAAGGCGCCGCCGGCGTCATCGAAGGCCGCATGGACGTGGCCAGGCTGCCGGCGTGGGCGCGCGAGGAAGCGGGCGTGTATCTGTGCGGGCCGCACAAGTTCATGCAGGCGCAGTGGCTTGGCCTGCTGAACGCCGGCGTACCGGCCGGCCGCCTGTACCGCGAGGTGTTCGGGCCGGAACTGCTGGATCACCTGCTCTGATGCTTGGGTGGGCACGGGGTGCCCACGCGTTCAACCACCGCACGAACAATCGCCGGCCTTCGCGCCGGCGATTTTTTTAATTCACGACCTGGATGAGCTGACCGCTCACGGTCCGCTGCGCCGGGTTGCCGTAGACGCGGATGCCGCCCGACCCGCCGTTCTGCGCGACGAGCGACTGGCGCACGTTCGCCGTGATGCCGCCCGATCCCGTCGACGACAGGTCGGCCTGGTCGCTGACGAGGTCCGCCAGGTCCAGGTGACCGGACCCGTTCGAGCGCGCCGCCAGGCTGCGCACCGTGCCCGCCACGCGCAACTGGCCCGAGCCGTTCAGGTTCGCCGTCACGCGCTCGCCCTGCATGCGGCCCACGACCAGCCGGCCGGAACCACTCATGGACACGGTGCCGCCGCCGCTCTGCAAGGTCGCCGCATCGATGCTCCCCGAACCGTTCATTGCCGCATCCAGGCTGGCCACGCGGCCCGTCAGCAGGATCGATCCCGATCCCTGCTCCGTCACGACGAGCGGCGCGCCGTTCAGGTCCTGCACCGTCAGGTGGCCGGAACCGTTGTGGCGCACGTCCGTCAGGCGCGGCACGGTGTAGGTCACGCGCACGGGGTGGCTGGTGCGGAACGACCGCTCCTTTTCGATGACGAGACGGCCGCCGCGCAGCTCTGTGCGGATGAACGGCAGCAGGTTGCTGTCCGCCTCGACGACCAGCGACGGCGCCGGGCCGACGCGCACGTCGACCGTGATCGTGCCGTTCACTTCCAGTCCCGGCACGGTGGCGATCGCGCGCTCGTCGCGCGCGGGCACGCCGTTGCCTTCGATGGAATCGCTGGAGAATGGCGTGCGGACCTGGTAGTCGCCATCGCCGTTCGGGGTGACGATGATGGCGCAGCCGCCGAGGACGGCGCAGGTGATGGCGATGGCGAGCGGAATACGCATGATGTCCCTTCTTGTCGTTGTCAGTGGATGGCGCGGCAGCGCCGACCATGCCACTGTAGCAAGGGCATCCCGGGCCGTCCGGCCGCGTGCGACGGACGGCGCAAAAGCCGGAACGAACGGTAGAAAGTGGGCGACCGACGTGAGCGACCGTCCGTCAGCGCTGGCCCAGGCGGGTGTCGCCGAACAGGTGCTTGAATTCGTGCGGCTGCGAGCGCCAGTACTGCGGCGGCGCGCTGACCGTCGCCCCCAGTTCCGCCGCCGCGTGCCACGGCCAGCGCGGGTCGTACAGCATGGCGCGCGCCAGCGCCACCATGTCGGCCTGGCCCGTCTGCACGATGGTCTCGGCCTGCTTCGCTTCCGTGATCAGGCCCACGCCGATGGTCGGCATGGACGTTTCCGCCTTGATGCGCGCGGCGAACTCGATCTGGTAGCCCGGGCCGACGGGGATCTTCTGGCGCGGCGACACCCCGCCGCTCGACACGTGGATGAACTGGCACCCGAGCCGTTCCAGTTCCCGCGCCAGCACGAGGCTCTGCGCCAGGTCCCAGCCGCCTTCGACCCAGTCGCTGGCCGAGATGCGCATGCCGACGACCATCCCGGGCGACACGGCGGCGCGCACCGCCTGGAACACCTCGAGCGGGAAGCGCATGCGGTTTTCCAGCGCGCCGCCATACGCGTCGTCGCGCCGGTTCGACAGCGGCGACAAGAACTGGTGCAGCAGGTAGCCGTGGGCGCCGTGCAGTTCGATGGCGTCCAGGCCCAGCGCATCGGCGCGGCGCGCGGCGGCAACGAAGCCGTCCTTCACGCGCGCAAGGCCGGCGGCATCGAGCGCCAGCGGCACGGCCTCCCCGTCCGCATGCGCGACCGCGGACGGCGCCACCGTCTGCCAGCCGTTGGCATGGCCGGGCGGGATATTCGCCCCGCCCAGCCACGGCACCTCGCTCGACGCCTTGCGGCCGGCGTGGGCCAGTTGCACGGCGATCTTGATGGGGGCGTACTTGCGCATCGCATTGACGACCGGCTCGAGCGCGGCCGCGTGTTCGTCCGACCACAGGCCCAGGTCGGCGTGGGTGATGCGTCCTTCCTCCGTCACGGCCGTCGCCTCGATGATCAACAGACCGGCGCCGGACAGCGCGAGGTGGCCGAGGTGGATCATGTGCCAGTCGGTCGGAAGGCCCCGGTCGGCGGAGTATTGGCACATCGGCGCGATGGCGATGCGGTTGGCCAGCTCGAGCGGGCCAAGATTAATCGGAGAAAACAGCTTGCTCATGGGTGACTGCACTCCCTTAACGTAGGGTGGACACCCCGTGCCCACCAAGTGCGTGAGTAAAGGGATAGTCTAGCGCGTGCTGGTGAAACGCGTTTTTCGAGAGCGGATACGTGCCCACCCTGCGGATGTCAGCCGGCGCGGACCACCATGATCCCGGCACGCAAACCCACGCGCACGTCCGGGTTCGGAAACACGACATACTCTTCGTCGTGCTGAACGGTATAAACGGTATCGCCATCGCGCGCGATCACGTCGCCCTTCTTGAGCGGCGTGAAGTTCTCGGTGTCGCGCCCGAAGCTCATCGTAAAAGCGTCGGACAGCTTGGTGATCGACTGCGCCGTATCGAACACGATGGGCGCGCTGCCCCCACCCTGCGCCCGCCCGCGCAGCAACCGGTGCAACGCGTCGGCCATCGCCGCGAACTGCGCCAGATCGTTCTGCCCCAGCGTCCCGACGCGGCCCAGCTCCACGGTGCTGGCCGCGGCCCCGTGCCGCTCGGCCGTCCACCAGCTGTACGTGCCGCTTGACGCCGGATTCATGATGACGGCTTCGATGCCGCCCACGCCCAGCCACGCGATCAGTTCGCGGCGGGGTTCGTCGGCGATCAGTTCCGGCACGATGGCAAAACGCGGATAGCGCGACCCGCGGATCGCCGTGTGCAGGTCGAGGTGCCAGCGGTGCGCGCCGCTGCCCTCGAAGAACGCTCTGGTCGCCGCGATCAGCGTGTCGGCCCGGCCGGCTTCGAACGTGCCGGCCAGGTCGCCGCGCTGGTCGCGGAACATGCGGTTCAGGTCCGCGTCGATGAAGCGCTTGCCGGCCGCGATCGCGTCGATGTTCCCGACGCACAGCATCAGGTCCACCGCGAGTTCTCGCGGCGCGCGCGACAGGGCCTCGATGACATGGGCCACCATCTCGATCGGCCCCGTCTCGTCGCCGTGCACGCCCACCGACAGCAGCACGGCGGGACGCTCCGGCATTGGTGCGGCCGCCTTCACCGTCAGCACGCCCTTCGCAGGCTGGCCGACCGTGAAGCCGGCACCTGCGAAGCGGGCAGCCACCTCGCCGAAATCACCCTGGGCCAGGGCCCGGATCTCCTTCGGCAGAACGTCGAACGACACGGCCGCCATCGCGTTACGCCAGCGTCGCGACGGTGAGGGCCGCGGTGCCCGCGGCGATGCGGTCCGGGCTCGACCCTTCCGACAGCGACCACACGGCCAGCATCGCCTGTTCCAGGTCGGTCGGCTGGACGTAGCCGCCGGCAAGGCCCATCGCCGCCGTCAGTTCGCGCACGGCGGCCTGCATGTCGCCGGTGGCGCGGCTCGCTTCCAGCACTTCCAGCAGCAGGCGTTGCTGCGTGCGGCGCAGGGCCTGCAACGCGTAGTTGCGCAGCTGTTCCTGCGACTTGCTGGTGGCCGGCAGCTTGAGGCCGCGCTCCAGCGCGTCGATGCCGGCCTGCTCGCGCAGCAGCATGCCGACGCGCAGGAACTCGGCCAGCGACATGCCTTGCGGACGCTGCACCGACACGGCCGCGAACAGGAAGGCGGCCAGCGATTCGACCGTATCGACGGCCTTCCACGCCTGCACGAAGGACGACGACAGGCCGGCCTGCGCATCGGCATCCGACTTCGCCGGCATCAGCTGGCGCAGTTGCTCCGGCTGGGCGAACAGGTTCGACAACTCTTCCATGCCGCCGGCGCCGGCTTGTTCCGCCGGCAGCGACAGCACGCCTTCGATCACGGTGCGCAGCATCACGCGGGTGCGCGCGTCGACCGTCTGCGACACGTCGCGCGGCACGACCAGCGCGTCATGGTCGAGCGCCTCGAACACGGGCGCCAGGTGCAGCGCGGCCCAGGCCTGGCCCCAGGCTTTCACGACCTCGGCGTCGTCGATGCGGTGCTCGAGCGCCAGGTCGCGCAGCATCAGCGGGCCGCAGCGGTTGACGGATTCGTTGGCCAGCACGGTCGCGAGGATCGCATTCGACAACGGGTGCGCCAGCGGATCGCGCGTCGCCACCAGCTGCGGCGGGAAGTACGGACGCAGGATGGTCTCGGCCCACGGCAGCGTGGTCAGCGGCAGCGCGGCCAGCAGGCGCTTGAAGCGGTTCTTGACGTTGGCGACGACGACGGCCAGTTCCGGCGTGGTGAGGCCCAGGCCGAGGGCCTTGCGGCGCTGCAGTTCCGTTTCGCCCGGTAGCTGTTCCAGCTCGCGCGACACGGCGCCTTCCGCCTCCAGGCTCGCGATCAGGGCAGCATAGCCGTCGACGACGGCGCTGTTCGATTGCGCCTGCGCCTCGCGCACCAGCAGGTGCGTCTGCAGCGTGTTGTCGCGCAGGACCAGCTTCTCGATATCGCCCGTCATTTCCGTCAGCAGGCGGTTGCGCTCGCCCTCTTCCAGCTGGCCCGCGTTGACTTCGGTATCCAGCCAGATCTTGACGTTGACTTCGTGGTCGGAGCAGTCCACGCCGGCCGAGTTGTCGATCGCATCCGTGAAGATGCGGCCGCCGGCCAGCGCGAATTCGATACGGCCGGCCTGCGTGGCGCCCAGGTTGCCGCCTTCCGCCACGACCTTCACGCGCAGCTCGTTGCCGTTGACGCGGATGTTGTCGTTGGCGCGGTCCTTCACTTGCGCGTGGGTTTCAAGCGACGACTTGATGTAGGTGCCGATGCCGCCGTTGTAGAACAGGTCGACCGGCGCCAGCAGGATGCGGTGCATCAGTTCTTCCGGCGTGAGCGACGTCTCTTCGATGTCGAGCGCGGCGCGCACCTGCGGCGACAGCTCGATGTGGCGGGCACTGCGCGGGAACACGCCGCCGCCTTCCGAGATCAGGTCCTTGTTGTAGTCTTCCCACGAGCTGCGCGGCAGCGCGAACATGCGCTTGCGCTCATTGAACGAGACGACGACGTCCGGACTCGGGTCGAGGAAGATGTGGCGATGATCGAACGCGGCCAGCACCTTCAGCTGGCGCGACAGCAGCACGCCGTTGCCGAACACGTCGCCCGACATGTCGCCCACGCCGACCATCGTCACCGGGGTCGTGTTCATGTCGTGCCCCATTTCGTAGAAGTGGCGTTTCACCGCTTCGAACGCGCCCTTCGCCGTGATGCCCATCTTCTTGTGGTCGTAGCCGTTCGAACCGCCCGACGCGAACGCGTCGCCGAGCCAGAAGCCGCGCGCGACGGCGATGCTGTTGGCGATGTCGGAGAAGGTCGCGGTGCCCTTGTCGGCGGCCACCACGAGGTAAGGGTCGTCCTGGTCGTAGCGCACGGTGTCGCTAGGGGGCACGATCTCGCCGCGCACGCGGTTGTCCGTCATTTCCAGCAGGCTCGCGATGAACAGGCGGTAGACGGCTTCTCCTTCGGCCGCGACGACGTCACGCGCGGCATCCTTCGGCATCTGCTTGCACACGAAGCCGCCCTTCGAACCGGCCGGCACGATGACGGCGTTCTTGACCATCTGCGCCTTCACGAGGCCCAGCACTTCGGTGCGGTAGTCTTCCATGCGATCGGACCAGCGCAGGCCGCCGCGGGCGACCGGGCCGCCGCGCAGGTGCAGGCCTTCGAAGCGGCGCGAAAACACGTAGATCTCGCGGAACGGCCGCGGTTCCGGCACCAGCGCCAGGTGGCTCGTGTCGAACTTGAAGATGATCTTGTCGCCACGATTTTCCTCCGTCCCCTGGAAGTAGTTGGTGCGCACGGTCGCCATCACGAGGTCGACCAGCGCGGCCATGATTTCCTCGGTGTCGGCATGGTTGACGGCGGCGAGGCCCGCCTTCAGCGCGACCAGCCTGGCGTCGCCCGACGCGCGCTCCTCGTCCGACAGCCTGGGGTCGAAGCGCAGCGCGAAGCCTTCCACGAGTTCCTTGACGAGACTTGCGCGCGGGCGCAGCGTCTCGGCCATGTAGCGAGTCGAGAACTTGCTGCCGGCCTGGCGCCAGTAGCTGATGTAGGCGCGCACGAGCTGCACTTCGCGCATCGACAGGCCGCCTTCGATGGTAAGGCCGTTCAGGCGGCCGTCTTCCGCTTCGTCGTTGAACAGCGCGGCGAACAGCTCATCGGCCACGTCGGCGACGCCCGGTTTCGCCAGCTTGGCGGCGGAATCCGCGTCGACGATCAGGCTCGTGATGTAGCGGCGGGTGCCGTCGGCAGTGTCGATCCAGAAGCTCTGTTCGCGGTCGATGGCGACGCCGGCGTTCTGCAGCGCCGGCAGGATGCGCGACAGCGACGGCATCGTATTCGTCGAGTACAGGCGCAGCGACGTGACGCCCGCTTCATCCGTCTCGATACGCACGGACACGTGGCCCTGCTGGCCGTTCGCGATGATCGCATTCACGTCGCGGAAGGCGATTTCGGGCGCCGTCGCGGCCACGTAGTTCACGGGTAGCGTCGGCAGCAGCTTGCGCAGCGCGTTGCGGGTCGGGACGTCTTCCACGGTGTCGGTCAGCGCCGTGTAGCGGTCATGCCAGCCGTCCAGCACGGACAGCAGCGGTTTCTGGATGTCGGTTTCGAGGTCGAGCGGATAGCGCGCGGCCTGGGCGATCAGGTAGACGCGCGCCAGCGGGCCGTCGGCGACGAGGGTCTGCGTGCGCACGTCGACGGCGCCCGAGCTGTCCTTCAGCGCCTGCGCCAGCGCCGCGACGACGGCGGCGCTGTAGCGCTCGCGCGGCAGGTAGACGAGGACGTTCAGGTGGCGCTGGTACACGTCGCGGCGGGCGAACACTTTCGCGCGCGGCTGCTTGTACAGCGAGACGACGGCGCTGCACACCTGGGCGAGCCAGTCCGGCTCCGCTTCCAGCGCTTCCGTGCGCGGCAGCGATTCCAGGATTTCCAGGAATTTCTCGGCGCGGAAGCCTTCCTGGCGCACGCCGGCGATGGACAGCACTTGCGCCACGCGGCCGCGCGCGAACGGCAGGCGCGCCAGCGGGGTCGAGGTGGCGGCACGGGTGAACAGGCCGACGAAGCAGTGTTCGCCGATCGTGTTGCCCTGCGTGTCGGTGTCGCGCACGCCGATGAAGTCCAGCGGCTGGTCGCGGTGCAAGGTGCCGGCCACGTCGGCCTTCACGATCGACAGCGTCTCGTCGCGCTTGGACAGGATCTCGAAGTCGCCCGGGATGTTCTGCAGGCAGGTGCCGTACACGGGGTGCGCCGTGTCCTGCAGGACGCCGATGCGGCTCGGGACGTCGCGTTCCAGCTCGCGCACGCCCGGCTTCACGAAGTAGTAGGCGTAGCCGAACGGCTCGAAGCCTTCGTTCTTGGCCCAGTCGAGGAAGGCGGCGACTTCCTGGCCGGCGGGCGTGCCCTGGGCACTCGCGGCCGCGGCGACGGCGGTCATGCGGTCGGCCATGGCGACGGCGTCGCGGTGCACGACGGCGGCGTCGCGCGCCACCATCTGGATGCGCGCGACCAGTTCCGCGAGCTCGTCCTGCGGCAGGTCTTCGGCCAGCAGGCACAGGACATACGATTCCAGCGGCGCGCCGGCCTCGCCGACGGCGACCACGCGGCCCGAGCCGTCGCGGCGCACGGGCAGCACGGTATTCAACACGCCCGACGCGACGACGCGCTGGCGGCGCAGCGCCATCACGAACGAGTCGACGAGGTAGGGCATGTCCTCGTTCAGGATCAGCAGGGCGGTCGACATGCCGCAGCGCCCGTCCGTATAGCGCATTTGCGCGATCTGGCAGCCGGGGGTCGTGCGCTGCGCCACCTGGGCGAAGGCGTCCCACAGGATGGCGGCGAGGTTGCGCGGATCGATGCCGGCGAGGTCGTCCTCGTCGAGCGCGCCGATCCAGGCGCCGATCAGCGCGCCCACCTGGTCGGACGCGCCGGCCGGCTTGTTCTCATTGACCAGCGCGAGGGTTTGGGTGCGCAGATCCTGAGGCATGTCTTTGTTCATTTGCTTCTCCAAAGCTGATAGTTGCGCCGGGTTCGTCACGGCTTGTGGCCACATGTTCCCGGCTTTGTATGGACAGGGTTGTCCCGTCCAGATTCGTGCTTCCCGTTCCGGAAACTATTCCTATATCTTCATCATGACAGATCATACAGCCCCGGCAAGCCGAGGATGCGTTCCAGCTCTTCCAGCGCGGCCGCGCACTCGATGGCCAGTTGCGGATCGGCCAGGTCCTTCGGCTCCACGCGATCGCGGTAATGGCGCTCGACCCACGGCACGAGGCGCGCGTATAAATCGTCGGTCATCAGCACGCCCTGGTGCATCGCGGCCGCTTCGTCGTCGGTGAGCACGACGCGCAGGCGCAGGCATGCGGGGCCGCCGCCGTTGCGCATGCTCTGGCGCAGGTCGAATTCGATCAGCTCGTCGATGGCGCCGCCGGACGCCACCAGCTGGTCGAGGTAACGCGCCACCGTCGCCGTCTCGCGGCATTCGTGCGGGACGACGAGGGCCATGCCGCCGTCCGGTTTCGACAGCAGCTGGCTGTTGAACAGATAGCTGGCCACGGCGTCGCCGACGGGAACCAGGCCCGTGTCCACGCGCACGGCGCGCAGGTCGGTACCGGTGGCGCCCAGCGCGCGGCGCAGCGATTCCAGCGTGGCCGCTTCGTCGGCGAAGGCCTGCTCGTGGTAGAACAGCACGTTGCCGTTGCCGACCGCGATCACGTCATTGTGGAAGACGCCCTGGTCGATCACGTCCGGATTCTGCGCCGCGAACACGGTGCGCGCCGCATCCAGGCCGTGCAGGCGCGCGACGGCCTGCGAGGCTTCCAGCGTCTGGCGCGCCGGGTATCTCGTCGGGGCCGGTGCGGACGGGTCGAACTCGACGCGGCCGTACACGAAGAACTCGACGCCGGCCGCGCCGTGGGCGCTCGCGAAGCGAGTGTGGTTGGCGGCGCCCTCGTCGCCGAACGCGGGCGTCGACGGCAGCGGATCGTGCACGACGAAGCGCTCGAAATTCGCGAACAGCGCGCGCAACGTGCGCGTGGCCTGCACGTGTTCTTCCGCGCGGTGCAGCTTGTTGTTCAGGTTCGCCGCGGTGAAGTGCACGCGACCGTCCGCCGTGTCGGCCGAGGGGCTGACGGTGGCGGCGTTCGCCGTCCACATCGGCGACGCGGAGTACGCGCAGGCCAGGATCACGGGCGCTTCGCGGTACGCGTGGGCCAGCACGTCGGCGTCGGTGCCCGTGAAGCCGAGGCGGCGCAGCAGCCTGAAATTCGGACGCGCCTGCGGCGGCAACAAGCCTTGCGCGAAGCCGCGCGCAGCCAGCGTGCGCATCTTGGCGAGGCCCTGCAGCGCCGCCAGGCGCGGGTTCGATGCGCTCTTGACGTTGCTGAACGAGGCGACATTGCCGAACGAGAGGCCGGCGTAGTTGTGCGACGGGCCCACGAGGCCGTCGAAGTTGAATTCGCGTGCGTTGCGCATGGTGTCAGAAGGTCAGGCCGGGCGCCAGCTTCGCCGGCATGTCCAGTTCGGAGGTTTCGATCGAGGCGACCGGATAGGCGCAGTAGTCGGCCGCGTAATAGGCGCTCGGACGGTGGTTGCCGGACTTGCCCACGCCGCCGAACGGCGCCGAGCTGGCGGCACCCGTCGTCGGACGGTTCCAGTTGACGACGCCGGCGCGCGCCTTGACGGCGAAGCGCTTCCACAGGTCTTCCGACGGCGACAGTAGCGCCGCGGCCAGGCCGAATTCGGTGGCGTTGGCGGCCTCGATGGCGCGGTCGAAATCGGCCACGCGGACCACCTGCAGCAGCGGCCCGAACCACTCTTCGTCCGGGATGCCCGTCGCGTCGGTGACGTCGACGATGCCCGCGGTGACGAAGCCCGCGTCCGGATCGAGCTGGCGCATGCGCAGCAAAACTCTACCGCCCTGCGCTTCCATCATCTCCTGCGCCTGCACGAGGCGCCTGGCGACGGCGGCCGAGACGACGGGCCCCATGAACGGCTGCGGTTCCGCGTTCGACGGGCCGACCGCGAGCTTGCCGGCGACGTCGACGAGGCGGTCGATGAACGCCTGCCCCTGCGGCCCGTCCTGCACGATCAGGCGGCGCGCGCACGTGCAGCGCTGGCCGGCCGAGATGAACGCAGACATGACGGCATGGTGCACGGCCGCGTCGACGTTCTGAATGTCCCACACGACGATTGGATTGTTGCCACCCATTTCCAGCGCCAGCATCTTGCCCGGCTGGCCGCCGAACTGTTTATGCAGCGCGGCGCCGGTCTGGCTGCTGCCGGTGAACAGGATGCCGTCGACGTCGGCCTGGCCCAGCGCCACGCCGGTCGCGCGGCCGCCGTTCACGAGGTTCAGCACACCGGGCGGCAGGCCGGCCTCTTGCCACAGCTGCACGGTGCGCACGGCGGTGCGCGGCGCGTATTCGCTCGGCTTGAACACGAGCGTGTTCCCGGCGATCAGCGCGGGCACGATGTGGCCGTTCGGCAGGTGGCCGGGGAAGTTATACGGCCCGAACACGGCGAACACGCCGTGCGGACGGTGGCGCAGCACGGCGTTGCCGTCGGCGACCCTGGCACTGGTTTCGCCCGTGCGCGCGGCATGCGACTGCACGGAGATGTCGACCTTGTTGGCCATCGTCGTCACTTCGGTGCGCGCTTCCCACAGCGGCTTGCCCACTTCCTCGGCGATGATCGCGGCCAGTTCCTCGTTGTGCTCCTTGAGCAGGTCGCGGAAGCGCCGGCAGATGGCGATGCGCGCATCCAGCGGCGTCAATGCCCAGCCTTCGAAGGCGGCGCGGGCGGCTTTGACGGCGCGGTCGACGTCGTCCACCGTCGATTCCTTGCTGGTCCAGGTCTGGCGGCCGGTGGACGGGTCGATCGTCGCGAGCAGCGGACCGCTGCCGGCCAGCCATTCGCCGCCGATGTAGTTAGAAACGTTATCCATTGTTCTTCCTTACGTTGAGGGCCAACGAGCGGACAGGATCGCCCGCCTGGCAATGCAGCAGTTGCAGTTCGCGCGCCGACAGGGCCACGTTGCGGCCGCCGTCGCCGGCATGCGTGAGGACCATGCGGAAGTCGTCGAGCTTCGTGTTCGACACGAGCGTGACTTCGCCGTCGACGTCCGCCTGGCCTTCCGCGGCCACGGCCAGCACGCTGTCGCGCACGGCGCGCAGTTCGGCCACGCGGCCCTGCAGCACGGGGCCGGCGTCGAAGATGTCGACGTAGCCCTCGTAGTGCATGCCTTCCTGCTCCAGCAGTTTGCGCGCGGGGAGCGTGGAGCGGTGCACCTGGCCGATCACGGCCTGCGCGTCTTCCGGCAGGTAGGCCACGTACAGCGGCTGGCGCGGCATCAGTTCGGCGATGAACGATTTTTTACCCAGCGCCGTGAGGCCGTCGACGTGGTTGAAATCCATCTTGAAGAAATGCCGGCCCAGGCCCTCGTAGAACGGCGACGTGCCGTCCTCCGCCTGGTAGCCGCGCATCTCGGCGATGATCTTTTCCGTGAACAGGTGCTGGAACTGGGCCATGAACAGGAAGCGGCTTTTCGACAGCCACTTGCCGTTGTAGCCCGTGCGGTACTCCGGCATCAGGAAAAGGGAACAGAGCTCGGTCGAACCCGTGAGGTCGTTCGACAGATACAGCGTGTCCATGCGCGTGAACACGTTCAGTTCGCGGCTGGAGTGCACCAGCGTGCCGATGCGGTAGTTATAAAACGGTTCGGTCAGGCCGACGGCGGCCTTGATGGCGCACACCCCGGCCAGGCGGCCGTTGGACGTGTCTTCCATCACGAACATGTAGTCGCGCTCCTCGGGCGGGATCGTCTGCGCGAACGATGCCACCGCGGTCTCGACGCGCTCGCCCAGCATGGCGCGGTCCGGCTTCAGCGTGGTCATGCCGCTGCCGACCTGGCGCGCCATCTCGATCAGCGGATCGATGTCGTTCAGGGTGATTGCGCGGATTACGAGCATGGGTTCCTCATGGTTGTCCAAGGCGTCAGATCCGTACGCAGATGACGCTGTCGCCGGTCCCGACGGCAAGCAGCTCGCGCGCCGCGGCCGGCAGGCAGATCGCGTCGGCACTCTCGGCCGGGTCGCACGGCAGCACGATCGCGCGGAATTTGCGCTCGCTGCTGGCCACCGCGTAATTCACCATCGCGGCCTTGCCGCCGCGCGTGGGCGGCTGCAGTTCCGCGTTCGCGACCTTCCGCACCATCGACCCCGAGAACGAGTGCAACGTGTGCTTGTGCGCCTGCAGGATCGGGCCGCCGTCGAAGATGTCGATGTATTCGTCGGCCTCGAAGCCCTCTTCCGTCAGCAGGTCGAACGCCATTTCTCCGCTCGGATGGATCTGGCCCATCACGGCCTGCGCGGGGCCGGGCAGCAGCGGCACGTACACGGGGTAGTGCGGCATCAGCTCGACGATCAGCGTGCGGTTGCGGGCGCCGCCGATCGTGCGTTCGGCGTCGAGGAAGTCCATCTTGAAGAACTTGCGGCCCAGCGCGTCCCAGAACGGCGACTGCCCGTGTTCGTCGGTGACGCCGGCCAGCGGCACGAAGAAGCGGTCGCCGAAGCGGTGCGGCGCCAGCACGGCATATAACAAGCGGGCACGCGACAGCAGCGCCGCTTCGCGCCGGGCCGTGTCGCGGTCGCGGATATAAAAACCGGACAGCTGCGAATATGCCGTCAGCTCCGAGCACAGGGTCAGCGCGTGCACGCTGTGGCTGATGTTCAGGTCGCGCGAGACCTGCTGGATCACGTCGTTGCGGAACGCGAAATAGGTGCCGTTGGAGCCGGCCGACGCATGGATCGCGGCGGTGCCGGCCAGCTCGCGACGTTCGACGTCTTCGAGCACGAACAGGTAGGACTCTTCGCTGGGAATGTCGACGTGGGCGGCGAACGACGCCACCGAACGCTCCACGAACGCGGCGATCTTTTCGCGCGTGCGCGGCAGGGTGTGCACTCCCGGCGTGGACGCGGCGAGCAGCGTCTCGAGGGCGCCGACATCCGCGGGTTCTACCGGACGGACTACATACATGGGAACTCCCGACAAAGGCATCGAACGAACGGAGCCGGCCGGGCTGGGGTAGCCCCCCTTCCGGCCGGATAGTGCCTGGTCAGCCGGCGAGGAATGCGTCGGCGGCCTGGCGCATGATGCGATCCGCTTCGGCGATCTGCGCGTCGGAGACGACCAGCGCGGGCGCGAGGCGCACGACGTCCGGGCCGGCGATCAGCAGCATCAGGCCGAGCTTTTCCGCGGTCTTGGTGTAGTCCTTCGATTTCCCCTTGTAGCCTTCGGCCATCGGCAGGCCGATCAGGAGGCCCTTGCCGCGCGGCTGGGTGAACAGCTGCGGGTAGTCGGCGACGAGTTTTTCCAGGTTGGCGAACACCTTGGCGCTGGCGTCGCGTACGCGTGCGAGGAAGGCCGGCTGGTTGATCTGCTCGACCACGGCGAGCGCCACCGAGGTCGCCAGCGGGTTGCCGCCGTACGTGGTGCCGTGGCTGCCGACGGACAGGTACTGGCCGATCTCGTTGGTGGTCAGCATGGCGCCGATCGGGTAGCCGTTGCCCAGGGCCTTGGCCGTGGTCAGGACGTCCGGGGTCACGCCGACGTTCATGTAGTCGTAGAAGGTGCCGGTGCGGCCCACGCCCGACTGCACTTCGTCGAACACGAGCAGGGCGCCGGTCTTGTCGCACAGTTCGCGCAGCGTCTTCAGGAATTCGATGTCGCCCGGGATCACGCCACCCTCGCCCTGGATCGGCTCGACGATCACGGCGGCGACGTCATCGCCGATGGCGGCGCGCGCGGACTCGATGTCGTTGTAGTTGATGTGGTTGATTTCCGGCGGCAGCGGCTCGAAGCCTTCGGTGTACTTCGACTGGCCGCCGACCGACACGGTGAACAGCGTGCGGCCGTGGAACGAGGAATAGCACGACACGATGCGCGACTTGTGCGGGCCGAACTTGCCGTGGGCGTACTTGCGCGCCAGCTTCAGGGCGGCTTCGTTGGCTTCCGCGCCCGAGTTGGCGAAGAAGCAGCGCTCCGCGAAGGTGGCGTCGATCAGGGCCGAGGCCAGGCGCAGGACCGGCTCGTTCGTGTAGCCGTTGCCGACGTGCCAGAGGGTATTGGCCTGGCGGGTCAGCGCCTCGACCACGACCGGGTTGCAATGACCCAGGCTGCTGACGGCGATGCCGGAGGTGAAATCGAGATAATGCTTGCCGTCCTGGTCCCAGACGTCCAGGCCCGAAGCGCGCACCGGGACCATCGCGGCCGGCGCATAGGTCGGGACGAGCACCTCGTCGAAAGTCTGGCGTGTGACAGGCCGCGTGGTGACACCCGAGTCGAGCTTAGCATTCATGACGTTTTCCTCATCCAAGTAAAGGTTGCGCGGACTCCAGCAGCCGCGCCGAGCGACTCATTATAGAGAAGCCAAACCTTGCCGTTCTTTCCAAACTGCGACAGGCATTTTCATTTTTGGACGAGCAACAAAAAACCGGGGTCAGAGCCCGAAATTTGGAAATGTCGAAATTTCAATATTTTGCGGCGGGAAATTACCCAAAACCGGGCTCTGACCCCGGTTATTCAAGTTTCTTGAGTCGCAACGAACTTGGGCCCCTGCCTTCGCAGGAGCGATGGGTTGGGGTTATTGGCTCAGCTTGCGCTGGCGTTCTTCGCGCGGGGTATTGCCGAACAGGGCGCCGAAGGCGGTGGAGAAGTGGGACCCGGATGAGAAGCCACACATCAGGCCCACCTGCACGATGGAGTGATTGGTGTCGCGCAGCAGCTGGCGCGCGCGCTGCAGGCGCAGTTCGAGGTAGTAGCGCGACGGCAGGCTGCCCAGGTATTGCTTGAACAGCCGTTCCAGCTGACGGCGCGACACGCCGGCCAGCTGGGCGATGTCGTCGGTCGACAGCGGTTCCTCGATGTTCGCTTCCATCAGGGTGACGGCCTCGGTCAGCTTGGGTTGCAGCACGCCGAAGCGGGCCTGCAGCGCCACGCGCTGGCGCTCGTCCGGGCCGCGCACGCGGTCCACGCACAGGATTTCCTTGACCTGGGCTTGTACCGTCGCGCCGAACAGCGTGTCGACGAGCGTCAGTGCGAAGTCGATGCTCGCCGCGCCGCCGCAGCAGGTGATACGGGCGCCGTCGATCTCGTACAGGTGCGGGCTCAGCAGGGCCTGGTCGGCGCGCATGTCGACGTCCGGATACAGCGACCACGGCAACGCGGCCCGCGCACCGTTCAGCGCGCCCGCCTCCGCGAGCCACAACACGCCGGCGCCGACGCCGCCCCAGATCGGCGCCGCGCGGCAGCGTGCGACGAGGGCGCGCAGGTTGGCGGGGCGCAGCCCGGCCTCGGATTCGTCCGCGACGAGCAGCACGAGATGCCACAGGCGGTGGTCGGCCGTGAATTTATCCGGACTGCGCACGTCCACGTGCAGGCGCTCCGGCCCCAGCACCTTGGCCGCCAGCCGCAACGGCTGGACGAGCCCGGACCACGTCAGCGCATCCGGCTCGCCCGCGTGCACGAGCAGCACGCGCAGCGGCGCCTCCTGCGCGAGGCGGGATAACTCAAGCTGCTGCATCGGGACAATGAGGGATCATCACTCGGGGGCGAGCGCGGCGGCCGGCCGGCTTTCGGCATTCCATTGACTGACTATCATACCGGAGATCAACAATGCCGCGCCGAGCCAGCCGCGGCCGCCCATCGCTTCGCCCAGCCAGAAATACGCGAAGAACGCGGCGCCGCCGGGCTCGAACGCATAGATGACGGCCGCCTCGTTCGCGCTCGTGCGCGCCTGGCCCCAGGCCTGCATCGAGATGATGGCGGCCGTGCACAGCACGCCCAGATAGGCGAAATTCGGAGCGTACCGCGCGAGGCCGTGGCCGATATAGGTCCAGTAATTGGCGGCTTCCTCGGCACCGAGAGCACCGCGGGGCACCTCGCGCGCGAACAGCCACAGCGCGGCGCACACGGCGACCGTGCCGATCTGCGCGGCCGTCACGCTCATCAAGCGGGTCGCGCGGCGCGTGTAGATTTC
>Ga0209148_1001090_pt1 | contig 16409 bp, 13 predicted proteins | sample AraplaCol_mMF_r2_2_FD_184288 | JGI IMG/M metagenome (GOLD analysis project Ga0209148, IMG submission 184288) | Arabidopsis root microbial communities from North Carolina, USA - plate scrape CL_Col_mMF_r2 (SPAdes) (version 2) | ecosystem: Host-associated > Plants > Roots > Endosphere | place...
TTCCACGCTCAGCAGACGCTTGATGAGCGACGTCGGACGGTGGGTCTGGATGAAGTCGCGCTCCACCTGTTCCATCGACACGCCCTGATTCTTCGCGATCTTGCCGAAGAACTCACTCACACCTTCGGACAGGGTGGGACCCGGGAGAATCGCGTTGACGGTGACGCCGGTGCCGGCAAGCACTTCGGCGAGGCCACGCGACACGCCCAGTTGTGCGGTCTTGGTCACGCCGTAATGCACCATCTCCGCCGGCACCTGGATGCCCGACTCGCTGGAGATGAACTGCACGCGGCCCCACCCACGCTGCACCATGCCCTTCGCGTAATGACGCGAGAGGCGAACGCCGGAGTTCACGTTGACCTCGAAGAACCGGGTCCACTCGGCGTCGTCGATCTCGAAGAAGTCCTTCGGCTCGAAGATGCCGAGGTTATTTACGAGGATGTCGGTCTCGGGCACGGCCTTGATGAGCGTGGCCGCACCTTCGGCCGTGCCGAGATCGGCGGCGACGCCGGTGACCTTTGCTTCGGGTGCCACCTTCTTGACCGCCGCGATGGCTTCGTCGACGCGGGCCTGGGTACGGCCGGTCACGACGACCGACGCGCCGGCAGCGGCGAGACCGGTGGCAATGGCCAGACCGATACCGGCCGTGGAACCCGTGACGATGGCGCTGCGCTTGGTGAGATCGATGTTCATGGAAAGCTCCAGGAGGAAGGAAAGAATGGCCGCTTGGCGGACTCCTTCATGCTCGGGGCGAAGGCCGGGCGAATCAATTGCGCCGGGCGCAAAACACTTTCCATTCCACGCGCAAGAACACCGCCTCGCGAACGAGCTCAGACGTCGGCGCGGCTCTCGCCCAGATAAGCGCCATGCGGCCCGAAGCGGCGCTCGATGATGGCGGTGCGGTCCTCATGATCGACCAGGATCACCGTGCTGGCTCGGGTGCCGTAGTGCTCGCCGACGATGAAGGCGCTCGACAGAAAGCGCTCACGCTCGATACCGACGCCCGTATCGGGAAGCAGGTCGTCGGGCCAGCCACCCCGGTCGGAAAGCATGGCGAACAGGGCATCGGTGTCGTCGTCATGCCCCGCCGCGAGCCAGGCTTCCAGACGCTGCACGATCGCCTGCGTCTTCGGCCAGGGCGCGTTGAAGTCGGCATTGCTCAAGCCATGCACGCCCGCATCGACAGGCTGTGCGCGCGCACTCGGGTGATTGCCGAGGTAGTAGGCGTCTTCGTGGTCGAAAGTCAGCAAGTTGAAGGGGCGGTAGTCGCGCGCGCTGGCCATGAGTTCGATGGCATGTTCGCGCGCCGGAAGACTGGCACCGAGATAATCGGCGACCAGCAACCCGCGGGACAGTCCGTCGTGACTGGCGCTCGGATCGCGCACGTTGGTGATCGCACTGACCCGGCCTCGCGGACCGACCCCGGCCCAGGTCCCTCCGGCCTCGAGATCGCGACCGGCGACGATCTGCGGCGCCTCGTCCCAGGATGCGAGCGGGGCCGTCGGCCGTGCATGAAACTCGTCGCGGTTACCCACGAGCACGAGACGCCAGCGCGGATGCGCGCGCCAGGCAAAGGCAATCAGACACATGGGGACGTGGAGCCCTTGGGGACCATCCGGTCATTGTGGGCGCGACGCGGTGGGAAGCCAAGAGCGCCGGGGATGACCCCGACGCCCCTTGCTTCAGGCGGTAACGGTCGCAGCCACCGTGTTCGTTGCCAGCAGACGGGCGATCGAAGCCGCGGCTTCGCGACCGTCGTACACCGCGCGCACGACGAGATCGGCACCGCGCACATTGTCGCCGCCCGCGAAGATGCGCGGATGGCTCGTCTGCAACGGCAGGCGCCCTTCCGCACCCACGACGATCCGGCCACTGCGGTCCCGCTCGATACCAAAGGCATCGCACCAATCGGGCGGACTCGGCTGGAAGCCGAAGGCCTGAATGACCACGTCCGCGCGCAGGTCGGTCTCGCTGCCTTCGACGTTGCGCGGGCGAAGGCGGCCGTCGCCCGCATCGAACAGTTCCGTATCCACCACGCGTACGGCCTTCACCGCACCGTCGTCACCCACGAGCGCGATGGGCTGGCGCTGGAAGAGGAAGCGCACGCCTTCGTCGCGGCTGTAACCCACCTCGCGACGTGACCCCGGCATGCTGGGCTCGTCGCGGCGGTACACGCAGGTGACCGACGCCGCACCGAGGCGAATGGCCGTGCGATTGCAATCCATGCCGGTATCGCCGCCGCCGAGCACCACGACGTGCTTGCCCGCGAGGTCGTACTCCGGGGCGGGCGGTTCGTCGCGAAGCAGACGCTCCGTGTTGGCGATGAGGAAAGGCAGCGCATCGTGTACGCCACGCAGGTGACGTCCTTCGAGTTGCCCATCCACATAGGTGTACGCGCCCGTACCGACGAAGACGGCATCGTAGTCGGCCAGCAGTTCGTCGAAGGTGATGTCGCGCCCGATCTCCAGACCGAGGTGGAAGACCACGCCCATGCCTTCGAGCACCATGCGTCGTGTACGCACCACGTTCTTGTCGAGCTTGAACGGCGGGATGCCGAAGGTGAGCAGGCCACCGATCTCGTGCTGGCGATCGAATACGTGCGCGGCGATGCCGGCACGACGCAGGCGATCCGCGCAGGCGAGCCCGGCCGGACCGGCGCCAACGATCGCCACGCGTGCGCCCGTCTCGCGCACGCGCGACAGATCCGGGCGCCAGCCCTGGCGAATGGCTTCGTCCGTGACCCAGCGCTCGACGCTGCCAATGGTTACCGCGCCGAAGTCGCCTTGCTCCAACGTGCAGGCGCCTTCGCAGAGACGATCCTGCGGGCACACACGGCCGCAGATTTCCGGCAGCGGATTGGTCTCGTGCATCAGCGTGGCGGCCTCGAACAAGCGACCGTCCTGCACCAGCTTCAACCAGTTGGGAATGTAGTTGTGCACCGGGCAGGCGTGCTCGCAATAAGGATTGCCGCAGTCGATGCAGCGCTCCGATTGCGCAGCGGCTTCCGACGACGCGAAGTCGCCGGAGATTTCGCCATAGCCGAGCACGCGCACGGCAACCGGCACCGTACGTGGCACCTGGCGCGGCAGGTCGAGGAAACGGAAATCCTTCGCGCTCATGCGGCACTCCGCAGTTCTTCGGCCAGCGCGTCGAGACTTGCGGCCTTGGGTTTCACCAGCCAGAAACGTTGCAACAGGCCGCGGAAGTCGGCAAGCACGCGGCGGCCCCACGCACTGCCCGTAAGCTCGGCATGCCGCGCAACAAGCTGGCGAAGATGCTGCATGTAGTGCTCCATGCCTTCGGGGGAGATACGCACGATGTCCACGAGTTCGTGGTTGTAGCAATCGACGAAGCTACGCTCCAGATCGAGTACGTAGGCGAAGCCACCCGTCATGCCCGCGCCGAAGTTGAGGCCCGTGCGACCGAGCACCGCCACCACGCCGCCGGTCATGTACTCGCAACAGTGATCGCCAGCACCCTCGACCACTGCCAATGCGCCGGAATTGCGCACGGCGAAGCGTTCGCCGGCCTGACCTGCCGCAAACAACTCGCCACCCGTGGCCCCGTAGAGGCAGGTATTGCCGATGATCGACGCTTCGTGGCTCTGGAACGGCGAATCCTCCGGCGGACGAATGACGAGACGACCACCAGCCATGCCCTTGCCGACGCCGTCGTTGGCTTCGCCGACGAGATCGATGTGCACGCCACCTGCATTCCACGCACCGAGGCTCTGCCCCGCTGCACCGGAAAGACGCAGATGGATCGGATGCTCGACCATGCCGGCGTCGCCCCAGCGACGCGCCACGTCACCGGACAGACGCGCACCGATCGCGCGATCCGTATTCGCGATGGCGTAATCGAAGGTGCCGCCGAGACCGTCCGCCACGGCGGCACGGGTATCGGCTTCGATGCGATTCGCGAGCGCGGCGGGATCGCGCATGGGATTGCGTGCGAAGGTGCAGGCGAAGTCCACCTTGGCGCCGAGGCCATCCGAACTGACCAGCGGCGAGAGATCGAGGCGCTCCTGCACCGCCGTCACGCCGTCGATCTGCTCGAGACGATCGCTGCGACCGATGATGTCGGCGAGCGAGCGCACGCCCAGGCGAGCCAGTTGGCGGCGCACGTCTTCCGCGACGAAGCGGAAATAGTTCATCACCATCTCAGGCAGTCCGAGGAAATGCTTCTGCCGCAAAACAGGATGCTGCGTGGCAACGCCGGTAGCGCAATTGTTGAGGTGGCAGATGCGCAGATACTTGCAGCCCAGCGCCACCATCGGCCCGGTACCGAAGCCGAAGCTCTCCGCGCCGAGCATCGCCGCCTTGATGACGTCGAGGCCGGTCTTCAGGCCACCGTCCGTCTGCAGGCGCACACGTCCGCGCAGGTCGTTGAGTCGCAGTGTCTGCTGCGTCTCCGCCAGACCGAGTTCCCACGGCGTGCCGGCGTACTTGATCGACGTGAGTGGGCTCGCGCCCGTGCCACCATCGTGACCGGACACGGTGATGAGATCCGCGCCAGCCTTCACGACACCCGCGGCCACGGTACCCACGCCCGCATGCGACACCAGCTTCACCGATACGAGCGCCTGCGGATTCACTTCCTTGAGGTCGTGGATCAACTGCGCGAGGTCTTCGATGGAATAGATGTCGTGATGCGGCGGCGGTGAAATCAAGCCGATGCCCGGCTTCGCGTAGCGCAGACGTGCAATCGTGGCATCGACCTTGTGACCCGGAAGCTGACCGCCCTCGCCGGGCTTGGCGCCCTGCGCGATCTTGATCTGCAAGACCTCGGCATTGACGAGATAGGCGGGCGTGACACCGAAGCGGCCCGAAGCCACCTGCTTGATCTTCGATGCCCGCTCGGTGCCGTAGCGCGCAGGATCTTCGCCACCTTCGCCCGAGTTGCTGCGCGCGCCGAGGCGGTTCATGGCGATCGCCAGCGCCTCGTGCGCCTCGGGCGACAGCGCGCCCAGCGACATGCCCGCGGAATCGAATCGACGGAGGATGTCCTCGACCGGCTCTACCTCGTCGAGCGGAATCGGCGTCGCGCCGCGCGGCACGAGGAGATCGCGAAGCGCCGACGGTGGTCGCGCATCCACGTAATGGGCATAGGTTTCGTAGTCGGACCACTGGCCCGTACGCACCGCGACCTGCAAGCTCGCGATGACGTCGGGGTTGTACATGTGGAACTCACCGCCATGCACGTACTTGAACAGGCCGCCTGCACGAAGCGACTGCGCTTCGTCCCAGGCCTCGGCAGCAAGCAGGCGTTGCTCGTGCTCCAGATCGGCGAAACCGGCGCCACCGATACGCGAAGGCGTGCCCGGGAAGCACAGCGCCACGACCTCGGGCGCAAGGCCGACGATTTCGAACAACTGCGCACCGCGGTAGCCGGCGACCGTGGAGATGCCCATCTTCGACAGGATCTTCAACAGACCTTTGCGGATACCGCGACGATAGTTGCGACCGATCTCGCGCGGCGCGCCTTCGCCGTTGCGGATGTGTCCCGCGCGGCCCATGTCGAAAAGACTCTGGTAGGCCAGCCACGGATAGATCGCGGTGGCACCGAATCCGATCAGGCAGGCGAAGTGATGCGGATCGCGCGGCGTGGCCGTCTCGACCATGATGTTGCACTGGCAGCGCAACCCCTTGTCGACGAGCCGCGCATGCACGGCGCCCGTGGCGAGCAGCGAATGGATCGGTAACAGATCGCGACGCGGATAACGATCGCTCAAGAAAACGATTCTCACCCCCGCTCGCACCGCGGCTTCGGCGGCGTCGCAGATCCGCACCAGCGCCTGCTCGAGCGTTTCGTCCGCACCGATCATGAGGTCGAAGCGCGGCGTGTCCGCGTAATCCGGATGCGCGAGGATCTGCCGCAGCTTGCGCTGGGAAAGAATCGGCGAGTTGAGCAGGATCTGCTTCGCGTTCTCGGGACCGAGATCGAAGATGTTCTTCTCCTGCCCGATCTGGGTCACCAGCGACATGACCAGCCGCTCGCGCAGTGGATCGATCGGCGGATTGGTGACCTGCGCAAAACCCTGGCGGAAACGGTCGTACAAGGGGCGTATCTGCCGCGACAGCACGGCCATCGGCGTATCGTCGCCCATCGACCCGGTGGCTTCGGCCTCCGTCTCCGCGAGCACCTTCAACACCGACTCGCATTCCTCACGCGAGAGACCGTAGAGCTTCTGGTAACGACGCAGCTCCTCGGCGGGCAGCGGCTCGGCGGCGAGACTCGGATCGATCAGGTCGGATTCGAGGTAGGTCACACCACCACGCAGCCAGTCGCGGAACGGCGCACGCGAACGATTGATGGCATCGATGTCGGCGTCACGCAGGAGGCGATGCTCACGGAAGTCCACGGCGATCATCTCGCCCGGCGCGAGGCGCCCCTTCGCGACGACGCGCGAGGAAGGCACGTCCCAAAGGCCCGCCTCGGAAGCGACAATGAGGTGATTGTCGTCCGACAGCGCCCAGCGCGCCGGGCGAAGGCCATTGCGATCCAGCGTGCATGCGGCATAGCGCCCGTCGCACATCACCAGGCCAGCCGGACCATCCCACGGCTCGCTGTGCAACGCGTAGTACTCGTAGAACGCCGCGAGATCCTCGTCGATGTCTTCGCGCGCAGCGTAAGCCGGTGGTACCAACACGCGCATCGCAGCCAGGAGATCCATGCCGCCCATCAGCAGCACTTCGAGCGCGTTGTCGAGGCTTTCGGAGTCCGATCCCTCCTGACGCACCAGCGGCCCGATGTCGGAAAGGTCCACGTGCTCCGAGCGCATCACCGACGTGCGTGCCTGCATCCAGCGGCGGTTGGCGCGAATCGTGTTGATTTCGCCATTGTGGGCCAGGAAGCGGAACGGCTGGGCAAGACGCCACTGCGGCGACGTGTTGGTGGAAAAACGCTGATGGAAGACGACGGCATCGGCAACCAGCGCCGGATGCTTGAGGTCGGGATACACGTCACGCAGATGACCCGGTGCGGCCATGGCCTTGTAGCCCACGACTTCGCCCGACAACGAGACGACGTAGAAATGTTTGTCGCCGGCCAGTGCCAGTTCGGCGCGGCGACGCGCATGGAACAGCGCCGCCTCGAACGCGGCGGGCGAGCGATCGCCCGGCGCATCGACGAATACCTGGCGCACGCGCGGCATGGAGGCCGCGGCGAGCGGACCGCAGGCGGACGGCTCGACGGCAACGTCGCGCCACCCGGCAACACGCAGGCCTACGCGTTCCAGCTCGGCATCGAGCACGCGCGCGGCGGCGTCGTCTCCGTCCGGATCGAGAAATACCACGCCGCTGGCAAAGTGCGTCGCGAGCACGATGCCGCTTTCTGCGGCGAGCGCGCGAAGCCATTCCACCGGTCGGCGCAACAGCACGCCGCAGCCATCGCCACTCACGCCATCGGCGTTGACGCCGCCGCGATGCGAAAGCTTCGCGAGCGCAGCGAACGCCGTATCGACCAGCGCTGCACTGGCATGACCATCTATTTGCGCGACGATGCCAAAGCCGCAACTGTCGTGTTCGAACGCCTCGTCATAGAGGCGCGGAGTGCCTTGCTTCACCATCCGCCTCCTCGTGGCTTTGGTTTTGCTGGGTGTGACGCGCATGTGGCCCCGCGGCCTGGACGGGCCGACCATCACATACGCGCGAAGGGCTCAGCCCACTTTAGGCACAATTGCCGCGTTGCGTCAAAGCCATTCGGACGTCCAAACGTCGCGCAAACGAAATTCTTACGACCGCCGGGCGAGACCAGTGCGGCCGGACGGGGCAGCACAAGGCCATGCGGGCATACCAGCGAGGTGACGGGCGGCGCGTGGCCGACGTCGCCGGATAGGTAATAATCTCCGAATGCGCCCAATCCTCCGTCTGCCTGCCACCCTGATCCTCGCCACCTTCACATGCACCACCGCCCTGCCGGCTCGCTCCGCGCAGGACGCCAAGGCGCGGGCGGAGCAGCAGGACGCCCGACAGAAGCTGGAGGGCGTGCGCAAGGACATCGAGACGCTGACCCGCGAACAGCGGGAGACCGCCAACGCCCGGGACAGCGCCAACGCCGCCCTGGCGCGGCAGGCCGAACAGGTGTCGGCGGCCGCGCGCGCCGTTCGCGAGACCGAGGCCGAGCTGGAACAGCGCCGCCATGACCTCGATCAACTGAACGCGCAGCGCGCCGAGATGCAGGCCGGCCTGGACAAGCAGAAGGGCGCGCTGGGCGATCTGCTGCGCGCTACCTACACCCTCGGCCGCGGCTCGGACCTCCAGCTCCTGCTCGGCGACGAGGACGTGAACCGGATTTCCCGTGCCCTCGCCTACTCCCGCTATTTCCAGGAGAACCGGGTGGAACGCATTCGCAGCCTGCTTGCGGATCTTTCCCGCCTGCAGGAGGTCGAAGCCGCCATCACGGCCGAGCAGCAGAAGCTGGAAGCCTCCCGGGCCGAGCGCGAGACGCGCGCGAAGGATCTGGAAAAGCAGCGCGCCGAGCAACAGAAACTGGTGGCGGAAACCGACTCGAAGTACAAGGACCAGGCCCAGCGCATGGCCGCCCTCAAACAGAACGAGCAGGACATGAATGCCCTGGTCGCCCGCCTGCAGAAGGTGATCGACGAGGCTGCCAAGGCCGCAGAGCCGGCGCCGGCGCCGAAGGGCGCACCGGCGGCCGCGCCCATGGGCAACCTGCGCGGCAACCTGCCCTGGCCCGCCAACGGACCCGTCCACGCCTATGGCAACGGCGTGATCATCGTGGCGCCGCGCGGCAGCGAAGTGAAGGCGGTATCGCGCGGGCGCGTGGTGTTCGCGAGCTTCCTGCGCGGCTACGGCATGATGATCATCGTGAACCACGGCAACGGATTCATGAGCATGTACGGCAACAACGAAACCCTGTTGCATGGCGTCGGCGACACGGTAGAGGCCGGCGAAGCCGTCGGCACCGCAGCGGCGCCCGCCGGCGACAACGGCGTTTATTTCGAACTGCGCCAGGGCGGCAAGCCCATCGATGCGCGCGGTTGGCTCGGCAAACGGCATTAAGGACATTCGCATGACTCTTCGCAGCCACCCGCACCCTCTTCGCCTCGCCCTCGCGCTGGCTCTCGGCGCATTGGCCGTCACCCAGGTCGAGGCGCAAGTCCCGCAGAAACCGATCAAGCAGCCGGATGCGCCGGCCGCTTCGTCGACCAGCGCCGCTGCTGTGGTCCAACAGGCCGACGATGCGGTCAGCCTCGACGACATCCGCAATTTCACGCGGGTGTATCACATCATCCAGCAGGCATACGTCGAGAAGCTCGACAACAAGACCATCATGAATGCCGCCATCAGCGGCATGCTGCAGAACCTCGATCCGCACAGCGAATACCTCGACAAGGAAGGCCTCGACGAACTCGACGAGGACACCACCGGCCAGTATGGCGGCCTGGGTATCGAGGTGCTGCAGGTCGACGGCATGCTGAAGATCGTTTCGCCGATCGACGACACACCGGCATCGCGCGCAGGCATCAAGCCGGGCGACACGATCCTCAAGGTGGACGGCATGGTGGTCGACAGCCAGAACATCGACGAGGCGTTCAAGAAGCTGCGCGGCGACCCCGGCAGCAAGATCACCCTCACCATTCTCCATGAGAAGTCGGACAAGCCGATCGACCTGCCGCTCGTTCGCGAACGGATCAACGTCACCAGCGTGAAGTTGCGCCAGCTCGATCCGGGCTACGTGTACATCCGCCTGAGCCAGTTCCAGGAAGACACCGCGACGGATCTGGACACCAAGCTCTCCGACTACATCAAGAAGCACGGTGCGCCCAAGGGCGCGGTGCTGGACCTGCGCTCCAACCCGGGCGGCCTGCTCACCACGGCCGTGGGCGTGGCGGATACCTTCCTCGACAGCGGCACCATCGTGACCACGAAGGGACGCCTGCCGGACGCGAATCTGCATTTCGACGCACACCCGGGCGACTTGCTCAAGGGCGCGCCGATCGTGATCCTCACCGACAACGGCACGGCGTCTGCGGCAGAAATCGTCTCCGGTGCGCTGAAGGACAACCACCGCGCGCTCATCATGGGGCGCCGCACCTTCGGCAAGGGCGTGGTGCAGACGGTGCTGCCGCTCGATCAGGACCACGCGGTGAAGATCACCACCGCGCGCTACTACACGCCGAACGGAACCTCGATCCAGGCCGAAGGCATCAAGCCGGACATTCCGCTCGCCGATCTCGCCGTAAGCAAGGCGGACACGCCACCGCAGCTCATCGGCTCGGAAGCGGACCTGCCGAATCATCTCGTCAATGAAAAAGCCGCGGCGGACGAGAAGAGCGCCAGCGACGACGACGGCAAGCTGGCGATCGACGACTATGCTCTGTCGCAGGCACTCAATGTGCTGAAGGGCCTGGCGCTGGGCCGGAAGTAACCAACTACCAGAGCTTCCACCAGGGGCGGGTGGCTTTAGCCACCGCCTTGCGCACCTTGCGCGGAAGGTCGGGATCGGCGGCCGGCACCGCGGTCGCCTCGACCAGCGTCCAGCCTTCGCACAACGTGGCCCCGTAGGCCGAGGCAGGCAGGTCCGCGTGGAAAGTGGTCACGCTCTGCGCCAGCTCGATCGGCAACGAGTAATAGTGATCGACGTCGTCGCCGTCGGTATCGGCGGCATCCTGCATCGTTTCGATGCGCGCGTGGATGGCATCGAACGCGGCGGGCAGGCTACCGCTGGTGGCGAGGTGGCGGTTGTCGTCGTGCTGGCCGTCGTGCTCGGCGCGCCAGTTGCGCAGGCCATTCACGTAGCAGGTCGATGAACTGACCATCACGTGATCGTCGTACTCGCAGGTGATCACCACGCAGCCATGCGACAGGCGGCGCATGTCAGCATCGGCGATCAGCGGGCTTTCGAAGCGAGTCACCACGGCGAACCAGCCGTTCGGAAGGGCCAGGGAGTAGCCCGTGCCGGGGTGACTCGCGGTGCGTTCGTTACGCACCAGATCAAGCGCCGCGAACACCTCGTCGCGCCCCTTGCCCTTTACCGCGAACCAGCCGACCGAAGCCCCCATCGCTCATTCCCTCTCGGGCGGCTTCAACAGGAAACGCACGGCCAGCAGACCCAACTCGTAGAGCAGGCACATCGGCACCGCGAGCATGATCATCGAAAGGAGATCGGGGGGGGTGATGAAGGCGGCGATCGCAAAGGCACCGACGATGGCATAGCCGCGGCCCTTGCTCAGTTTCTCGGCATCGACGATGCCGATGGCGGCCAGGATCACCACCGCCACGGGCACTTCGAAGCAGAGCCCGAAAGCGAAGAACATCAGCATCACGAAATCGAGGTAATGCGTGATGTCCGTCATCATCGCCACGCCGTCGGGGGTCACGGCGTTGAGGAACTTGAACGCGGCCGGCAGCACGATGAAATAGGCGAAGGCGCAGCCGGAATAGAACAGCACCAGAGATGCCACCAGCAACGGGCGCGCAAGGCGCTTCTCGTGCCGGTAGAGGCCCGGGCTCACGAAGGCCCAGAGCTGGTAGAGGATCATCGGCATGCTGATGAACAGCGCGACGAAGAACGCGAGCTTCAGCGGCGTCACGAACGGGCTGGCCACTTCCGTCGCGATGAGGTGCGCGCCCTGCGGCATGCGCTCCACGAGCGGCTTTGCCAGTTCGGCATAAAGATGATTCGCCACCGGCACCAGCGCCAGCAGCACGAGCAGCAACACGACGATGGCGCGAAGCAGACGCGAGCGCAGTTCGATCAGGTGGGAGAACAGCCCCTCTTCGACCACGTCGTCGGACGACGGATCGGGCTCACGTGCGGTCATGCGTTTGGTTCTCGGGCGGCACCGGCTCGCCGCGCTTCAACGGGAGCATGTCGAGCGCCGGGTCGGGCTCGCGGCCCGCGGCGCGGGCCGTCTGGGTTTCGGTAAAGGTGTCGCGGATGCGCTCGCTGGCGCCGCGTATCTCCGCTCCTGCGGCACGGACGTCGTCCCGCACGCTCTCGTGCGTGGCGCGCGCATTCTCAGCCGTCTCGCGCAGTGTGCGCTTGATTTCCTCAGCCTGGATCTCGCGCTCCACCTCCGCGCGCACGCTGTCCCAGCCATTGCGCATGCGGCGCAGCAGGGCGCCGGCGGTGCGTGCGGCATGGGGCAGGCGTTCCGGTCCCAGGACGATGAGCGCCACCACCGCGAGGAGCAGCAGCTTGGTCAGGCTGATGTCGATCATGGCGCCGCCAGGATCACGGAGCGCGGTCGCGCGGCTCGCTCGTCTCGCTGTGGGCCGGCGGCACCTGGGTCGACGGCGGCGGGTCGGCGCGGAGCTTGTCGTCCCGCTCGCGCGCCTGGCGTGCTTCTTCGTCGCCGTCCAGACCCTTCTTGAAGTCGCGCATGGCGCCGCCCAGGTCCGAGCCGATGTTGCGCAGCTTCTTCGTACCAAAGATCAGCACGACGACGAGCAGCAGGAGGACGATATGGGTAATGCTCATGGAAACCTCGAGGGCGCCTTGCGGCGGCCAGTGGGACGGGGGTCAGCGGTTAGTGTACTCCTCCAGTTTATCCCTGAAATTCACCACCTCGCTTGGAACATTCGTCACGCCGCCCTCGAAAATCCTGCGCGGCGTGATGCCCGGACCGTAGATTTCCCGGTTCGAGTCGTCGTCGATACTGAAATGGGCGCCATCCAGGGCGATGCCGGCATACAGACCCTTCGCGCGGGCGTAGGTGTAGATCTCGGCATTCATCCGGCCATCGGTGGCCGCCGTGGCCGAGCGGCCCACCGGACCGGCGGCGGCGCCAGCATTGGCGCCCATGGTCCACTTGCCGTCGATGATCTCGTTGACGCCGCGATCGGTCATGAAGACGAGGATCACATCGGCCGACTGGATACCCGCCTGGAAGCCGACGCCGGCACCGGCGAGGGAAATGAAGTTCGGGTTCGACCAGACGCCATCATGCTTGATGGAGATGAGGCCTTCGCCTTTCGTGCCCGAGAACACGAAGCCGCCCTTGACCATTTTCGGAATGACCGCGATGGCGTGGGCGTTACGCAGCATGTCGGTCGGGAGGGATTTGTCAGGGGCGTCGTCGATCATGTCCCGCAACACGCGCACGGCTTCGACAGCCTGCTTCCGAGGCGGATCCGCCGCCTGCGCCGCCATCGAGGGCAGCAGCGTGAGGAATCCCAGGGCAAGCAGGTTGAACAGGCGTGGGGACATCGGTGACTCCTTCTGGCGCGGATGGGCATCGATGGCGGCGATCCCGACGAGCGTCGCTGCACCGCCCTATGGCAGACTGCAACGATCCCCGCGAGCGCTGAACGCCGATGCCAGGTACGCCAAACTATACCGGCCTTGCCGGTCATTCCCACGACACTCTCCCCCAGGCCGGTGTGCTGCTGGTTAATCTCGGTACACCTGATGCGCCCACTGCCGCGGCCGTGCGGCCGTATCTGGCGCAGTTTCTGGGCGATCCGCGCGTTATCGAATACCCCCGCCTGCTGTGGAAGGCCATTCTGCACGGCGTGATCCTGCGCGTGCGGCCGAAACGCTCCGCGCACGCTTATGCACGCATCTGGACCGAGCAGGGTTCGCCGTTGCGCGTCGGCAGCGAAGCGCTGGCAGCTGCGCTGCAGGCGGAACTCGGGCGCCGCCGGCCCGGCCCGATCCGTGTGGCGCTCGCCATGCGCTACGGCAAGCCCGCCGTGGCGGATACCATCGCGCAGTTGCAGCGCGAAGGCGTGCGGCGCCTGCTGGTGCTTCCGCTGTATCCGCAGTATTCCGCCACCTCCACCGGCAGTGTCTTCGATGCCGTGGCCGACACGATCAAGGGCCTGCGCTGGCCGCCGGAACTGCGGCAGATCAACGACTACCACGCCGAGCCGGCGTATATCGCCGCGCTTGCCGACAGCGTGCGGACGCATTGGGAGCGGAACGGACGCGGCGAAAAGTTGCTCATGAGCTTCCATGGCATCCCCGAGCGCTACCTGCGCAATGGCGATCCCTACTTCTGCCAGTGCCACGCGACGGCGCGCCTCCTGCGAGAGGCACTGGGCCTGAGCGCGGACGAAGCGCCCATGAGTTTCCAGTCGCGCGTCGGCCGGGAACGCTGGCTGCACCCCTATACCGACGAGACGGTGAAGGCCTTCGGCGCGCAGGGCATCAAGCGTATCGACGTCATCAGCCCCGGATTCGCTGTCGATTGCCTCGAAACGCTGGAGGAAATTGCCATGCAGAACGGCGAGTTCTTCCGCGAGGCCGGCGGCGAGACACTGAGCTACATCCCCTGCCTGAACGCCACGTCCGCGCATGTCGACGCCATCGCCGACTTGGTGCTGCGCCACACGCAGGGCTGGCCGGAGTTCGCGCAGGACTACGACGCCGCAGCGGCAGCGGTGCGCCTCGCAGAAGCGCGCGAGAGGGCGTGCAAGGCCGGCGCACATGCGTGAGTTGACCGTTTCGGTGCCGGGGCTGGAGCTGTCGGCCCTGGCCTGGGGGCAACCGGATGCGCCGCCGCTGCTGATGGTGCATGGCTGGCTCGACAACGCTGCCAGTTTTGCGTTGATCGCCCCGCGACTCGCCGATCGCTTCCATGTGATCGCGCTCGATCTGCCGGGCCACGGTCGATCCGATCACCTGCCCGACAGCACGATCTACCAGTACCTCGACTACGCGCGCGCCGTGCTCGCGGCGGCCGACGCGCTCGCACTGCCCCGCTTCCACCTGCTCGGGCATTCGCTCGGCGCGGGCGTAGCGACGATGGTGGCCATTGCGGCACCGGAACGTATCCGTGGTCTGGCCCTGATCGAGGGCCTTGGCCCGCTGGGCGACGACGGTTCGCGCACGCTCGATCGTTTTCGCGAGGCCATGGCCGTGACGCCAGGCGCGACCCGCCCGCTGCGCGTGTTTCCGAGCATCGAGGATGCGGCCCGCGCCCGCGCGATGGCGAGCGGCCTGGACGCGTATCTGGCGCACCCCATCGTCGAGCGCGGCCTGCGCGAGGTCGAGGGCGGCTACAGCTGGCGCAGCGACCCGCGCCTGTCGCGCCCCACGGCCATCCGCCTGGCGGAAACGCAGATCATGGCGCTGCTGCTTGGCCTGGCTGCGCCGACGTCACTGCTGCTCGCCCGGCCGCATCCGCCCTACTTGGAGCCCGAAGCGCTGCAGGTACGCATCGACTGCGTGGACGACATCCGCGTCACCCATATGGACGGCGGCCACCATCTTCATCTGGAACATCCCGAGCGCGTCACCGACTGGCTACGCGACGCCCTGGATCGCTAACGCGCTCAGGCCACCGGCTCGAAGCGCAAGCCCGTCTGGATCACCGGTTCCACCAGCCAGTGATCGGCCAGCAGGAACGCGAACAACACCATCAGGTAGATGATGGAGTAGTTGAAGGTACGCATGGCGAACATTTCGTCCGGCGGGTTGAGCAGGCGCACCGCATACCAGAGGAAGCCCGCGCCGAGCACGACGGCACCGAACAGGTAGATCAGACCGCTCATGCCGGTAAAGAACGGCAGCAGCGTCACGACAAAGAGCAGGATCGTGTAGAAAAGAATGTGCCAACGCGTATAGGTCACGCCATGCGTCACCGGCAACATCGGCACTTGCGCGCGCGAGTAGTCGTCCACGCGGAAGATGGCCAGCGCCCAGAAATGCGGCGGCGTCCACACAAAGATGATCAGCAGCAACTGCAGGGCGTACGGGTGGAGCGAATCGGTGACCGCGGTCCAGCCCAGCATGGGCGGCGCCGCACCGGCGATGCCGCCGATCACGATGTTCTGCGGCGTCGCACGCTTGAGGTACGCGGTGTAGATCACGGCGTAACCGATCAGCGAGAAGAAGGTCAGCACCGCGGTAAGCATGTTGACCAGGAACACCAGCACCAGCATCGAGACGATGCCAAGCGCCATGGCGAACACGAACACCTGCATGGGCGTGAGCTGTCCCGTGGCGAGCGGACGATGCGAGGTGCGCGCCATCAGTTTGTCGATGCGCTGATCGATCAGGTGATTGAACGCGGCAGCCGACGCAGACGCTAACCATATGCCGAGCGTGCCGAAGACGACGGCGTGCCAGGTGGGAAGCACCCGCTGCCCATTCGCGTCCACGGCGAGAAACATGCCGATGACCGCGCAGAACACCAGCAGCGCGACGACGCGCGGCTTGGTCAGTTCCAGGTATTGGCCGAGGATGCTCACGGGGACTCCGGCGCCGGAAGGCGCTGCGTGCTGGCAAGCGCTACCAGGAGGGTAAACAGCAGCAGCGCAGCGACGCCATTGTGCGCCGTCGCGACCGGCAGCGGCAGGCCGAGATGGACGTTACCGATGCCGAGCAGCACCTGGGCCACCAGCACGACGGCGACGGCGATACCCGCCTTGCGCAAGCCGGCACGCGCGAGCCGATGGGAGAGCCAGCCGAGATAGCAGAAGGTCACCAGCGCACCG
>Ga0209148_1001091_pt1 | contig 16402 bp, 10 predicted proteins | sample AraplaCol_mMF_r2_2_FD_184288 | JGI IMG/M metagenome (GOLD analysis project Ga0209148, IMG submission 184288) | Arabidopsis root microbial communities from North Carolina, USA - plate scrape CL_Col_mMF_r2 (SPAdes) (version 2) | ecosystem: Host-associated > Plants > Roots > Endosphere | place...
ACGCGGATGGCGATCCTCAGCCGTCTTGCGGGGGAGGGCGACCTGACGGTGCAGGAAATCGCCGAGCCCTTTGCCATGAGCCTGCCCGCCGTTTCCCAGCATCTGAACGTGCTGGAGCGCGCCGGACTGATCACGCGCGGTCGCGACGGTCAAAAGCGGCCCTGCTCATTGCGGGCCGAAGGGCTCGCCGAGGCGACGCGCTGGCTGAACCATACGCGGGAAGCCTGGGAAGCACGCTTCGACCGCCTGGAACGATTCCTTGCAGCGACAGAAAAGAAAGGTGCCAATCATGACAAGTGACGGCATGAACGCTGATCCGCGCACAACCGCCCGCCCGACCCCCCGCCCGATCTGGGACATCGATCGCGAGATCGTGCTGAGCCGGGTGATTGCCGCGCCGCGCGAGCGGGTGTTTCAGGCCTGGACCGACCCGGCGCAGATCGTGCAGTGGTTCGGCCCTGATGGATTCAAAACGGAAAGCCTGGAATGCGACATCCGGGTCGGCGGACGCTGGCGCTTCATCTATACCGGCCCGGACGGCACGCGCTATGACAACCGCATGGTGTTCCTGCGCATCGAGGCGCCGTGGCTGATCGAAATGGAACACGGCTCCGACAAGGACAACGATCCCGCACGTTTCCACGTTATCGTGACCTTCGATTCCCAGAGCGATGGGAAGACCGTGCTGACCATGCGCCAGCTGCATCCGACCAAGGAGCAGCGTGATGCGACCATCGGCTTTGGCGCCGTGGAATTCGGCTATCAGACCGTGGGCAAGCTCGCGCGCTATCTCGGCGTGAGTTGACCGGGCTCGAGGGCCGGATTGTAAGCCGCTGCCGCGGCCACAATCCGCCTTCATCCGGTCATTCGCCCCTGGCCGTGACGGTGGCGGTGTGCTGGACCGTGCGGCTGGCGGGGAAGGTGACGGTGATGGTGGTGCCTTCGCCGACCTCGCTCCACATGGCGATGCTGCCGCCATGCATCTCCACCAGGGATTTGACGATGGAAAGCCCGAGCCCGATGCCTTCATGCTCGCGGGCGTAGCTGTTTTCCACCTTGCCGAAGGGTTCGAAGACGATCTGCTTGAAGTCTTCGGCGATGCCGATGCCGTTATCAGCAACCTCGATGTGGACGCGGCCTTCCATATCACGCCAGGAACGCACCCGCACCCAGCCGCCGGCGCGGGTGAACTTGACGGCATTGCTGAGCAGGTTGAGCACGATCTGCTTGAGGCGCCGGGCATCGCCGGTCAGGCGCGGCAGAGCGGGCTCGATATCGCTGATCAGCTCGACATTGCCGTTCTTGGCGCGGTGGCTGATCATATGTTGTGTGGCGGTCAGCAGGCCCTGGAGGTCGACGACTTCCTCTTCCATCTGCAGCTGGTTGATCTCGATCCGTGAGAGATCGAGGATATCGCTGAGGATTTCCAGCAGATAGGTGCCGGCGGCATGGATGTCGCGCACATAGCTGGCATAGCGGGGATTGTCGATCGGTCCGAACAGACCGCTTTTCATGACATCGGCGAAGCCGAGGATGGCGTTCAGCGGCGTCCGCAACTCATGGCTCATATTGTTGAGGAACTCGGTCTTCGAGCGATTGGCGAGCTGCGCCCGTTCCTTCTCCACCCACAGCGCCTCGGTGCGCTGCCGCACCTTTTCCTCCAGCGTCCGGTTCATGTCGATGAGGGCACGTTCATCGGCGATCTCCTTGGAGGCGTCGGTGCCGGTGCCGCGATAGCCGAGGAATTTGCCTTGGGCATCGAAGAAGGGTTTGCCGCTGGAGCGCAGGTAGTGGAGCTTGCCATCCCGATCCTTGAGCGGATAGATGACGCGGAAGGGGCGGTGCGCTTCCAGGTCGCGCAGATGCGCCTGCCAGAAATAGTCCTCGGAATCGGCGGCGAGGCGTTGGGTGAATTCGATCCGCGAGAGATTGAGCACATCCTCGCGCGCTACATTCACCGTCTCGAAGAAACGGGCGGAGAGCATGGTCATGCGGTGGTTGGCATCGGTTTCCCAGAACCAGTCGGATGAGGCTTCGGTGAAATCGCGGAAGCGGGCTTCGCTTTCCTTCAGGGCTTCCTGTGCCGCCTGCTGCTGGCCGACCACTTCGCGGAAGGAATTCTGCCAGCGCACCAGGTCGGAGATCTCGTCGGTGCCATGCACCAGCAGCCTTTCATCGGGATTGAGTTCGCCTTTCTCGAAGGCCTGGAAAGCCCCGGTGACGCGGCGGATCGGCGCCACGACATATTGTGAGACGCGATAGGCCATCAGGCCGATGATGGCGAGGCAGATGCCGAGGATGGCGAGGGTGGTCAGGCGGATATAGCGCACCGGCTCCTTCAGCGTATCGAGCGGAATGAAACTGGAAACCCGCCAGCCATTACGCCCGAAGACGGCGCTTTTCACCACCATGGCTACGCCCTGCAGGTCGATGCCATCGCCTTGCGTGCCGGTCGAGATGATGTCGAGCAGGCCGGGATCGGGGCGGGCACCGATGCGTGCTGCGTCGGGATGGTAGATATAGCGGCCCAGGGCATCGATCACGGTGAAGTAGGAGCCGGGCCCATAGGTGGTCTCCTGCAGGCCGGCGGCAAAGGTCTCGAGACTGTAGCTCGCCACCAGCAGGGCGACCGGGTGCTTCTCCAGCGTCGTCTGGTCGGTGCTGAAGAAGACGCTGGCGGCGCTGATCACCTTGCCATGCGGTGACTTGGCATTGATGTTGTCGACCACGCCGGCCCAATGGATGAAGGCGCCGCTCGCCAGGGTATCCTGCAGCAGCCGGGTTTCCACATCCTGGCGGATATCCTCGACATCGAGGGTGTCACCGACCTGGAAGTTGACATTATCGAGGCCGTAGATGCCGATCGAGACGAGGCCGTCGAGATTGAGGAAATAGCTGTTGAGGATCTGGCCGATGCGCGCCTTGGTGGCCAGCCGCGTATAGGTGCTGGTATTGTCGCCGGGGTTGCGTACGACCTTGTTGATCTCCTCATCGCCAAGGATATCGGACATCAGATTCTCGATCTGCCCTAGGCGCAGGTCGAGCATATCGCGCTGGTGATCGACCGAGGCTTGCTCGAACCGGGTCGCCTGTTCGGTGAGGGCACGGGCGGCGACGTAATAGGATGCGCCACCGACGGCCAGCAGCGGCAGGATGCTGATGATCAGGAAATAGACGAGGAAGGTCTTGACGATGCCGGGTCGGAGAATCTTACGCGCCATGGCCGGTTTTCTTTGTCATTTAGTCACCAGGATGCCGTCGAGCATGGTCACGGCGGGAAGCTTTTCGCCCTTGATCGATCGATAGGCATAGACGACGCCGAGATAGCCCTGTTGCTCGGGCTGCTGGTCGATCGTCGCCATCAGCCAGCCGTCCTTGATCGCGGCGCGGGCCTCGACGATGCCATCGAAAGCGGCGATGCGGACATCGCGGCGATTGATTTCCTGCAGATACTGGATCACCCCCAGGGCCATCATGTCATTGGCGCAGAACAGCAGGCTGATATTGGGATGCTGATCGAAGATCTTCTTGGCGAGGTCATAGGCCTCGTCGATCTGCCAATGGGCGGTATCGGAGGCCACCAGGGTGATGTTGCGGTTTTGGGCGAAGGCCTGGACCGCGCCATCCTTACGCTCATTGGCGTTGCGCGCCTCGCGGATACCTTCGAGGATCGCCGCCTCGACCGGCTGGCCGGCATCATGGGCGATATAGGCGGCCGACAGATAGGCGCTCTTGCGGTTGTCGATGCTGATGAAGGGAAGTTCCGACAGACCGGCCTTGGCGGCAAAGCCGCGGTCGATCTCGTTGTCGATGTTGACAATACGGATGCCGGCATCCTCGGCCTTTTTCAACGCGGGAATGATCTCGATGGAATCCGCCGGGGCGACGACAATGGCCTTGACGGCGTGCTCGCGCACCAATTTGTCGATGATGGCGATCTGCTGCGTCGCCGAGGTCTCGCGCGCCGCCGTCACCACTTGGAGAGTAATGCCGAGTTCCTTCTCGGCCCGCCTTGCGCCCTGTTCCATGGCGACGAAGAAGGGATTGGTGAGGGTCTTCATCACCAAGGCGATCTTGATATCGGCATTGGCGGGGGCAGTATTTTCCTGCGCTGTTGCCAGCGAGACGGCGAAGGTGAAAACGAGGAGCGGCGCAAGACAGGCGGCCAGAATGATCGCGACGACTTTTCGCATCCGAAGCGCCCCCTCGTCATGCGGCGAACCGGTGACGAGATGCGCGTGCATCAGCGATCCGGTCCATGTCTGCGCTGGTTGATGGTGCCAGTGCCTTCGGTTCTACAACCGTAATATTAAAATTTTATGCATCGGCAGGGATGGGTGCAATAGTATGGTATTCGCATCGCCGCTTTCACCGGCTCGCGGAGGGGCCGCCGCTAGGTGTTCAGTCACAAGAAGCGCGTGCGACGCGGATCAAAGGCCTCCACCTGGAAGGTCAGAGCTTGCCGAGCGCATGGTCGAGTGCGGCGACGGCGAGATCGGCATGCTCGCGCTGGAAAACGATCGGCGGGCGGATCTTCAGGATATTGCCGAGAATGCCCTCGCTGCCGATCAGCACGCCTTCATCGCGCACGAGATTGAGCAGGCGCTGGGTCTGGTGCCGGGCGGGCAGTCGGCTTTCGCGGTCGAGGACCAGTTCGACGCCGATGGCGAGGCCGGTGCCGCGCACGGCGCCGATCAGCGCGTGTTTTGCCATCAGCCGGGCGAGGCCCTGTTTGAAATAGGCGCCGGTCTCGGCCGCGTTCTGCACCAGCTTCTCGTGCTCGATGACATCCAGCACGGCAAGCCCGGCGGCACAGGAGACGTTGTTGCCGCCGAAGGTGGAGAAGAAGCTCGATTGCGCTAGGAAGCGCTCCATGATTTCCGGCCGGGTGATGATGACGCCGAGCGGATGGCCGTTGCCGGCCGGCTTGCCGATGGTGACGATATCCGGTGTCACCCCGTGATGGCGGTGGCCCCACATGACGCCGCCCATGCGGCCGAAACCCGATTGTACCTCATCGGCGATGCAGAGCCCGCCGGCGGCGCGCACCTTGGCGAAGACCTGCTGCAGATAGCCCGGCATCACCTCGAGCACGCCATTGGTCATGAAAGCTGAATCCACCATGAAGGCGGCGGGCTTCATGCCGGCACGGGCCAAATCGGCAATGGCCTCATCGGCATCGGCGGCGTAGCGTGCGGCGAGGCCGGGCGTGTCGACATGATCCGCACGATAAGGTCCGCGATAGGGATCGGGTGCGGTCAGGGTGCGGATATGCGGGGCGATGCGGCCGCTAGTGCTGTTGGCCGGCGAGAAGGCATCGATCGCCTCGGTGATGCCGTGATAGGCATATTCCATGGTGAGGCCGCCGGCACCGCCGCTCCAGGCCTGTGCCATGCGCCAGGCGATGTCATTGGCCTCGCTGCCGGAATTGACGAAGGCGCAGACGGAGAGCTGCGTGCCGCTCGACTTGCCATCGGTGCCGATCCCACCCAGCGAGCGGGCCAGGCGCTCGCTGTATTCGACTACCTGCTCGCCGAGATAGCGGGTATTGGTGTTGAGCTGGCGGATCTGGTTGATCAGCGCCTCGGCCACGTAAGGATGGCAATGGCCGACATGCGGCACGTTGTTGTAGCAGTCGAGATAGCGCCGGCCGCCGGCATCGCTGAGCCAGACACCTTCGCCTTTCACCAGATGCAGCGGCGGATCGTAGAAGAGGGCGAGGCTGGACCCTAGCACTTCGCGGCGGCGGCGCAGGATCGTTGCCGTTGCCGGCGCAATTGCCGCGCCTTGTACGACCGTCCGGCTATCTTCGGTGGCGGGCAGGCCGCAGACCTGGCGCAGGTTGCGCGTCGCGTCGTCGCGGCCGATTTCCTGCAAGGCATGACAGGCGGCGAGGCAGCTATCGGTATAGATCTGCATATAGCCCGGCGTGTCGGGCGTTTCCTGCGCGCGCCAGCTGTTGATGAGGGGGGCGAGCAACAGGCGTGCGCTGGTGAGATCGAACATCAGCGCGATCTCGGTCGCAGTCAGCGGCGTTATGGCGTGATAGCCGGCAGTGACGCCACATAAAGTGGCGAGGACATCCTGCGGGCCGATCATGGAATCGGCTGCGAGGTCGGCGACATCCTGCACCAGGGCGGCATGGATGATGTCGCCGAAATCGATGATGCCGGTGATCTCATGCGTCGCCGCCGGGTTGACCAGCAGGTTGTGCTCGTTGAGGTCGCCATGGATCAGCTGGTGGCGCAGCCCGGCGAAACGCGGCAGGACCTGGTCGCGCAGATGCGTCAGGACCCGTGTCGCCAAGCCGCGATCGTCGGGCTTCTCGAGGCGCTCGACCTCGGCCAGGAAACGCGGGGCCTGGCGCAGGTCCCAGAGCAGTTCGCGGCCATAGGCGGCTGGATGGTCGTAGTCGCGCAAGGCGCGGCCGAGCCGCGCCAGCATCTGACCGAGCCGCGCCGGCATATCGGGCGAGCGCTTGACGTTCTCGATCACCTCGCCCGGCAGGTAGGACAGCACATAGATGACATGGGCGGTGCCGGTCGCATCACGGATGACGCTGACATACCCGCCATTGATTGCGGCCCGGGCGCGCGGCACGGGCAGGCCGGGATCGATCCGGGCGATATGGGCAAAGGCACCGATCTGGCAGGCAATGATGCCGGGATCCTCGACGGCATTGGCGACCTTGACCGTCCAGTCGCGCTGGCGCGTATCGGTGAGGCGGAAATTCTGGTCGCGTTCGCTATAGAGCGGTGTCAGCTCGCCGGCCAGACCGAAGTCGCGGGCGACGATGGCGGCCACTTCCTGCAGGGTGAACTGGGGCGCTTCAGCGCGCAGGAACTTCATGAGCGAACCGGTCGCTGCATCTTGTTCCGCGCTGGCTCTCCTGGATCGCGATGTGAGCGTCTAAGCACTGGCTACCTGCATGCTGGTGACGGGTTACTGCCTGACGCTGCGGACGGCGTCATCGTCCTGTATGTCATCTGACCGGGCGCGGATGGTCGGATCGAAACAGGTTTGTCTTCCTGAATTCTAACAAAACCTTCCCGCTCGCTGTCAACACCGACAGGCTTGCGGGTGGAAAGCCCAATCTGCGACAGGAAGCGAAGGCGCGCAATAGACAGAGCACGGCAACCTGTTGGGCCAGTGACCGCAACGCCATTCGCCGTATCAGCAAGCGCCATCGCGGAGTGCGCAGCAACAGCGCAGCAGAACGCGCAACCGATCAGTGTGATTTGGCTTGCGGCCTTGCAATATCGGATTGGTCGGTGTCGGCCTGCTCCTGCCGGCCGCTGTTCTGGTGGCTCCGTTGCAGGCGCGCCGCCGGAAAGATCAGCCGCACTTTGGTGCCGATGCCCGGCTGGCTCTCGATTTCGAAGGCGCCCTGATGCCGGTCGAGCAGCTTGCGGGCGATGGCGAGGCCGAGGCCGATGCCGCCCTTGCGCCGCGTCCAGGCAGAGCCGGCCTGGGTGAAGGGGACGGTGAGCAGCGGCACCAGCGTCGCATCCATGCCGATACCGGTATCGGCGATCTCGATCACCAGGTCGCCGGTAGGGCGGATGGCTACCGTCAGGTGCACGGCGCCGCCGCTGCCGGTGAACTTGATCGCATTGGACAGCACATTCATCAGGATCTGGCGAAAGGCGCGGGGCTCGGCGCGGATCATCAATTCCGGATCGAGGGCGTCACCGGTGGTGCCGCCCGGCGTTGCGGCGATGCGCGGGAAATGCAGATGGATATCCTTGCCCTCGGCGCGGATGAGGGTGAGGCGTTCGGCCTCGAGGATCGCTTCGGCCAGGGGGAAGACCGTCTCCTGCAGCGTCAGGTCGCTGCTTTCCAGCCGCGACATGTCGAGGATGGCATTGATGATCTCCAGCAGGCTGCGCCCGCTTTCATTGACGGCGTCGACATAGCTGCTGAGCTGGGGATCGCGCCGCACCGCGGCGTTGTTGCGCAGCAGATCGGAGAAGCCGATCACCGCATTCAGCGGTGTCCGCAATTCATGGCTCATATTGGTGAGGAATTCGCTTTTGGCGCGGTCCGAAGCCTCGGCCTCGGATTTGGCGGCCATCAGCTGCGCTTCATGCAGCTTCTCCTCGGTGATATCCATCACCACGCCGGCGATCAGGATGTCGCCATTGCCGGGATCGCGCATGCGTTCCACCCAGGCGCGCAGATAGACGATGCGCTGGTCCGGCCGCAACAGGCGATATTCGGTCTGGTAGTTGTCGATCCGCCCGATTTCGAAATCGCGATAGATCGCGATCATCCGCGCCCGGTCGTCGGGATGGATCACCTGTTCGGCATAGACGACGGCGTCTTCAGACACATCGCTGCGACCGGCGAGCGTGCTGAACTCGGCATCGATGTGATAGTCCTTAGTCGCGCCGCTGGTCGCATCGACGCGGCGGGACCAATAATACATATGCGACAGGTTCTTCACGTTCTGCAGATGCGCGGCCGCCAGGCGCAGCTCCTCGATCTGCCGCTTGGCGTCCGAGATATCCATGTCGAAGCCGCCCAGCGAGACGATCTTGCCGCTTTCATCGCGCACCGGGAATTTGACCGACATCATCCAGTCATAGGTGTTAGGTGCCTGGCCGCGATATTCGACGGTGAGCGGTTCGCCGCTTTCCAGCACCTGCCGGTTGGTGGCGCGGATGATCGCTGCTTCATCGGGCTGCGACCAGCTGGTATCGAGCTTGCCGATCATCTCGTCATGGGTATGGCCCCAGAGCTTGGCGGCAGCATCACTGACCACCAGCATATGGCCTTCGATATCCTTCATATAGACGCCGACCGGCGCGTGCCGGAAAATCGCCTCGAGCTGGGCCCGGAAGGTATTGGCCTGGCGCGCCTGCTCCTCTTTCAGGTTGGTGAGGTCGGCGAGGTTGCGGCGGAAGTGCCGCAAGGTCTCGATCACCGCGCTGATCTCGTCACGCGAGCGCGCCGCGGCGGTTGGTTCGGTCTCAAGCGTTCCCGTGGGCAGCAAGGAGGCAATCCCGGCGGGGTTTTCGCCGACACCGGCCATGCTATGGGCAAGCAAGGCTTCACTCAGCGGCCGGGTGATATGCCGCGTGATGAGCCAGGCCAGCAGCCCCATGCCGATCACGGCGCCGAGCGCTGCCCCCAGGACACCGAGGAGGCCCCAGCCGAAATAGACATGCGCCGATTGGTAATCGAGCTCCGCTGCCGATAATTCCTGATCGGCGAGATCGGAGTACAGCTTGCTCACCCGGTCGACATCCGGCTCCAACTCGCCATTGACCAGCGCCATCGCCATCTGCTGGTTTTCCGATTGCACAGCCGCATCCGGCGATGGCTGCGACAGCGTCTGCAATTGCAGGATCTCCGCCTCGATATCCCGCATCGAGGCCTCGATCTCCTGGCTCAACAGCTTGGCCGTGCCGCTCATCGGCGTTTCGCGATGTGCCTTCCACAGGCCGAAGGCATCGGCATTGGCCTGGACCATCACCTTGATGGTGTCGGCCAGGCTGTCGCGTTCGTTCAGGAAACGCAGCCCGGCATTGTGGATGGTATCATCATAAAAGTCCGAGATGCGGGCCAGGCTGCGCATCGTCACCATGCGCTCGTGATAGAGCCGGGTGGCGCTGTGATCGGCCCGGTAAAGGGCGTAGCCGCCGGCACAGGCGAGCGCCAGGATGGCCAGCGCCACCGGCATCAGCAACAGGATCAGGCGGGTTCTGATCGTCATGAAGCGGAAAGCGGCTGGTTGCGGGAGATGACGCCGATAAAGCTCGCAGAGCTGCGGCGGCGGACAGAACAGCTTCTGGCCGCGCGCTCACGACACGAGGCGCCACGACAGGGGGCATGTCGGCTGGAACTAGAGGTCATCGGCTCAACCGATACCGGCAATTGGCGGACCATCGGTGCGTAGACCGTCGGTGCGCGGGACCGCGATGGGCGCCCGAGAAATGCGCGCATCGGCATGCCGACAAAGCGTGTTTCTGGCATCGTCTCTGGACCATCGTCTCCCGATTGGTGTCGCCTGGCGTTGCCGTAGATGCCCCGGTTCGCGATCACTGCCGGCTGGAGCGGATACCTGCCGTCCAGATTGCGGGTGGGCGGTTAAGGATTCAAGGAAAAAGACGGCCGAGACAATTGGCCTTAAATCGACTTCTTGTCGATTTCCTGCTGCACCGCCTTCAAATTCGCCCGCGCAGCCGCGTTCATCGGATCGATCTTCAGCACATCGGCGAATGCATCGCGTGCAGCTTCCTCATGATCGAGGCCGAGATTAACCAAGCCGAGGCCGGCCAGGGCGCCGAAATGCCGCGGCTCCAGTTTCAGAACTCGGCCGATATCGTCAAGCGACGCCTGCAGGTCGCCGATCAGATAAAGCAGGGTCGCCCGCTTGTTCCAGCCTTCGGCGAATTGCGGCGCGCGGTTGGTGACTTCGTCAAAATCGCTCAGCGCCGTCGCATAGTCGTTGATGGCCATCGCGGCGGTGCCCTCCATCATCAACCGATCGAGGTCCTTGTTGCCGCTTTCCGTCCAGATCGACCAGATGGTGCCTTCGATGCTCGCCGCTTCGTCGGGCGTCTTCGCCTGCTGCAACTGGTCGAACAAGGCGGGCAGGCGGTGATCCGTCTGGTCGGCGGAAGCGCCGCGCGTCAGGCTGCCGACAGCAAATGTGCAAAGCAACAGGCCGGTCATGACCATGCCGCGACACCATCGCCGCCGCGGACCTGCAACGCGATCAGGCCTGCAATCCGGCGCCTCAGGCGACGGTGCAGTTGCGGATATGACCACCAGCGGCACGACCAGGCGGCTGCTGCTGGTGCCATGGGTCGGCCAGCATGTCATGGCGGAATTTTACCACAAGCCCGGCCGACAATCTGCCGCAACAAGCCCCTGGCCGCAGGCGCGTTCGGCAGTCGGCCGTCAGCTAGGGCTGGCGTCCTAGGGGCGGATATATTTGCGAAGCGTAGCGCCGGTGGTGTGAAGCCAGCGCGTGACGCAATTGTGAGCGATAATCCGGCTTGCCAAAGGCCGTTCTCGCGCGGAAGCTGAAAGTCGCTTCATCTTTTAAAAGGAAACCGGTTCGCTGGGGACGGCGGCGGGAAGCGGAAAAATCGGAATTGCCGTGCAGGCAATCCAGTCGAAGGCGGGACGGTGGGCGAACTTCCCGCGGCAAAGCAGCCGCCCGGCGGCTGCATATCGCGGCTGAAGTTGGACAGCGTTCGCGCGCGACAAGACGAATGGAGACGCGGCTGCCAACTGCCAAGGATGACAAGACGGTGACGTCTTCGGGCTCGACGTTGCCGGCGCTTGCGCCGGACGGTGCCGTTGTGCCTGCGTCATCGCCTGCTTCCGCCGCAGCACAGCGAGAGAATCCGGCACTAGGTTCAACGCAGAGTGCAGGAGCTTCCGAGGCCACGTCGCAAGACACGGCGCGGGGCACGCTGGCGCTTGATGATCTCGCCATGGCAGCCTTCGATGCGGTGCCGAGCGAAGCGGCGTTACTCGATCCCAGCGGTGTCATCCGCTATGTCAATCGCGCCTGGCGCGATTTCGCCCGTGCCAATGGCGGCGCGGCAGATTTCTATGTGGGCCAGAGCTATTTCACGATCCTGAGCCATGTGCGCGCGCCGCTCGATCAACTGGCAGCGGCCATTGCCCAGGGCGTGCGGGCGGTTCTCACCGGCATGGCGGATGAATATGCCAGCCCCGATCATCGCTGCCATCGCCCGCTGCCGATGTCCAGCCAGTCTGTTTCTGGCCACACGCCACCGCTACAGGGCTCCGCCGGAAACGGTGATGCGGCCGATCTCTACACCATGTTGGAGCGCCGCTGGTTTCGCATGATCGCGCGGCCGCTTGCCTTGCGTGAGGGCAGCAATCGCCTGGAGCCCGCTTCGCCCGGCGGCAAGCCGGACGGGAAAGGTGCGACGCGACGCTGGGTGCTGGTGGTCTATGAGAATGTCACTGACGCACATCTGCCAGCGCCGTCCTCGGTCGGCTTCGCATCCCAGGCCACGACGCTGGCGACACCGTCCGGTGCGGTGGTGGAGGCTGATGCCGGAACCGGACAGCGCGTCGTCTGGACCACCGGCAATGCCGTCTTCCTGCAGACCATCCTCGACGACATCGCCGACATGGTGGTGACCACCGACGAACACGGCCGCATCCAATCCTTCAACCGGGCGGCGGAGATGGCCTTCGGTTTTTCCGCGGCAGCCATTCTGGGCGGCAATGTCTCGCTGCTGATGGGCGAGGAAGACGCGGCCCAGCATGACGCCCACCTGCAGCGCTATCGCGAGACTGGCATTTCGCATGTTCTCGGCCTGCCGCGCCAAATGCCGGCGCGGCGCAGCGACGGCTCGGTCTTCTGGGTCGAATTACGGACCACGGAATGTTGGTTCGAGGGTCGCCGCCTATTCGTCTCGACTATGCGCGATCTCAGCGAGCGCCGCCGCATGGAGGCGGATCTGCGGCAGGCGAAGCAGGCGGCCGAGGCCTCCAACCGCGCGAAGTCGGAATTCCTCGCCCGCATGAGCCACGAACTGCGCACGCCGCTCAACAGCATCCTGGGCTTTGCCGAGGTCATCAAGGGCCAGCTATTCGGCAACGACCCGCCGCGTTATGCCGATTACGCCCAGCATATCTATGACAGCGGCAGCTGGCTGCTGACCCTGATCAACGACATTCTCGATCTCTCCAAGATCGAGGCCGGCAAGCTGGACCTGAAGATCGCCCGTGTCGCACCCTTGTCCCTGGTCGAGGCCAGCATCGACATCGTTTCCGCGCAGCTGTCGCGCAAGAACCTGCACCTCATCCGCGACCTGCCGGCGACACTGCCGGCGATCGATATCGATGCCCGGGCCTTTCAGCAGATCCTCATCAATCTCCTCAGCAATGCCATCAAGTTCACACCCGATGGCGGCCAGATCCATATCGGCAGCCATCTGCTGGGTAGCGGCACCGGTCGCGAGCTGTGCCTGACCATCAGCGATACCGGCATCGGCATCCCGGCCGACAAGATCGACCGCGTGCTCGAACCCTTCGGTCACAGTGACAGCGGCATCGGCGTGCCCGGCCTCGGCCATACCGGCACGGAGACACCAGGGATCCAGAAGGGGACCGGCCTCGGCTTGTCGATCTGCCGGCGGCTGATGGAGTTGCAGCATGGCAAGCTCAGCCTCGCCAGCCAGCCGGGTCAGGGAACGACGGTGACGATCAGCTTCCCGCTGCCGCCCGCCGAGACACTGCCGGGCATGGCGCAGTGACGCCAGGCATGATAGAGCCATGTAGGATCGGGTGAGGGGGAGCGTGCCGGAATGACGACACTGCCATCAAGAGCTGCCATCAAGACAGCTGCCATCAAGACACCGGCCGGCCGCTGATGCCTGATCGTAGCGACACTATCTTCGCCCTGCTATGCGAACGCTGCGGCCTCTCGATCGCGGAGGCGGCACGCTATCTCGAAACCGACAGCGCCACCATTCGCGCCTGGTCCGCCGGCGAACGCCCCTGTACCGATGCCATCATCGCCCAGCTGCGTCTGCTCTACCGCCAGATCTCGGCGGTGGCGGAGCAGGCGATGCGGCATTTCGTCGACTTCTCCCAGGGCCAGGGCGCGCCGGCCGAGGTGGAGATCAGCCTCGCCGCCAGCGACGCAGCGGCACAGCGCCTAGGCCTCCCCTGTATCGGGGCGCATCGTGCAGTGCTCGGCATGGTCGCTGCCCGCGCCCATGGCACACGCTTCACCGTGGTCGCCGAAGATGTCGCGGCTGAGAACACACCACCCGTTGCTGCGTCAGACGCCGGCAAGCTGCCGGACCGGTAAGCACTCTTTCTCGATTTCAAGGTTGCTCCCCGGCTGATCACACTCCGGCTGATCCGATTGGCGATTGGCCGTGGTGGATGCCGCAGGTTCACCAAAAAAAGAAACTCAAAGACGTGCGATTGGACGTCTGGTGCGGCACTGGCGCCAGGATTATGCCATGGTCCGGATGCTGATCTTCTTCGGGTGATGGATGGACCGGCATTGCGCCTTCTCGGCTCGTGCCCGGCCTGCCTGCCGGACGATAAGCCTGGGCGGCCATCAGGATGCGCCACCCCGGGCAGGCGGGCGGATAGGCTATCGGAAAAATCAATTTAAAAGATTATTGACATTTCCTCGTTAGCAATCGCGCCATGGGCCTCGGGACCTTCCTTCTGCTGCGTTTTTCGCAACAAGGTATCTAGATCCGAGACGGTGTCGGCCAGCCGCGAGATGCCGGGGCGGCAACCACGGATGCGGCCCACGGCGATGATGAGGGGTTCAGGCAAGTGACGCTGAAATGGCTAAAAGCCGCGCAGTTCAGCGAGGATTCGCCGATCAGAATTACGGATTTCGATCGCACACACTACCAAAAACAAAATATACAGCGACAACGAATCAGTCCCGGCGTTATTCCCGGCGTTGCTGAAAATAATTGCTGGTTAATACCGTCTGTTCACACCTTTATCACAACAACAGCGTAGCGATCCGCGCAATATAGACGGCGATGACTGGCGGATGAGGATAAACAATTATCAACCATAAATGAGCCGCATCGTTCGCGGTAATGCCGCCGGCAGATGACTGGCAAGCAGAGAGTTTCCGCGTGGGAGCTGCACCATTCGCATGATCGTGTTCCGGAGCTCGGCGATGGCCGTGTTCCGGCGGGGTGACTGTTACGCCCGGACAGGGGCGTCGGAAACAACAAGAGGTTTGGACAAATGACACTGGCACTGAACACATTCGGCACCAAGATCGCGCGGTATAGCCGTCGGCGGGCGAAAACTCTCGCTCTGCCGCTGGGCCTAGTCGTGGCGACGGCTCTCCTGGCCGCCCCGGTGACCTTCGATTCACATCATCTGCTGACGCTCAGCAAGGCTTTCGCCAAGAATGGCGGCGGCAATGGTGGCGGCAACGGCAATGGTGGTGGCCATGGCAATGGCAATGGCAATGGTGGCGGAAATGGCAACGGCGGCGGCAATGGTAACGGCAATGCCGGTGGCAACAGCGGCGATGCTGACGGCAACGGTAATGGGAATGGCAATAACGGCAACGGTAATGGTAATGGCAATGGCAATGGCGGATCTGGTGACAGTGGCGATGCCGGTCCGGGCAAGAGTGGCGAGCAGCATGGCAATGATGCCAGCGCGCTCGGTGCGCTGAATGCCGGGCATGCTTCCGCGACGGCCTTAGCCAACGCATCGCCGAATTCGCGCGTCGGCAAGATCGCGGCCTATAAGGCGGCGAATGAAGCGGCACAGCAGGCTGCGGCCAATGCCGCAGCGACGGATGCAACGGCTGCAGCGGCAGCTGCGGCGAATGCTACGGCCCAGGCCAATCTGGCAGCGGCCCAGGATGCCTTCAACACCAGCCCGACACAGGCCAACCAGCAGGCTTTGGCCGATGCCCAGGCGGCGGCTGATGCTGCGGCGGCTGATGCCGCGGCTGCAGCCGCAGCTGCGGCGGCGGGCGATGCAACCGCCGCAGCGGCGGATCAGGCCGCCCAGGACGCCTTGAACGCGGCGGCCAACAAGACACCGGTCTCGCCGGAGACACGGGCAGCACTCGATTCCCTGCTGGCCGGCAAGTAACCCTTCGCCAGGGGAACAAGGCAGATCGTCCCTAGCCTGATTGTCCCCCTCTGAAAACGGCCCGGTCTGATGACCGGGCCGTCTTTTCTTTCGGACTCGCCTTGCGACGGCTGACGTCGATCAGAGGCCGGGCACCTGCAGCAGATCCATGATCACATTGGTGGCGGCGCGGATCAGCATCACCCGGTCGTCGACAATGACATAGCGATAGCCGGGCGAGACCGGCGGCAGCTGCACCAGCAGATCGGACGGCAGCGACCGGTATTGCAGGCCGGGCGGCAGCTGGCCGTTGCGCGCCAGTTGCTTTTGCAGGCCCGGCGGCAGGGTGCTCTTCTTGGCAAGGCCCGGCGGCAGGCCCTTGTTCTTGCCATGGCCGTTGCCGTTCTTCTTGCCGTTACCATTGCCGTTCTGATCTTCATCTTCATATTCACGGTATTCCGGCGACGCTTGGTATTGCTGCAGGTGGCGCTGGTAGTAGTCATAGAGAATGCGGCGCGAGGCCTCGTCGATGACGATGGCGCCGATACTGGGCTGGGATTGGTCGACCAGGATGAGCGGCGATGCCGCGCCAGCGGCTGAAACCGGCCGCATATCGGCACTGGCTTGTGGCGGCAGAGACAGCAAACCGGCCGCGGCAAGCAGGGCAATCAACATAGTGGAACTCCATGAGCATGACGGATACCCGCGGTCACGAGCAGGCATGCCGATAACGCCGCATGCCGGCTTTGCATTCCATCAATCGCGTGATATCTGCCAAATCCAGGGATAGGTAAGCTGCTCTCGCCTGAACCTGGTTATGGCT
>Ga0209148_1001096_pt1 | contig 16299 bp, 16 predicted proteins | sample AraplaCol_mMF_r2_2_FD_184288 | JGI IMG/M metagenome (GOLD analysis project Ga0209148, IMG submission 184288) | Arabidopsis root microbial communities from North Carolina, USA - plate scrape CL_Col_mMF_r2 (SPAdes) (version 2) | ecosystem: Host-associated > Plants > Roots > Endosphere | place...
GCACTGTCGCGGGCGATCGATCATCTCGATGCCAATCTGGCGGCGACCCAGCTTGGGATCACCATCTCCTCGCTGGCCTTGGGCTGGATCGGCGAGCCGGCTTTGGCTCATCTGGTGGAGCCACTGCTCGGTTTCCTGCCATCGGACTGGATGGCGGCGGGCTCCCACACTATCTCGGTCGCCATTGCCTTTGCCGTGATCACCTCGCTTCACATCGTTCTCGGTGAATTGGCGCCGAAAAGCCTGGCCTTGCAGAAGAGCGAGCCGACGGCACTCTGGGTGGTGCGACCGCTGGGCCTGTTTCTCTTCCTGCTGCGCCCCGCCATCATTCTGCTGAACGGGCTCGGCAACCTGGTCCTACGTCTGTTCGGATTGAAACCAGGCGAAGGCGAGGAAACGCTGCATTCGCCAGAGGAAATCCGCCTGCTGGTGGCTGCCAGCGGCGAAGCCGGCTTGCTGCACCAGGCGCAACAGGAAGTGGTCGAGCGCGTCATTGGCATCGGCGATCGCCGCATCAGCGACTACATGACACCGCGCCCCGATGTGATCTGGGTCGATGCCGATGATGATCGCGCGACGATCCTGAAGCAGGTGCGCGACTGTCGCCATACCCATATCGTCGTCAGCCGCGGCGGCGTCGATGACGTGATTGGTATCCTGCGCAAACAGGACCTGCTTGACCGGATGCTGGATGGTGGCGAGGTCGATCCGCTGGCGGTGCTGCAGGAGGCCCTCGTGCTGCATGAAGGTACGCCGGTCATGAAGGTCCTGGAGCATTTCAAGACCAAGCCGGTGCGCATGGCCATCATTGTCGATGAATACGGCAGCCTGGAAGGCATCGTCACCCAGACCGATCTCCTGGAGGCCATCGCCGGCGATATTCCCGATGAGGAAGGCGAAGCGCCGGAGGTGACCCAGCGTGCCGACGGCTCCTTGCTGATCGATGGCATGATGGCGGCCGGCGATGCCTTCGACCGGCTGGGGATCCGTGAGCGGCCCGATGAGGACTTTCATACCATTGCCGGCTTCTCGCTGTTCAGGCTCGGCCGTATTCCCGTCGCCGGCGATGCCTTCGACTGGGATGGCTGGCGCTTTGAGATCGTCGACATGGATGGTCGCCGCATCGACAAGCTGCTGGTCAGCCGCCTGCCCGACCCGGACGAGGATGGCTGATACAAGAGAAGCCGGAACCTCGCATCCGGGGTCCCGGCTTCTCCAAGTCTGAAGCTGCATTTCCTATTGCGCAGCCTTGGCCCGCTGCACTGCTGAGGGCTTGCGTCGGGCATTGGCCTTCTCGGCCGCCTCGAAGATCGGCTGGAAGGTCGGCCGGTCGATATAGCGACCCGCCCCTTCCTGCACATTCAGCTTGCCATCGGCCCAGACCACCTTGCCCTGGCTGATCGTGTAGCTATTGAGGCCTTGTACGGTCATGCCTTCGAAGATGTTGTAATCGACTTTCTGGTGATGGGTCTTGGCCGAGATGGTACGGCTGGCCTTCGGATCCCAGACCACGAGGTCGGCATCGGCGCCGACGCTGACCGAGCCCTTGCGCGGATAGATGTTGAAGATCTGCGCCGCATTGGTCGAAGTCACCTTGACGAATTCCATCGGCGTCAGGCGACCGGTATTGACGCCGTGATGCCAGATCACCGACATGCGGTCCTCGACCCCGCCGGTGCCATTGGGGATCTTCGAAAAATCATTGCGGCCCATGGCCTTCTGATCGGCGCAGAAGCAGCAATGATCGGTCGCCGTGGTCTGCAGGCTGCCGGCCTGAAGTGCCCGCCAGAGGATCTCCTGGTTCTCCTTCGGCCGGAAGGGCGGGCTCATCACATGCGCGGCCGCGACGTTCCAGTCGGGATGGCGATAAACCGAATCATCGATCAGCAGATGGCCGGCCAGCACCTCGCCATAGACCCGCTGGCCCTCGTTGCGCGCACGCACGATCGCCTCGACCGCTTCCTTGCAGGAATTGTGGACGATATAGAGCGGATTGCCGATCACCTGGGCGACACGGATGGCGCGGTTGGCGGCCTCACCTTCCACTTCCGGCGGCCGCGACATGGGATGGCCTTCGGGACCGGTGATGCCCTTCTTCAGCACTTCCTGCTGCAGGTGATAGACGAGCTCGCCATTCTCGGCATGGACCGTCGGCATGGCGCCCAGTTCCAGGCAGCGGGCGAAGCTCTTCACCAGGTTTTCGTCCGGCACCATGATGGCGTTCTTATAGGCCATGAAGTGCTTGAAGCTGTTGACGCCGCGTTCACGCGCCAGGGTGCCCATATCCTCATAGACCTGGTCGCTCCACCAGGTGACGGCGACATGGAAGGAATAATCGGCGCAGGATTTCTTCGCCCAGTCGCGCCACTGGTCATAGGCCGTGAGCAGCGAGGTCTGGGGGGCGGGAATGACGAAATCGATGATCATGGTGGTACCGCCGGCAAGGCCGGCAGCGGTGCCGCTGAAGAAGTCCTCGCTGGCCACCGTGCCCATGAAGGGCAGCTGCATATGGGTATGGGGATCGATGCCGCCCGGCATCACATATTGGCCGCCGGCATCGACCACCTTGGCGCCTGACGGCACGTCCAATTTCTCGCCCACCGCCTTGATCACGCCATCGGCGCAATAGACATCGGCGCGCTTCATCTCTTCGGCAGTGACGACGGTGCCGCCCCTGATCAATAGCGACATGAACTTTCTCCCAATCTGATCGTGACCGTCCGGTTGATCCGAAACTTGATCAATTGGTCAAAATGATACGCCGATGCCCGGCGGGCGAAAAGCGGTTTCTCATGGTCTTCCAGGGGCGGTGCCCGACGCCATAGCGGACCGTGCAGAATTCAATCCGAAATCCGCCAAAATTTCGCACCCGAAGTCCTATTTTGGACTTAGAAACTTCACGATCTATAGGATAATATGCGTCGATAGTTTGCTTTGGGGGCAATCGCACATGTTCATTCCTTTGAAGGCCGCTCGCCTTGTGGCGGCCATGTTGTCCTGCGCTGTGACAACCGGCTGTTCCGTTGCGTTGGAGGCAACCCGGCCTGATCCTGTCAATTTGTCAAGCGTGCCGACAGGAACAGACCGGTTGCAGGTCGTCGGTAAATTGGGGGCGCCGGTTTCCACGGTAAAGAACGGAGACCAATCCTGCGACGTCTTCAGTGTCTATACGCGCGGGCCAGGTGCGGGCGGCAAAGCCGCGATCGCCGCCGGCGAAGCGGTTGCCGATGTCTTTACCTTGGGGCTGAGTGAAGTTCTCTTCACCCCGGTCGAGGCCGGCACGCGCAATGAGAAGCATAATGTCACCGCCTGCTATGACGGCAACATGAAGCTGGCGAGCCTGCAGGATAACGGTGTGTCGGTGCCGCCGCCGGGAACCACCACGGCGGATGCATCCAAGGAGAATCCGGCGCCGAAGGACCGCTAATACGCCAACCGGTCGCGCGCATCCTTGCGAGCCATCTAACCAGCCGTCGCGAAGCGGATCTGCATGCGCCCGAGGCTGCCGTAATCGGCGGTGATGACGGTGCCCGGTGCGATCGGCAGAGGCACCATGCAGGTACCCGTGGTGACCACCTCGCCGGCCCGCAGCGTCGTTCCAAGCGCCACCATCTCATTAACCAGCCAGGCGAGGCCGATGCGGGGATCGCCCAACACATTGGCCCCTGCCCCTTCACGCGCCAGCGTGATCGTGCCGGTGCGGTCGGTGACGGTCCCGGTGACCGCATGCTGTACGAGATCGATGTCGCGCCAGAGCGGCGGCGCCTCGGGGCCGAGAATGAATTGATGGCCGCAGGCATTATCGGCAATCAGCTGCGCTGCGCCGGCGGTGACGAAGCTGACATAACGGGAATCCGGCAATTCGATGGCGAGGTATAGCTTGTCGACCGCCGCCATCACCTCCGCGGGCGTATAAGGCGTGCCGCGTGGCGGCAGGTCGGCGCCAAAGCGAAAGCAGAATTCCGGCTCCGCCACCAGCATCTGGTTGGCGCCGATGGTGATGGGGTGATCCATCGGCAGGACGCTTTCCGCAAGCACCCGGCCGGCAAGCGGGCCGTCGACATTGATGTGTTGCTGTCCTGCCTTGCTGGTAGCGGCGATCTTCCAACCGAATAAGGGCACGGCTGAGCGCTTCTCGAGCAGTGCCTGGATGGCGTAGGCCTCTGCGCGGGCCGCCGGCCGCAGCTGTGGTGGCAAGCCATCGATCAAGGTGCCGGCTTGCCAATGCGCCCAAAGAAGGTCGGCGGCGGCAACGATATCGGATGGGTCAAGCATAGTCGTCTGATGATCGGCCGACAGTCGATAGCCCTATCGGTAACTGTGCCGACCGCCCCTTTCCTTCATGCAGCGATCATACAGCATAAGGTCGGAGCGGTCGGGACAGTCAATAGACGCGGTGGATCAAGCTGCGAGGACGCCCGATTGCTTGGCGAGATGGGTGGCAATGGCATCCATCAAGGCCGGCGACAGGCAGTCATAGGGCTCGAGATGGAGTTCCTTCAGCCGCGCGCGAATGCCGGCCATCTGATCCGGCTTGGTGCCGGATTCGATCACCGAGGAGACGAAAGCGGCGAATTCCGGCGCCGACCAGCCATCTTCCTTCGAGAGTTCGGTATGGACGAAATCGAGACCATAGAACGGATGGTTCTTGTTCTCGATACGGCCATACATGTGCACGCCGCAATCCTTGCAGGCATGGCGCTGGATGGCGGCCTTCTCATCGACGATCTTCAGCTTCTGCGCGTTCTTGATAACGCTGACATTGTCGCGCGAGATGACGGCGATCTGCGCGAAGGTAGCGCCCTTGGGCTTCCAGCATTTGGTGCAGCCGCAAACATGGTTATGCGCGGTCTGGCCCTTCAGCGTGACCACCACGGGATCGCTGGCGCAATTGCAAGTCAGCGTGCCACCGGCATGATCCTTCTTGCCGGCCTTCACGCCATTATCGACGGCTGGATGAATTGAAACGGCCATTAATGTACCTCCCCTTGTCAATGACTAGGCCCAGTCGTCGTTGCCTTTATCGGCATTGAAGTGCGGTTCTCGACGATGCCCATCCGGTTTTAGAACAATGTCGGCACTGGGCCAATCTGCTTTTGGTTACCAGCCGGCCAACCCATCCTAGAAGTGATCGATGACATGTTCTGGTTCGCCAGCAGCACTTCCGTCCGATTTCGCGCTCGCCAGGAGATTTTACGCCGTCATTGCGGCAAACGCTTCTTGGCCTCGTCGCTCATTGCCTTGGCTTCCATCAGCGCGTCGCACATCGCCGGAATCTGGTCCGCGGGAATCAGGAATTTCAGCCACCCGAAGGCGGGGCTGCGAAACGAGATCGATGGCATGTCGGCGAGAAAATCCCAGGCGACGTAATAGCTGCTCGCCTGATGGCGCAGTGCTGCGTGATCGTCCGAGAACTCCTTTGGCACGGGGGGCACCATCTGGCTGCGGGCGGTTGCCAGGGCCCCGATCGCATCCTCGACCTCCTTGGCGGAAAGCGGCAGCAATGTTGCCCTGACTTTCGCCAGGGTCTTCTTGTCGCTGAGAATTACGCGCAGCGGTTCTTTACGCTCGGACATTCGTCTTTCCTTGGCGTCTTTCCTTGGGTGGCAGGCATCGACTGTAAAATGGGCGCCGTCAATGCGGCAGGCAAGTTGCGACCCATCGGCGCGCCCTGACGGTTACGCGCTCCCGCTGATCACACATAAGAATATGTTTGGCTGATTTGCTATTCAAGGATGTGGAATTCTGGAAAACTGGCGGGGTGCAGGGTTGGGGGACCGAATGCACCACATCATGAAACGCAAGCGGGCGCGCCGCGACCGCGCCGGGAAATTATCGGTATCGCGCTTCCTAGCTATGTTCAGCCTGCTCCTGCTATGTGGCCTGCAGCACGCCACTGCAGGCAGCCTCGAAACCCGTAACGTTGCCGGCTGGCGCCTGGAAGCATTCTCCGACGACAGCAGCGGCAGCTTCACGCATTGCGCCATATCGAGCACCTATAACAGTGGCATCACGCTGTTCTTCGCATTCGATCGCGATTCACAGTGGAGCCTAGCACTTGGCAACCAGTCATGGCGGCTGAAGCCCGGCAGCAAGTATCCGGTGAGCTATGCCATCGACGGCGGTGAATTTCACGCTGCGATGGGGGAAGCCTTCGCCACCGACCTAGTCAGCATCGCTTTGCCTGATCGGCCCGACCTCTTTGCCAGTCTCAGGGCTGGATCGGTTCTGCATGTGCAAGCCGCTGCCGGCGATTTTGCGTTCAACCTGACGGGCACGAACCAGGCATTGCCCGCCTTGATCCTGTGCCCCAGTCAGTGGGCCACGGCAAATAACCAGCCGCAGACCAATGATCCGTTTTCCGCGCCCCGTCCATCGCAGAAAGCTGCCAACACCCGGCAGAACGCTGCAGAAGCCGTGACGCTTGCCTCGAATCTTCTGTCGGCTTCCGGCATCAGCGGTTTCGTCATTGAGACGCCGCAGGACGCGGAAAAGATTCTGCCGCATATGGATGCGGTCTGGACGGCGCCGGAATTGGCCGGCGGCATTCTCATCGGCACGGATGTCAGTGCCAAGGATGTCGACGAAACCTTCGCGCTGATCTCATCGCGCGAGGCCAGTGCGTGCAAAGGGAAGTTCGCCTCCACACGGCCACCGGTGGATGCGCAAAGTCGCAACGTCGTGCTCGGCCGTCTCGCCACCGCCTGCGATACGCCATCGGTGAGTTACTTCGCGTATTGCACGATTTTCGCGCGGGCCAAAGGCGGCATCGTCTTGTCGGAGGTCATCGGCGTTCGCAACGCAGACGGCAATGTGCTCGCCGAAAAAGCCGATGCGGACATCCTCAATGCCGTCTACAGCAGACAAGGTGGATCCGCGGGCATCGGCAACTGAGGACCGTTTTGATCGTGGTTCTCGCCGCTGCAACCGCACGCGCAATCGAAGCCTAGCGGGCAATCAACGCTTGGATCGGCGCTTGCCGCGGTTTGGGCTGTGACAAATATCTAACTCGCTGTCCGGCGCGTTGACGCGGTCGGGATTAAGTGAAACTGTTGGTGCCATCTGATCCGACATGGGAGGCCGCGATGACGAGCCGAGATTCCATGTACAAGAAGCCGCTTGAACGTTATCTCCGCGGCAAGATCAACGAGTTTCACCCCAAGTCAGTCAAGAGCATCCATATCAGACGGGTTGCCGCCGACGATTGTGGGTGCAACTGGGAGGTCATTGAAACCATGCCGCAGATGACTCCCAAACTGGCCATCGAAGTCGATCATCATGTGATTGCACCGGCCCGCGATGCGGTCAATCTCAAGCCGCAGCGCGCGAAATAGTGTGATCGGCGCGGGTTGCTGAATCCGGTGGAACAGCAGCGCAGCTTGAGAAGATTCGTTGGGAATTTCGGTGGCCAACTTTCGATGCGAGTTGGCGCCGGGCAATAGTGACGAGCGTGAGATTTAAATGGTCGGAGCGACTGGATTCGAACCAGCGACCCCCAGACCCCCAGTCTGATGCGCTACCAGGCTGCGCTACGCTCCGACCGCGGCAGAAGAGATTCTGCTGTTCCTGACCGTAAGTGGTTGGGGGTGATCAGGAAGTCCGGCTTATATAATCGCCTGCCGGAGCGATGGCAAGGAGAATGGCCGGCGGCCGGCCGCCCTTTTCCCAAGAAAAAGGCGGGATGTTTTCCCGCCTTTTTAGTTCGTCGAGCGATCCTGTCTGCTCAGTGGCCGGCGGCCCGGCGCAGACGGTCACGCAATTCCTTCAATTCATCGACCGCCGATTTGACGGCGCGAATCTGGCCCTCATCGAGGGTGGCGCGGAACAGCGGCAGATCCAGCATCGAATCGCCGGTACCTTCCGGCATCTCGTCATGCTCATCGATCGGCTGATCCGGCGCAGGTGCCAGGGTCTCGCCGGCAAGGCGCAGGCCGCCTTCGCGAATCAGCTTCTGGACGCCCTTGATGGTATAGCCCTGGTCATAGAGCAGGCCTCGGATGCTGCGCAGCAGATCGACGTCCTCCGGCCGGTAATAGCGGCGTCCACCGCCCCGCTTCATCGGGCGGATCTGGGTGAATTTCGTCTCCCAGAAGCGCAGGACGTGCTGCGGCACTTCCAGCTCATCGGCGACTTCGCTGATGGTGCGGAAGGCGTCAGCCGACTTTTCCAGGCGCTTGGCCGGCTTCGGGGCAACCTTGCGGCTGCTCTCGGCTTCGACGCCGCGTGGCTTGATCACGCGTTCGGCGCTGCTCATGACGACGGCACTCCTTTATTGACCCGGTCCTTCAGGACATGCGAGGCGCGGAACACCAGCACCCGCCGCGGCCTGATCGGCACTTCTTCCCCGGTCTTGGGATTGCGGCCGATCCGCTCGCCCTTCATACGCACCAGGAAGCTGCCGAAAGACGAAATCTTCACGCTCTCGCCACGGGTCAGAGCGCTGGAAACCTCTTCCAACACGCTGTCGACCAGTTCCGCGGATTCATTGCGCGATAATCCAACCTCTTGATAGACCGCTTCACTGAGATCAGCCCGGGTGACAGTCTTACCTTTCATGCCTTCCCCCTGCACTCCCGGCCGCAGAAATCGGGCCGGTCGTTACGCGCGCACGCCTTGTTATTGGCGCTCATGTCAAAGCGTAACGATTCCTCATAAATCAGTCAATTAGGCAGACTTGTTAAGGCAAAAGCCGGCACTGGGACAAATTTGCCGACTCGGTGGCCATCAGCTTGATTGGGGATGGGGCCGTGGTTGCTCGAGAACCGGGCGGTGCCGGGCTACCAGCGGGCGCTAAGTTACCAGCGAACCAGTGCGGAACCCCAGGTAAAGCCGCCCCCCATGGCTTCCATCAGGATCAGGTCGCCGCGTTGGATGCGGCCATCATTAACCGCTTCCGCCAGGGCCAGGGGGATCGAGGCGGCCGAGGTATTGGCGTGGCGATCGACCGTCACCACCACCTTTTCCGGCGGCAGCTTCAGTTTCTGGCCCATGCTGTGGATGATGCGCTGGTTAGCTTGGTGCGGCACCAGCCAGTCGACATCGCCGGGGGCGATATGGGCGGCGGCGATGGCGGCATCGATTGAGGCCGCCAGGTTAGTGACGGCATGGCGGAAGACTTCCTTGCCTTCCATATGGACGACACCGGTGGTCTTGGTGGCTGAGGGGCCGCCATCGACGAAGAGCGCATCATAATGACGGCCGTCCGAGAACAGATGTGTCGTCAGGATGCCCTGGTCGCTGTTATCGCCCTTGCCCTCGGCCGCCTCCAGGATGACCGCTCCGGCGCCGTCACCGAACAGCACGCAGGTATTGCGGTCCTGCCAGTCGAGGATACGGGAGAAGGTCTCGGCACCGATCACCAGGGCACGCTTGGCCTGGCCGAGGCGGATGAAATTGTCGGCGATGGTCAGGGCATAGACGAAGCCGGAGCAGACCGCCTGTACATCGAGGGCAAAGCCGTGATGCATGCCGAGGCGCTGCTGCACCTTGGTGGCGGTTGCCGGGAAGGTGTGGTCCGGGGTGGTGGTGCCAAGGACGATGCAGTCGAGATCGGCACCGGTCAGGCCGGCATTGGCCAGCGCCTGCTCGGCGGCCTTGATAGCCAGATCCGAGGTCAGCTCGCCGTCGGCGGCGATGTGACGCTGGCGGATGCCGGTGCGCTGCTGGATCCAGTCGTCGCTGGTATCGACGGTCTTGGCGAGCTCGTCATTGGTGATAATTTTCGCGGGCAGGTAGGAGCCGGCGCTGAGCAGTCGGGAGCGGATGACCATGATCAGATGGCCGCGCCGCCAGCGACGGTGCCAGGAATACTCATCATCTGTTCAAAATCCCGCTTCATGTTTTCAATCGCGTCATTCTGCACCATGTCGACGGCAACGCCGATCGCATTGGCGAAGCCGAAAGCATCGGTGCCGCCATGGCTTTTCACGCAAATGCCGCTGAGCCCCATGAAGATCGCGCCATTATAGCGGCGCGGATCGACGCGTGCACGCAGGGCATTCAAGGCCGGCCGGGCCAGCAGATAGCCGAGCTTGGCAAGGATCGCCGAGCCGAAACTCTGACGCAGGAAATGGCCGTAGAGCTTGACCGTACCTTCGATGGTCTTCAGCGCGACATTGCCGGTGAAGCCGTCGGTGACGATCACATCGACAGTTCCCTTGGCAATGTCATCGCCCTCGATGAAGCCATGAAAGCGGCCTGGCAAGGAGACCTGGCGCAGAATGGCGGCGGCTTCCTTGACGGCCTCGTTGCCCTTCATCTCCTCGGCGCCGACATTGAGCAGGCCGGTGCTGGGCTCACGCACACCGAGAACGGTGCGGGCAAAGACATTGCCCATGACAGCGAATTGGACGAGGTTGCTAGCGTCGCACTGCACATTGGCGCCGAGATCCAGCATCACGCTTTCGCTGCGGATGGTCGGAAAGAACGAGGCGATCGCCGGCCGGTCGATGCCGGGCAAGGTCTTCAGGACGAACTTCGCCATTGCCATCAGGGCGCCGGTATTGCCGGCGGAAACCACGGCATTGGCCTCGCCGCGCTGCACGGCATCGATGGCGAGACGCATCGAGCTGCCACGCCCGGAGCGCAGGGCCTGGCCCGGCTTGTCCTCCATGGTCACGACCGTATCGGCGTGATGGATCGAGCTGACGGCAGCCAAGGCCGGCAGCGTATCGAGCAGCGGCTTCAGCCGCGCCTGATCGCCATAGAACTGGAAGTGCACCTGGGGAAAACGTTGGCGTGCGATATCAGCGCCCCGGATCACCATATCCGGGGCGTTGTCGCCACCCATCGCATCCAATGAAATAGCCAGGCCGGCGGTCAACCTCACACACTCCCTTCCTGGCTAGGCGCGAAGGTGATCGTTAGGCAGCTTTCGTTTCGGCGTTGACGTCGCGGCCGTCATAATGACCGCAAGAACCGCACACGTGATGCGGACGCTTCAGCTCGCCACAGCTCGGGCAATCGGTCGACTTTTCCGTGCTCAGGGCGTCGTGCGCACGGCGCATACGCTGACGGGAGCTGGAGACCTTCTTCTTAGGAACTGCCATGATAAACCTGCTTACAAAAAATAAAGGCAGCCACAATTGCCGCCGTTCGCGCGCTTATTAGCTAAATTTGCCTGCCAAAGCAAGCCGATTGACGTTTTACGGGTCCTTAGCTGATCAGCCCGATACCGATGCCCTGTTCCGCGACCTGCTGGATTTTAACCATTATCCTTGGGCGTCTTCAAGGAGGCGAGGACGTCGAAGGGGTTGCGCTTGGGGGCCTGGTCCGACGAATCGACCGCCTCGGCTTGCCAGCCGCCTGGCAGCCGGGCCTCGGCTGCCCGCGGATAAGGGTTAAGGTTGAGGCCCAATTGCTCGGCCACGACCTCGCCCAGGTCAATCTGCCCGCCGGTCACCGGCTCAGGCGGGTCGTCCTGGTCATATTCCAAGGTGAGGTCCGCCTCGCTGGCCCTGACATCCTCGGTGAAAAAGATCTCGAAATCGACCGCCAGCTCGGCCGGAACCGGGGCCAAGGATACGACGCAGGACTGGGTGACGGCGGCATCGAGATGGCCGGTGACGCGAATCACCCCCGCACCGGTGCGTTTCAGGCGCAGATCGGCGGTCAGCCGGTCGAGCGCCAGCAGGCCGAAACGGCTGGCCAAAGCCTGACGTTCGGCGGGATCAGCTTCGATATGACGACCGGTCTCGGTCAAGCTGATCTTGTCGAGCGTGATCAGTCTTGAAAATTCAATATTATCATTCTGATGCATCTATAATCTCGTCTAAAAACTGAACTCATCCAGTGCCGGAAATCGCAGTTTGCCGCTGGTGAGTTCGGCGGCGTCCTGGCCCTCAAGGGCCGCCGCCGTCGCTTTTATATAGGCTGTCATCGCGCCCATACGGCGGTCATCGATCTCGACCGTGCCATATAAATTGCGCCGCAGCGCCGCCTGCAGATCGTCGTCATTGCCGGTATCCAGTGCCTTCTCATAGACCTGGATTCGGCCGTTCAGCGATTCCGTCATATGCTTGATCCGTTTGCCGACACCGAGATCGGCAGCCCCCAGCTCGCGCAGGGCCAGGTCCATTTCCTTGAACATGATGTCATAGACCGCCTGGGTCAGACGCCCGGTTTCGGCCCCCTGCCCCTTCAGGCGACGGAAGACCAGGAAGGCATGCAAGGCAACCATCTCGAAACGGCCATCCACCGTGTCGGGTATGCCGAAATCGAGATAAAAGGCCGGCTGCCGAGCCTGGCCGGCGAAGCTGGCATAAATTGCGGCGGCAGTCGCTTCGAGCTGTTCATCTCGAAGAAAACGACGAAGAAACAACATGATACCTTATCCTATACGGCGCCGGCGCTGCTTGACAGGGCCTTGGCACAGTGCAATCTTGCCGCTCAAATCGGTTTGATTCTGGTGGCTTAGCTGGCGGCAGCCGCCTTTGCAAGGCAGCTTCTGCGGGGGACGTATTTATGACGGTTGGAACACCTGGTCCCCTCGGCGTGAGGCGGCGGAGCATGGCTGCCTTCATGGGGGCAGCCCTCGGCGTCTTGATCGTGCTTGGAGGTTGCCAGGCCCGCATCGACCAGCGCGGCAACAAGCCGGATGAAGACCAGGTGGTGCAGATTACGCCGGGTGTCGATGACAAGAACCGGGTTGCTGAGCTGCTCGGCTACCCGTCGACCATTTCCACCTTCTCCGACAAGACTTGGTACTACATTTCCAAACGCACCAGCACGGTCGCTTTCTTCACGCCGGACCTGCTGGAACAGGAAGTCCTGCAGATCCATTTCGATGACCAGGGCATCGTTCAGGCGATGAAGGTCTATACCGAGAAGGATGGTCAGCAGATCGCCTATGTGGACCGCATCACGCCGACCCCGGGCAGCGAGTTGACAATCCTCCAGCAGCTGCTGGGCAATCTCGGCAAGTTCAATTCGGACAAGTTCAAGAAGGTCGGCGTACCCGGCGGCAGCGTGCCCTGACGGCACCGCCGCGTCGCTCCGGCGCCGCCCTGGATATGAAAAAGGCCCGGCAGGTTTTCTGCCGGGCCTTTTCTTTCGACTTGCCAGGTTCAGCTATGCGCCAAGGCGGCGAGCAGCAGCAGGGCAACGATATTGGTGATCTTGATCATCGGATTGATGGCGGGGCCGGCTGTGTCCTTATAAGGATCGCCGACCGTGTCGCCGGTCACCGCCGCTTTGTGAGCGTCGGAGCCTTTGCCGCCGTGATGATCGTCTTCGATATATTTCTTGGCATTGTCCCAGGCGCCGCCGCCAGAGGTCATCTGGATGGCAACGAAGAGACCGGTAACGATGGTGCCGAGCAGCATCGCCCCCAGAGCGGTGAAGGCTTCCGCCTGGCCGCCGACGATGCGGATGACGACATAAAGCACGATCGGCGCCAGCACCGGCAACAGTGACGGCACGATCATTTCCTTGATCGCCGCGGTGGTGAGAAGTGCCACGGCCTTGCCGTATTCCGGCTTGGCCTTGCCTTCCATGATGCCGGCGATCTCCTTGAACTGACGCCGCACTTCGACGACGACGGAACCCGCCGCACGCCCGACCGCCATCATGCCCATGGCCCCGAATAGGAACGGCAAGGCGCCGCCGAGGAAGAGGCCGATGACGACATAGGGATTAGTCAGTTCGAAGCTGATCGCCTGCTGCAGATCTGGGAAGTAGTGCTTGAGATCTTCCGTATAGGCAGCAAACAGCACCAGCGCTGCGAGACCGGCCGAACCGATCGCATAACCCTTGGTGACCGCCTTGGTGGTATTGCCGACGGCATCGAGCGCGTCGGTCACCTTGCGGACTTCCTTGGGCAGTTCCGACATTTCGGCGATGCCGCCCGCATTGTCGGTGACCGGACCATAGGCGTCGAGCGCCACGACGATGCCAGCCAGGGACAGCATGGTGGTTGCCGCGATCGAGATGCCGAACAGGCCGGCAAAACTATAGGCGGCAATGATCGCCGCGCTGATGGCGATGACCGGCAGGGCGCAGGCTTCCATCGAGACGGCGATGCCCTGGATGATGTTGGTGGCATGCCCCGTGGTCGAGGCTTGGGCCACACTCTTCACCGGACGATAGGCTGTCGAGGTGTAGTATTCGGTGATCCAGACCAGCAGGCCGGTCAGAATCAGGCCGACGAGTGCGCAGAGGAAGATGCTGGTGCCGGTGATGGCCACGCTGCCCGCCGTGACCGTGGCGCTGAAGCCGCCAACCACGACATTGATGCAGACCGCGATCAGCACTGCGGAAACGATGCTGGTTGCAATCAGGCCCTTGTAAAGTGCCCCCATGATGTTCTGGCTGGCGCCGAGCTTGATGAAGAAGGTGCCGACGATCGAGCCGACAATGCTGACGCCGCAGATCAGCAGCGGCAGGAGCATCATCTTTTCCTGGTCGGGACCGGTGAAGAAGATGCTGCCGAGCAGCATGGTTGCCACCACCGTGACCGCGAAGGTCTCGAACAGGTCGGCCGCCATGCCGGCGCAATCGCCGACATTGTCGCCGACGTTATCGGCAATGACCGCCGGGTTGCGGGGATCATCTTCCGGGATGCCGGCTTCGATCTTGCCGACGAGATCGGCGCCGACATCGGCACCCTTGGTGAAGATGCCGCCACCGAGACGGGCAAAAATGGAAATCAGCGAGGCGCCAAAGCTCAAGCCCACCAGGGCTTCCAGCATCGGCCGCATCTCGACCTGGGCCGAGCGCAGGAAGACATAATAGCCGGCAACGCCGATCAGACCGAGACCGACCACCAGCATGCCGGTGATGGCCCCAGATTTGGCGGCGATCGCCAGTGCCGGCGCCATGCCATGACGCGCCGCTTCCGCGGTCCGCACATTGGCGCGCACCGAGACATTCATGCCGATATAACCGGTGACACCCGACAAGACGGCGCCGATGATAAAGCCAAGGGCAGAGAGTTTGCTGAGCGCGAAGAACAGAATGACCGCGACGATGACGCCGACGATGCCTATCGTGGTGTATTGCTTGTTCAGATAGGCCTGAGCCCCTTCCTGGATCGCGGCGGCGATCTCGCGCATCCGGTCGGTACCGGTCGCGGCAGCAAGAACTGAGCGGGATGCCCAGATGCTGTAAATCAGGGCTAGCGCACCCGCCACAATCGCCAGCCAGTAATACATCGAGTCCATATTCTTACCCCTTCATCCCACTGGGTTTATTGTCGAACTAGACGCAACTGTTATGTCTGCCTGCTGCTGTGACCTCCCATTTTGAGCGACAGGCGGGGAAAACGTAAAGCAATCGACGGGACATGGCAAATTGTCGCAGGGAGGCGATTTACCAGCCGCCCTCGCCTTTCATAACGCACGAGTCGGTCAGAGTTCCGTGGCGCGTTGGCGGAGGACATATTTCTGGATTTTGCCGGTCAGGGTCTTCGGCAGTTCGCCAAAGACAACCAGGCGCGGTCGCTTGAAGCCGGCCATTTCACTGCGGCACCACGCGATTACCGAGTCGGCGGTGACATTCTCCGCCCCCGGTTTCAGAGCGATGAAGGCACAAGGCACCTCGCCCCAATGGGTGTCGGGCTTGGCGACCACGGCCACCTCCCGCACCGCCGGATGGCGCGAAAGGATCTCCTCCAGTTCCAGCGACGAGATGTTCTCGCCGCCGGAAATGATGATGTCCTTTGAGCGGTCCTTGACCTCGATATAGCCATCGGGATGTCTGACGCCGAGATCGCCGGAACGGAACCAGCCATCTTTCAGGACATTCTCGGTCGCGGTGGGATTCAGCAGATAACCCTTCATCACCGTGTTGCCGCGCAGGGCGATCTCGCCCATCGTCGCGCCGTCGGCCGGCACTTCCGCCCCGGTTTCAGGATCGATCACCGTGGCGCCGGCGGCGGTGATATAGGCGACCCCCTGCCGCGCCAGCTTGCGGGCACGCTCCTCCACCGACAGTTCGTCCCAGGCATGCTGCCATTGGCAGAGTGTGGCCGGCCCGTAGGTCTCGGTCAGGCCATAGGCATGGGCGACGGTGAAACCGAGCGCCTCCATGCGGCTGATGATAGTGCTGGTCGGCGCCGCGCCGCCAGTGGTGATGCGCACCGGATGGTTGAAGGCCGTGCGGTCATTGTCCGGTGCGAAGGCCAGCATCGAGAGCACGATCGGCGCGCCGCACATATGCGTGACCCTGTGGCGGGCAATCTTGGCGAAGATCTGCGCCGGCACGATCGCGCGTTGGCAAACATGGGTCCCGCCCACTGCGGTGACGCCCCAGGTGAAGGTCCAGCCGTTGCAGTGGAACATCGGCAAGGTCCAGAGATAGACG
>Ga0209148_1001097_pt1 | contig 16280 bp, 12 predicted proteins | sample AraplaCol_mMF_r2_2_FD_184288 | JGI IMG/M metagenome (GOLD analysis project Ga0209148, IMG submission 184288) | Arabidopsis root microbial communities from North Carolina, USA - plate scrape CL_Col_mMF_r2 (SPAdes) (version 2) | ecosystem: Host-associated > Plants > Roots > Endosphere | place...
TACAGCGGCGCGTCCCATCCGTCCTCCTGGCACTGCACCCAGCCATCGGACAGCCACAGATCGGCGCGGCGGTAGCCTCCCAGCGCCATGAAGGCCAGCCACTGCCCGTTGGTGACGAGGCGATCGGCGATCTCGAACGGCTCCAGCCAGACGCGATGCGCCGGCCCCTCGTTATCGAACGCGAAAGGCTCGTCTTCCGCGCCGATGCGTACAAGGCCGCCGCTCACGGCCCGGAACCGCCCGGTGGCTCCGGGCGCCGGCGCGGGCCAGTGCGGATCGAACGCTGGCTTCAACGGCGACTGCGCGAATAGATGCTGTACATCCATCACCAGCAATTCCTGATGCTGTTCCTCGTGCGCGAAACCCAGCAACACGAGCGCTTCCAGGTCGGCGGACACGTCACCCGCCAGCCAGGCGTGCATGTGCCGGTCCACATGGTGACGGTAGGCCATCACCTGGTGGATGGAAGGACGGGTCAGCAGGCCGCGCATCGGTCGCGGATGCCGCGGGCCGATCGCCTCGTAATACGAATTGAACAGGTAACCGAACTCGGAATCGAATACCTCGTACCCCGGGACATTCGGCCCGAGCAGAAAGGTCTCGAAGAACCACGTCGTGTGCGCCAGATGCCATTTCGCAGGGCTGGCATCTGGCATGGACTGCACGACCATGTCCTCCGGATCCAGCGCCGCGACCCGTCGCTCCGTGCGCGCACGCACCGCCGCGTAGCGGTCGGCCAGGGAAAGCGCCGTGGTCTGGCGCGCCGAGGTGGCGGCGTCCGTCGGGCTGTCGATGAGGTCGTGCATGAGCGGCTCCTTGCGCTGCATCAGTCGGGGGTGTGCTCGATGCGCACGCGGTCGGGATAGAAGGCGAGATGCCCCCGGATGGCGTCCACGGCCTCGTAGGGCTCTTCGTAAGTCCAGATCGCCGTGATCGCCCGCTCCTCGTTGCCGGGCAGGCTGTAATACGACGCTTCGCCCTTGTACGGGCAATAGGTGTGGTGGTCGCTGCGGCGCAGCGAGGCCATGTCGGCATCCTCGCGCGGCACGTAGAACACGGGCGGGTAGCTCGCTTCCGTGAGCACCAGCGCACGCCGGGTATCGACGACCACACGATCGCCGTCGCGCACCACGACCCTGCCCTTGGCAGGCTCCACCGTGATCGGATGATCGGGGCCGGGAATCTTATGGGGACGTGAAGACATGAGGCACTCCTTCGGAGGGGGAGATCGAACATCCTGCGAGCCGGCACGGACGAATCCAAGCCGACGCGCTGGAACAGGTGAAGTTACCGATTCGCAAAGATCGGTTCTTGGACTTTCCCCACGAGTCGAGCCGGACCACGCCGCCGGGGCGTCGTCACGCCGAAAAACCCGTCTGCCCACACGGCTTTACATGCGAGCGGTCTGGCGCTTTACCATGACCCCATGGGGATCCGGCAACTAAACTTCTCGCCTTTCATGCCGATATGACCAACGTATTGCAGGTGGCGGGAGGGTCACCCATGAAAGTGCTTCTCGCCGCAGCGGCGGTCGTCGCGGCCCACGCGCTCGCCCTGACGATCATGCCGTCCTACGGCATGGCGGCGTCGTACGTGTTTTTCTTTTCCTCGGCTGCGTTGGCGATGGCGAGCGTCGTATTCGCCTGGCAGCGCTCGGGAACGCCGCGGGATCGCCGGTGGTGGCTGCTCTTCGCCAGCCTGGCGCTCTGGACCGTGGGGATGTCCCTGTCCGCTCGCCAGAACTACGTGCTGGAGAATTCCAATCCGGCGCCTGGCGACAGCATGTTCTTCTACATCCTGTACGTGCTGCCGGTGCTGGTCACGGTGTCGTCGGCGCCGGTAGCAGCGCGGAAGCACTGGGCGACAGTGATCGACCTGGTGCTCGCGTCGCTGCTCGGGGTGCTGTTCTACGTGCGCACCTTCTCCATCGTGTCGCTCGAAGGCGCCATGGGCACGAAACAGGCGCTCGAAGTCGCCTACATGCTCGACTTCGAAAACGTGTGCCTCGCGATCGCTGCCTTGTTGCGCTATATCGCCACCGACCGCGCCGACGATCATTTCTTCTTCCGCGGCGTAACGGCGTTCTTCGTCACTTATGCGTTCTCCGGCTTCTTCTACAACCATTTCGTGGCACTCAACGGGCATCCGGAATTCGGTACATCGAGCTGGGATGCGCTGCTCGACCTGCCGTTCCTGGCGCTCTTCGCGTCCGCGGTCACACGGCAGCCGCGGCGGTATTGGCATCCTCCGGTGTACGTCATTCGTTTCGTGCAGAGTGCGAGCCCCACGTTTCTCGCCATGAGCGTGCTCGGCTTCGGGTTGATGGTGATTCCGGGCTATCCCACACTGGGCATCGTTGCCGCCGTGGCCGCCGTGGTCGGTATCGGACTGCGCGGGTCGCTCGTGCAGGTCAGCCTCGTGGAAGAGGAATATCGCCTGGAGCGCAGACGCGACGAACTGCAGGGCCTGGTCTTCGTGGATAGCCTGACCGGCCTGGCTAACCGTCGCGCGCTCGACGAGCGTCTGCTCCGCGAATGGCATCGCCCGGGACAGCGCGATCCCATCGCGCTGCTGATGATCGACGTCGATCTGTTCAAGGGCTACAACGACCGCTACGGCCATCTCGCAGGCGACGACTGCCTGCGTTCCATCGCCACCGGTCTGCTCGGCAGTGGACTGCGCGCCAGCGATTTTCTTGCACGCTTCGGTGGCGAGGAATTCGCGGTGATCGCGCCGGGCACGCACCTCGGCGATGCAAAGGCCCTGGCCGAAGACCTGCGCAGCCACATCGAACGCATGGCGATCGTGCATCCTTCGAGCCCGTTCGGCGTGGTCACGATCAGCATCGGTGTCGCTATCGCCCGGCCGAGCGCCGACGGTGGCCCGCTCGATCTCCTCAACGCAGCCGACCGGGCGCTGTATCGCGCCAAGCAGGCCGGACGCAACCGCGTCGGCGCACCCGAAGGACCGCCGCTGGATGCGGCCCGTGCGGAAGGATCGCGCCAGTTGGTTTAACCCCGTTTGGCATCCTGCAGCGTTTCACCGTCATGTCCCCCCAACAAGGCCATGCACGATGAACACGCTACGCGTCACCCTGCCCCTTCTCTTTGCCGGCCTCGTGCTGGCCGCGGGGGCGACGGCCTCCGGTGGCATGCCCGCGCAAACGACGCATGCCCGTACCGAAGCAGGCACCGATTGCCTGCCAGGCCCCGTTCCGTACGGCGCTATGCAAAGCGCGCCCATGCCCGCGCCGGCTGCCGCCCCGGCACCGCCTGCACCTCCGGCAGTCATCGAGCTGGCGCCCTCGCCCGCTCCCGCTGCGCCGCCCGCCAAGATGATGGCCCGCGCGGGGCTCGTCGCATCGGCTGCACCGGTCGGCCAGATGGTCGCCGCGTTCGACGCCAACACGGAGAACTATGCGCATCGCGAGGCGAATCCGGTCCATCTCGCCGCGACAGATCCCGTGTCCACCTTCAGCATCGACGTCGACACCGGCTCCTACACGAACGTGCGGCATATGTTGAACGCCGGCCGCTTGCCTCCCGCAGACGCGGTGCGCACGGAAGAATTCATCAACTACTTTAACTACGGCTATGAACCGCCGCGCACGCGCGACGTGCCGTTCAGCGTGTCGACCGAACTGGCGGCGTCGCCGTGGAATCCCGACCGGCAGTTGTTGTTGGTAGGCATTCGCGGGTACAGCGTGCCGTCGAGTGAGATTCCTGCTGCCAACCTCGTCTTTCTCGTCGACGTCTCCGGTTCCATGGACGAGCCCGACAAGCTGCCGCTGCTGAAGGCCTCGCTCAAGCAGATCGTGCCCCGTCTGCGCGCGCAGGATCGCATTTCGCTGGTGACCTACGCGGGTGCGACCTGCGTCGCACTGCCGTCCACACCGGGTGACCAGCATGCCACGATCGTGGCCGCCATCGACGCCCTGGGTGCCGGCGGTTCCACCAACGGCGCGGCCGGTATCGACCTTGCCTACGCACAGGCGGCGAAGGGCTTCATCAAGGGCGGCGTAAATCGCGTGATCCTCGCCACCGACGGCGATTTCAACGTGGGCACGGTAGGCGTGCAGGCGTTGAAGGATCGCATCGCGGACAAGCGCAAGAGCGGCATCGCGCTCACCACCCTTGGCTTCGGCGAAGGCAACTACAACGATGAGATGGCCGTAACGCTGGCCGACGCGGGCAATGGCAGCCATCACTACATCGACAGCCTCGACGAAGGGCGGCGCGTGCTGGTCGACGAGATGTCGGCGACGCTGCTGACGATCGCCAAGGACGTGAAAATCCAGGTCGAGTTCAACCCCTCGGTGGTAACCGAGTACCGCCTGATCGGCTACGAAAAGCGTCTACTCGCACGCGAGGATTTCAACAACGACGCCGTCGATGCCGGCGAGGTTGGTGCGGGTGCCAACGTCACCGCGCTCTACGAAGTCACGCTGAAGGGAAGCAAGGCACCGCGCATCGATGCCCTGCGTTACGGCGACGCGCCGTCGACCGGTCGCTCGGGCGAACTCGCCTTCCTTCGCCTGCGCTACAAGTTGCCTGCCGGTGGTCCGAGCAAGTTGATCGAGCGGCCGCTCGGCGCCGAGCCGGCGACGCAGGCGAGCGAGCGGTTGCGCTTCGCCGCGGCGGTGGCGGCCTTCGCGGAAAACCTCCGCGGTGGCAAGTACGTCGACGGGTTTGGTTACGACAAGGCCGCGTCGCTGGCCCGTGGCGCCCTCGGCAAGGACGACGGCGGCTATCGCGCCGGCTTCGTCCGGTTGGTGGACATGGCCGGCGCGCTCTCCACGACACCGGTCGCGAACACCGAACGCTAAAAGGTGACCCACTCTCCCATGCGTGGCGCCGATGCCGTAACCTCCCCGGCCATGGATGCACCCGTGGCCGACGATGGCGGATTGATGCTCGCATGGGCGGGTGGGGACACGGCTGCCTTCGATCAGCTCTATGCCCGGCACAAGGGGCCGCTGTATCGATTCCTGCTGAAGACGGTGAAGGACCGCGCGATCGCCGACGAACTGTTCCAGGAAACCTGGAGTCGCGTCATCGGTGCTCGCGCGCGCTACCGGCCCGAGGCAACGTTCCGCACCTGGCTGCTCCAGATTGCGCACAATCTGGCCGTGGACAGCTTTCGACGACGTCGACCGCAGGCCGGCGTCGAGGAAACCGAGGCGGTGTTCGCCGCACAGGCCGCGCCGGAGCGCGAGCAGCCGGATCACGCGCTCTCCGATTTCGAGCTGCGTCGCCGCATGCAGCGCGCGATCGACCGCCTTCCCGACGAACAGCGCACCGTGTTCGTGCTGCGCATGGAAAACGAACTTTCCCTGGAGGACATCGCCACCGTGACCGGCGTGGGCAAGGAAACGGCGAAGTCGCGTCTGCGCTACGCCATGGCCCGCGTCAAAGAACTCGTTGCCGAATGACATGAATCCGAACACGCCCCCGCCAAGCGACGACGATCTGCCCGAGGAGCGCGAGCTCGCAGCGTTGTACGGGCGCCTGCCCAAGGCAGAGCCCGATGCGGCACTGGATGCCGCCGTGCGCGCCCAGGCTATCGGCGCGACACCACGCGTGCCGGCACGCCGTCGCGCTCCGTGGCTCGTGTCGCTGGCGTCGGCCGCCGCGCTGGTCCTGGCCGTCGGCATCGGTTGGCGACTGCGCGACGTGCCCCCTCCGCCCGCCGTGCTGCCTGCCACTCCTGCGGCCAACGACGCGGCTTCCGAGCCCGCGCAAGCGCCCGCGTCGGCGGACGTGACGGCCGCAGCACCCCCACCCTTGGCGCCGGCACCCGCTATCGCGCCAGCCCCGGGCTTCGAGGCACCGGCAAAACCGTCGCCGATACCGCGGCATCAAGCCAGTCGCATGGCGGGTCGTGCCGCCAGGGTGAACACCTCGAACGAGGTGTCGACGCAGGCTCTGGCGCCCGCACCGGCACCGATGTCTGCGCCGGTCGTTTCCGCGGCCCCTGCACCAGCTCCCGCGCCGCCGGCTCCACCAGCGCCTCCCGCCCCTCCTGCAGTCATGGCGGCACCGGCACCGGAAGCGCCGTCGGGCGCGATCGCTGAGACGGCCCCCGCGCCTGTCGAAAAATCAGCGGAGGTGCAGCTCGGCCCCGACGATCGGGTGGGCCAGATCCGCCAACTGCTGGGTAATGGACAGCGCGAAGAAGCTCTGCAGCGCCTCCGCGATCTACGTCGACGCTACCCGCACTACGAGCTGCCGCAGGACCTGCGCGACCTCGGGAACCCTTGAGTCTTGACCGCGCGCCTGGACACCCTCGCTGCGCCGTGGCGGCACGAGGAGGAGATCAAGAAGAGTCGCTTCCTCGCCCAAGCGGCGCCGATCGGCTCGCCGGACGAAGCGCTGGCCTGGTTCGGCGCCGTCAGTGATGTGTCCGCCACGCACAACTGCTGGGCCTACCGGATCGGCGATGCGTACCGGTTCAACGACGACGGTGAACCCGGCGGCACGGCGGGCCGTCCCATCCTGCAGGCCATCGATGGCCAGGGCTACGACCGGGTCGCGGTGGTCGTCACGCGCTGGTATGGCGGCATCAAGCTCGGCGCAGGCGGTCTGGTGCGCGCCTATGGCGGTGCCGCGGCAGAATGCCTGCGCCTGGCGCCCCGGTTGCCCATCGTCGCCACCGGGCACCTCGTCATGCACTGCGAGTTCGCCGACCTGGCCCTCGTGAGCGCACGGCTGCGCGACATGGGGGCCACCGTGGAACGGGAGACCTTCACGGCCGACGGTGCGGAACTCGACGTGAGCGCCCCGCTGGACGACCTGGACACCATCGCGGCGCGGGTGATCGATCTGTCTCGTGGAAAAATACGACCACGGCGGCCCTAGAAGCCCGTTGGCCCATGTTGAATACCGAACTCGCCGGCCCCATTCGTTGGCGAATTGCCTGAAGAAACCGACGAACGCATGAGCGAAGAACGCAGGGAGAAGTCGCGCCGCATCGGCGCGCTGCGCAACCTCTGGCCTTTCCTGAAGCCGCACAAGCGCCTGGCTATCGGTTGGCTGGTGTTCCTCGGCATCTCGTCCAGCGCGTCGCTGCTCTTGCCCGTGGCGGTGCGGCACATCATCGACAACGGTTTCCTGGCCTCCAACGTCGCCACGATCAACGGCACGTTCCTTGGGCTGTTCGGCGTCGCGGTGGTACTCGCCCTCGCCACGGCGGCTCGCTACTACTGCATCGCCCTGCTCGGCGAACGGTCCCTGGCATCGCTGCGCACGTCGCTCTACGAGCACGTGATCCAATTGGACGTCGGCTTCTACGAAAGCACGCGCGTCGGTGAACTGACCTCGCGCCTCGGCACCGATACCGAGGTAGTCCAGACGCTCGTCGGATCGGGTATCTCCGTGGCCTTGCGCAGCGCTGTGATGCTGCTGGGCGCCGCCGCCGCGATGGCGTGGACCAGCCCTCGCCTCGCCGGCCTCACCGCGCTCGTGATTCCCGCCGTGATGCTGCCGATCCTCATCTTCGGTCGGCGCGTGCAGAAGCTCTCGCGACACAGCCAGGACCGCATCGCCGATGCCGCCGCCGTCGCGAATGAAACGTTGAATGCTGCGCAGGCCGTGAAGGCGTATGCGCGCGAGCCGATCGAAAGCCGCCGCTATGCGAGCGCGATCGCCCTTGCCCTTGCGACGGCGCGCCGTCGCATCGGCATGCGTTCGTTGCTGACGGCTGCCGTCATCGTGCTGATCTTCGGTGCGATCACGCTCGTGCTCTGGGCAGGTGCGCGCGACGTCATCGCGGGCGACCTCGCCCCCGGCGTACTCAGCCAGTTCGTGCTCTACGCCATCTTCGCGGCCGGTTCGGTCGCCGGCCTCTCGGAAGTCTGGGGCGACGTGCTGCGCGCCGCGGGCGCCATGGAACGCATCGGCGAACTCTTCGCGGAGCGCGCCATCATCCGCACGCCGGACGCCCCCGAGGTGCTGCCACGCCCGGTGACGGGCTCGCTGCGCTTCGAGCACGTGGAGTTCCGCTACCCGTCCCGTCCGGACGTCGCCGCGCTGTCCGACTTCGACCTCGACATTGCCGCGGGCGAAACCGTGGCGCTGGTCGGTCCGTCGGGCGCGGGCAAGAGCACCGTCTTCAGCCTGCTGCTGCGTTTCCATGATCCGCTGTCGGGCGCCATCCGCTTCGATGGCGTGGACCTGCGCGCGCTCGCCCTGCCCGAGCTGCGCGGCGCCATCGCCCTCGTGCCGCAGGAAACGGTGATCTTCGGCGGCAGCGCCGCCGACAACATTCGCTTCGGCCGCGCCGATGCCAGCGACGAGGAGGTCCGCGAGGCGTCACGCCTGGCGGAAGCGGATGGGTTTATTTCCGCGCTGCCCGAAGGCTACGGCGCTGCGCTCGGCGAGCGCGGTGTCCGTCTGTCGGGCGGACAGAAGCAACGTATCGCCATCGCACGCGCGATCCTGCGCGACGCTCCGCTGCTGCTGCTCGACGAGGCGACGTCGGCGCTCGACGCGCAATCCGAAGCGGCCATCCAGCAAGCACTCGAGCGCCTGGAGAAAGGTCGCACCACCCTGGTCATCGCGCATCGCCTCGCAACGGTGCAGCGCGCCGACCGCATCGTGGTAATGGATGGCGGACGCATCGTGGCCCAGGGCACCCACGAGAGCCTGCTCGCGGAAGGTGGACTCTACGCGGAGCTGGCCCGCCTTCAGTTCGTGGCGTAATGCCACGTGCAGATGTCGAGCGTGTTCAAGATCGACTTGTTAGCCGCGTGGCTGCATGTGTCCAGCGGCTGGAGCTACCGTTAGCTCGTGCGACGAGGCCAGAGCCTTCGGTGTCCCCCTCGCTGCTCAGACAGGTCCTCCGCGTTCGGAAAGGATGGCCGCTGGCGCGGCCCATGTATCTAGTGGCCTTCGGCCGCTCTCTTGTGCGGAAACTCGCATCGAGGGGGACACCGAAGACTCCCACGATGACTGAGGTCGCGTGTCGGGAGAGCCGCAGACCACAGCGCTGCGCCACCTCACCGTCGTGATCCGAAGGCAGAGGCATCCGGCGACTACACGCGAACGATCACCGAAGCAGTCCACAGCGCAAGCTCTAAAAACATCACGCCACCTCACCGTCCGACGCCAGCCCCCGTCCCCCTCGCCGCGATGTCTGGCGTCGAGGGCGTCCGGGTGGACAAGGCCCGCAGGGGGCCGGCCAGGACGGCCGGCCGTCTTCGCCGAGGCAGGGATGCCAAGTCGAAGACCCCCGCCCGGACGCCCGGGTCCGCCGCGGCGTAAGCCATAAGACATGGAGCCGCGAAGCGGCTCTCCTTTCGCAAGGAACGACATAAGCCTTCGCGGCGAGGGGGATGGGGGCTGGCTTCCTGAAGCGCTGCAGCTTCAGGCGCTCCTTGCAGCGGTATGGCCATGAAAACCGGCGCACGCCGTGACAACGCGGCCTACCGCGTTCTCGCACCCTTGACGGCTCGCCACCTAGTTTCGCGGCATGGATAGCGACCTGCTGCTGCCGCGCCCCGAAGGCCTGTACTGCCCCGCTGGCGACTTCTTCATCGATCCCATGCAGCCTGTGGCTCGCGCGGTGGTGACGCACGCGCATGGCGACCATGCGCGGTCGGGTAGCGGGCTCTATCACGTGGCGGCTGCTGGGGAAGGCTTGATGCGCGAACGGTTGGGCGCGGCATCCGTCGTGCACGCCCATGACTGGCGCGAGGCGTTCGACTTGGGCGATACCCGCGTGTCGTTCCATCCGTCGGGGCATATTCTCGGCGCGGCGCAGATCCGCATCGAGGGCTGCGGCAAGGTGGCCGTCGTGTCCGGCGACTACAAGCGCGATCCGGACCCGACCTGCGCGCCGTTCGAACCCGTGCCGTGCGACGTCTTCGTCACCGAGTCCACCTTCGGCCTGCCCATCTACCGCTGGCCGTCGATGCGCCAGGTGGTCGACGAGATTCTTGGCTGGGTCGACGAATGCGCCGCGCGTGGCGTGGCGGCCGTGCTGTTCTGCTACGCGCTGGGCAAGGCACAGCGTCTGCTCGCCGAACTTGCGACCCGTAGCGAGCGCGCGGTCCATCTGCATGGCGCGATGCTGCGGCTCGTCGCGCTGTATCGCGAGGCCGGCGTGCACATGCTGCCGACCGTACCGGTCAGCGAGTCCGCGCGCGGCAAGGACTTTGCCGGCGAGTTGGTGATGGCGCCACCGTCGGCGGCCGGCTCGCCGTGGATGCGCCGCTTCGGCAAGGCTTCCACGGGTTTCGCGTCCGGTTGGATGCAGGTGCGCGGCGCCCGACGTCGGCGTGGCTACGATCGTGGCTTCGTCGTGTCCGATCACGCCGACTGGCCGGGTCTTCTGCGCAGCGTGGCGGACTGCGGCGCCAAGCGCATCTACGTCACCCATGGCGACGGCGAGGTACTGATCCGCCATCTGCGCGAGCACGGTCGCGAGGCGTTCCCCCTGCGCTCGCTGGGCGGGCAGATGCCTGATCTTCGTAGCAGTGAGGAAGGTGATTGATGCGCCGCTTCGCCACGTTGTTCGAAGCGCTCGATCGCACCGCCTCCACTGCCGCCAAGCGCGACGCGATGGCGGCCTATTTCGCGGAGGCGCGCCCCGAAGACGCCGCCTGGGCGGTCTACGTGCTTGGCGGTGGCAAGCTCAAGCGCACGGCGACGTCCACCGAGCTGCGCCTCGCGCTTGCCGCGGAAACCGGCTACGCGGACTGGTTGATCGACGAGAGCTACCAGCACGTCGGCGACCTTGCGGAAACCGTTGCCTTGATGCTGCCCGAGTCGGAGGCGGCCGAAGGCGACACGCCGCTGCATGTCTGGATGGAGGCGCGCCTGCCATCGTTGTCGCGTTTGGAGTCGGCGGAACGCGTGGAGATATTGCGCGAATGGTGGCGACCGCTGCCGCGCGAACAAGTCTTCCTGGTCAACAAGCTGCTGACCGGGTCGCTGCGGGTCGGCGTCTCGCATCGGCTCGTCGTGCAGGCCCTGGCGCAGTGGGCGGCGTTGCCCTCCGATCTCATGGCGCATCGCCTCAGCGGCACCTGGAAGCCGTCAGCGGCGGCGTTTCTCGCGTTGGCCGAACCGGAGCGTGCCGACGAGCACGCGGGCGAACGCCCCTACCCTTTCTTTCTCGCGTCACCGCTCGAACAGGAGGTGACGGCGCTGGGTGCGGTCGATGAATGGCTGGCCGAATGGAAATGGGACGGGATCCGCGCACAGTTGATGCGTCGTGCTGGCGGGGCCGTGCTGTGGTCACGCGGTGAGGAAAGGCTCGACGGACGCTTTCCGGAAATCGAGCTGGCAGCCATCGATCTGCCCGAGGGTTGCGTGGTGGATGGCGAAATCCTTGCCTGGATGCTCGATGAAGATCATCCGCTGCCTTTCGCCGCTTTGCAGAAACGCATCGGCAAACTCAAACCCGGCGCCAAGTTGCTGGCCGACACGCCTGTGCGATTGATGACCTATGACCTGCTCGAATGGGAAGGCCAGGATCTGCGCGAGCGTCCGCTCGTCGAGCGTCGCGCACAACTGGCTGCGCTCATCGAAGGTCGGGGACCGACCTTGATGCTCTCGCCCTCGGTCGCAACCCCCACCTGGGACGCACTTGCTGCGGTGCGCGGCGAATCGCGCGAGCGACGCACCGAAGGCTTGATGCTGAAAAAGCTGGATTCTCCCTACCGTGTGGGACGCAAGCGCGGCGACTGGTGGAAGTGGAAAGTCGATCCGTACACGGTCGATGCCGTATTGCTCTATGCGCAGCCGGGCCACGGTCGCCGCTCGGGACTCTTCACCGACTACACCTTCGGTGTGTGGGACGGCGAAAAACTGGTGCCGGTCGCGAAGGCCTACTCGGGCCTCGACGACAGCGAGATTGGTCGACTCGACCGATGGATTCGCGCGCACACGATCGAACGCTTCGGGCCAGTGCGATCGGTAGAACCCACGCATGTATTCGAACTCGCCTTCGAGGCCATCCAGGCTTCCGGGCGCCACAAGGCTGGCGTCGCGGTGCGCTTTCCGCGCATCCTCCGTTGGCGTACCGATCTGTCGATCCACGATGCCGACAAACTCGACGACCTCCGCCGCCTGGCGTCGGGCTGAAGCACGCCTGCTGGCGTGGTTCGCCGCGCAGGGACGCCGCCCTGCGGCGTTCCAGCGCGCGGCGTGGCGTGCATGGCACGAAGGTCGGAACGGCCTCGTCCACGCGCCCACGGGAACAGGCAAGACGCTTGCGGCCGCGGGCGGCCCGCTCATCGACGCCGTGCTGCATCCACGCAGCGGCTTGCAGTTGCTCTGGATTACCCCGTTGCGTTCGCTGGCGACCGACACCGCGCAGCATCTCAACGCTGCGGTGCAGGCGATGGACCTGCCCTGGCGCGTGCTGCGCCGGACCGGGGACAGCGGCAGTGCAGAGCGTGCGCGCTTGCGCCGTGGTGCGTGCGAACTGCTGGTCACCACGCCAGAAAGCCTGGCCCTGTTGCTCAGCTACCCGGACGCGAAGACGCGTTTCGCCGGGCTGCGCGGCATCGTCGTCGACGAATGGCACGAACTGGTCGGCAACAAGCGTGGTACCTTGCTCCAGCTTGGCCTTACCCGTCTACGCCACTGGCTTCCCGAGCTACGCACCTGGGGCCTTTCGGCCACGCTGGGCAACCTCGACGAGGCGTTGCACGCACTGGCCGGCGACGGTGTGTTGATCGGCTCGCGCACGAAGAAGCGGACGATCATCGAGACGGCCGTACCCGCCAGCGGCGAACGGTTTCCCTGGGCGGGACATCTCGGTCTGTCGCAACTGCCACGCGTGCTCGACGCGGTGCTAAGCGTACGCAGCAGCCTCGTCTTTGCGAACACGCGCTCGCAGGCCGAGCTGTGGCGCGAAGCGCTGTCGTCGGTATGGCCGGAAGCGCCCGAGACGCTCGCACTGCATCACGGCTCGATCGATCCCAAGCTGCGCTTCGCCACCGAGGAAGGCCTGCGCCTCGGGACGCTGCGCTGCGTCGTTGCGACATCGAGTCTCGATCTCGGCGTCGATTTTGCCAGCGTGGAACGCGTCATCCAGATCGGTAGCCCCAAGAGCGTGGCGCGCCTGCTGCAACGCGCAGGACGCAGCGGCCATCAGCCCGGCATGCCATCGCGCATTCTCTGCGTCCCGACACACTTGCTCGAACTGGCAGAGGTCTCGGCGGCACGGCGCGCCCTGGCCGAAGGGCATCTGGAACCTCGCCACCCCATGCGCGGCTGCCTCGACGTGCTCGCTCAGCACCTGCTCACGATGGCCCTCGGCGGCGGCTTTACCGCCGACGAAGCGTACGCCGAGATCACGTCGTCACTCGCGTACGCGCAGCTGCCGCGCGACCGTTTCGACGCCGTGCTGGCTTACCTGCGCACCGGCGGATCGGCGCTGGCGAGCTATCCGGAGTACCAGAAGCTGGTGGAGACCGAGGGTCGTTATCAAGTTGAAAGCGGACGCATCGCACGCATGCACCGGTTGTCGATCGGGACCATCACTTCCGACGGCAGTCTGCAAGTGCGCTATATGAAGGGCGCGCGGCTCGGCTCGGTCGAGGAAAGTTTTCTCTCTCGCTTGCGCCCTGGCGATCGCTTCCTGTTTGCCGGTCGCCATCTGGAACTGGTCCGCGTGCGCGACATGACAGCGTATGTGCGCGCTGCGCCCAACCGGCGTGGCGGCGTGCCGCGCTGGATGGGCGGCCGTCTGCCGCTGTCCGGCGAGCTATCCGACGAGTTGCGCCGCACCTTGGCCGGTGAGGATGACTCCGTGGAAATGCGTGCACTTGCCGGGCTGCTCGACGTACAACGAAGGCAATCGTCCATTCCGGGCCTCGATCAGACACTCTGCGAGCGCACGCGGACGCGCGAGGGCGATTACCTTTTCGTGTTTCCGTTCGCGGGGCGACTGGCCCATGAAGGTCTCGCCGCCGTGCTCGCCTATCGCCTGGCCCGCATCCAGCCGGGCGACTACGGCTACGCGGTGAACGACTATGGACTGACGTTGACGGCCGCACGCATGCCGCCGTTGGATGCCGACGTCATGCGTCAACTGCTGCATCCCTGGGGTCTGCGCCGGGATATCCGGGCCAGCGTCAATCTATCCGAATTGGCGCGGCGGCAGTTTCGCGAGATCGCCCGCGTGGCGGGTCTCGTCTTCAATGGCTATCCCGCTCACGGCAAGACGCTTCGCCAGTTGCAGGCGTCCAGCGGCCTGCTGTTCGACGTACTGCGCCGGCACGATCCCGCGCACCCGCTACTGTGGCAGGCCGAACGCGAAGTGCTCGACCAGCAACTGGATTATTCGCGACTGCGTGCCTGCCTGCTGCGCGTCTCGCGCTCTCAGTTGCTCTGGCGCGAAACGAAGCGACTGAGTCCGCTGGCGTTTCCGCTCTGGGTCGAACGGCTGCGCGGCGGGATCGCCAACGACGACTGGAAAACCCGCGTGGAGCGCATGCTGGCCACGCTGGAAGCGGGGGCCGACGCATGATGACGCGCGAGATCGAGGTGGCCGGCGAGCGCCTGACCCTGCACGCACAACGGGCGATCCACTGGGCCGCAACGCGGACGCTGCTGGTATCCGATCTTCACCTCGGCAAGGGTGCCGTTTTCCGTCGCGCCGGCATCGCCGTGCCCAGCGGCGACACCGAAGACGATCTCGCGCGACTCGACGCATTGATCGCCGAGTTCGCACCTGAGCGCCTTACGGTGTTGGGTGACCTCGTGCATGGCGCGGCGACGGAACGCAGCGCGTGGGTCGAGCGCGTGCGCGCATGGCGGCAACGCCACGATCACATCGCTATCGAGCTGATCGCGGGCAATCACGACCGGCACTTCGACGTCGCTTCGCTGGGCATAGAGGTGCGGCCAGGGCAGCTTTCCGCACCGCCTTTCGTCTTCTCGCATCACCCCGAGAAGCACGCGGAGGGATATACGCTGTCGGGCCACGTGCATCCGGGCGTGACGGTGCGCGATGGGTGGCGTCGTCATCGGCTTCCCGCCTTCGTCTTCGATCGCGACGTCGGCATGTTGCCGGCCTTCGGCACGCTGACCGGGCTGCACGACGTGGAACGCGCCAACGGCCGTCGCATCGTGGCGGTCACCCCAGCCGGATTACTGCCCGTGTCGGAGCGATAGCGCGAGGTGCGAGACGCGGCTCACCCCAACGCAGCGACCAACGCGCGTACCGTGTCGACGTCGGTGCGCATTTCGCCTGCACCCATGCCGAGCACATCGCCGGGGGTACGCCGCATGGCAGACGGCAGACGCCGCTTTGCCGACGCATGGAATTCGCGCGCACGCGTCGCCTGACGCAACGACGCGACGTTGCCCGGCTCGATGCCGGCCCCGGGCATCACGACGATGCGGCCGCCGGCCTGGGCGACCAGTCGTGCAAGCGTGGACGCACCGGCGACAGCGCTCGGCATGCCGCCGGAGGTGAGCACCCGCTCGAAGCCGAGTTCGATCAGCGTTTCCAATGCGGCCTGCCGGTCCGGCACGAGATCGAACGCACGATGGAACGTCACGCCCATGTCGCCTGCGGCGCGAAGAAACAGCGCACAGGCTTCCACGTCCACCTCGCCCTCGGCGGTGAGCGCGCCGATCACGACACCGTCGCAGCCGATTTCACGACAGTGCGCGATGTCGTCGAGCATGACCTCGATCTCGGCGTTCTCGTAGAGAAAGTCGCCCGCCCGCGGTCGCACGAGTACGTACAGCGGTATGCGCAAGCCTTCTCGCGCGAGCGCGATCGTGCCGTGCGACGGCGTGATACCGCCTTCTTCGAGACTGGCGCAAAGCTCCACCCGCGCTGCCCCGCCTTCCTGCGCGGCAAACGCCGAGGCAACCGAATTCGCCGCGATTTCCAACAGCGCCATGCTCAGTAGCTGCTCTTGCCGGGGATCAGGGTGTCCTGCTTCTTCGCGTCACAGACCGCGTACGAGAAGCCCTTCTGGATGGCCCACGCACCGACGTTGCCCTTCTTGTCCATGGCGAGAAAGCCCACCTGCAGATCCTTGGCGTTGGGCTTGCGACGAAGGATGCGTTCCACGGCTTCGCGGCAGGCGTCCTCCGGCGAACGACCCTGGCGCATCAGCTCCACCACGAGGAAACTGCCCACGTTGCGGATCACTTCCTCGCCCACGCCGGTGGAAGTCGCGCCGCCGACCTCGTTGTCGACGTACAGGCCCGCACCGATGATGGGGCTATCGCCCACCCGACCGTGCAGCTTCCAGGCCATGCCGCTCGTGGTGCAGGCGCCGGAGAGATTGCCCTGCGCATCGATGGCAA